>Ga0196970_1000900_pt1 | contig 25844 bp, 25 predicted proteins | sample S1v_513CmetaG_FD_148672 | JGI IMG/M metagenome (GOLD analysis project Ga0196970, IMG submission 148672) | Soil microbial communities from Anza Borrego desert, Southern California, United States - S1+v_5-13C | ecosystem: Environmental > Terrestrial > Soil > Desert | place: USA: California... | reverse complement strand
CCACGACACTATCGAAGACATGCTGCGTTACGTGCACTTGTCGCCGGAAGAGCTGATGACGCATTACCGCGACAAGTGCGCCAGTGCACGCATCAGCGCCAGCGAGCGCACGCAATTTCTCGATGCCTTGCGTCTGGGCCTGACCCGCTCCTCCTACCTGTCTTCCTGAGGCCAGGTGGCGATCTCGCCGGGTTGTCTGAAACTTTCCCGCAAGCCGCGGAAAATTCGGATGATCCGGTGGGATGTCTCCCAAAATCTGCGCGAAATGCTTGCCGGTCCCGGCCAGCAAAGTCATCCGGTCTGCTTTTCGCGTAGGTCATTTCCTAAGTTGTACTTCAGCTCTCTACTCGGCCATGGCTCTCGGCGAGAATCGCCGGCCGCCCCTCCTGTAGAGATCCGCCCATGTTCGATCCAGTCAACGAGTCGTCGTTTCGTCTCGATGTAGCGGGCCTGTCCGACCCTTTCGAAGTCCTGGCCTTCACCGGTACTGAAGCTCTCAGCGAAGCCTTCACGTTCGAGATCGATGTCTTGATCGACGATCCGCACCTGGACCTCGCCGGCCTGCTGCATCGTTCGGCTTTCCTCTGTTTCGGGCCGTCGGGGGAGGGCGTGCACGGGCAATTGCAAAGTCTTGTCCAGCATGAGCATGACCCCGGCCTGCGCTTGAGCCGGGTCCGGCTGGGGCCGAAACTCGCCTGTCTGGCCCTGCGCCTGAGTCAGCGCATCTTTAGTGGCCGATCGGTGCCGCAGATCCTCGAACAAGTGCTCAGGGAACACGGCATCGTCGGCAACCAGCGCCGCTTCGAACTGCGCCGCGACTACCCGACCCGCACGTTCTGCACGCAATACCGCGAATCGGATCTGCAACTGCTGCAGCGTATGTGCGCGCAGGCGCAAATCCACTATTACTTCGAACACCAGCGCGACCGGCATTGTCTGGTGTTCACCGATGACCCGGCGCAGATGCCACTGGCCGGTGCAGCGCGGTATCAGTGTGAAGACGACGAGCAGCACGCTGCACCGGCACTGCGCCAATGGCGATTGCACAAGGCGTTGCAGTCCGGACAGTCAGGGCTGCAAACCGTGGAGCACGCCGAGGGTCATAGCGACCTGGCCGCGTTGCGCAGTGGGCATTGGCTGCGTCTGGCCGGCCATCCCTTCGCCGAATGCAATCGCCAATGGTTACTGACGCGCATTGAGCATCGCGCCGATCCTGCCCTCGAACCGCCTTATACCAACCGCGTATTCGGCGCGGTGCAGTTGCCGAGTCCAGCACTCAGTACAGCCTCGCGCGTGCGCATGCACAGCCTGCAACGGGCCTGGGTGGTGACGGTCGATGAGCCACAGCCCGATCATCAGCGACCGGTAGCCGTGCAGTTCGACTGGCTCTATCAGGGTGAAGGCGCTGCGCCGAGCCACTGTTGGCTGCCTCTGGCACCCTCGCTGGCGCAGTCGTCCATGCCCGCGCTGAACGATGGCGTCGAAGTGGTGGTGAGCTTTTTCGAGGGCGACCCGGATCAACCGATGATCAGCGGTGTGCTGCAGCCATCGCTCGCCGCGGTGGAGGATGACGCTGACCCACCGCCGCTGCCTGACAGCCTGGAAAGTCATGGGCTGCTGCAACTGCTGACGAGCGCTGAGCCATTGCTGTTGCTCTGCCTGATCCCGGGAGGCGGCAGTTTCAGTCATTGTGCGCAGGCGGTGTGCAGTTGTCGGCTGGTCACGGCGCTTGAACAGAGCGGCGCAACATGACGGGCGCCCAGCCCCAGACGCAGTGGCTGTTGCTCGACAGCCTGGATGCCCCGCAGGCCTTGCCAGTGTTGCGCCAGGCGTTCAGCGCGGTGCGCCGATTCAGTCTGTTCGACGGCACCGAGTTCGAACCGGTCAGTGGGCACGGGCCGCTGCTGATCGATCTGAGCGAATGCCCGGCCCTGACCGCATTGTGTCACCGCGACCCGAATACGTGGCGCGGGCTGTTGCTCACCAGCGAGGTGTCGGCGCAACAGCTGCTTGGCCATTTGCAGCGCATGCTCACCGTGTCGTTCGGCCTCAGCCACCGCGCCTTGCTCAGCTATTACAACCGGCAGACCGCGAGCTATTTCTTCGATGCCTGCGATGCTGCCGAACTGAGCCGCTGGCTTGGGCCGATCCGCCAGTTGCGCTGGTTCGGCGGCACCTGGGCCGACCGGGCGATCGGCAGCCAGGGCTGGCAACAGTTGCGCAATCCGGGGCTGGCCGTCGAGCCACTGAACATCGAAGAAAACCTGACCCGGCGCCAGTGCGAGCGCCTGCAAACCTGCCTGCTCGAACAGCACATCTGGCGCTGGAGCCAATCGCTGGGAACCGAATACGCCACCATGGCCTCCCATGTCCAGCAAGGCCTGGCGCTGGGCTTCAGCGACCGCAGCGTGCTCGATGGCTGGTTGTGGCTACGCTTGTTGCATCCGCGGGCGGCGCTGGTGCCACCGCCGGTGGGGCTGACCCAGCAACAACGGCTTGACCATGTGCGGCGCCAGTGGCGCGGTGATCAGCCCTGAGACGAGGTTTGGCACAGATGGCAGGTTTATTCCGGCAAGGGTTTGGCGCAATGCTCGGCAGCCTGTGGCTGCTCGCGCTGTGCGCGTGTTCGCCCGTGCAAGTGCTCAATGCACTGACGCCGGACAGCAGCTACAGCAAAACCGCAGGCATCGCTTATGGCGACGATTCGCGACAGAAGCTCGATGTTTATGTGCCGCGTACGGCATTGCCGGATGCGCCAGTGGTGGTGTTTTTCTATGGTGGCAGCTGGAACAGCGGCTCACGGAGTGACTACGCTTTTGTCGGCGAAGCGCTGGCATCAAAAGGCATCGTCGCGGTGGTGGCGGATTACCGTTTGTACCCACAGGTGCGTTATCCGCTGTTTCTGCAGGACGGGGCCCGCGCCGTGGCGTGGGTTCGCACGCATATCGGTGAGTTTTCCGGTAACCCGCAAAACCTCTATCTGATGGGGCATAGCTCGGGCGCCTACAACGCGGCGATGCTCGCGCTGGACGGCGAGTGGCTGGCGGCGGTGGGCTTGGCGCCCACGGATTTGCGCGGCTGGATCGGGCTGGCCGGGCCGTATGATTTTCTGCCAATCAAGAACCCTGCCGTGCGCCCGGTGTTCTTCTGGCCGGATTCACCGCCGCAGTCGCAGCCGATCAACCACGTCAGTCGCGGTGCGCCGCCTGCGTTGCTGATTGCGGCCCGTGAAGATGATCTGGTCAACCCGACGCGCAACACCGGCGGCCTCGCCGACAAGCTGCGCGCCGCCGGTGTTCCGGCGCAGGATCTGTATTACGCGCGACCCAACCACATCACTTTGGTCGCGAGCCTGTCACGGCCGTTGCGGCGCCTGGCGCCGGTGCTCGATCAGGTGGTCGGCTTTGTCCGCCATACGCCGACTCAGTGAACGCCGCCGTTGAACCAGCCATCGTTGCGCTTGAGCCACCAGCCCTGCGCGCCGAGGGTGAGGCTGCGCAGCACCATGAACAGCAGGAAAGATATCCACAGTCCGTGATTGCCCAGACCCTGCAACGCCCAGGCGAACGGCACAAGCAGCACAACCGTGATCAGCATACCGTTGCGCATTTCCCGCGCGCGGGTCGCGCCAATGAACAGGCCGTCGAGCAAATAGCTCCACACCGCAATCAGCGGCAGCACGGCGAGGTACGGCAGGTAGATGAACGCGGTGTCGCGCACGCTCTGAATGTCGGTCTGCATCTCGATGAACAGGTGCCCGCCGAGCAGAAACAGCACGGCAAAACCGAGGCTGGCGATCAGCGACCAGCCCCCGGCGATCACCAGTGAACGCCGCAGTGCGAGCCGGTCGCGGGCGCCGATGGCGTGGCCGCACAAGGCTTCGACGGCATGGGCGAGGCCGTCGAGTGCATGAGCGGTCAGCAGCAAGCCGTTGAGCAGCAGCGCATTGGCCGCCACGGTCGCATCGCCCAGTCGCGCGCCTTGCACGGTGATCATGAAAAACACCGATTGCAGCGCCAGGCTGCGAATGAAGATGTCGCGGTTGACTGCCAGCAACGGGCGCCAGCTCTGCCAGCGTTTCAATGCGGGCCAGACGATGTGCCCCGGATACGCGCGCAGCGCCTTGCGCGTCAGCAACAGGCCGAGCAGGGCGCCGCTCCATTCAGCAATCACCGAGGCCCGCGCCGAACCGACCACACCCCAGTCCAGGCCCATGACGAACCACAGATTAAGCACGATGTTAATCAGATTGGTGGTCAGTAGAATCGCCAGCGGCGCCCGAGCATTCTGCGTGCCGAGGAACCAGCCGACCAGCGCATAACTGGCGAGCGCCGCGGGCAGGCCGAACAGCCGCGTATGGAAGAATTCGCGAGTGAGTTGCTCCAGCTCTGCCGAAGGTTGCATGAAGTGCAGCGCGACCCCGCTCAACGGCACGCCCAACGTGCCAAGCAGCAGCGCCAGGCCCATCGCCAACAGCAATCCCTGCAACAGGATCTGCCGCAACGCCGCGCCATCGCTGCGCCCGGCGGCCTGCGCGGCAAACCCGGTGGTGCCCATGCGCAGAAAGCCCATGGCCCAGGCCAGAAACGTATAAAGGCTGGCGCCCACCGCCACCGCGCCCAGTTGATGAGCGTGCGGCAAATGGCCGATGACAGTGCTGTCGACCAGCGCCACCAGCGGCACGGAAATATTGGACAAAATCATCGGCGCGGCAAGCGCCCAGACCTTGCGGTGGGTCAGGCGGTCGCGCCAGTCGGCAATCAGAGTGGACATGCAGGCTCCTTCGGGGAGCCGCATTGTAGCGATTCATGAGACCTGAAACGCGATCCCGTGTAGGAGCGAGCCTGCACGCGAAGGCGTCAGTTCAGGCGAATCATTGGTGACTGACCCACCGTTATCGCGAGCAGGCTCGCTCCTACAGGCGTTGTGCTTTCAATGAATAATCCAGCTGAGCAACCATAAGCCCAGCAACAGCCAGATGATCCCGGCAATGATCGACGCGTTCATGAACGCGCGAATGGCCGACCACAACAGCATCAAACCGACGATCAGCGCGATGATGCTGATGATCGAAGTGTCCATCCCCAGCGTGCGGGAGAGCCCCTCGACGAAGTTGCCTCCGGCGTTGCTCAGCAGGTTGAACAGGCCGCTGAGCCCATCGACGATAAAGCGGATTACCGAACCGAGCACCTGCCCGAGCCATTCGAAAAAGCTTTCTACCTGCATGTGTGCGTCCTGATGAAAGAGCTGAGCCTTGGGCCACAACGGTAGTGGCCGAGTTCCCTGCATCATAGAAGGTTTACCACAATCCTGTAGGAGTGAGCCTGCTCGCGATGGCGTCGTGTCAGGCAAATCAATTTCAATGACACGACGCCATCGCGAGCAGGCTCACTCCTACAAAGATCAAGAGCGCCGCGCTTGCCTTCAGCCGTTATCCCCCCGAAGCTATACGCCTTCAGGAGAGCCCGATGAACCTTGTTGAACTGACCGAACGCCTGCACGCCATTCGCGACCGCAATGACTGGCGACAATTTCACAGCCCGAAGAACCTGGCGATGGCCGCCAGCGTCGAGATGTCCGAGCTGGTGGAAATCTTCCAGTGGCTGACTGAAGACCAGTCGCGCCAGTTGCCCGCCGACCAGCTTGCCCACGCCGGGCAGGAAATCGGCGATATCGTCCTGTACCTGTTGTTGCTGTGCAGCGAGCTGGGGTTGGACATGAATGAAGTGGTGCGCGCCAAGCTCGCCGACAGCGAACGGCGGTTCAGTTGATGGGCGACCGGCATTTCGATCAGTTGGCGACGCGTTTCGCCGAAAAAATCTACGGCGGCGCCAAAGGCGCGATTCGCCTCGCGGTATTGCAGGCCGATCTGTCCGAAGCGCTGCCCGACCGTCCGTTGCGCGTGCTCGACATCGGTGGCGGGCTCGGCCATATGTCGCTGTGGCTGGCCGAACGCGGGCACGACGTCACGTTTACCGAACCGGCCGAGCCGATGCTCGAAGGCGCCCGCCAGCGTTTCGCCGATGCCGGGCAACGCGCCACTTTTATCCAGGCACCATGGCAAGCGCTGCCCGACCAGCTCAGCGAACCGTTCGATCTGGTGATCTGCCACGCCGTGCTCGAATGGCTTGCCGAACCTCACGCCATTCTGCCGGTGCTGCATCAACTGACCCGGCCCAGTGGCTGGCTGTCGCTGGCGTTCTACAATCGCGACGCGCTGATCTACCGCAACTTGCTCAAAGGCCATTTCAAGAAAATGCGCAAGAACGTCATGGCTGGCGAAAAGCAGAGCCTGACCCCGCAGCAGCCGCTCGATCCGCGCGAGTTGGCAACGCAACTCGACGGTCTGTGGCAGGTCGAAAGCCAAAGTGGCGTACGGGTTTTTCACGATTACATGCCGGTGGAATTCCAGGCCCGCGCCGACCTTGCGGATTTGCTCGAGATGGAACTCGCTCACCGCCGTCACCCAAGCTTCGCCGGGCTTGGGCGGTACCTGCACTGGATCTGCCGGCCGATCTGATCGGAGCGCGTCATGAAAGCTCAATCCGGGTTGTTGCTCATGTGTCTGGGGTTGGCCGCCTGTCAGGGCAGCAACCCATACGTGGCGCAATCGCGGCCATTGCCGCCGGCGCCGCCGCAAGCCACCAGCACCTTCGACCGCAGTGCCTATCCGGCTGCGCCGCGTGATTACGCGCGCTACCGCAGTTGGGCCTGGCGCAACGGCCAGCTGCCGCCGGGCACGGTGTGGGCGGACTCGGCGCAAGTCGCTGAAGCGGTCAGCAATGCTCTGGATCAGCGAGGTCTGCGCCCGTTGCGCGACAACCGCCCGGCGGATGTGCTGGTCAGCGCGAACTTGCGCATGGAAACCCGCTTGCGTCAGGTCCGCGACGACTACGGTTATTACGGTGGGTATGGCGGCTACGATCGCTACGGGCGTGGTTACGGCATGTACAACAGCGTGCCGATCGTGCGCACCTATCAAGAGCAGGTCGTGGTGGTCCAGGTCGATCTGTTCGATGCCGGAAACGGTCAGCCGGTGTGGAGTGCCAGCGCCGAAACCGCTGCCACCGGCAATCAGATCGAGCGCAGCGATGCGATCCGCGAGGCTGTGGAAAAGGCCTTGGCGGCGTATCCTCCGGGTTGACTTCGCAGCATTCGCAATTCCTGCAGGTTCATGTCTTCAACTGGAGAAATATCATGTTCCGCCGTCTCGCTTTACTGGCCATGGCCGCCCTGCTCAGTGCTTGCGCGGCTAATCAGGTCAATCACGATTTCGACGCCAGCCGCGACTTCGCCGCCTATCGCAGCTGGAGCTGGAAAGACCCCGCCCTGCAATATCGCCCGGACGATCCGCGGATCAAGAGCGACCTGACCGAGCAACGTATCCGCCAGGCTGTGGCCGATCAACTTGATCAGCGCGGTTTGCGCCCGGCGCCTGCGGGCACCAGGGCTGATTTGAATGTACAGACCTATCTGATCGTCGAGGACCGCCAACAACAAGTGACGACCAACTATGGCGGCGGTTGGGGTGGTCCGTGGAACGGCTACTGGGGCGCGCCGATGTACAACGAAACGCGCAACATCACCTACAAGGTCGCGACCATCCAGGTCGATCTGCTCGACGGCAAGGACGGCAAACTGGTGTGGCGCGGCAGCGACGAGCAGATGCTCGCCAGCCGACCGAACCCGGAAGACCGCAGCAGTGCAATTCGCGAAACGGTGACGCGGATTCTGAGCAACTATCCGCCGCGTTGACCCAAGATCGACATTCCCAATGTGGGAGCCAGCCTGCTGGCGATGACGGCGGCACATCCTGCAGCGATGTGCCAGACCCACCGCCATCACCAGCAGGCTGGCTCCCACAATGTTTCAGGGCGCAGCGCAAAGTGCACAGCCCCCAGCCCCGTCTACACTCACCAGCACCCACAGGAGGTCACGGCAAAGGAGTGCGCCATGTCGCCTCGTTCGCGATTCAACGGCCCGGCCCGGCAACGCGGGGCGATCGGGTTGATGGCGGCGGCCACGCTCAGCCTGGCGGTGGTCATGCTGTTGCTGGTGGTCGACAGCGGCCGCTTGTATATGGAGCAACGCAAGTTGCAGCGCGTGGTCGACAACGCTGCGCTTGAAGCGGTCAGCCGTGGCGGCACTTGCCTACCGGGCCTGAGCGCGGCCAATTACGCCGGGCAAAGCGCGCTGCGCAATGGCTACATCGTCGACGCCAGCAACACCCTCGCCACCACCTGCGGCACCCTGCTCACGGCGACGAGCGGGCTGCGCACCTTCAGCGTGGATGCCACCCAAACGGTTGCGGTGAAAGTCGCCGCCAGTCGCACCGTCACCAGCAGTTTTGCCGGTGGCGTGCAGGCGTTGTTCAGCGCCAACCCGGTCAGCCTCAATACCACGCTGAATGCCTCGGCAGTGGCCGCCAAGCCGCAGCCGACCGTGGCCCAGCTAAATATCCGCAGTAACCTGGCAACGATCGACACGGCGCAATCGAACATTCTCAACCCGCTGTTTTCCGGCCTGTTGGGCGGTAACGTCAACCTCACTGCGCTGGGCTGGGAAGGCTTGCTCAACACCGATATCAACCTGCTGAAATACCTCGATCAGTTGGCGATCAATCTCAACGTCACCGCCGGTGATTACACGCAATTACTCAATACCCAAACCAGCGTCACGCAACTGATTCAGGCGGCGGCGACGGTGGTGCAACTCGGCGGCGCGACTGCCCAGGTGACTACCGCACTGGGCCAGTTACAGGTGGCGGCGATCAACGCGGCACCGGTCAGACTCGGCGACATTCTGCAATTGCAGACCGGCACCACGGCGGCGGGGCTGGACGCCAATCTGCAACTGCTGCAACTGGTTCAAGGCGTGGTGCAACTGGCCAATAGCAAGAGCGCGGTGGCGGCGACGTTGCCGGTCAGCGTGCTGGGGCTGGCGAATGTCACGGTGCGGGTCAAGGTGATCGAGCCGCCGCAGCTTTCCGCGATTGGCGATCCGGCACGCGCCAGGCTCAATCCGCTGGGAGCTGACAGGATTTATGTGCGGACGGCGCAGGTGCGCACGATGCTTTCGGTGAATCTTCCGGTGCTCTCCGGTGTGACTGGACTGACCAATGCGGTGCTGGGACTCGTTGGCGGATTGACCCCGACACTCAACGCGCTGCTGAGTCTGAATCTGGTTGGCACGCTTAATTCAGCGCTGTGCCTGCTGGGTGCGGGTTGTGAGCAACTTGATCCACTATTGCTGCCATCGCCACGGATCGATATCAGCCTCGACGCCGGCGGCGCGAAAAGTTATGTAACTGATTACAGCTGCCCGACTGGCACCAGCGGCACCAAGAGCCTGACCGCGCATACCGTCACCTCGCTGGCCGACCTCAAGCTCGGCAAGATCGACCCGATCAACGCTTTTTCTTCCGCCGCCCAGCCGACCGTCGCGCCCTTGCCATTGATCGACCTGGGCATCGTCACCTGCCACAAGATCCTCTTGCTCGGCACCTGTAATCCCGCCACTCACGTTCCATTTGGGGCAGGGGGTATCGGCATCAAGCTCGACACCAGCGTCGCGCAGAACTCGCAAGACCTGGTGTTCTCCAGCACCACGCCGTTCGCCACCCCGGCCAACCTGAAACTGCCAGCGAGCGTGCTGCCCGCCGTGCCGACCAGCAATCTCGTCGGCAGCCTGTCGAATACGCTGGCGGGGATCAATCTGATTGTCTACAAACCAGTGGGCAGCAACCCGCTGGGTGCGATCATTACCGGCGTCGCTTCGTTGATCAGCGATGTCACCAACCGTTTGTTGCCAGTCGTGACCAGCACCATCAGCCCATTGCTCGATCCCTTGCTCAACAACCTGCTCAAAGGCCTGGGCATCAACCTGATGGACGTCAAGGTCGGCGCCAACATGACCTGCGGCCAGACCGGCAAGGCCTATCTGGTGATCTAGGCGTCGCTGACAATCGGCAATTCTATGCAGAACCGCGCGCCCTCCACCGAGTTGCGCACGCTCAAGCGGCCACCCATGTTGTCGATGATGCCGTAGCTCACCGAGAGCCCCAGGCCGGTGCCGACGCCGATTGGCTTGGTGGTGAAAAACGGCTCGAAAATACGCTCGAGCAAACGCGCATCGATGCCGCCGCCGTTGTCCTCGACCCACAGCCGCACATGCTGCTCATCGCGTTCGACATACACCGAGATCCATGGCTTGAACGCTGATTCCTTCTCGCGCTTGCTGAGCAATGCGTCACGCGCGTTGACCATCAGGTTGATCAGCACTTGCTCCAGTTGATCGACGTAGCCGCGCACCTGAACCTCGAACGTGGTCTCGCTGATGCGCAGGTCCACGCCTTTGCCACGCATACCTTCGGCCAGTAGCGATAACGTACCTTCGATGGCGTAAGCGGGGTTGAACAGTTGTTGCTCGATTTCCGAGCGCCGGCCAAACACGCGCATGTGATCGACCACTTTCGCCGCGCGCTGCACTTGCGCGTCGATGCGGTTGAGCTTGTCGGTCAGGTAGTCGATCTGCACGTCACCGTTGCCCAGGCGTTTTAGTACGTTGACGATGGCCATGCGCATCACGTTCAGCGGCTGGTTGATTTCATGGGCCAGGCCGGTGGCCATTTCGCCGAGGGTGGCCATTTTCGCGCTTTGCGTGAGTTGTTGCTGCGAGCGGCGCAACTCGGTGTTGTCGCGGCCCACCGCTTGCACCTCGATCAAGCGACCCTGTGCGTCGAACATGCCGCGATCGGACCACACCCACCAGGCGTGTTCGCGGCCGGGCAGTTGCAGGCTGATCTCAGCGGTGCTTACCGGTTGCTCCGGGGTCAGCGCGGCGAGACGTTGAATGAACGCGCTGCGCTGCTCGTCGGACATCCAGCTGCCGAGATCGACCCCCGGCAGTGCCTGCGGCGCGCATTCCAGATACGTCGCCAACGGGCGGTTGCCGAAGGTCAGAATCAAGTCAGGGCGATAGCGACAGATCATCGCCGGCGAATCCTCGACCAGAATCCGGTAGCGCTCTTCACTGCTTTTTACCTGCTCGGCGGCCAGCGTCGCCTCGGTGACGTCCAGCCACAACCCCACCGCTTCGACCGGCAGGCCAAGGTCGTCGCGCAGCAGTCTCGCTTCGTCGAGCAGCCAGTGATAACTGCCGTGACGGTCCCGCAGGCGATAACGCCCACGCACCGACCCTTCGCGCAGCAGCTGACGCGTGCGCTGAAAATACAGGTCGCGATCGTCAGGATGGATCATCTCGATCAGCGCGCCATCGCTGCAATCGGCTAGGCTCCAGCCGAGCAACGGTTGCAGGCTGGCGCTGAAAAACGTCGGGATCAGTGCGCCTTCGCTGTACTGCTGAACGTAAATCACCGCGGGCGAACTGGCGATCAGGTTGTCCAGCCGCGCGTGTGCGGCGGCGGCGCGTTGCTGCTGGTTCTGGATGTCGCTGATGTCGAGCATGAACCCGACCACCCGCCGATGGGTGCCGTTACCGATGGCCTGGCCTTGCACGCGATACCACGTCGCGGGCTGCGCAGGCTCGCGGCCGGCCAGGCGCACCGACAGCGTCAGGGTCTCGCCGTGCTGCTGCAAGGCGTGCAGGCGGCTGCGCAACTCGTCGCGGTCGGCGGGATGGATCTGCGCGAGCCAGTCTTCAAGGGCTGGTTCGCCAGTGTCCAGCTGCAGCGCGGCGGCCAGCGTGGGGGCCAGTTGCACGCGCTGGCGCTCGGCGTAAATTTCCCACCAGCCGCTGCCCAGCAGGCTTTGCAAGGCTTCGACGCGCTCCAGTTGCAGCTGATGCTGGTGTTCGCGCAGACGCCCCAGCAACGGGCCGGCGAGGGCGCCGAGCAGCGCCGTCCAGTCGCGCTCGCTCAGGTGCGGCGCGGCCGTCTCGACAGGGTAAAAAGCGCAAAGCAGCCAGGCGACCACGCCACGTTCATCGCTGTACGGCACGGCGAAACCTTCGGCATTGCCGAACAGCGCCTGCACCCGGGAGTGCTCATCGAAACCCGGCTGCCCGCCGATCCGCTGCGGCGTCGCGCCGCTCAGGCTGTCTAGCGGCGTGCCGAGATGCTGGCCGTCGTCCCAGAGGTTCGGCGCATCGTGAGCGCGATACTGTCGATAAACCTGCCAGCCCTCTTCATCGTCATCGAGCAAGGCCAGCGCTACACAAGGGATGTGCCAACGCTGCGCGATCACTTGCAGTTGTTCGACGACGACCTCCGGCAAACGCGTCTGGCTGCAGGCATGCACCTGCTCGCTGATTCGCGCGGCAATCGATTGGCACGCGTCGCGCTGACGCGCTTGCTGGCGTTCAAGCAACAAGTCGCCGATATCGATCAATTGCAGCAGCCAGCCTTCGCCCAGCGGCTGCACCCAGCCGCGCAGGTGCAAGGTCTGCTCGCCGAGGCCGGAGAAGTCGAGATCGAGCAACAGGCCTTGCCACTCCCTGGGGCGGCCTTCGATAGCCAGCGTGCTTTGCGCTTGCACGTAAGTGCTCAGCGGCAAGGGCTTGTCGTGGGGTTTGTGCTGCGCCAGCAGATGCCGCAGCGGCCCGGCCATTTGCACCACGCCACCGTCGTCGTTCAGGTAAAGATGCAAACCACTGGCGGGCGAGCCGAGCCGGTCGGGCAATTCGTGGGCGGCGAATGTGGTGCGTTTGAGCAAGCGCCCGAAGAGCTTGTCGCCCGAGGTCAAAATTGCAGGCTCGAGGTAGCGGTCAGATGACTGGGCAAACTGGGGACCGGGCCGATGCCCGGCACCAGCAGAAACGGCATGACCTGATTGAGCTTGCTGACCGGGTAACTCACTTGCACTGTCAACAGACCGGTCCCGCTGTATTGGGCGCTGGTATCAACGCCAACCACCAGATTGAAGACCGGCGGAATCCAGGACAATTGCTGGGTCAGCGTCGCGTTCGCGGTATTGATCACCACGGTTGAATAGTTGGGCGTGTTCGGATCGACCGCAACACTGCGGCGTACCGCTTCGGCCGTGGCCTGATTGAACGACTGCATCATCACCAGCGGCAGGCTGTAGCTGACCAGACCGTAAAACACCGCAAAAAAGATGATGAACACCAGAGCGAACTCAATCGCCACCGCACCCTTTTGCGACTTCCGGAAGGCGTATTTCATGAGTGCGTCTACCCTGACTGTCACTGCGTAGTATCAGCATAGAATCATTCAGCAAAAACGGACGGCTTTTAGCGGATGCACAGTTTTATCCTGTTGCTTTGGCTGGTGTTGTGCGCTGCGCAAGATGCGCGTCAGCGGCGCATTGCCAACGTGCTCACTTTGGGGGCTGCTGCGCTGGCGCTGGTTTATCTGCTGGTGACCGGCAACACTTGGCTGGGCGCGGAAGCCGGGCAGGGTGGCTGGGCGGTTCTGATAGCGCTGGGGCTGACTTTGCCAGGCTTTTTCATGGGGCGCATGGGCGCTGGCGATGTGAAATTAATGACAGCTCTGGGTCTTGCGACGGACGGTCTGTTTCTTCTTGGTGTGTTTATTGGCGCGGGTATCGCCAGCGTGATCTGGATACTGCTGGCGCCAAGACTCTGGCTTCATATGAGTCAAGGGCTTAGAGAGCGTTTGCGCTATCTGGCGCCAGACAAGTCAAAAAAGCTGCCATTTGCACCGTTTGTGCTGGCCGGGGCGATGTCTGTGCTGCTCTGGATTCATTGATCGCCAAGCGCCACTAGTCCTATGTACATAGTCGGAAAGTAGGTCTACTTTCAACTGGAACGGGTTATACCGCTAAACGCTGGCAGTACAGGAATGGTCAGCTTTGGCCCAGGGCAATGGAGTGGCACGTGAACAAGCTTACGTCTGCGGTGAAAATCCTCGTGGTCGACGATCAGCCGTTGGTGGTCGAGGAACTGTGCGAATTTCTGGAAAGCAGCGGTTACCGCTGTGTGCCGTGCCAATCCAGTCTGCAAGCGATCGAGCGCTTCAGCGACGACGCCGAGATCGGCCTGGTGCTGAGCGATCTGCACATGCCGGACATGGATGGCATTCAGCTGATTCAAGAGTTGCAGCGGCTGGCTGGCAAGCATCGGGTGTTCGAGGCGATCATGCTCACCGGGCGCGCGGACAAGCAGGATGTGATCAAGGCGTTGCGTGCCGGGATTGCCGATTACTATCAAAAGCCGATCAATCTGGATGAGTTGCTTGAGGGCGTGCAGCGTCAGGAAGCGGCGCTGCAGGAGCGTCAGAAGAATCTGCATCTGGGGCATCTGAATCAGAAATTGCAGTTCTTGTCGGAGTCGATCGACGATCTTTATCAGGATCTGGACAAGGTGCGGCGCAGTCCGGCTACGGTTCGCGATGTGTTGGGCGGTGAGCCTGACGGCGGTGAGGCGCAGGAGACGCCGGCGCTGTTCAGTCAGTTGTCGCCACGCCAGCTCGATGTGGCGCGGTTGGTGGGCAAGGGGCAGACCAATTATCAGATTGCCTGTGAGTTGGGGATTACCGAGAACACGGTGAAACTGTATGTGTCGCAGGTGTTGCGGTTGACGCATATGCATAATCGTACGCAGTTGGCGTTGGCCTTGGCGCCCAGTGGTTCTGCGTTGCGGCAGCGGGTTACGGCGCATTGACCTTGGCGGCCTCAGGGCCGACCAGGCTTTGGTTGTTTTTGGGTGAATATCCGTTTTTTGGGGTGTGGCTGCTGGCGGTTTCGCCCTTACGGCGACTTACTTTTTTACAAGCGCCTAAAAAAGTAAGCAAAAAACGCTTGCTCCTGCGTTCGGCCCTCGCAGGCTCGGGTCCCTTCGCTCCGGGATCGATCCGGGCGCAGCGGCTACGGTTTGCTTCGCTGCACCTACTTCCGCTGTGTCTGGCTGCGCCAGACGGTCGCTGCGCTCCCACGCCCGGATCAATCCCTGCGCTCAGCCTTCCGACGTCGCTGGTTAGGCAAGATCAAGGGCACTCGAGCTTCGCTCATTGTAATGAGTGGTTAGAAGCGGGGGGGGGGCTTTGGATTTGTGGTGTGGCTGCCCCTCTCCCCAGCCCTCTCCCCCTGGAGAGGGAGCCGACTCGTGGGCCGTTCAAAATCTGCATTCGACTCGGTAGCTCAGCCGAGCGTACCTAGCCCAAACCACTCGGTCAGTCCCCTCTCCCTCCGGGAGAGGGCTAGGGTGAGGGTTGGCCTTTGATTTCAGGCGTTCCTGACTGAACACACCCAATCCAAATGTGTGCGAGCCTGCTCGCGATAGCGTCCGCAAGCTCACCACCGCACTAATTCTTGGTCTCAACCTTTCCACCCGCATCCGGGTCATAAAAGTCCGGTATTTCGTATTTGTACTTCTTCAACCAGCGCTGCATCGCCAGGTCGCGTTCGGTGGCGGTGGCCGTTTGCGGTTTTGGTGAGGCGGCTTTGTTGCGGCTTTGCAGGAGCAGCCAGCCTTCGGTTTCCTGTTGTTGCGCCGAGGCGGGGCCGGCGTCGATGGCGGGGGCGCTGAGGGGCAGGGTGAGCAGGGTCAGGTAGCACAGGCCTTTGAGGGGATGCATGGCTGTCTCCTTATTTGAGCGACGGCGGCAGTGGGTCGGCCACGGCGGCGACCTGATTGCCAGTCGGCGGTTTGGCTTTGCCCGGCGCTTTGAGTTGTTCGGCGCGTTGCTGGGCCTGGGTGAATTGTTCCGGGGTCAGTTTGGCTCGGCTGACGATCTCGGCGGCTTGCGGCCAGTCGTTCTGGTACAGCAGCAGGGTGACCATGTTCAGCGTCGCCAATTCGTTGTTCTGCTTGAGTTCGATGGCGGTGAGGAATTCGAAACGCGCGTCGTTGAGACGCAACTGGTTGAGGTAGACCACGCCAAGGTCGTTGCGGATTTTCTCGTCGGTGGGCGCCAGGCGGGCGGCGCGTTGCAGGTGGGCCTGAGCCTGGCCGTAGTCGCCTCGCGCGGCGTGGAGCTGGCCCAGGCCATGTTCGGCCTGGGCGGTCAGGCAGCCGCCGAGCAGGCTGCGATATAACGGTTCCGCCTCGCTGCGGCCGAGCAGGCGGTAGACCTTGGCTTTGCGCAGGCGCACTTCGCTGAGGTTGTCCGGCAGGCTTTGCAGGTTGGCCAGGCTGGCGTGCAGTTTGCCGTCGTTGGCCAGATCGTCGGCGAGGTTCAGCGCCAGTTCCTGCTCCTGGGTCATCTTGCTGCAACTGCTCGGTGACAGCAGCGCCGTCCACGGCGCCTGGCCGTCGGTGGCGCAACCGCCGAGCAGCAGCAGACTTGCCATGACTATCAGTACTTTCATCAAACGCTCTCCATGAGCCAACGTCAGTTTGCGAACGCCCGGGCAATCGCGGTGAAGCCCGGGCCGGCGAGGACGATCAGCAAGGCCGGAAACAGAAACAGCATCATCACCACCGACATCTTTGCCGACATTTTCGAGATGTATTCCTGCAAGCGGGTCAGGCGTCGGTCATCCAACAGTTGCTTGAGCGCCAGCAGCGATTTCATCGCGCCGCCGCCCTGGTGAATCAATTGTTCAAGAATCACGCAGGTGTCGCTGAACTCGTCGACAGCGAGCATCACCGCCGCTTTGTGCAGCTCCTGGCCGAGTTCCAGGCCGCTGTCGACGCGCGCTAGAATCAAGCGCAGTTCGCCGGTCAGCTCCGGCAGCAGTTTTTGCGCTTCGTTGCTCAGTACGCGCAATGCCTGTTCCACCGCCATGCCGGATTCGAAGAGGATGCGCAGCAGCGGAATGAAGGTGGATATCTCCACCGCGAGGGTGCGCTGGCGTCGCGCCGAGGCGTAGGCGAGCACGCGTTTGGGCAGCAGATAGCCGCCACCGGTGGCGAGCATCGGCACGATCCAGCGGTTGTCGGCCTGGGGCAAGAACACCTGCTGCAGAAAGATCGCCAGGCCCAGGGTCAGCAGCGGCGTGCCGATCTGGCAGGCGGCGTACAACGAGCGCTCGCTGGCACGGCGCCAGCCGATGCGGTTGAGCAGGGTCTGGGTTTCGCTGTCGATGCTCACCGAGCGCTGGCCGAAGCGGCTGTTGCCCACCGCGCGCAACCAGCTGCCGAAGCGGTTTTCGCGCAAGGTTTGACCTTGCAGGCGCTGGTTGATTTGCCGTACCCGGCGCCGCTCGACCAGCAGGTGATTGATCACCAGCAACAGCGCGCCGAGCAGCAGCATGAGGGCAGCGAGCCAGATCATCTCAGACGCTCCGCAACATGCGCCACAGCGCCAGACTGCCGACCACTTGCAACGCGGCGGCGCTGATCAGCATCTGCCGTCCGCCCGCGTCGTTCCACATGCCCAGCATGTAGCCGGGATTGGTCAGCATGAAGTAACTCACCAACAGCAACGGCAATGTGCCGAGCACCCAGGCGGTCATGCGTGTTTCGCCGGTCAGGGCGCGCAGTTGCCGCGCGCCCTGATCGCGTTCGCGGATCAGTTTGATCAGGTTCTCCAGCAGCTCGCTGGCATTGCCGCCGTAGCGGTGATTGACCTTGAGGCCAAGCGCGAACATGCGCAGCTCATCCTGTTCATACAGCTCGGCAAAATCGCTGACGGCGTCGGGCAGGTTCACGCCCAATTGCACGTTGCGCTGCACCCGGCCCATGGCGGCTTTCAGCGGGTCCTCGCTGGCGTCGATGCTGCCCATCACCGCATCGCTGAGGGTGCGCCCGGATTTCAGGCTGCGGACGGTGTGATCAAGCAACTGCGGCAGTTGCTCGATCATGCGCTTGATCCGCCGCTGGTACAGAAAGGCGATGTACAGCCGCAACGCCAGTGGCGGCACGACGATCATCAGCAGCAGGCCGAACCAGTCGGCGAGTACGAAACCCAGCCCCATCGCCACTGCCCACAGACTCAGCCACAGGCCGAAACGTTCGGTCGGGCGGCCCAGCCCGGCGCGCAGGAACATCCGCTCCAGCCCGACCCAGACGGGTTTCTCCGCAGCCAGTTGCGGTTGCCCGGCGGCCAGTCGGTTGAGGACTTTTTCCGTGGCGGTCTTGCGCAGGCCTTGCAGGAACAGGCGAATCGACAGCCCCAGCAGAGCCAGGCAGACGAGGATCAGAATCAACGGTGCCCACATGTTCGCTGCTCCTCGCCGTCAGACCGAATGCGCATCAAAACGCAATTTGTCGCCGGCCGGATTCACTGCTTCGCGCAGAAAGCCAAAACCCGTGCGGCGGTCGAGGCGGAACAGGGTGTTGGTGACGTAGACGTCTTCGCGAATGCCGACCACTTCCACCACTTCGCTGACGCAGCGGCGCCCATCGGGCATGCGCGTCAACTGGATGACCACGTCGAGAGCGGCGCAGATCATCTGGCGCAGGGTGCGTTCGGCGATGGAACGACCGGTCAGACCGACCAGGGTCTCCAGCCGCAGCAACGCATCCTGAGCATTGTTGGCGTGCACGGTGCTCATCGAACCGTCGTGGCCGGTATTCATCGCGGTGAGAACATCGACCACTTCAACGCCGCGAATCTCGCCGAGGATGATCCGGTCCGGACGCATGCGCAGAGCGTTGCGAATCAGGTCGCTGGCTTTTACTTCACCGTGGCCTTCGGCATTTGGCGGGCGGGTTTCCAGGCGCACCACATGCGGGTGGCCGAGCTGCAATTCGGCGACGTCCTCAATGGTCACCAGACGTTCGTGGGGGTTGATCAACTGGCTGAGAATGTTCAGCAGCGTGGTTTTGCCGGTGCCGGTGCCGCCGCTGATGAGGATGTTGCAGCGCTGACCGACCGCGTTTTGAAAAAACTCGAAGATCGACAGGTCGATGGTCTGCATCGCCATCAGATCGCTGCTCTTGAGCATGTCCTTGCGAAATTTGCGAATCGACAGACACGGGCCGTCGAGGGCGATCGGCGGAATGATCGCATTGACCCGGCTGCCATCCGGCAGGCGCGCATCGACCATCGGCGAAGACTCGTCGAGGCGCCGCCCGAGCGGCGCAAGAATCCGCTGCATGACCCGCTCGACATGATGCGCATCGATAAAACGCAAATCGCTTTGATGCAGCACGCCGTCGCGTTCGATGAACACCCGGTGCGGGCCATTGACCAGAATTTCGGTCACCGATGGGTCGCGCAGCAGCACTTCCAGCGGGCCGAAACCGGTGAGTTCGTCGACAATTTCTTCCGCCAGCCGCTCCATCTCATAGCGGGAAATCGCCAGGTGCAGACGGGCGATGTACTCGGCAACCTTGTCGGTGACGAAATGCGCGAGCTGCTGCCGCGAGCCTTCCAGCAGGTTTGTTCCCGACTCCTCGAGGGCATCGATGATGTAGCGATGCAGCACCAGTTTCAGGCCTTCGTGATCGCTGTTGCCGTTACCGGCGCGCGGTGCGCTGCCGAACAGTTTCTCCGTGCTCATGAGCTGCCTCGCAAGCGGTCGAACCACGTGACTTTGGGTTTCGCCAGCCCCTCGGAGCGTTTCGCCAGACGTTCGCCAAGAGCGCGCAGGCTCTGCGTGAGTTTCTCCCGAGGGGCCAGTTCGAACAGGCTGACGCCCTGGTTTTTTGCGTTCAGGCGCACTTCCGGGGTCAGGGCCAGGGTGGCGATCACTTCGAGGTTGAAGGTCTTGCCGAGGGTTTCCGCGTTCGGCGCAACGTTGCTCAAATAGCGGTCAACCAGCAGGCGGGCATGGTCGAGCTTCATGCCTTTTTCGCGCCACAGATTGAGCACCGCGAGATTGCGTCGGCAGTTGAGCACGTTCTGGTCGGTGTACCAGAGCAGCTTGTCGCAGTGGCTGACGAAGGTGCGCAAGGCTTCGCTGTCGCTCTGCCCGGTAAGGTTCACGACGATGTGCTGAAAGTGCTGACGCAGGGCGCTGAGCAGCATGTACAACTCGGCGGCGCTGGTGTTTTCCAGCGGCTCGTCATTGCTTGCATAGGCGAGGATGCGCAGGCCGGCTTCGGTGCTGGTGAAGGCGCTGTCGATCAGTGTCGCGTCGAGCCGGCGCAAGTGGCGCAAGGCATCGCCAAAATGAAACGAGCTCTCCAGCCCGAGCAGCGCCAGGCTGTCGCCGCGTGGCAGACCGAGGTCGAGCAGCAAAGTCTGCTGGCCGCTCTTTTGCACCACCAGCGCCATGTGGTTGGTCAGCAGCGCGCCGTCGGAACTGCTCTGCACGCCGTACATCACCGTGAGCCCGCCCAGTTGCGTGTTCGGCGCCACCGGCGGCAGACGTTTGCTCAAGCGCCGTACCAGCCCGGCGACCTCACTGGAGCGCGAACCATAGGCGACAAAATCCCGCGCACCGGCGCGCATGGCATTGAGCACAAGCTGATTGTCCATGCCGTCGCCGAGGGCAACGATCGCCAGCATCGGTTTGGCCTCCAGCGCGCCTTCGATAAGTGCACTCTGCGCGACCACATGTTCACGATCGAGACCGACAAACACCAGGCTGGCGAACGTGACGTCGACCAATGCCAGCAACTCGTCGAGGCTGCCGCCCCCGGCGCTGACCACTTGGCCGAGCGGCGCGAGCGCACCTTGCAGCCACTCCAGATCAGTGCTGTTGCGGGTGATGGCGAGGAAGGTCTGGCTGAGGTTCTGGCTCATTGCGATAACCCGCTGCGCTTGTCGAAATTGCCGTTTTCAAGGAAAAACATGCGGTAGAAATTCGGGTCATAGTTGCGCAGCTTTTCACCGGGCAGCGACGGCAATTGCGCGTCCGCCGCCAGTGGCTGCACCAGATGCGGTGTGACGATCATCAGCAATTCGCGCTCTTCGCGCTTGATCTGCGAACCCTTGAAAAACGCGCCGAGCACCGGGATATCGCCCAGACCAGGAAACTTGTTCACCTGCGAGCTGTTGGTAGTGCTGATCAAACCGCTGATCACGAAGCTTTCGCCATCGCCCAGCGACACGCTGGTGTCGGTGCGGCGAATGGTCAGCGCGGGCACCGTGGTGCCGGCAATGTTCACCGCGTTGGCGAAATCCAGTTCGCTGACTTCCGGGGCGACCTTCAGGGCGATGCGATCACGGCCGATGATGGTCGGCGTCAGGGTCAGGCGGATGCCGAATTCCTTGTACTCGATCGACACGCTGTCGCTGCCGGAACTGGGCACCGGAATCGGGATTTCACCGCCCGCCAGAAAGCTCGCGCTCTGCCCGTTCAGCGCCACCAGGCTCGGGCGGGCGAGCGTGTAGGCAAAACCACTGGTTTCCAGCGCATTGATGATCGCCATGGTCTTGCCGCCAACCCAGGAGAAATTGAACAGCGAGTTATCCACCGGCAGGCGTGGCTGCGGCACCCCGTCAATCGGCGGCAGGGTGCCGGGCGAGCCGAAAAGAAAATTGCCGCGCGTGCCGATCAGCGAGGCGGTGGCTTCCTTGAGTTTGGTCCTGCTGACTTCGACAAAACGAATATCGGTCTGCACCTGCGAGGGCAGGCTCGGATCGTCCGAAGGCAGGCTGCCGGTCATCGCCGCAGTGGCGGCGCCTTGCACAAAGACCATGCTCTGGCGCGGCTCGCTTGAGCAGGCCGTCCAGACCATCAGGCTGGTCGCGCCGGGCGCCACGCCAGTGAGCAAAAACGATGAACTGCCGTTAGCGTGCACGTCGGCGATTTTCGGATCGCCGATCGCCAGACGGGTGATCGCCACGGGCGACTGCACATCCTGCTGAAAGCCTTCGCCGATCTCGATGACTGGCGGCAAACGGCCGAGGGTCGAGCAGCTGCCAACGGCCGCGGATGCCGCATCCGTCGACAGTCCCATCACCATCAAGACGCGGAGCATGTGTTTCCCTGTCGACCTGCAACGACTCTGCATGCACCTGGATCCTTGCGCTGTCATGGGGTTTGTTGGCTGAGCTGATTGCCGCGGATGATTTCCACCGCGGGGCGCGCGATTGTGTTTGAGCTGCTGCTGGACGGTGTTTTCGGTCCGCTGCCCATGGCCAATTGGGTGAATTGGAAGAGCTGACTGTTGGCGTTATCGAGGTGCGCGGAGGACTGTTGTTCGCCAGCCCAATATCTGGCCAGACGTTGTTCTTCGCTGCTGCGTACGGCCAGGCGCAAGGTGCCGGCCTGGGTCGCAAGCATCAGGCGGCTCAGCAATTGCTGCGGCACCGCTAGCACCACGGTGCGTGCCGCGAGGCGGCGTTGATCCTGTTTGAGTTTGTCTTCGGTGCTGAGCGTCGGCGTGGCCGGTTGGCCATCGTTGGTCAGGCCGTACTGCTCGCCGACGCCGAGCACACGCATCGCCGGCAGGACAATTTGCGCCGACTGCTGCGGGTTGCTGGCGTCCTGACGCAGGTAGAGCAACACATCGACGTAATCGCCGGGCAGCAATTGCCCGGCCGCGCCGATCACTTCATCAACCGCCACGGTCAGCGCGCGTTCATCGCTGCGGATCATCCGCGCCAGCGTGCCGCCGGCGCTGAAACTTTCATCGGTGAGCCAGGTGCCCGCGCTCAAGGAACGCCAGGGTGTGCGACCGATGGCCTGATCGACATTGCTCAAGCTACCGGCCGGTGCGCTGCGCAATTTTTCTACTGTCACATCTGCCGCCGTCAGTGCGGTGAAGGGCGGCACATCGTGCAGCAGCACCACCACCGGTTGGCGAGTCTGGTCTTCGGCAATCGCGACAGTGTTTTCAACGCTGACCGCCGGGGCGATCGGTGCTTGCGCGACGGGGACCGGATGGCGACTGAGGATCAATCCCCAATAACCGACAAAAATCGCGCCCAGCAAGAGGATGGCGGCGAGGGCCATGGTGACGCGACTGTTCATGACGGCTCTCCCTTTCCTGCTGCACTACCCGTCGAACTTGTTAACGAGAGAAATTCCCGATTCTGCAGCTATGAACATGCAACTATTTCGCTATTTGCACGCTAGCTGATCTGTACAAAAGCGCCATTAATGACAGGCAAATAACCCACGAAAGTATGGGGCCTGGCCAATTAACAGCAGGAAATGGCGTACACAGGCATGGATTAATGCTTTGTGATTAATCCGTTCTTACAGTTGTTGGGTGGGGGTTTGTTGACAATGCTCAGCTAGCACGGTGGAACCATGCCGCGGTGGTGGTGTCGGCGCCAGAGGCGCGAAGGAGCAGGCGTATGTTTGATATGAATCTGGAATTTCTGATGGCCAAGGCCCGTTTGTTGTTCAAGAGCGAGGAGGGCGCTTCGGCGATTGAATATGCGATTGTCGTGGCGATGGTCGCGGTGGTGGTTGTGGCGTTTGTTACCCCGTTGGGCGACCGGGTGCTGGCGATCTTCAACAACATTCTGACCAGTCTGGATGGGACTGCTGTAACCAGGCCGACGCCTTGATCGCGGTGTGGATCGCCGTTGGCTGATCTCGGGCTACACTCTGGTTTACTTTCAGTTTTCAGGGATTGCCCATGAATTCTCTCCCTATGCCCCGCCAACAGTTGCTTCTGGTTGACGACGAAGAGGACGCGTTGCTGGAGTTGGCGGAGTTGCTGGAGGGGGAGGACTTTGTCTGTCATACCGCGACGTCGGTGAAGCAGGCGTTGCATCACCTGACCCGGCATCCGGATATTGCGCTGGTGATTACTGATCTGCGCATGCCGGAGGAATCGGGGATGTCGCTGATCCGGCGCTTGCGTGAGCATACGGCGCGGGAGCATTTGCCGGTGATTGTGATGTCGGGGCATGCGGATATGGAGGATGTCAGCGATATGTTGCGGTTGCAGGTGCTGGATCTGTTTCGCAAGCCGATTTATCACGTTCGGCTTTTTGAGACGCTGGATAATTTGTTTCCCAAGGTTCGGGGTGGGTGACGCGGCGGCCTTTGGGCCGACCGGGTTCTTGGGGTTTGGGGGTTTATCCGTTGCTTCGGGTGTGGCGGCTGGCGGTTTCGCCCTTACGGCGACTTACTTTTTTACAAGCGCCTAAAAAAGTAAGCAAAAAACGCTAGCTCCTACGTACGGCCCTCGCAGGCTCGGGTCCCTTCGCTCCGGGATCGATCCGGGCGCAGCGGCTACGGTTTGCTTCGCTGCACCTCCTTCCGCTGTGTACGACTTCGTCGTACGGTCGCTGCGCTCCCACGCCCGGATCAATCCCTCCACTCAGCCTTCCGATGTCGCCGGTGACGCAAGATCAAAAGCAGGCGAGCTGACACTCGGCCTATTGAGTGGTGAGAAGCGACGCATGGCTTGGGATTTTCGGTGGATTCGCCCCTCACCCCAGCCCTCTCCCCCTGGAGAGGGAGCCGATTTGTGGGCCATTCAGAACCTGCGTACGACTCGGTATCCCAAGTCGGCGTAGCTCTCGCATCCACCTCGGTCAGTCCCCTCTCCCTTCGGGAGAGGGCTAGGGTGAGGGTTGGCTTTTGGCTTGCCAGGCCCGATCTGCAGGACCACCGCGTTATCGTTCATCGCCAGCAGGCTGGCTCCTATAAGTCATGCGCCGATCTTGAAATCAGCGCAAAACCTGTGGGAGCTGGCTTGCCAGCGATGGCGCCCTCACAGCCAACGAATATTATGCAGAACTCACCCCATTCAAACTGTGGGAGCCAGCCTGCTGGCGATTGGCGGCCTCACTGCCACCTAATCTCTAAGTGCAAACACACAGTCCAAATGTAGGAGTGAGCTTGCTCGCGATGGCGATCTTACGGCCTCCTAATCTCTACCGGTTGAACACAACCCTGTGCGAGCGAGCCTGCTCGCGAATGCGTCAGGTCAGCCAAAATAATCTGTGTCTCAGACCACCATCGCGACACCCTCACCCTCACCCTCACCCTCACCCTCACCCTCACCCCTACAACTGATAACTGAAACTGACGCTATACCGCGGTTTGCGATTCAACGTGTCCAGCGCTTCATCGGACATGGCCTTGGCCACTTCCAGCGATATGTTGTAGTACCTGGCGTCGCCAAACCTCAGCCCGATGGCTGTCGAGGAGAGGTTGTTGGCCTGTACCGGCAGTTGGTTGAACCAGCTGCGTGAGCGGTCGAGGACGACGTACGGTTGCAGGATGCGCAGCCAGTTGCCGTCGCGGTTGAAGCTGTAGTTGACTTCGTATGCCACGCCCCAGCCCTTTTAGAAGCGGGTGGTTGGCTTGGGATTGGTGGTGGATTCGCCCCTCACCCCAGCCCTCTCCCCCTGGAGAGGGAGCCGATTTGTGGGCCGTTCAGAACCTGAGTACGACTCGGTATCCCAAGTCGGCGTATCTCTCCAAGTCACCACGGTCTGTTCCCTCTCCCTCCGGGAGAGGGCTAGGGTGAGGGTCGGCTTTTGGCTTGCCAGGCTATCGGCAGCACCACCGCGTTATCGTTCATCGCCAGCAGGCTGGCTCCCACAAGTCATGCGCCGATCTTGAAATCAGCGCAAAACCTGTGGGAGCTGGCTTGCCAGCGATGGCGCCCTCACAGCCAACGAATATTATGCAGAATTCACCCCATTCAAACTGTGGGAGCCAGCCTGCTGGCGATTGGCGGCCTCACTGCCGACCAATCTGTAACTGAAAGCACACAGTCCAAATGTAGGAGTGAGCCTGCTCGCGATGGCGATCTTACGGCCTCCTAATCTCTACCGGTTGAACACAACCCTGTGCGAGCGAGCCTGCTCGCGAATGCGTCAGGTCAGCCAAAATAATCTGTGTCTCAGACCATCATCGCGAACATCCTCCCTCCTACAACTGATAACTGAAACTGACGCTATACCGCGGTTTGCGATTCAACGTGTCCAGCGCTTCATCGGACATGGCCTTGGCCACTTCCAGCGATATGTTGTAGTACCTGGCGTCGCCAAACCTCAGCCCGATGGCTGTCGAGGAGAGGTTGTTGGCCTGTACCGGCAGTTGGTTGAACCAGCTGCGTGAGCGGTCGAGGACGACGTACGGTTGCAGGATGCGCAGCCAGTTGCCGTCGCGGTTGAAGCTGTAGTTGACTTCGTATGCCACGCCCCAGCCCTT
>Ga0196970_1000899_pt1 | contig 25876 bp, 22 predicted proteins | sample S1v_513CmetaG_FD_148672 | JGI IMG/M metagenome (GOLD analysis project Ga0196970, IMG submission 148672) | Soil microbial communities from Anza Borrego desert, Southern California, United States - S1+v_5-13C | ecosystem: Environmental > Terrestrial > Soil > Desert | place: USA: California... | reverse complement strand
TGAGGATTTGGCGGATCACGATCTTCATACCCGTGAGACTTGCGCTTCTTCCTGGCGGAAATAGGGCGGGCGCGCAAGCAATCCAAGGGCGAATAGGGCCTCGAAGCCGTGCCGGCGGGCGCACGGACGCCGCCCGCTCGTCATGGCGGAAACGTTCCGGGCGGGGGTGCGACCCCCGCCCGGCCTGCGGTGCCCAGGAGCGCCGGTCGGAGGCCGTGCCTCCGACCGGAACGTTTCCCGCCACTGTCGCCCTTCGTGAACCGATCACTCCTCGATGTTACGGGCCAGCACCTCGCGTTTGCCGGCGTGGTTGGGCTTCGACACCACGCCTTCCTGCTCCATGCGCTCGATCAGGCGGGCGGCGGAGTTGTAGCCGATGCGGAGCTGGCGCTGGATGAAGCTGGTGGACGCCTTGCGCTCGCGGCAGACGATGGCGACCGCCTTGTCGTACATCTCGTCGCCGGTGCCGCCGGCCGAACCGCCGCCGTCCTCGAACATGGCGTCGCCCTCGTCGTCCTCGGTGATGGCATCGACGTAGTTGGGCTCGCCCTGCGCCTTGAGGAACTTGACGATGTGCTCGACCTCGTTGTCCGACACGAAGGGCCCGTGCACGCGGGTGATGCGCCCGCCGCCGGCCATGTAGAGCATGTCGCCCTGGCCGAGGAGCTGCTCGGCGCCCTGCTCGCCCAGGATGGTGCGGCTGTCGATCTTGGAGGTGACGGCGAAGGATATTCGCGTCGGGAAGTTGGCCTTGATGGTGCCAGTGATGACGTCCACCGACGGGCGTTGCGTCGCCATGATCAGGTGGATGCCGGCGGCGCGCGCCATCTGCGCCAGACGCTGGATGGCGGCCTCGATGTCCTTGCCGGCCACCAGCATCAGGTCGGCCATCTCGTCGACGATCACGACGATGTAGGGCAGCTCCTTGAGGTCGAGCGGCTGTTCCTCGAACAGCGGCTTGCCGGTGTCCGGGTCGAAGCCGGTCTGCACGCGCCGGGTCAGCGACTCGCCGTTGGTGCGCGCTTCGCGCAGGCGGGCGTTGTAGCCCTCGATGTTGCGCACGCCCAGCTTGGACATGTTGCGGTAGCGGTCCTCCATCTCGCGCACCGTCCACTTCAGCGCCACCACCGCCTTCCTGGGGTCGGTGACGACGGGGGTCAGCAGGTGGGGGATGCCTTCGTAGACCGACAGCTCCAGCATCTTCGGATCGATCATGATGAAGCGGCAGCGGTCCGGCGGCAGCCGGTAGAGCAGCGACAGGATCATGGTGTTGATCGCCACCGACTTGCCCGAACCGGTGGTGCCGGCCACCAGCAGGTGCGGGAAGCGCGCGAGGTCGGCGCACACCGGTTGGCCGCCGATGTCCTTGCCCAGCGCCAGCACCAGCTTGCCCTGGTTGCGGTCGAAGTGCTCGGCCGCCAGGATCTCGCGCAGCAGCACGGTCTCGCGCTTGGCGTTCGGCATCTCGATGCCGATGACGTTGCGTCCCGGCACCACGGCGACGCGCACGGACACCGCGCTCATGGAGCGGGCGATGTCGTCGGCCAAGCCGATGACGCGGGACGACTTGGTGCCCGGCGCCGGCTCCAGCTCATAGAGCGTGACGACAGGGCCGGGATGGACCTTCTGCACCTCACCGCGCACGCCGAAGTCGGAGAGCACGCGCTCCAGTTCCTGGGCGTTGCGCTGCAGGGACTCCTCGTCGAGCTGCTCGGCGCGCGCGGCAGGGGTGGGAACCTGGAGGAGGTCGAGCGGCGGCAACTCGTAGTCGTCGCCCTCGTCGCTGTCGAGGTGCAGCGCAGGCTGACGTGGGTCGGGCTTGCGCGGGGCCGGGTCGGCCTTGGCCTTGGGCGGTGCCACCACGGGGACGGCGCGCGGCGGCGGATCGGACAGGCGCGGGCCGGGGGCCGGCTCGTCGTGGACATCGCGGCGCGCATCCTTCGCGGGGGGGGCGAACGTTGGGCCGCCGAAGCTCGGGGCGGTCGCCGACTCCGGGGCGAAGCTCGGTTCGCGGCGCATCATGTCGCCGGCCGCGGTGCGTGCCGCGCGGGCGGCGTCGGCGCCGCGGCGGCCCATCTCGGCGGCACCCAAGCGCGCCGCCCTGGCGCCCCGGCCAGCCAGTCCGCCCAGCACCCGGAAGCCGCCGATCCATTCGCGCACCGAAAAGCCGAAGGCGACGAACAGGGTGACGCCGGACAGCACCGCTGCGACGGTCGCCACCATCTCCTTCCCGCCGCCGGCAAACAGCAGGTTGCTGGTGGTCTTCATCAGCAGCACGCCGGCGCTGCCGCCGGGGTGCAGCAGGCGCAGGCCCGGCTCGGAGGTGGCATAGCCGGCAAACGCCGTGGCCGCCAGCAACACGCCCCACAACGCCAGCATGAAGCGCAGCAGCGGGTGCCGGATGCTCTTCTGGTTGCCCAGCCGCCAGCCCCAGGCAATCGGCACCATGGCCAGCAGCCACGCCGCCCAGCCCAGCGTCTGGACCAGCACGTCGGCAAAGTAGGCGCCGGGAATGCCCAGCAGATTGTGCGTCTTGCCGGCGGTTGCGGTGTTCCACGACGGATCGGCGGCGTTGTAAGTGCCCAGCACGACGAACAGCAGGATGCCGACGCAGCCCAGCGCGAACCCGGCCATCTCCTTGGCGCGGGCGGCGACGAAGGCGCGCGCCTTGGGCGACAGCAGCGGCCGTTCCGGCCGGCCGGCGGGCTTGACGGTGCGGCTGGGCGTCGGCTTGGCCATGGGGATCAACCGAGGATGCGGGTGAAGGCGGCGCAGGCGCGGCCGATGGTCTCGGCGTCGTGCACCAATGCCACGCGGATGTAGGGCGCCCCGGCGTTGGGCTCGCCGGGCAGCGAGCGGGTCAGGTAGGCGCCGGGCAGCACCCGGATGCCTCCCTCGGCCCACAGCTTGCGCGTGGCCTCCTCACCGTCGCCGACGTCCAGCCACAGGAAGAAGCCGCCGGCCGGGCGGTAATAGCCGAAGCGCCCCTGCAACGCCTGCTCGGCGGCGTCGAACTTGGCGCGGTAGGCGGCGCGGTTCTCCGCCACGTGCGCCTCGTCGCGCCATAGCGCGGCCGAAGCGGCGAGGATCGGCAGCGGCGTGCCGGCGTTGGAATAGCTGCGCAGGCGCGCGAACTTGGCAATCAGCGCAGGATCGCCGGCCACGAAGCCCGAGCGCAGGCCGGCGGCGTTGGACCGCTTGGACAGGGAATGGAAGACCAGCAGGTTGGCCCACGGCGCGCCGCCGTGGTCGAGGCTTGCCGCCACTTCCAGTACGCCGGTGGGCGGCGCGTCCAGGTAGATCTCGGCGTAGCACTCGTCCACCGCCAGCACGAAGCCGTAGCGGCGGGCGAGGCCAATGGCGCGCGTGAGGTACGCGGCGTCGGCGGCCGCCCCCTGCGGGTTGGCGGGCGTGCAGAGGTAGAACAGCGCGGTGCGCGCCAGCAGCTCGGGATCGAGCGCATCCAGGTCGGGCAGGAAGCCGGTCTTGGCCGTGGCCGGCAGGAACACCGGCTCGCCGCCGGCCAGCAGCCCGGCGCCCTCGTACACCGCGTAGAACGGATTCGGCATCAGCACCGCCGGGACTTGGCCGTTCTTGCGCTCCGGCACGGCGAGCAACGCGGTCTGGAACAGCGCCTCGCGGGTGCCGGCAGCCGGCAGCACCGAGGTCTCGGGGTCGAACAGGCCGGCGGGCAGGCAGTAGCGCCGGGTCAGCCAGTCACCCACGGCCGCGCGCCAGTCCGGCGTGCCGGCGACCGGCGGGTACTTGCCCCAGAGGTGCGCGTTCGCGTGCAGCACCTCGTCGATGATCTTCGGCGGCTGGTGCTGCGGCTCGCCGATGGACATCACCGTCGGCTCGACGTTGGCGCGGGGGGTGATGCCGGAGAGAAGGGATGCCAGTCGGGTGAAGGGATAGTCGGTCAACCGGTCCAGACGATCATTGTAGGGGTGACCGTCGGTGGGCCGGGCGTTGCCGAATGCCGGATTCATGAGGTCCGCAGGTCCCGCGCGTTGACAAGGAAGGAGCGCGAATTCTACCGGCGGGCAGGGGGCGGTACAAGGGCGGAACACCGGGGCAAGAGCGGAAAAACCCGCACCCGTCAAGCGTTTGTCGCTTGATATTTCAAGGACTTGCCGAGTAGTTCGCAGGCCTCTTATGCGTTTTCTCGGGCGGAAAGCCGCCCGGCGACGAGAGCTCCGTGTTCCCCGACGTGGGGCGGGGAGGCCGGGCCGAAGCGGTCGCGGGGTCTCGTCAGCAACGACGGAACACGAACCCCGGACGCTTCGGAGCCGGATCAGCCCTTACAGGGCCTCGGCGTTCGTTTCGCCCGTGCGGATACGCACCGCCTGGGCGATTTCCAGCACGAAGATCTTGCCGTCGCCGATGCGGCCGGTGTTGGCGGCCTTCTGGATCGCCTCGACCACCTGCTCGGCCTGATCGTCGGACACTGCTACCTCGATCTTCACCTTCGGCAGGAAGCTCACCGAGTACTCGGCCCCGCGGTAGATCTCGGTCTGACCCTTCTGGCGCCCGAAGCCCTTGACCTCGCTGACGGTAAGGCCCTGGATCCCCAGGGAGGTCAGCGCTTCGCGCACCTCGTCGAGCTTGAACGGCTTGATGATGGCCATGACGAGTTTCATGTGGCTCCCCTTGAAGCAAAGTGGTCCGGCCGGGACGGCCGCTCGGCTGCGCCCGGCGCCGCCCACCCTGACTTGGTGCAGCGCCGAATCTTACCTCCGAGCCTGTCTGTCCCGGTCGCAAAAAGTAATGTTTTCAAAAATCATGCCGGGCGTCGCAGGCTTGGAATCCCATCTTCCTCATGCGTCAGGGCCGCCGTTTTCGGAGGCGAATGCCTATATAATGAGCAATCCTTCGGCGCCCTGTCCATCCCTCCGTCGGGTCCTCTGGACAAGGCGGCGCCGGACGTCGATTGTTGCTCCCCGACGGATATCAGAGGAAGGACGGCACCGGCCATGACCGACTCGGCGTTTGCCAAGGATACGGAGATCGTCACCGAAGTCGTGGTGCTGGGCGGCGGGCTAGCCGGCCTGACCATGGCCGCGGCGCTGGCCACGGCCAATGTCCCGGTCGTGTGCATCGACCGGGACAGCCCCGAGAACCACCAGCGCAACGAGTTCGACATCCGCACCACCGCCATCGCGTACGCCTCCATGAAGGTGCTGGAGGGGGCCGGCGTGTGGAAGCACATGGCGGAGCAGGCCGGGCCGATCCTCGACATCCGCGTCGCCGACCAGTTCTCACCGCTGTTCGTCCACTACGACCACCGCGAGCTGACGCTGGACGGCGAGAACCGGCCCTTCGGCTGGATCCTCGACAATAAGGACATGCGCCGCGCGCTGTTCGCCCGCGTGAAGGAACTGTCCAACCTCACCCACCTCGCCCCGGCGCACGCCGTGGCGGTGGAGCGCAACCGGGCGGGGGCGCGGGTGGTGCTGGCCGACGGGCGGGTGGTGAAAGCCCGTCTGGTGGTGGGCGCCGACGGCCGCAAGTCGCTGGCGCGTGACGGTGCGGGGATCCGGGTGCGCCGCTGGGCCTACGACCAGAGCGCCATCATCTGCACCATCCGCCATTCCGAGCCGCACAACGGTGTGGCGGTGGAGCATTTCCTGCCCAACGGCCCCTTCGCCGTGCTGCCGATGACGGAGAACCGCTCCTCCATCGTGTGGAGCGAGAAGACGAGCCTGGTGCCGATGTACCTCGCTCTCTCCGACGCGGAGTTCATCGGGGAACTGCGGCGGCGCTCCGGCGACTACCTCGGCGACATCGAGCTCCTGACCCGGCGGGAGGCCTGGCCGCTGTCGGTGCTGTTGGCCGACGAGTTCGTGGCGCAGCGCCTGGCGCTGGTCGGCGAGTCCGCGCATGCCATCCACCCCATTGCCGGGCAGGGCCTGAACCTGGGCCTGCGCGACGTGGCGGCGCTGGCCGAGGTGATCGTGGACGCCTACCGCCTGGGGCTGGACGTCGGCGGCGAAAACGTGCTGGCGCGCTACCAGCGCTGGCGCCGCTTCGACACGGTGCTGCTGGCCGCCGTGTGCGACGGGCTGGTGCACCTGTTCTCCAACAACATCGGGCCCGTCAAGCTGGCCCGCGATCTGGGCATGGCCGCGGTGAACCGTCTGCCGCCGCTGAAGCGCTTCTTCATGCGGCACGCCATGGGCATCGTCGGCGACCTGCCGCGAATGATCCGCGGCGTGCCCCTCTGACCGAGGCCCTGCCCTCCTCGACCACAAAACAAAACGGCGGCGGGTTTTCCCGCCGCCGTCTTTTTGTCCGCTGACGCGATCAGAACGCGACGCGGGTGTCGAGCAGGATGATGCTGCCCTTGTCGCGCAGGGCGACCTCGTTCTCGCGGGCCTTGAAGTAGCTGTACTCCAGGCCGGTGGTCAGGCCGGGCGCGACGGTGTAGGTGATGCCGGCCTGGTACAGGTCCACCTTGGAGTTGCCGGCCACGATCGGATCGCCGGCATCCTTGTAGTACTGATAGTTGGCAGCGAAGATGACCGGGCCAAGAGTGTAGTTGGCACCGACGATCCAGGTCTCCTGATCGGCGGCATCGCCGATAGCGCCCTTCACGTAGCCGCTCTCGCCGGCGTTGCGGTACATGGCGCCGACCTTGAAGTCGGCGAAGCCGACGTTGGCGGCGATGTTGTAGGAGCTCAGGTTCTTGAGCTCGGGGCCGGTGTCGCTCGTCCTCTGGGTATCGCCGAACTCGTAGTAGGCCGAAGCCTCCAGCGCGACCGGGCCGATCTCGCGCAAGTAGATGCCGCCGACCTCGACGACGTCTTCGAAGGCGCCATCGAACTTCGTGCGGCGGATGCTGTTTTGGGAGTCGTCGCTGCGCGGCATGTAGGACACGCCGCCCTGGAAGCCGGCGATGGTCGGCGTCAGGTAGACGATGCGGGTGGCCGCGTTGCCGCTGGCCAGATTGCGGAAGTTGGTCGAACGGGCAAGGACCCGGTCAGCCTCGCCCGGGGCGCTTTCGTAAAGCGGCGAGCCAGCCAGGAAGTCTACGTCGGTGTTGTCGGCGCTGCCGGAGATGCCTTCCACGTTCGGGCCGATGAAGCCGTACTCGTCCGACAGGCCGTTGATCGTACCGGCCTGCACCGTGCCGAAGCCGCCCTTGGCGAAGATGAAGGCGCGGTCCTGGTTCAGGAGGCGATTGACGTTAGTGCTATTGTTGCCCGCACCGGCGTTCGACGTGTCAGCGCGCACGCGCAGGCGGGCACCGTACTCCAGGCCATTGTCGGCCTTGGCCGACGGGGTCAGGACGAAGCGGAAGCGGTTACGCATCTCGGTCGAGCGCAGGCCGGCATCCTGGTTCTGGTCGACGAAGCCGTACTGGAAGAAGACGTCGCCGCCGATGGTGACGTCGAACTTCGACTGGGCGAAGGCGGAGCCGCCCGTGAGCGCGACGGCGGCGCAGGCGAGAGCGAGGGAACGCTTCATATCGATTGATCCTTTATACGGTCGGCTTCAGGGAGGCCGGTCGATGTCGTTGCTACGTGTGAGTTAACCCGTTGGTTGCAGTACGCGCAAGGTACAAAGCCCTCTGTGGAGTGCGCTCACGAAACAGCGTGGCAATGAAGCCACATAGTTAACCCTTTGAAAACAAATGATAATTCATGTCTGCTGCAAAATTGGCACATTAGCAGCCCCGAATCGGGCACGATGCCCAAAGTACAGGCAACAAAAAAGGCGGCAGCCGAAGCTGCCGCCTTCTCTGACCGTGCTGTCGTTCTGGGTTAGAACGCCAGAGTGGTACGCAGGATGACGACCGAGCCCTTATCGTCGAAGGCGGTGCGGCCCGTCTCGTTTTCGATGTCAAAGTAGTCGTACTGAGCCTGCACCGCGAAGCCCGGAGCCACGGTGTAGGACGCGCCAATTTCGTAGACATTGATCTCGCGCTTGCCAGGCAAGGTCACCTCGCCCGAGTCCTTGGCGAACATCCAGCCACCGCCGACCACAATCGGGCCCACGGTGTACTGAGCGCCAACGTTCCAAACATTAGCGCGATCACCGAAGTCGACGGCGCTACGACGCGTGCCGCTCTTGCCCCAGTCGGTGTAGCTGGCACCGATCGTCGCACCAGCAAAGCCAACCTGCGCGCCCGCCTGCCAAGCACGCATATCCCTGTAATTGGCGCCGGCAACGTCGCTAGCGTCACCCCAGTAGTATCCAGCGCCGACCTTCACCTTTACGCTGCCGAAGGTGGCGTCGTAGTTGGCGCCAACTTCAAGCAGATCCTGGAAGCTGTCAGTAACCGTATCCGCGGCGGTGATTCCGCTGGCAAATTCAGAACGATTGACGCTGTTCTGCGAATCATCGGTGCGCGGCGTGTAGCTGGCGCCCAGCTGGAAGCCAGCGATACGCGGCGAGAAGTACACGATACGGGTGGCGACATCGCCGAAGGTCGGCCACGTGGCCGAACCCTGACCCAGGTTGTTGCTCTGGCTGAGGCCGGTCAGACCGTTGGTGGCGGTGTTCGCGAAGCCATTGAACTGGTCGAACAGGCCGAACGGCAGGTAGTCGATCGGACGGGAGACGATGGTCTCGTCGTTGTAGGTGTTCGACGTACCGACGCGGACCTGACCGAAGCCGCCCTGCGCGAAGATGTACGCGCGGTCCTGATTCAGGAGGCGGCTGACGTTAGTGTCATTGTTGGCCGCACCGGAGTTCGACGAGTCAGCGCGGACGCGGATGCGCGCACCGTACTCCAGGCCGTTGTCGGCCTTGGCGCTCGGGATCAGGTTGAAGCGGAAGCGGTTGCGCATCTCGGTCGAGCGCAGGCCGGTGTCGAGGTCGTTATCGACCCAGCCCCACTCGGCGAACACGTCGCCGCCGACCTTGACTTCGAACTTGGCCTGGGCATTGGCAGCGCCGCTTCCCATCGCCAGAGCAACGGCGGCGCAGCCCGCCAGCAGATACCGATTCATAATGTTGCCTCCATCCTGGCAGCAAATTGTTTAGCCGGGTTCAACTTCCTGGCTGTTGATGTGGTACGCACACCGGCCCCAGGCAGCAAGCCGAAACGTGCCGACGATGCTGCTTTGATGGAACAGTGTGACCATCGAAGCACACCATGGATTCCCCTCCGACGATGTACGGGCAGGGGTCGCAACGGCCGCGGCCGCGCATCCGTTGTTGCGTGCGCAAGCGGTTTTATGGTCTGTTCAGCGGCGCCGCCGTGCGATCGCGCGCGTGGCTCCCATTGCATTGACGTGAAGCACAGACCATGCGCCGCATCCGCACCGCCTTCGCCGCCCCCATCATCCTCGCGTCGCTCGCTCTGGCCGGCTGCGCCGACGGGCTCTGGAAATCGGCCGAGTCCAACAAGGAACCGGGTCGCGACAACTCCTACCGGTTCGGCAGCGTGCTGGGCGACGAGGGCGGCCTGAACCTCTTCGGCGGCAACAAGAAGAAGAGCAACGCCGGCGACCCCAACGGGCTGGGCGTCAACAGCTATCTGTGGCGCGCGTCGCTCGACACGCTGGCCTTCATGCCCATCGTCTCGGCCGACCCGTTCGGCGGCGTGATCCTCACCGACTGGTACACCCCGCCGGAAACGCCGAACGAGCGCTTCAAAGTCAACCTCTACATCATGGACCGCCAGCTCCGTGCCGACGGCGTGCGCGTCTCGGTATTCAAGCAGCAGCGCAACGGCGCCGACTGGCGCGACACCGCGGTGACGTCGGACACCGGCCCGCAGCTCGAGGACGCGATCCTCACCCGCGCCCGCCAGCTCCGCGCGGCCCAGATAGCGGCGCAGTAACGCGCCGCAGCGAACCGACACAGTCAAACACAGCTCAGAATCGAACGGGACACGTCCACCTTCATGTCGCGCTACAATGTAAAAGAGACCGAGGCGAAGTGGCAGACGGAGTGGGAGCGGCGGTCCTGCTTCAAGGCGAGCGAGGATCCTGCCCGGCCCAAGTATTATGTGCTGGAGATGTTCCCCTATCCGTCGGGGCGCATCCATATGGGCCACGTGCGCAACTACACCATCGGCGACGTGATCGCGCGCTTCAAGCGCGCCAAGGGCTTCAACGTCCTGCACCCGATGGGCTGGGACGCCTTCGGCCTGCCGGCCGAGAACGCCGCGCTGGAGAAGAAGACCCACCCCGCGAAGTGGACGCGCGAGAACATCGCCACCATGCGCGGTCAGCTCAAGACCATGGGCCTGTCCATCGACTGGGACCGTGAGATCGCCACCTGCGACGTGGAGTATTATCGCCACGAGCAGAAGATGTTCCTCGATTTCCTGAAGGCCGGCTTGGCCTACCGCAAGGAGTCGTGGGTCAACTGGGATCCGGTCGACAACACCGTGCTGGCCAACGAGCAGGTGATCGACGGCCGCGGCTGGCGCACCGGCGCGCTCGTCGAGAAGCGCAAGCTCTCCCAGTGGTTCCTGAAGATCACCGCCTTCGCCGACGAGCTGCTGAAGGATCTCGAGTCGCTGGAGCGCTGGCCCGAGCGCGTGCGCCTGATGCAGGAGAACTGGATCGGCAAGTCCACCGGCGTCCGCTTCCGCTTCGAGGTCCAGGGCCGGGCGGACAGGCTGGAGGTCTTCACCACCCGTCCGGACACGCTGTTCGGCGCGTCCTTCGCCGCCATTTCGCCGAACCATCCGCTGGCTGCGGAACTCGCCGAGACCAACCCGGCCCTGGCCGAGTTCATCGCCGAGTGCAACCGCTTGGGCACCAGCGAGGAAGTGATCGAGACCGCCGAGAAGCGCGGCTTCGACACCGGGCTGAAGGTCGTGCATCCCTTCGACCCGGCCTGGACGCTGCCGATCTACGTGGCCAACTTCGTGCTGATGGAATACGGCACCGGCGCCATCTTCGGCTGCCCGGCGCACGACCAGCGCGACCTGGACTTCGCCCGCAAGTACCATCTGCCGGTCAAGCCGGTGGTCATCCCGGCCGACGCCGATCCGGCCGCCTTCGCCGTGGGCGACGAGGCCTACACGGGCCCGGGCGTGCTGCGCAATTCGCGCTTCCTCGACGGCCTCGACGTCGAGTCGGCCAAGCAGGAGATCGGCCGGCGCATGGAGGCGGCAGGGCAGGGCGAGCGCACCACCCAGTACCGCCTGCGCGACTGGGGCGTGTCGCGCCAGCGTTATTGGGGCTGCCCGATCCCGGTCATCCACTGCCCGGACCACGGCATCGTCCCGGTGCCGGAGGACCAGCTCCCCGTCGTGCTGCCGGAGGATGTGACCTTCGACAAGCCCGGCAACCCGCTGGACCACCATCCGACCTGGAAGCACACGACCTGCCCGACCTGCGGCAAGCCGGCGCTGCGCGAGACCGACACCTTCGACACGTTCATCGAGTCGAGCTGGTATTTCGCCCGCTTCTGCTCGCCGCACAGCGAAGATAAGGCGTTCGAACGCGCCGCCGTGGACTACTGGCTGCCCGTCGACCAGTACATCGGCGGCATCGAGCATGCGGTGCTGCACCTGCTCTACTCGCGCTTCTGGACCCGCGCGCTGACTCAGTGCGGCTATCTGGACGTGGCGGAGCCGTTCGCCGGCCTGTTCACCCAGGGCATGGTGAACCACGAGACCTACAAGGACGCGGGCACCGGTGCTTGGCTGGCGCCCACCGAGGTGGTCAAGAACGAACAGGGTGCGCTGGTCCGCGAGGACAACGGCGCGCCGGTGGTCGTCGGCCGCGTCGAGAAGATGTCCAAGTCGAAGAAGAACGTCGTCGATCCGGCGAACATCATCAACACCTACGGCGCCGATGCGGCCCGCCTGTTCATGCTGTCCGACAGCCCGCCCGAGCGCGACCTGGAATGGACGGAAGCCGGCATCGACGGTGCCTGGCGCTACATCAACCGCCTGTGGCGCATGCTCACCGAGGCGCCGGTAGAGCTGCCGCCGGCCGGTGCGGCGATGCCCGCGGAGCTCGGCGAGAAGGCGCAGGCGGCCCGTCGCATGGTCCACAAGACCATCGCCGGCGTCGGCGAGGACCTGGACAAGTTCCGCTTCAACAAGGCCGTGGCCCGCGTGCGCGAGCTGTCCAACGCGCTGGCCGAGCTGGACGGGAAGGGCGTCGGCGAGGCCTGGGTGCTGCGGGAAGGCTACGAGACGCTGGTGCGGCTGATCGCCCCGATGATGCCGCACCTGGCGGAGGAGCTGTGGACGCACCTCGGCCACGCCACGCTGCTGGTCGAACAGCCCTGGCCGGAGGCCGACGCCGATCTGGCCACGGACGACGTGGTGACGGTGGCGGTGCAGGTGAACGGTAAGCTGCGCGCCACACTGTCGCTTCCGCGCGATGCCGCCAAGGATGCGGCGGAGCAGCTCGCCCTGGCCGACGCCAACGTCCGGAAGGCGCTGGAGGACAAGCCGGTGCGCAAGGTCATCGTCGTGCCGAATCGGGTGATCAATGTCGTTGTCTAGGCGGAGCCTCCTGCAGGCCGCGGCGGCCGCCGGGTTCCTGGCGCTGCTGCCGGGCTGCGGGTTCCGCCCGCTGTACGGCAGCAACGGCGTCACTGCCGGAGCGGCGGAGAAGCTCGACCAAGTGGCGATCTCCAACATCCCCGAACGGCAGGGGCAGATCCTGCGCAACCTGCTGATCGACCGCTTCCACCCCAGCGACCGGCCAGCCACCACCACCTTCCGGCTGGACGCGCAGATCATCGCGTCCGAGCAGAAGCTGGCGCTGCGCCAGGACGCCTCGGCGGAGCGTGCGCAGCTCGTCCTCAACGTGCCGTTCCGCCTGATCGACAACGCCACCGGCCGCACGGTGTTCGAGGGACGCAGCCGCTCCTTCATCTCCTACAACGTGCTGGAGGAGCGTTACGCCGGTTTGGCGACGCTCGACAACGCGTATTACCGCGGCCTGAACGAGATCTCGGAAGACATCACCACCCGCGTCGCCATGTACCTGTCCCGCGGGTCGTGAGGGGCACTGCCGGTTGATGTCGCGCCAACAATAGGAACGATTCACCACCAAGGCACCAAGACACCAAGGTGGAACGCCGCTGCCACCCTCAACGCCGCGTGAGGCGCAAGGGCCTGCTTGGTGTATCTTGGTGCCTTGGTGTCTTGGTGGTGAATGCCGACACCGGAACGGGTTTTCTCTCAACCTGGGTTGTGCGCTCCGCCATGAAGCTCCAGGGCAAGGCCATCGATGCGTTCCTGCGGCACCCGGACCCGAAGGTCCGGGCGGTGCTGCTGTTCGGCCCCGACGCCGGGCTGGTGCGCGACCGTGCCGACGCGCTCGGCAAGACCGTCTGCCCCGACCTGAACGACCCGTTCCGCGTCGCCGACTTCCTCGGCAAGGCGCTGGTGGACGACCCCGCCAAGCTCGCCGATGAGGCGGCGGCCATGGCGCTGACCGGCGGTCGGCGCCTGATCCGCGTCCGCGACGCCGAAGACGTGACGACCGCCGCCTTCACCGCCTTCCTCGGCAACCCGCCGCCCGGCGACAGCCTGGTGGTGGTGGAGTCCGGCGACCTCTCCAACCGCTCGCGCCTGCGCACCCTGTTCGAGGGTGCCGACATCGGCGCCGCCATCCCCTGCTATGTGGAGGAGGAGGCGTCGCTCGGCCGCGTAATCGCCGACCTGCTGTCGGCGCACGGGCTCTCGGCCGATGTGGACGCGCTGAACTTCCTGGCCGGCAATCTGGTGGGCGACCGCCTGGTGGCGCGCGGCGAGGTGGAGAAGCTGGCGCTCTACATGGGGACGGAGAAGCGCGTCACGCTGGAGCACGCGCAGGCCTGCATCGGCGACTCCGCGTCGCTGGAGATGGACGGCCCGGTGTGGGCCGCCGCCGACGGCGACTTCGCTACACTCGACCGCTCGCTCGACCGCCTGTTCGCCGAGGGCATGAGCCCGGTGCCGATTCTGCGCTCGGCTCAACGCCATTTCCAGCGCCTGCACCTGATCGGCTCGCAGGTCGCTGCCGGCAAGACGCCGGAGGCCGCCGTCGACTCGATCCGTCCTCCTGTGTTCTTCAAGCTGCGCCCCCGTCTGATCGGGCAGGCCAAGCGCTGGAGCCCCAACCTGGTGCGCTCCGCCCTGGAACGCCTCGTGGAAGCCGAGGCCGACTGCAAGCGCACCAACATGCCCGACCAGACCATCTGCGCCCGCGTGCTGTTCCAGCTCGCTTCGCTGGCGCGGCGCTGATCGGCGGCCCCTTCAACTCCACCATGTTCCCCTCCGGATCCGTCAGGTAGATCGACGGTCCGGCACCTCCGTATAGAAGCGCTCCAGCGAAAGCGGGGCCTTGGCACGGAGCACGACGTGATCGATCTTCTTCAGGTGGAACGGCGGCATGGGGCACCTTGCGGGCGTGGGGGCTGTTTCAGGATTGGGCGGCAGGGCCGTTCCGCCAACGGGCCGACGAAAGAATTTCGCTGAGGGGGCGCATGCAGGTTTGCACATTCGTGGTCGGGGCCCTGGTCCTGACGCTGTCCGGCACCGCGTACGCCGAGCGCTGGGAACTGGCGTTCGAAGCCTATGGCGGCGGGTTGCCCCTGGCGCAAGGGGTTCTGCACCTCACCACGGATGGGCCCGGTCGGCGCTACGAGGCCCAGCTCGATACCGCGGGGGCGTCGTGGATCAGCCTGTTCGCCAAGTTCCGATACGAGGCGCAATCGGCCGGCGCGCTCAAGAATCCGGCGGTGACGCCGGAGCGTTTCCGGGGCGAACGCAACACCCGCAGCAAGCGGGAGATCATGACCTTGGCCTACGACGGCGCCGCCGTCACCGTCCAGACCGAACCGCCGCTGTCCCCCGAGAAGGCCGCGCTGGTTCCCGACGACGCCAAGCGTGGCAGCGTCGATCCGCTGAGCGCCGGAATTGCCGTGGTGGTGGGCGCCGGCGGCCGCTCGGCCTGTACCGGCAGCTACCCCGTTTTCGATGGGCGGCGGCGCTACGACATCCTCGCGAAGCCGCTGGGATCGCAGGTGCTGGAGCCGTCCCGCCGCCGCATAGCGGCAGGGCCGGCGCAGAGATGCTCGGTGGCGCTGCGTCCGGTCGCCGGCTTTCAGACCGACCGGGACAAGCCCAACGCCTTCTTCGTCGAAGGCAAGGAGCGGACCGCCACCATCTGGTTCATGCCCGTGCAGGGGCGCACCATCCCCATGCAGGTCGAGGTGGAAACGGACTTCGGCAGTTTTTACGTCCACACCACCGGGTTCAAGGTGCTACCGTAGACCTACTCGCCCTGGCCCAACCGGCGCAGCACGTCGTCGAGCTGGTCCAACGTCTGGTAGTGGATGGTGACTGTGCCGCGCTTGCCCTGCGGCGCGATGGACACCTTCAGCCCGATGCGGGCGGAAATCTCCTCCTCCAGGTTCACCAGATCCACATCCTTCGGCGCCGCCTCGCCAGCGCCGCTCTTGGCCGGGCGCTTGGGCTGCGACTCCTCGCGGCGCACCAGGTCCTCGGTCTGGCGGACGTTGAGGCCGCGCTTGACCACCTCGCGCGCCATAGCCTCGGGGTGCTCGACCGAGAGCAGGGCGCGGGCGTGGCCGGCGGTCAACTCGCGGGCGTCGACCATCCGCTTGACCTCGTCGGGCAGGCCCAGCAGGCGCATCATGTTGGCGACGTGGCTGCGGCTCTTGCCGACGGCCTTCGCCAGATCCTCCTGCGTGTGGTCGAACTCTTCCATGAGGCGGCGGAAGCCCTCCGCCTCTTCCAGCGGGGTCAGGTCCTCGCGCTGGATGTTCTCGATCAGCGCGATCTCCAGCGCCTCGCGGTCCTCCAGCTCGCGCACTACCACCGGCACCTCGGGCACACCGGCGAGCTGCGCGGCGCGCCAGCGGCGCTCGCCGGCGATGATCTCGAACTGGTTGGGGGCGCCGCCCGGCGCGCGGCGGACCAGCAGCGGCTGGAGCACGCCCTTCTCCCGCACCGACTCGACCAGACCCTTGATGGCCTCCTCGTCGAACTTGCGGCGCGGCTGGTAGCGGCCGGGCTGCAGGTACTCGATGGGCACCATCTTGGACAGCCGCACCTTGTCCAGCGCGGAGTAGTCCTCGGTGTCCTCGCCGAACAGGGCGGAGAGGCCGCGGCCCAGGCTGCTGCGACGGCCTTCGTTGCGCTTCGGTTCCTCGATCACGCCGCCAGCCTCTTTTCACGGCGCAGCACTTCGCCCGCCAGGTTGATGTACGCCTGCGCGCCGGGGCAGCGCATGTCGTAGATGAGCACGGGCTTGCCGTGCGACGGCGCCTCGGAGACCTTCACGTTGCGCGGGATCACCGTGTCGTAGACCTTCTCGCCGAAGAAGCCGCGCACGTCGGCGGCCACCATGTCCGAGAGATTGTTGCGCTTGTCGAACATGGTCAGCACCACGCCGTGGATGTCCAGGTCCGGATTGAAGGTGCGCTTCACCCGCTCGATGGTCCGTACCAGGTGGCTCAAACCCTCCAAAGCGTAGAACTCGCACTGCAACGGCACCAGCACGGCGTTGGACGCGACCAGCGCGTTCAGCGTCAGCAGGCCCAGCGCCGGCGGACAGTCGATGAGCACGTAGTCGTAGTCGAGCGCGCTGTTCGACACCGCCTCGCGCAGGCGGAACTCGCGCTGCTCGGCGCCGACGAGTTCGATCTCCGCACCCGACAGGTCGACGGAGGAGGTGACGATCGACAGGTTCGGCACGTTGGACGCCACCGCGGCCTTGTCCAGGGCCAAGCCGTCGAACAGCACGTCGTAGATGCCGACGCCACGCTTGGCGCGCGGGATGCCCAGCCCGGTGGAGGCGTTGCCCTGGGGATCGAGGTCGATCACCAGGACGCGCTTGCCGATGGCGGCGAGGGCGGTGGCCAGGTTGATGGCGGTGGTCGTCTTGCCGACGCCACCCTTCTGGTTGGCGATGGCGATGACGCGGGCAGAGGACACAGCGGCCTCCAGAAAAGTCATGGATCGGATGGCTTTCGGATCAGACACGGACAAGTCCACTCATGCGGAGGATGGAGCCGGTCGGGTCGGTAATGCTGTCGAACCGCTCGGTCTGCATCTTCCAATATTTGGTGGTATCGGTCAATTCGTCTTCCACATTTTGGCCCTTAAGGAACAGCGCCACGCCCCGTTCGCCGATCAACGGAAAGGCCCAGTCCAGCAGGTCCTTCAGCGGCGCCAGCGCCCGCGCGGTGACCACATCCGCCTGGAGGCCCGACACCGCCTCGATCCGCTTGTTGTGGACCGTCGCCGGGGCACCTGTGGCCCGTGCCGCCTCACGCAGGAAGGCGGCCTTGCGGACGTCGCTCTCGATCAGGTGGACCTCCGGCACGCCGAGGATGGCCAGCACCAGCCCCGGAAACCCGGCGCCGCTGCCCAGATCCACGAGGGTCCGGGTCGACTCGGGCAACAACGGGAAGAGCTGCGCCGAATCGAGGAAATGCCGACCCCAGGTGTCGTTCAGCGTCTTCGGCCCGACGAGGTTGATGGTCTTCTGCCACTTGGCCAGCAGCGACTCGTAGACGGCAAGGCGCTCCAGTGTTTCACGTGAAACATTGGTGGCCTTCTGAAACGCAACCATGTCGATCATCAGGCCACCTTCGCGTCCCGGCGCTTCACGTGGCGGAGCAGGGCAACCAGGGCCGCCGGGGTCATACCGGGAATGCGCGCCGCCGCACCGAGAGTGGCCGGGCGGACCTGCCGCAGCTTCACACGGATCTCGGTCGACAGGCTGCCGATGGCGTCCACATCCAGATCGTCGGGCAGGGCGAGCGACTCGTCCTTGCGGAAGGCGCGGATGTCCGCCTCCTGCCGGTCGAGGTAGCCGGCGTACTTGCCGTCGATCTCCAACTGCTCGGCAACGTCGGCAGAAATCTCGCCCAGCTCCGGCCAGACGCGGGTCAGCACGGAGAGGTCAATGTCCGGGTAGCGCAACAGGTCGGCGGCCGAGCGGCGCACGCCGTCCTGGTTCACGGCGATGCCCATGCGCACCAGCTCGGCCGGCGTCGCCTGAAGCGAGCGGACCAGGGCGCGGCTGGCGGTGAGCGCCGCCTCCTTGGCAGCGAACGCATCACGGCGGACAGAGCCGACGCAGCCGACGGCGAGCCCCTTGGGCGTCAGCCGCTGGTCCGCGTTGTCGGCACGCAGCAACAGCCGGTACTCGGCGCGCGAGGTGAACATCCGGTACGGCTCGTTGGTGCCACGGGTGATGAGGTCGTCGACCAGCACGCCGATGTAGGCGTCGGCGCGATCCAGCACGAAGCCATCATCGGACCCGCTCGCCGTCAGCGCCGCGTTGATCCCGGCCATCAGGCCCTGCGCCGCCGCTTCCTCGTACCCCGTCGTGCCGTTGATCTGGCCGGCGAAGAACAGGCGCGGCGCACGGCGGGTCTCCAGCGTCGGCTTCAGCTCGCGCGGGTCGACGAAGTCGTACTCGATCGCGTAGCCGGGGCGCAGCATCACCGCCCGCTCCAGGCCGGGCATGCTTTTCAGGATGCCAAGCTGCACCTCGCGGGGCAGGGAGGTCGAGATACCGTTGGGGTAGACGGTGTCGTCGTCCAGCCCCTCCGGCTCCAGGAAGATCTGGTGCCGCTCCTTGTCGGCGAAGCGCACCACCTTGTCCTCGATGGACGGGCAGTAGCGCGGCCCGGTGCTCTGGATCTGGCCGGAGTACATGGGCGCCCGGTGCAGGTTGGCGCGGATCAGCGCATGCGCTTCCGGCGTCGTCCAGGTGATGGCGCAGTCCAGCTGGGGCGTGTCGATATGGTCGGTCAGGTACGAGAAGGGCGGGGGCGGCAGGTCGCCGGGCTGCTTCTGCAGCGCGTCCCAGTCGATGGTCTTGCCGTCCAGCCGCGGCGGCGTCCCTGTCTTCAGCCGGCCGAGCGGGAAGCCGATGCGCGCCAGCGTGTTCGACAGACCAAGCGCCGGCGCCTCGCCAACCCGGCCGGCGGGGATGGTCTCCTCGCCGATGTGGATCAGGCCGCGCAGGAACGTGCCGGTGGTCAGCACCACCGCACCGGCGCGGATCGTCTCGCCGCCGCCGGTGACGACGCCGGTGACGCGGTTCTCCGCATCGAGCGTCAGATCCTCGGCACCGCCGGCCTCGATGGTCAGGTTTTCCTGGCTGCCAAGGATCGCCTGGATGGCCTGACGGTAGAGCTTGCGGTCGGCCTGCGCGCGCGGGCCGCGGACGGCCGGACCCTTCGAGCGGTTCAGGATCCGGAACTGGATACCGCCCTGATCGATGGCGCGCGCCATGACGCCGTCCAGGGCGTCGATCTCGCGCACGAGGTGCCCCTTCGCCAACCCGCCGATGGCCGGGTTGCACGACATCTCGCCGATGGTCTCGACCTTATGAGTAAGGAGCAGCGTGCGCGCACCCATGCGCGCCGCCGCCGCCGCGGCTTCGCAGCCCGCATGGCCACCGCCGACGACTATGACATCGAATGTCCGCATGGCCGCGAACATAGGGGAGAAGGGGGTGGACGTAAAGCCCTCCCCACGCTCCGCGGGGGGAAGGTCGGGTGGGGGCAAGGTTTATCCGACAGACCAGAAGGTTCTGGATCCTTGATCTCACCTTGCCCCCACCTAACCTCCCCCGCCTCCGGCGGGGGAGGGACTCACATGGAGTGTTTCACGTGAAACATCACTTGCCAATGCAGAAGTCCCGGAAGATCACGTCGAGCAGATCCTCCACGTCCACCCGCCCGGTGATCCGGCCGAGCGCCCGGCTCGCCAATCGGACGTCCTCCGCGGCCAGCTCCGGCAGGGGCGCGCCGAGCGCGCGGGCAAGCGCGTCGCGGCACTCCTCCAACGCGGCGCGGTGGCGGGCCCGGGTAAGGGCAGGGGCGCCGGTGCCGGCCATGCGGTCGGCGCTAAACGCCGCCAAACGCTCTTCCAGTTCCCGTAAGCCGGAGCCCGTGCGTGCCGACACCGCGATGGCCGGCACACCGTCCACCTTGGTAACACCGGTTGGGGCCACACCGGCCGGCGCCACATCGGTCTTGTTCAGCACCACGACGGTGTCCGCATCGATCAGCCCGCGGGTCACGGCATCCAACGGCTCGGTCGCGTCGAACACGGCGATCTTCACGTCGGCACGGGCGGCCCGGTCGAGGGCGCGGCGGATGCCTTCCTCCTCGATCTCGTCGGCAACCTCGCGCAGCCCGGCGGTGTCGGCCAGCACCACGGGGAAGCCGCCCAGGTCCAGGTGCACCTCGATCACATCGCGGGTGGTGCCGGCGCGCGCCGAGACGATGGCCGCCTCGCGCCGGGCCAGCGCGTTCAGCAGGCTCGACTTGCCGGCGTTGGGCGCGCCGACGATGGCGATGTACAGCCCCTCACGTAGGCGCTCGCCGCGACGGCCGTCCTCCAGGTGCATGCCGATCTCGGCCGCCATGCGCTCCAGCTCGGGACGCACCGCGTCGGCAACGCCGGTGGGAAGGTCCTCGTCGGGGAAGTCGATGTCGGCTTCGATGTGAGCGAGCGCGCGGATCAACCGCTGCCGCCAGCCCTCGTAGATATTACCGAGCGCGCCTTCCATCTGGCGGAGCGCTTGGCGCCGCTGCGCGCTGGTCTCGGCGTCCACCAGGTCGGCCAAGCCCTCCGCGGCGGTGAGGTCGAGCTTGCCGTTCTCGAAGGCGCGGCGGGTGAATTCGCCGGGTTCGGCGACGCGCAGACCGGGCAGGGAAGCCAGCGCCTCGACCACTCCGGCGACCACGGCGCGGCCGCCGTGCAGATGCAGCTCCGCCACGTCCTCGCCGGTAAAGCTCCGGGGTGCCGGGAACCACAGGACGAGCCCGTCGTCGAGCGCCTCGCCCGAGTGCGGGTCGCGCAGCGTGCGCAGGCTGGCGACCCGCGGGCTGGGCAGATCGTTTCCGGCAAGCGCCTTGAGCACCAAGGGTGTTTCCGGTCCCGAAACGCGAACCACCGCCACACCGGCGCGGCCGGGGGCGGTGGCGAGAGCGAAGATCGTCGCTGTCATGGAAGAGACGCGTCAGCCCTTCTGCTCGGGCCGTAGCTCCCTCTGCTCGGGCTGCAGTATCAGGCGCTCGACCCGGCCGCCCCCGACGATGTGGGTCTCAAGGATCTCGTCCACGTCGGCCGGCGAGCGGTAGGTGTACCAGACGCCCTCGGGGTAGATGACCATGGTCGGCCCCAGCTCGCAGCGGTCCAGGCAGCCGGCGGCGTTGATGCGGATGCGCGGCTCGAGGCCCAGTTCCTTGGAGCGTGCCTTCATGTAGTCCCGCAGCTTCTCCGATCCCTTCTCGGCGCAGCTGCCGCGCCTGTGCCCGTCCGGGCGGCGGTTCGTGCAGGCAAAGATATGCGCTTCAAAATACAGCTTCGGATCCGTCACTTCTTTCCTTCTCCTCCGGCACCCATGGCCGACGCCATCTGGGTCCAAAAAATCTTCTGGAGCTGCTCGAAGCCCTGGATGCCGGCGGGCAGCCACGTCTTGAGCGCCGTCTCCGGGTCCATGGCGTGCAGACCGGCGATGGTGCGTTCCTGCACTTCGCGCATCAGCACTTCCTGCAAGGGTTTCACGTCGGGCAAGCCCAGGAAGGTGCGCGCCTCCTCCGGGGTGCAATCGACATCAATGGTGATTTTCATGGAGCCTGTCCTCTGCATGGCCCTAGACCACTATACAGATAGGAAGCCCTGGCGCAACGCCATGCCCGCGCCATCCTTAGTGCCTGACGCAACCCCGAGGCCCAGGGAAACAGCCCCGATGTCCGCCAACCTTCTAGGCCGTGAAACCAGCCCCTACCTGCTCCAGCACAAGGACAACCCCGTGCATTGGATGGCCTGGGGACCCGACGCGTTCGCCCGCGCCAAAGCGGAGGACAAGCCGATCCTGCTGTCGGTCGGCTACGCCGCCTGCCACTGGTGCCACGTGATGGCGCACGAGAGCTTCGAGAACCCGCAGATCGCCGCGGTGATGAACGAGCTTTTCGTCAACATCAAGGTGGACCGGGAGGAGCGGCCGGACGTCGACCACATCTACCAGAACGCGCTGGCGCTGCTGGGTCAGCAGGGCGGCTGGCCGCTGACCATGTTCCTGACGCCGGAGGGGGAGCCGTTCTGGGGCGGCACCTACTTCCCGCCCGCGCCGCGCTATGGCCGGCCGGGGTTCGAGGAGGTCCTGCGCGGCGTCGATGCGGCGTACCGCCGCGAGCCCGAGAAGATCCGGGGCAACGTCGCGGCGCTGAAGGAGGCGCTCGGCCAGCTCAGCCAGAACCGGCCGGGGCAGGGTGTCGACGCTTTGGTGCTCGACCAGGTGGCCGAGCGGTTGGCGCGCGAGGTGGACCCTCTTCGCGGCGGCATCGGCAACGCGCCCAAGTTCCCGCAGGTCGGCGTGTTCGAGCTGCTGTGGCGCGCCTGGCTGCGCACCGGGAGCCAGCCCTACCGCGATGCGGTGACCACCACGCTGACGCACATGAGCCAGGGCGGCATCTACGACCACCTGGGCGGCGGCTTCGCCCGCTACTCCGTCGACGAGGCGTGGCTGGTGCCGCACTTCGAGAAGATGCTCTACGACAACGCCCAGCTCATCGATCTGCTGACGCTGGTCTGGCAGGACACGCACGAGCCGCTGTTCGCCACCCGCGTGCGCGAGACCGCCGCCTGGGTGCTGCGCGAGATGGTCGCCGAGGGGGGCGGCTTCGCCAGCACGCTCGACGCCGACAGCGAGGGCGAGGAGGGCAAGTTCTACGTCTGGCATGAGGCCGAGATCGACGATCTCCTCGGGCCGGACGCGGCGCTGTTCAAGCGCTGGTACGGCGTCACGCCGCAGGGCAACTTCGAAGGGGCGACGATCCTCAACCGGCTGGGCTCGCTGGAGCAGGGCGACGTCGCCACGGAAGCCGCGCTGGCCGACATGCGCCGGATACTGTTCAAGGCCCGCAGCCACCGGGTCCGGCCGGGCTGGGACGACAAGGTGCTGGCCGACTGGAACGGGCTGATGATCGCAGCGCTCGCCAACGCCGGCATGGTGTTCGAGGAGCCGGCGTGGATCGCCGCGGCCAGGCGGGCCTTCGCCTTCGTGCGCGACCGCATGGGCGAGGGCGGCCGGCTGGGGCACAGCTGGCGGGCCGGACAGCTCAAGCACGCCGCCACGCTGGACGACTACGCCAACATGGCGCGCGCCGCCCTGGCGCTGCACGAGGCCACCGGGGACGAGTCCATGGTGGCACAGGCCCGGGCCTGGGTGGAGGTGCTGGACCGGCACCATTGGGACACGATGGGGGGCGGCTATTTCTTCACCCCCGACGATGCGGCCGACCTGATCGTGCGCACCAAGAGCGCCTACGACGCCGCCACGCCCAACGGCAACGGCACCATGGTCGCAGTGCTGGCGCGCCTGCACCTGCTGACTGGCGAGTTCGCATACCGGCAGCGCGCCGATGATCTCGTCACCGCCTTCTCCGGCGAGCTGGCGCGCAACTTCTTCCCGCTGGCGACCTTGCTCAACGCGGTCGAACTGTTGCACGATCCTCTTCAGGTGGTGCTGGTCGGCGACGCCGCGGGCACTCACGCGCTGCGCCGGGTGGTGCTGAAGCACTCGCTGCCGAACCGGGTGCTGACCCTGGTCCCGCCGGGCGCCGATCTGCCGGCGACGCATCCGGCGCACGGCAAAGGTTCGCTCAAGGGCGCCGCCACCGCCTACGTCTGTGCCGGAATGACCTGCTCCCCGCCGGTCACCGATCCGCAGGCGCTTGCCGCCGTCCTGACCCGGAGGTGATCCCATGCCGAGCCTGACCGTTCCCAGCCCGCTCGGGCCGCTCCGCCTCACCAGCGCCGGCGGCGCGTTGACCGCACTGGACTGGGGTGCCGGCGCAGCGGACGATCCCGACCCGGTGCTGGAGGAGGCGGCACGGCAGCTCGCGGAGTATTTCGCGGGCAAGCGCACGGCGTTCGAGCTGCCCATGCGGCCGGCCGGCACCGCCTTCCAGCAGCGGGTATGGGAGCTGATGCTGCGGATCCCTCATGGCGAGACGATGACCTACGGCGACATGGCGCACCGGCTGGGCTCGGCGGCCCGGGCGGTCGGCGGGGCGTGCGGGCGCAACCCGCTGCCGATCCTCATCCCCTGCCACCGCGTGGTCGGCGGGGGCGGGAAGTCCGGCGGCTATTCGGGGTTCGGCGGGGTGGAGACCAAGGCGTGGCTGCTCGGCCATGAACGGCGGATGAGTTTGGTGGCACCGTAGGTCGGGCCAACCTGCAAAGACGACAATATCGGGAGATCAACGGCATGGTTCACGCAATCCGCATCCACGAGCACGGCGGGCCCGAGGTGATGCGCTGGGAGGAGGTCGAGGTGGGCGAGCCCGGGCCGGGCGAGGTCCGGCTGCGCCAGACGGCGGTCGGCCTGAACTACATCGACACCTATCACCGCAGCGGCGCCTACAAGCTGCCGCAGCTTCCCGCCGTCATCGGTGCGGCGGCCGCCGGTGTGGTCGAGGCGATCGGACCGAACGTCATCGACCTGAAGGTCGGCGACCGGGTGGCCTATGCACCGGGGGTCGGCGCCTACACCCAGGCGCGCGTCATGCCGGCCGAGCGGCTGGTGCCGCTGCCGACCTGGATCGACGAGCGGCAGGCCGCCGGCATGATGCTGCAGGGGATGACGGCGCAGTACCTGTTGCGCTCCACCTACCGGGTGCAGCCCGGCGACACGATCCTGGTGCACGCGGCGGCCGGCGCCGTCGGCCTGATCCTGTGCCAATGGGCCAAACATCTGGGCGCCACCGTGATCGGCACCGTGAGCAGCGACGAGAAGGCGGAACTGGCCAGGGGACACGGCTGCGATCACCCGATCATCTACACCCGAGAGGACTTCCCAACGCGGGTGAAGGACATCACGGGCGGGCAGGGGGTTCCGGTGGTCTATGACGGCGTCGGGCAGACCACCTTCATGAAGAGCCTGGACTGCCTGCGGCCGCGCGGCCTGATGGTGCTGTTCGGTGCGGCGTCGGGGCCGGTGCCGCCGCTGGACTTGCAGGTATTGGCGACCAAGGGCTCGCTGTATGTGACGCGACCGACGCTGTTCACCTACGTCGCCAAGCGCAACGACCTGATGGCGAGCGCGGCGGACCTTTTCGAGGTGGTGCACACCGGCGACGTGAAGATCGAGGTGCGCCAGACCTACCCGCTGCGCGATGCGGCGCAGGCGCACCGGGCGCTGGAAGCGCGGCAGACGACGGGGTCGTCGGTGCTGATTCCGTAAGTAACATTCCCCTCTCCCTTCACGGGAGAGGGCTCTTGCTACTCCTCCGCCCAAATCGCGTTCTTGAGCTTCGCCACCATCTCCGCATGCGCGGCCAGTTCGGCCTCCGTGGGCAGGTGCGGCCTCGGTTCGCGGAAGGGGCGGTCGATGCGGATCTCCGGGCCGGCGCTCTTGCCCACCGGGCCGCTCGCCAGCGCCAGGCCGGCCTGGCGGCCGCCCATCAGCTCCAGATAGACCTCGCCCAGGAGCTGGGCGTCGAGCAGCGCGCCGTGGAAGGTGCGGCTGGAGTTGTCGATGCCGAAGCGTTTGCAGAGCGCGTCCAGCGTCGCCGGCGAACCGGGGAAGCGCTGGCGCACCATCATCAGCGTATCGACCGCCGTGTTCCTCAGCGCCGGGAAGCCCGCCCACTTCAGCTCGGCGTTCAGGAAGGCCATGTCGAACGCGGCGTTGTGGATGACCAGCGGCGAGTCGCCGATGAACTCCAGGAACTCGCCCACGATTTCGGTGAACAGGGGCTTGTCGGCCAGGAACTCGTCGGTCAGGCCGTGCACCGCGCTGGCCTCGGGCGGCACCGGGCGCATGGGGTTGATGTAGACGTGGAACTTGCCGCCGGTCGCCACGTGGTTGATCAGCTCCACGCAGCCGATTTCCACCAGCCGGTGACCCTCCTCGGGCTTGAAGCCGGTGGTCTCGGTGTCGAGGACGATCTCGCGCAGGGT
>Ga0196970_1000898_pt1 | contig 25885 bp, 28 predicted proteins | sample S1v_513CmetaG_FD_148672 | JGI IMG/M metagenome (GOLD analysis project Ga0196970, IMG submission 148672) | Soil microbial communities from Anza Borrego desert, Southern California, United States - S1+v_5-13C | ecosystem: Environmental > Terrestrial > Soil > Desert | place: USA: California... | reverse complement strand
CCCTGGCGGAAGGCAGCTACAGCTTCACCGCCAAGGCCACCGACGCGTCCAGCAACACGTCCGACGCATCCTCCGCGTATGCGGTGGTCGTCGACACCACGGCGCCGACCGGCCTGGCGCTCTCGACAACCAGCCTGAGCTCAACCGACACGACCGGCGGCGCCAGCCTCGCCACGCTGTCGGCCAGCGACACCCACACCATCGCCTACGGCTTCGCGATCGGCAACGGCAGCAACGACGCCAACAACGCCAGCTTCACCATCAGCGGAAGCACGCTGAAGGTCGGCGGCTCGGCCCTCACGGCCGGGAGCTACAAGATCTACCTGAAGGCCTCCGACACCGCCGGCAACATCGCCTACAAGGCCTTCACCCTCACGGTGACCGATCCCGACATCACCCCGCCAGCCGCCCCGGTCATCGCCGGCATTTCGGACGACAGCGGCACCGGCGGCGACGGGATCACCAGCGACCAGACGCTGAGCCTCGCCGGAACCGCGGAGGCCAATTCCTCGGTCGAGGTGTTCAAGACGGCGGGGGGCGTCACCACCAGCATCGGCACGGCGAACGCTGACGGGTCGGGCAACTGGACCCTCGATCACACCGGCGTCTCCCTGGCGGAAGGCAGCTACAGCTTCACCGCCAAGGCCACCGACGCGTCCAGCAACACGTCCGACGCATCCTCCGCGTATGCGGTGGTCGTCGACACCACGGCGCCGACCGGCCTGGCGCTCTCGACGACCAGCCTGACGTCAACCGGCGCCGTCGGCGGCGCCAGCGTCGCCACCCTGTCGGCCAGCGACACCCACGCCATCACCTACGGCCTCGCGACCGGCGACGGCAGCAACGACGCGAACAACGCGCGCTTCAGCATCGACGGCAACACGCTGAAGGTCGGCGGCTCGGCGCTCGCGGCCGGGAGCTACTGGATCCGCCTGAAGGCGTCCGACGCCGCCGGCAACACCGCCTATCAGGCGTTCACCGTCAGCGTGAGCGCGCCTCCCCCGTCCGCCACCCCTGACCCATCGCCCTCAAGCCCGTCCACCACCGAGATCGTGGGCGGCGTGGCGGTGGTGACGAGGACCGAGACGGACGGCTTCGGGCAGCCGATCGAGGTCGTTTCGGTCCCGACCGTCCCTGCGGTCCACCCGGAGACCGGAGCGCCCATCCAGAGCATCAGCGTGCCCCTGGTCCGGGGCAGCAATGGCGCCGCGCTGCTGGGGGCCGACCTGCCGGCCGGATTCGGCCTGCGCGTCGAAGGCCCGACCGACGGGTTCCGGACGCCGTCCCAGGCGCTGGCGGACCTGACCGGCATCCTTGGCGCCCGCTCCGGTGACGGGTCGATGGCGCAGCTCGCCGCCCCGGTGCTCGGCAGCCTGCCCAATGACACGCCCGTCGTCCTGCGCACCATCGTGCCGAGCGTTCCAGCCGGCGTGACCCAGGCGCCGGAGCGCCCCATCGTCATCTCCGCCCCGGCCGATGCCACCGGCACGCGGGAGGCGCTGGTCATCGACGTGCGCAACATGCCCAAGGGCACGGTCATCGCGTTGCACAACGTCGAGTTCGCCGCCATCGTCGGCGCGGTGCGGCTGACCGGCGGCGAGGGCTCGCAGGTGGTGGTGGGCGACGGCGCGGCCCAGACCATTTTGCTGGGCGCCGACGACGACACGCTCTACGGCGGTGGCGGCGACGACGTCGTCAGCTCCAGGACCGGCAACGACCAGCTTCATGGCGACGAGGGCAACGACACCGTCCAGGGTGGCGAGGACAACGACGCCCTGTTCGGGGGCAACGGCGGCGATCTGCTGCTCGGCAACACGGGCGCCGACCTGCTGCTGGGCAACATGGGGGCGGACACGCTGTACGGCGGCCTGGACGGCGACACGCTCTACGGTGGCCGCGACGACGACGCGCTGTTCGGCAACGACGAGGCCGACCGGCTGGAGGGCGACGACGGCGCCGACCGTCTGTTCGGCAACACCGGCACCGACCTGCTGCTGGGCAACATGGGGGCCGACACGCTGTACGGCGGCCTCGGCAACGACACGCTCTACGGCGGGCGCGAGGATGACTGGCTGTTCGGCGACCTGGGCGACGATGTGTTGTTCGGGGACGGCGGCAACGACACGCTGGCCGGCGGTGCCGGGGCGGACCTGTTCGTCTTCGGGCAGCGCTTCGACGCCGGCGCCGGCGACGGGCACAACGTGATCGCCGACTTCAACGCCGCCGACGGCGACCGCATCCACCTGCGCAGCGGGCTGAGCTACACGCTCACTGCCAGCGGCGCCGGGGAGGCGGTGATCGTCTTTTCCAACAACGACACCGTCACGTTGAGCGGGGTGCAGAATGACCAGGTGCAATCCGCATGGTTCATAAGCGGGTAAGAGCGCGCTTTGAAAGTTTATTGCGCAAGTTTTGCCAAGCGCCGGGTCATGAGCTGGATCATGGCGACGCGGATCCATGCTTTGGAGGTTTCCGGGAGGGCTTCGAAGTCTTTGCTCAGCCGGCGTGAGCGATTGAGCCATCCAAAGGCCCGCTCAACGATCCACCGCCAGCCGACCACAGCGAAGCCCTTTTTCTCGCGCGGGCGCTTGACGATCTCCAACGTGCGCTTCAGCTCCGTGGAGACCCACTCGACCAGCTTGCCGGTGTAGCCCCCATCGGCCCAGAGGCGCACAATGCTGGGAACCGCCGCAACCAGGTGCGGCGGAAGAGCCCGGGCGCCGTCGCGGTCCTGGGTGTTGGCGGCGTGGACCTGCACGGCGAGCACCAGGCCGAGGACATCGACGACGAGGTGGCGTTTGCGCCCGCACACCAGCTTGGCACCGTCGTAGCCGCGCACGCCGCCACGCTCGGTGGTCTTCACCGTCTGGCCAATTGAAAGGCTGCAGTCGGCCGGCGGCGCTGATCGGCGCAAGCGTATGGCGCGACAATCACCGGGCCGGGCAAGCTGGCCTGCTACCCGACCGTCGCGCCAGAGCGCGCAACGCGCTGACGCTCAGGCCCTCCCGGATCGCCGGCATCGGGAATTCTCTTCGGTGACATCGGCGCTTCCGCGCGCCGGTCTGGCGAACGGCCGTTGGCCGTTCTATTAGACGTCTAATACCCCTCACCCCTCCAGCAACGCGTCGATCTCCGCCCGCAGCGCCTTCAGCGCCGCGCGCTCCTCGTCCGCCAGCCGGGCGCCGCCGCCGCTCAGGTCGCGCACCCTGGCGACGCCCGAGTGCAGCGCCTTCAGCACCGGCCGCACCGACGCCGGGGCAGGGGAGGGCGCCTTCCGGCGCTGCTTGGCGTCGCGCACCGTCTTCACCGTCAGCCCGCCGCCGTCGCGCACCGTGCGCCACAACGCCAGCTGCGCGTCCGGGTCGCCCAGCTCGGCCAGTTCCATCAGCAGCGAGACGGAAACCTGCGGGAATTGCGGCGCTTCCTCCAGGATGGGGGAGGGGAGGCGCAGGATGCCCAGCAGGCGGGCCACGTACTCTTGCGATTTGCCGATGAGAACGGCCGCCTGCTCCTGCGTCAGCCCCTTGTCGCCGATCAGCCGCCCCAGCGAGCCGGCGAGGTCCACCGGGTGCAGGTCGACGCGCTGCACGTTCTCGATCAGCGCCAGCGCCTGGGCGTCGTCGGTGTCGAGGATCAGCGCCGGGATCGTCTCGCGCTCGAGCTGGCGGAACGCCCACCAGCGCCGTTCGCCGGCGACGATGCGGAAACGGTCGGCCGCCACCTCGCGCACGTTGATCGGCTGCAGGAGCCCCTTCTGCTCGATGGAGGCGGCGAGCGCCGGAATTTCCGTGTCCTGCGCGTTGCGGCGCGGCTGGTCGGGGTCGGGCTCGATCTGCGCCAGCGGGATCTCGCGGTAGCGCATCTTCGCGCTCAGCCCGAACAGCGCCGCGTTGCCGCCGCCGCCCGACCCGGCGCGGCTGACCGCCCGCTTGAACAGCCCGGCGTTGGAGGTGTCGAGCTTACGCGCCATGGCGCACCCCTTCCCTGGCGAGCGCCAGCAGCGCGTCGGCGATCTCGGCGTAGCTCTCGGCACCCGCCGAGTTCGGGTTGATGGCCAAGCCCGGCTTTCCGGCCATGACGCTCTTGGTGTAGTCGGCGGCGCGGCGCACGGGGGAGAACAGGCGCAGGCTCTCCGCCGCGGCCAGTTCGCGCAGCTCGTTCATCACCTGCTCGTCCTGGAGGCGGCGCGGGCTGTACATGGTCGGCAGGATGCCCAGCACCTCCAGGCGCGGGTTCACCAGCTCGCGCACGCCGGCGATGGTCTCGAACAGCTGCGGGATGCCCATCATCGACAGCATCTCGGTCTGCGTCGGGATGAGGAGCTGGTCGGCGGCGTTCAGCACCGACACCGTCAGCTCGCCCAAGTGCGGCGGGCAGTCCAGCACCACATAGTCGTAATGCCCGGCCAGCTGCGCGATCTTCGCCCGCAGGATCAGCGTGCCGTTCGGCTGGCGCAGCAGTTCGCGGTCGGCCGCCGCCAGCGAGATGGAGGCGGGCAGGAGGTCGAACGCCCCGTCGCTCACCGGCGACACGAACTCGCGCATCGGCCGGGTGGTGGAGCGCAGCGCGTGCGTCAGCGTCGCCTTCGCCAGCTCCTGTTCGTGCGGGTCGATGCCCAGGTGCACCGTGGCGTTGGCCTGCGGGTCGCAGTCGATCAGCAGCACCCGCCGCCCGGCCCGGCCAAGCAGCCACGCGACGTTGACGCAGGTGGTGGTCTTCGCCACGCCGCCCTTCTGGTTGGCGGCGCAGAACACCACCGGGGCCTGCCGCACCGCGCGCGCCGCCGGGATGCCGACCGGCTTGGTCGCGTCCTTCAGCGCCGCCGCCACCGTCTGCGGGATGCGCTCAGCGCCCGTCTCCCAGCGCGAGATCTTGGCGCGGTCGTAGCGCCGGTTCAGCCGTTCGTTGAGCCAGGAGACCAGCTCCTGCTGGTTCATGCTCCGCTGCTCGCGGTAGCTGCGCAGCTCCTCGCCGCTCATGTCGTGCGCCACGGGATCCCCTCTCGCCGGATGCCCGCGCACCATGAGTCATGTTGATGGTACTGTCAACCGGCGTGACGACTTTCGTGAATCACGGGCTGTGCCGGATTCGACTTGCGTACTCTTGCGATTCACCATCGCAGGAGTACGCAGGGCCTCATCGCAGGAGTACGAACTGCCGCTCCGGCACCGGCGGGCGCGAGGGGTGCAGCACCAGGCCGGCGTCGTCCACCATGACCCGCGCGTCGGGATAGACCGCCAGCGCCGCCTTCAACGCGTCCTGGAAGCGCGGCTTGAACTGGAAGACGTTCTTGTAGCCGGCGCCGAACTGGCCGTGCAGCGCCGTCCAGGTGACCGGCGTCGCGGCGCCCAGCACGTGCAGCCGGTAGGCCAGCCAGATGTAGATGTCGATGGCCATGCTCTTGTTGGAGATGAGCTTGATGGCCGGCTCCCACACCGGCACCGGGTGCTCGCGCAGCGCCTTGAAGAAGCTGTCGGACAGCCGCACCGTGTCCACCCACAGCCGCAGCTGCTGGTCGTCGTCGGCGGTGTCGTAGAGCTGGATGCCGCCTTTGACGATGGTGTCCTTGGCGAATTCCGCCTTCTTGCCGTCGCGGTCCCAGATGAAGGTCAGGTTGCAGGCGGAGATCCGGTTGGCCTGCTCCTTGACGTCGCGGTAGGATTTGCCGCCGGTGGAGACGTTCATCCGGCTCATCCAGTCGCGCATGGAGCCGCCCAGCTCCACCTCCGGGCTGCCGGTCTGGATGGCGCGGGTCTGCAGGTAGAGCAGGATCAGCCGCGCGCGCGAGCCGTAGGGCACGCCGAACAGACGGGTCGATCCCTCGCTGTCGGGCAGGCGGCCGGGCTCGATCACCAGGCGCACCTTGTGGCCGGCGCGTTCCCAGTGCTGTTCGTCGGGAAGCGCCTTGTGCGGCAGGCTGGTCAGGCAGAAGCCGGCGTAGGTGATGCCGAGCGCCTTGCTCTCGGTGGCCAGCGCCTCGGCGGCGAGATCGACGAAGGGGCGCTCCTGCTCGGGCACGAGCCGGCGGGCATCGTTGACGCCGTGCGTCCTGATCAGCTCATGAAGCGTTCCCACGGGACCCTCCTTGCAAGGTGGCCGGAGTGTGAACGCTCGGCCTCGCGGTTTCAATTCGTACTCTTGAGAGTAGACCTAGTAGGAATTCTATTTGAGAGTCTATTAGTTGATTCCTCGCAAGAGTACGGTGGAAAACCCGAGTCGCCGGGCGACTCCCATCCCAGGAGTACGCCCGGCCATCCCAGGAGTACGTGGGACGGACCGGCGGAGCGGGCGGCCGGCATCGCAGGAGTACGCACCACAGCGCCGAATCGCCGCGAATCGCGCCGGCCGCCGCGCACGCGGTTATCGCAAGAGTACGCATCCCGGCCGGCGGGCCGCTTTGATCGCAAGAGTACGCACGGCGGGGGGCGTTGCATCGCTGCCTAACCGCTCATAGGGTAGCGTTTATCGCATCGAACGGGGATAAGTGCTCATATGTTGGCGCTCGGCCTGACCCAGGCGGAGGCGGCGGAGCGCGTCGGCATCGGCCTGTCGTCGTTGCGGCGCTTCGAGTCCACGGGGCGCATCGGCTTCGACGCCCTGGTCCGGCTGGCGTTCGTGCTGGAGTCGGTCGAGCCGCTCGGCGGGCTGTTTCCCGAACCGGAGTTCCGCAGCCTGGACGAGGTGGTGGCGCGGCCCCGCCGCCAGCGCGTCCGCAAGGCGAGGGGGCAGGGATGAGCGCGTTGAAGCCTGTGGAGGGGCACCGCATCAAGCGGCCCGATGAAGCAGGAACCAGCCGGAGGGCCGCATGATGCGGCTCACCGGAACCCCCGCCCTTCCGGGCGGAGAGGAGGTCAGGGGTCAATAGGGGCTGCGCACCTCCCGCTCGACCCGGGTCAGCAGCTCGACGAAGAAGGGCACGTCGTCGGGCGCGAGCTTGCCGTGCCGTTTCAGGAAGTCGGCCATCGGGCGGCCGGTCTCGCGGCCGGACACCACGCCGTCCCGCAGGACCACCGACTCCCGGACCAGCTCCGCCGCGCTCTCGTGGCAGTCGCCGCACTTTTCCTTGAAGCGCGCGCCCGCCGTCGCCTGGGCCAGCAGCATGTCGTGCAGCGGCTTCACGCGCGCCGCCGGAACGCCATGGTTGCCGAGGAAGAGCATCAGGTCGTCCCGGTGGTGCCGGCCCACCAGCCTGCCGTTCTCCACCGTCAGGGCGGTGCGCGCGAACGTCCCGGCGTGGCCGTGGCAGTCGGCGCAGCGCTGGTCCCAGAACCAGTGCAGGTCGAAGCTGTCGGCACGGGCCGCGTTCACCAGGCCGCCCAGGACCACGACCGCCCAGCAGCAGGCCATCCTCCAGTCCCGCATGGCGCACCTCCGCCTCCGCATCACAGGTGCGGACCTGCATCCTCCGCCCCCGGCGCGGCGACGAGAAGCGTGTTTGACGCACCCGAGCCATGAGGGACGCCCATGCCCCGCCAGACCGCGCCGGACCGCGCGGCAACGCCGGCGCATCGGCGGGTTGACGCCGGCGGTTTGTTTAGATACATCTAATATTAGGATTTCCTTTATGACTGCCGGAGCACCGGTCATGCCCTACGGGTTGCGCGACAAGGCGTGGAGCCCCTACGCCGCGGGCGTCCTCATCGGCCTGCTGCAGATTCCCGCCTTCCTTCTGATCAACACGGCGCTCGGCGCCTCCTCCTCCTACGTCACGGTCGCGGCGCATCTGGCGTCGCTGGCCGATCCCGCGGTCGGCGGGATCAGGTACGCCGCCCAGCACATGGAGGGCGCCAAGAACTGGTGGCAGGTGGCGATGGTGGCCGGCATCGCGCTGGGGGCCTTCGCCTCGTCGCGCCTGTCGGGCACGCGCCGCCGCGGCTTCTCGCCGATCTGGACGCGGGTGGCCGGCGTGCGCTCGCTGGGCGGGCGCGTGCTGATGGGGACGGCCGGCGGCTTCGTCATGCTGCTCGGCGCCCGCATCGCCGACGGCTGCACCAGCGGCCACGGCATCTCCGGGCTGGCGCAGCTGTCGGTCGGCTCCTTCATCGCGGTGGGCGCGATGTTCGCCGGCGGCATCCTCGCCGCCGCGCTGATGAAGCGGATCTAGGGGAGGCGGCGATGAGCGTCCTGCTTGCGGTGGTGGTCGGGCTTCTGATGGGCGCGGTGTTCGGCGTCGCGCTGGAGAAGAGCCGCGTGTTCGAACCGGGCATGATCATCGGGCAGTTCCAGTTCCGGAACTTCATCATGCTGAAGATCTTCCTCACGGCGGTGACCACCGGCCTGGTGGTGCTGGCGGCGCTGGACGGGCTGGGCCTGATCCGGCTGGCGCCGAAGGCGACGCTGTTCGCCGCCGACGTCGGCGGCGGGCTGCTGCTCGGGGCCGGCATCGCGCTGGCCGGCGCCTGCCCCGGCACGGTGGCGGCGCAGATCGGCGCCGGCTACCGCGACGCGCTCGGCACCCTGGCCGGCGGCATCGCCGGGGCCGGGCTGTTCATGTATCTCCAGCCGGTCCTCGAACCGCTGATCCTCTCGGGCGGGCCGGGCAAGCTGCGCGTCGACGTGGCGCTCGGCGCCCCGTACTGGGCCGTCGCGCTGGCCTTCGCGGCGCTGTGGATGGCCATCCTCGTGGTGCTGGAGCGGTGGCGCCCCTGGCGCACCGACCTCGGCGCCGACCATGACGGCATCGGCGTGCCGCCGCTCGGCCGCCGCCCGGACCTGCCCGCCGGCCGCGCCACGCCGGCCGAATGATCCTCACACCGACAGCAGGAAGGTTCCCGACATGCTCACGTCCCGGCCGAAGGCCGCTCTGACCGCCGCGCTCGCCGGTCTGGCCCTGTTCGCCGCCGCTCCCCCGCCGGCCGCGGCGCAGGACCCGGCCGCCCTCACCGCCGAGGGCGCCGCCCTCATCAAGGAGTACGCCGACACCCTGGGCGCGGCGCTCAAGGGCGCCATCGAGCGCGACGGCCCGGCCGGCGCCATCGGCGTCTGCCACGAGGCGGCGCCGCGCATCGCCGCCGAACTGGGCGCGCGCAGCGGCTGGACCATCCGCCGCACCAGCCTGAAGGCGCGCAACCCCTCCGCGGCGCCCTCCGCCTACGAGCGGACGGTGCTGGACGACTTCCAGTCCCGCCTCGCCGGCGGCGCCGACATCGCGACGCTGGCCCGCGCCGAGACGGTGGCGGAAGACGGCGGCAGGACCTTCCGCCTCATGAAGGCGATCCCCACGGGCGAGCTGTGCCTGAACTGCCACGGCACCGAGTTGAAGCCGGAGGTCAAGGCGAAGCTGGACACGCTCTATCCCAACGACGCCGCGACCGGCTACGCCAAGGGCGACATGCGCGGCGCCTTCTCCTTCGCCAAGCGGCAGTGACCGCCATGAAGTCCCTTCTGGGCTTTCTCGGGTTCGGCCGCGGCGACGGCGAAAGCGGGCGGATCCGGATCGTCGATGCCGCCACCGCGCTGGCGTGGCTGAAGGAGGGCACGGCGACCATCGTCGACGTGCGCGAACCCGGCGAGCATCGCGCCGGGCACATCCCCGGCGCCGTGCTGAACCCGCTGTCCTCCTTCGATCCGCGCCGCGTGCCGGTGGAGCCGGGCAAGCACCTGGTGTTCCATTGCCAGAGCGGCCGCCGCTGCGGGCCGGCGGCGCGGAAGATGCTGGACAGCGGCTTCGACGGCGAGATCAACCGCCTGGGCGGCGGCATGATCGCCTGGATGGCGGCGTCCGGCCCCGTGGGGCGCACGTAAGGCGCACGGTGAACCGGGATGATCGCGCGGGAACGCGGCCGGGACGTCCGGCCGCGTTCCGCAGGCGACCGCCAAGGGCGGCTAATCGGCCTTGGGCTTCAGGACCAGCAGCAAGACCACGGCGAAGTACACGGCGGTTCCGCCCACCGCGGCGTAGATCAGGATCGTCGGGTGGAACAGGAAGCCGATCGGAAGGATCAGCAACAGCCCGGCCGCCGCCAGAACGCCAAGCAGGAATTCCGGCAGGTTGAAGGTCTCATACATTCCGCCGGCAAGATTGTCGTAAGCCACGATTTGCACTCCTCGTCCTCTATGGCGCCTGTCGGGCCATGGTCGAGATCCATTATTCCCTTTTTCCGATCCCCGGCCTTGCGAATCCGCAAAGCCCGGCAGGTTTTATGCGCCCGTCGCACCCGGCGGCGACGGGCGGCCGCGCGCCGCCGGGATCCGCACGGTAAAGTTAATGGTTCCTTAACCCGGCCTCGGGACACTGGATCCAGCCCCCGTTTCCCGAGCGGTCCTGCATGCGCTCCCGTCGCCGCCCCTTCCGAAACGCTCTGCTGGCGGCGCTGTCCGTGCTGGCGCTCGGCGGATGCCAGACCCTGCGCGACGTGACGGAGACCGGCGCCGCCAACGCGGCCAGCTACGACGCGCTGATGCGGCTGGCCGATTCCACGCGGGCGCAGGGCGACCTCACCACCGCCTCCACCCTGTACCGGAGGGCGCACGCCGCCAGCGACAAGCGGGTGGAGCCGCTGCTCGGCCTCGGCGCGGTGCTGACGGACATGGGCAGCCCGCGCGAGGCGCTGGACCCCTGGCGCCAGGCGCTGGCGCGCGACCCGGACAACGCGGCCGCGCTGCGCGGCTACGCCCGGGCGCTGGTCGCGCTGGACCAGCCGCAGGAGGCGGCGCGCCACTACGCCGCCGCGCTCGCCGCCGACCCCAAGGACGTCGGCGCGCTCAACGGGCTGGGCGTCGCCAGGGCCATGACCGGCGACCATGCGGGTGCGCAGGAGCGGTTCCGCGCCGCGCTGGCGCTGGCCCCCGGCGACACGATGACGCTGAACAACCTCGCGTTCTCGCTGATGCTCTCGGGCGCCACCGACGAGGCGATCGGCATCCTCGAACCGCTGGCCCGGTCGGTGCGCGCCGGCGCCGTGGAGCGGCAGAACCTCGCCATGGCCTACGGCCTCGCCGGCCGGGAGGAGGACGCGGCGCGCATGGGCCGCCTGGACCTGGACGAGCGGGCGGTGCAGAGCAACCTCGCCTACTACCGGCAGGCGCGCACCGGCGGCGCGGCGTGGCCGCGCCCGATTGCCGGGCACGCCCCGGCCGCCCCCGCGCCACCCCCCGCGGCGCCCGCGCGCGCCCCGCCGCCGGCGGTCGCCGAGGCGCCGGGCCCGACGGCGGCGCCCCTGCCGCTGGTTCCCGCGCGCCCTCCGGCCGTTCCGTCCGCAGCCGCCGGGGCGCCGGCCGCGGGCGAGGCGCGCATCGACCTCGACGCCTATGCCGGCGAGGCGCTCGCCCGCCGGGAATGGGCCTTGCTGACCGGGAAGCACGGGGCGCTCCTCGCCGGGCGCGAGCCGATCTTCGTGAGCCGCGCCCGGGCCTCCGACGGCAAGCCGCTGGTGCACCTGCGCGTGGCCTTCCCCACCCGCGAGGAGGCGGCGCGCGTCTGCGCCGCGCTGCGCTCCCCGAAGCAGGAGTGCACGGTGCTGCGGCCGGCCGACGCGCCGTAGAGTCCTTCGGGCGGTCCCGCCCGTCATTTCGGCGTACTCTGAACGACTCCGGGCGCCCCGGCGGCGCCGGGCGGACGGCGATCCAGTGCGAAAGCCTGGAATTTCAGTCGATTGGCCGCGCAACGACGTTGCCCGTGAAGGGTTACTATCCACCCCCTCCTTGGTGGGTATCCGTCCGCCAGTTTGCCACTTCCAGACATTTTCCTCATCTTTTGCGTATCGGGAGCACGGCGGCGCGTAAGCCGAAGGGTCCGGGGCGATCCCGACGGGCTTTTCCTTCATCGCAAACGAAGAGGCGGATGGACATGAAGACGATGCTCTTTGCCCACGCGGCGCGCGTTCCGGGTCTCCGTTCGGTGGTCCGTGCCCTGTCCGATCGGCGCGGCGTCACCGCTCTGGAGTACGGCCTTGTGGCGGCGCTGGCCGCGGTGGCGATCATCACCGCGATGAACAGCTTCAGCGGCGGCCTGACCAGCACGTTCACGGCCATCAACACCAAGCTCACCGCCGAAGCCGGGAAGATCAAGTAGGGCGGCGGCTTTCCCAACGAACCGATGAGGCGGACGACATGAAGACCCGCATCCTCGCGCGCATCGTGCACGCCCTGTCCGACCGGCGCGGCGTGACGGCGCTGGAATACGGTCTGGTGGCGGCCCTCGCGGCGGTGGCGATCATCACCGCGATGGCCAACCTGGGCACCGACCTGGACGGCGTGTTCACGGCGGTCAACAACAAGCTGACCAGCACCGCCGCGGGCATCAAGTAGGACGGGACGGCCGAGGGACCGCGGCACGGGAGGGCTCTTTCCATGACACCCGCCGACGCGATCCTGATGGCCGTCACCCCCGTCTATCTCGGCGCGGCGGTCTGCGACGTCGCCGCGCGCATCATTCCCGACCGCGCCCCCGCCGCCCTGCTGGCGGTCGGCATCGGCGCCGCGGCGCTCGCCGGGGCGGGCCTGCCGTGGGGTGCCCTGGGCGCCGGGCTGGCGGTGTTCGTCGGCCTCGCGGTCGTCGCCGGCGGCGCGCTGGGCGGCGGCGACATCAAGCTGGCGGCGGCCAGCGCCGTGCTGCTCGGCGCCGGGCGCACGCTGGACTTCCTTCTGCTGACGGCGTTGGCCGGCGGGGTGCTGGCGGCCGGCTACCTGACGGCCCGCGCCGTGCTGCGCCGCCGGCCCGCCCCGCGCTGCCCGGCGCCGGACGGGGTGCGGGGGCGCTGGCGGCACCGCGGCGCGGTGGTCCTGGCCGCCGAGGGCCGGCGCATCCGGCGCGGCGCCGGCCTGCCCTACGGCGTCGCCATCGCCACGGCCGCCCTGATGCTGCTGGCGCAACCCTCCTGACGGGGTGGAACATGCTTCTGCGTGTGGTCTTCCTTCTGCTGATGGTGCTGTCGCTGGGGGCGGTGGGCATGGTGGTGCTCACCCTCCCCGGCGGCGAGCCGGTCCCGGCGGCGGTGGCCGAGCCGGTGGCCCCGGCGCGTTCGGCCGTGCTGGTCGCGGCGCGGGCGCTGCCGACCGGCACGCTGCTGCGGCCCGAGGACGTGCGCTGGGAGGACTGGCCGCTCAAGGACGTGCCGGACGGCTACATCGAGCGCGGCCGGACGACCGCCGAGGCGGTCGGCGCCGTCAACCGCCGGCCCTTCGTGGCGGGCGAGCCGCTGATGCTGGGCCAGCTGGTCCTGCCGAACGAGCGCGGCTTCCTGGCCGCGGTGCTGACGCCGGGCAGGCGCGCCGTCGCCGTGGCGGTGGACGCGGTCAGCGCGGCCAGCGGCCTGATCTCCCCCGGCGACCGGGTGGACCTGATCCTCGCCCAGACCTTCGACAAGGACAGCGCCGCCCCCGGCCGCGGCGCGGTGGGCGAGACGCTGCTGCGCGACCTGCGCGTGCTGTCCATCGACCAGCACCTGGGCGACGCGGCGGTCGACCGCAACACCGGCGCCCCGGCGGTGCCGCGCACCGTGTCGCTGGAGGTGACCGCCAAGCAGGCGGAGGCGATCGCCGTCGCCTCGGGCCTCGGCCGGCTGTCGCTGGTGCTGCGCAGCCTCGGCGCGACGGAAACCGTTCCGCCCCCCGAGGCCGGCGTCTCCGCCACCTGGGCCGAGGAGGTGTCGCCCGCGCTGGGCGCTCGCCGCTCCGCCAAGCCCGCGCCGTCGCGCGACGGCACCGGCATGCTGATCGTGCGCGGGTCGCAGCGCACCATTCACACCACGGGCCACACGGGGGGCTGAGCCATGGAGGCGACGATGTCGAAAGCTGATCCGGCGGCCTCCCTGTCCCGCTCGCTGCGGCTGTACGCCTACCTCGGCGACGCGGCGTCCGATGCGGCGGTGCGCCGGGCGGCCGAGGACTGGGCGGGCAGCGTCGAGGTGCGCCGCGGCGACGTCCGCACCGCCACCCGCGATTTGCAGAAGGAGCGCTCGCCCGACGTGCTGCTGGTGGACATCGCCGGCATCGAGCTGGCGGTTTCCGCCCTGGAGAACCTCGCGGCGGTGTGCGAGCCGAACGTGCGCGTCATCGCCGTCGGCGAGGCCAACGACATCGGTCTGTACCGCCAGCTCAGGCAGCTCGGCGTGGCCGAGTACCTGTTCAAGCCGCTGAAGGCCGACCTCGTCGCCGCGGCGGTCACCGGCGAGGCGGAGCCGGCCGCGGCGCCGGGCCGGCGCGGCAACCTGATCGCCGTGTTCGGCGCGCGCGGCGGCGTCGGCACCTCCACGCTGGCGGTCAACCTCGCCGCCTATCTGGCCGACGTCGAGCGCCGCCGGGTGGCGCTGGTCGACCTGGACGTGCACGCCGGAACGGCGGCCTTCCTGCTCAACCTGCCGCCCGGCCGCGGCCTGCGCGAGGCGCTGGAGAGCCCGGAGCGGGTGGACGAGGTGTTCCTGTCGCGCGCCCTGCACGCCGCGTCCGAACGGCTGGACGTGCTGGCCTGCGAGGAGCCGATGAGCGAGCGCGTCGAGACGCGCACCGACGCGCTGCTCGGCCTGATCGACAAGCTGCAGCGCCGTTACCACTATGTGGTGGTGGACGTGCCGCGGGCGCTGGCGCCGTCGGGGCGCGCGGTGATCGACCGGGCCGGCCTGCGCCTGCTGATCTGCGACGGCAGTCTGGCGGCGGCCCGCGACGTGGTGCGCCTGCGCGCCGCCTTCGACGGCATCGGCCACAAGACGCTGACCGTCCTGAACCGCAAGGGCGCGCCGGGCGAGCTGGCCGCCGCCGACCTGCGCAAGGCGCTGGGCGGCGCCCCCGACCACGCGGTGGCGTGGCAGCCGAAGCCGCTGGCGCAGGCCGCCGCGCTGGGCCGCATCGCGGTGCAGGACTGCCGCGCCTTCCGCGCCTCGGTGGCCGGGCTGGCGCAGGCGGTCACCGGCCGGGCCGCCACCCGGCCCGGACTGGTGCGGCGGCTGCTCGGCCGCTGGGGGGCCGGGGCATGAGCGCGGTGTTCGGACGCCGGGTGAGCGAGGCGGCCGAGGCGCCGCCGCCCCCGGCGCCGCGCGCCGCGCCGGTGTCCGCCGCACCGCCCGCCCGCGTCGCCGTGCACGAATGGGCGCCCGGCCGCCGGACGGCCATCGAGGAGGTGCGCGTCGAGGCGATGGCCCGCATCGACCCGGCCTCGGTGGCGCAGATGGAGCGCGAGGCGCTCCAGCCGCTGGTCGTCCGCCTGGTGGACGAGATCGCCACCGAGCGGCGCATCCAGCTCAACGGCCACGAGCAGGCGCAGCTCGCCACCGAGCTGGTGCACGACATGCTGGGCCTCGGGCCGCTGGAGCCGCTGCTGGCCGACGACAGCATCACCGACATCATGGTGAACGGGCCGGAGCGGGTCTACATCGAGCAGCGCGGGCGCCTGCTGCTGTCGCCGGTGCGCTTCCGCGACCGCCAGCACGTGCTGAACGTCGCCCAGCGCATCGCCACCGGCATCGGCCGCCGGGTGGACGAGTCGAGCCCCATCGTCGACGCCCGCCTGCCCGACGGCAGCCGCGTCAACATCGTGGTCCCGCCGCTGGCGCTGGACGGCACCACCATCGCCATCCGCAAGTTCTCGCGGCGCTGGATCGACCTGGACACGCTGGTCGGCTTCCGGAGCCTGTCGCCGGCCATGGCCCGCGCCTTCGAGGTGTTCGCCCGCGCGCGGCTGAACATCATCATCTCGGGCGGCACCGGGTCGGGCAAGACGACGCTCTTGAACGCGCTGTCGCGGCACATCGACCCGGGCGAGCGCATCATCACCGTCGAGGACGCGGCCGAACTGCAGTTGCAGCAGCCGCACGTGGTGCGCCTGGAAACCCGCCCGCCCAACCTGGAGGGCACCGGCGAGATCACCGTGCGCGCGCTGATCAAGACCTGCCTGCGCCTGCGCCCCGACCGCATCATCGTCGGCGAGACGCGCGGGGCGGAGGCGTTCGACATGCTGCAGGCCATGAACACCGGCCACCCCGGCTCCATGTCGACGATCCACGCCAACAGCACGCGCGACGCGCTGTCGCGCATCGAGAACATGGTGCTGATGGGCAACGTCGGCCTGCCGACGCGCGCCATCCGCCAGCAGGTCGCCAGCGCCGTGGACGTCGTCATCCAGGTGCAGCGCATGCGCGACGGCGTGCGCCGCGTCACCCAGGTGTCGGAGATCCTGGGGCTGGAGGGCGAGACCATGGTCTCCCAGGACCTGTTCCGCTTCGAGGGCAAGACGGCCGGGCCGGACGGCCTCCTGCACGGGGCGTACCGCGCCACCGGCATCCGCCCCGGCTTCATGGAGCAGATCGAGCAGTACGGCCTCGGCGCCGAGTACCTCGCCGCGCTCGACCTGGCGGAGGCGTGAGGGCCATGGACAGCCGCCTGCTCCTCCAGCTTCTGTTCGCGGCCCTCGCGGCCGGCACGGTCGGCACCGCGGTCGGCATGGCGGTGGGGCAGCGGCGGCGCGGCGCGCTCGACCGGCGGATCGCCGCGCTGCACGGTCCGCGCGGGTCGGCGGACGCCGCGCAGACCTCGGTCGAGGACATCACGCTGCGCCCGGCCGCCGGGCGCCGCAGCCTGCGCGGCCTGCTGGACCGGGCGCTGGGCATCGACGGCCCGCTGGCCGACACCGGCGCCGCCGCCCGCTGGACCGCCGCCGGGCTGGCCGCCGCCGCCGCCGCCGCGGCGCTGTGGGTCACCGTGGCGTTCGCCGGGCTGCCGCTGCCGCTCGGGCCGCCGGCCGCCGCCGCGGCGGCGCTGGGGGCGGCGCGCTGGCGCTTCACGCGGGCGCGGCGGCGGACGGTGGCGCGGCTGCTCGACCAGCTGCCCGACGCGGTCGGGCTGGTGGTGCGGTCGATCCGCTCCGGCATCCCGGTGGCGGAATCCATGCGGGCGCTTGCCGATTCCATGCCGGCCCCGACCGGGCCGGAGTTCCGCCGCGTCGCCGACGAGGTGGCGGTCGGCGTCGACCTGGAGGCCGCGCTGTGGCGGCTGGCCGAGCGCAGCGACCTGCCGGAATACCGCTTCTTCGTGGTGGCCGTGGTGCTCCAGCGCGAGACCGGCGGCGATCTGGCGGAGACGCTGGGCCAGCTGGCCGACGTCATCCGCAAGCGGCGCGCGCTGCGCCAGCGCGGCTTCGCGCTGTCGGCGGAGGCGCGCACCTCGGTCTGGGTGCTGGCCGCCCTGCCGTTCGTCGCCATGGGCAGCCTGTACGTGCTGAGCCCGGCCTACGTCATGCGGCTGTTCACCACGCCGGACGGCAAGATGCTGCTGGGTCTGGCGGCGGTCAGCCTCGCGCTGGGCCTGCTGACCATGCAGGCCATGATCCGGAAGATCCTCGCATGAGCGCGCTGAACACCCTGGGGCCGCAGGCCGCGCTGCTGGTGCTGGCCGGGGCCGCCCTGGTCTTCGCGCTGTCGCTGGCCGGCTTCGTCCGGGCCGGCGACCGCCGCCGGCTCGGCGCCCGCATCGACCGCGCCCGCGGCCGCCTCGACGCCGCCCCGGCGGTGCGCGGCGGCAGCCTGTCCGGCGGGCTGGCGCGCCTGGGCGAGGCGGTGGCCGCCAGCGTGCTGGTCGGCCGCGACGAGGCGGCGCGCATGGCGCTGATGCTGGCCGCCGCCGGCATCAGCCACCCGCGCGCGCTGGCCGGCTTCGTCGGCGTGAAGTCGCTGCTGGCCGTCCTCGGCCTCGGTCTGGCGCACCTGTGGCTGCACAGCCGGGCGGTGCCGCCGGGCCTGGTGGCGGCGCTGGGGGTGTACACCGCGGCGGCGCTGGCCGGCTGGCGCGGGCCGGACCTGCTGGTGGCGCGGCGCCGCAAGCACCGGCTGGAGGCCATCGACCGCGGCATGCCCGACGCGCTCGACCTGCTGGTGATCTGCGGCGAGGCGGGCCTGGGCTTCGACGTGGCGGTCGCCCGCGTGGCGCGCGAGATCGGCCACGCCCACCCGGAGCTGGGGCAGGAGTTCGCCAAGCTGGCCGCCGAGATGCGCGTGCTGCCCGACCGCGCGCAGGCGCTGTCCAACATGGCCGAGCGGCTGCCGCTGGAGGGCGTGCGCAGCTTCACCGGCATGCTGGCGCAGGCGATCCGCTACGGCACGCCGCTCAGCCAGGCGCTGCGCGTCATCTCCGCCGAGCTGCGCGCCGAGCGCATGGTGCGGTTCGAGGCGCGGGCCGCCAGGCTGCCGGTGTTCATCACCCTGCCGATGATCCTGTTCATCCTGCCCTGCGTCTTCATCGTGGTCGGCGGCCCGGCGCTGCTGGATGCGCTGCACATGCTGCCGGGCGTGCAGGGCGGGGCGCTGCCATGATCCCTGCAATCATCCGCCGGGCGCTCGCCGGCCGGCGCGGCAGCACGGCGCTGGAGTTCGGGCTGCTGGCCCCGGTCCTCATCCTGCTGGCGGTGGCGTTCTTCGAGTACGGGGTGCGGCTGGCGATCCAGGCCAGCCTGGACTTCGCGGCGCGCGAGGCGTCCCGCGTCGGCATCACCGGGGCGCCGCCGCCCGCCGGCACGACGCGCGAGGCGCAGCTGGTGTCCGTCGCGCGGCAGGCGGTGATGCCCTACGTGGACGCGTCGAAGGTGGACGTGCGCATGCTGGCCTACGATTCGCCGGGCGACATCGGCAAGCCCGAGCCCTTCACCGACCTGAACGGCAACGGCCGCTGGGACCGGGGCGAGCCGTTCACCGACGTCAACGGCAACGGCGTCTGGGACGTCGACCGCGGCCGGTCCGGCGCCGGTGCCAGCGCGCAGGTCGCCGTCTACCGCCTGAGCTACGCCGGCACGCCGCTGAGCGGCCTGTTCCCCGCCGCGTCCTACGAGGCGCGCATCGTCGTGCGCAACGAGCCCTTCGCCAAATGATGAGCAGCATGGCCATCCCCGCCCTTGCCCGTGCCCTGCGCGACCGCCGCGGCGTCGCGGCGCTGGAGTTCGCGGTGGCGGCCCCGGCGCTGCTGCTGGCGCTGTTCGGGATCATCGACGTCGCAAGCTACGTCGCCACGTCCAACCGGCTGCAGCGGCTCGCCGCCGAGGTGGCGAACATCGGCTCGCAGTTCGACGGCCTGCGCGGCTGCATGGCGGTGTCGAAGGGCAACGAGGTCGGCGTGCTGTTCCTTGCCGCCCGGGAGATCGCCAAGCCGCTGTACTTCCCCGAACCCGCGGACGGCGCCATCAGCGTGGCCGGCGGTGCTGCGAAGACGGTGCCGGTCACGGCCGGCGGGCTGATCGTCACCAGCGTCGCCGACAAGGGCGGCGGCCCGCGCATCGCGTGGCAGGCCTACGCCGGCATCGCGCCCACCAACAGCCGGATCGGCACCGGGACCGCGGCCGTGCAGCTTCCCGCCGGCTTCACGCTGCGGCCGGGCGACGACACGCTGTTCGTCGAGGTGTTCCTCACCTTCCAGCCCTACCTGCTCAGCGGCGGCTGGACCGGCACCGGCAACCCAACCGTGACGGCCTATTCCAGCGCCGTCTTCCGTCCGCGTCTGGGAGCGCTGACCGCCCTTGACCCTTGTTGACCTCTTCTCCGCCGTCCTCCGTCGGGCGCCGCGCGGCCGGCGCGGCAACGTGCCGGTGTTCGTGGCGCTGCTGGCGGTCCCGGTGATGGGGCTGGCCGGCCTGTCGGTGGACGCGGCGCGCGGCTACATGGTGCGCGCCCGCCTCAGCTCGGCCATCGACGCGGCGGCGCTGGCCGCCGGGCGGGTCATCGACACCGCCGACGTGCAGGGCGACGCCAGGATGTATTTCCGCGCCAACCTGCCCAACGGCTACATGGGCGCCAGCGTCCCCGACCCGACGGTTGAGGTCAGCCCCGACCGCGAGACGGTCACCGTCAAGGGCTCGGCCACGCTGCCCACCGCCTTCATGCGGGTGCTCGGCATCGACACCATGCCGATCGCGGTGGAGAACCGCGCCCGCCGTGCCCAGGGCATCGGCCTGGAGCTGGCCCTGGTGCTGGACACCACCGGCTCCATGGCCACCGACGACCGCATCGGCAAGCTGCGCGCCGCCGCCTCGTCGCTGGTGGAGATCCTCTACGGCACGAAGGCGAGCCGGCCGAATCTGTGGGTCTCCGTCGTTCCCTACACGGCGGAGGTCAACCTGGGGCCGGCGCGCACCGGCTGGCTGAGCGCCGACTCGCCGGGCGCGGCGCAGTACGCGCCGTCCACCTGGCGCGGCTGCGTCGAGGCGCGGCCGAGCCCCTATGACGAGGACGACGCGCCGCCGGCGATCGCGAAGTTCAAGGCGTTCCTCTACCCCTCGACGCTGGGCAAGTACCCGGACGGCGGCGACAACCCGTGGCCGCCGGTCAGCGACGGCGGAGCCCACACCGACAGCAACGACCGCACCGGCCCCAACCTGGGCTGCGGCTTCCCGGTGCTGCCGCTGACCAACGTGAAGCAGACGGTGCTCGACAAGATCGCCGGGCTGCGCGCGGTCAACCGCGGCGGCACCATGGCGAACCTCGGCCTGCAGGCGGGCTGGTTCACGCTGTCGCCGCGCTGGCGCGGCCTGTGGGGCGGCCCGACGCCGGCCGGGATGCCGCTCGACTACCGGACGGCGGAGATGCGCAAGGCCGTGGTCCTGGTCACCGACGGCAACAACGAATGGTTCGACTACGGCAAGCAGCCGACCGGCGACTACACCGCCTACGGCCGGATCGGCGACGGCCGGCTGGGCACGACGGCCTTCGGCCAGGCGACGTCCATGCTGAACACCCGCATGTCGCGCCTGTGCCAGACGATGAAGGACGCCGGCATCACCATGTACACCATCACCATCGGCCAGACCAACGCGGCCACCCGCGACCTGTACCGCGGCTGCGCCTCGCAGCCGAACTTCTACTGGGACAGCCCGGCCCCCGACCAGCTCGCCTCGATCTTCAACCAGATCGGCGCCCAGCTCACCCTGCTGCGCCTGGAGCGCTGACGCGCGCCGCTACCGCGTGCCGCCGCCGAAGGTGGTGGTGGTGCCGGTGCGCGTCAGGTCCTTCTCCTCGCCCTTGCGGTAGCGGTCGACGGCGCGCGCCTCGCGCTCGGCGTCCGGCGTGCCGGCGCGGCCGGCCAGCAGGTCGCGCGGATTCTCCACCTGGAGCGCGAGGTTGCGCGCCGTCGGGCAGCCGAGGCCGAGGTGCGGGTCGTGCCAGGACGTACCGTGCAGGTCGTGCACGGTGGCGGCGACCGGGCCGCACTCCGGCGGCACCGCGACGAGCCGCTCCGGCCGGCCGGCCGCCGGGGACACGGCGACGGGCCAGTCCACCCGGTCCGTCGGGTTGGCGGAGCAGCCGGCCAGGGCCAGCGCCAGGAGGAAGGGAATGCGCATGGCGGGCCTCACCGCATGATGAAGCCGGCCGGCCCGACGAGCTCGGGCCGTGCCGGGGCCGGGGTGCCGGGGCCGGGCTGCGACAGCTTGCCGAAGAAGACCCGGTCGAAGAACCGGGCGGGCGAGATGCCGTCGGTCGGCGCGGCGAGCTGCGCCGGGTTGTTCGCCGGCCGCACGATGTAGGGGGTGACGATGATGACCAGCTCGGTCTCGTTGCGCTGGAAGCGGCTGGAGCGGAACAGCGCGCCCAGCACCGGCACGTCGCCCATGAACGGGAACTTGTCGATGCCCTGGTTGACCGAGTTCTGCATCATGCCGGCGATGGCGAAGCTCTGTCCGCTGCCCAGCTCCACCGTGGTCTCGGCGCGCCGGCTGCGCAGCGCCGGGATGCGGAAGGTGTTCAGCACGATGGCGTTGGAATAGTCCAGCTCGCTGACCTCCGGGCGGACGCGCATGCTGATGCGCTCGCCCGACAGCACGGTGGGCGTGAAGGCCAGCGACACGCCGAACTGCTTGAACTCGATGGTGACGCGGTCGCGCTCCTGCGGCACCGGCACCGGGAACTCGCCACCGGCCAGGAAGCTGGCGGTCTCGCCCGAGGTGGCGACCAGGTTGGGCTCGGCCAGCACGGTGATCAGGCCGTCGCGCGCCAGCGCGTCGATCAGCCCGTTGACGTCCCAGCGCTGCCCGCGGTGCCGGGTGAAGAGGTTCATCATCTCGGGCGTGCGCTGAAGCTCGCCGGCGGCGGTGGTGGTGATGTCGGTCAGGCCGGAGGTGAAGCCGAGGGCATAGCCGGCGCCCAGCGACCCGAACACCTCCCAGTTGAAGCCGAGGTCCTCGCGGATGGTGCGGGCGACCTCGGACACGCGCACGCGCAGCATCACCTGGGTGCCGCCGGTGACCGTCAGTCGGTTCAGCACCTCGGTCCCCTCGCCGCCGGCGAAGCGCTGGGCGAGGCGGCGGGCGTCCTCCGCCTCCGCCGCGCTGGCGACGCTGCCCGACAGCACCAGCGCCCCCTCGGCCGACGTGACGCGGATCGGCCGGTCGGGGAGACGCTCGCGCAGCGCGCGTTCCAGGCCGCTGAGGTTCTGGGTGACGACGACGCGGCGGTTGAGAAGGACCTGCTCGCCGCCGCCCGCGGCGAGCAGCGAGGTCTCGCCCGGCTTCTTCCCGAAGATGTAGATCATGGTGTCCGACATCACCTGCAGGTCAGCGATGTCGGGATTGGCGATGAAGACGGCCGATGCGGGGCGCGGCAGCTTCACCATCTGCCCCTTGCTCTGCTCGATCTGCAGCACGGACGTGTCCTGGGCCGCCGCCACGGCGACCGACAGCCAGCCGGCGAGTGCGATGACGAGGCAGGACAGCAGAAGGCGCATGGTGGGTCCATCGTCGGAAAGAGGCGGCCTCAGCGAATTCTACCACTTTCGAGGCTATTCGCCCTGCAGACTTTCGGCAGGGCCCGACGTCCGGGCCTCTGTTGGACCGCCGCCGGACCGCCGGACGCGCCGTCCTCGGCAGCCTGCGCGTAGTAGGCCGCGACGGTGCGGATCTGTTCCTCGGTCAGATCGTGGGCGGAGGCCGCCATGATCCGCGACAGCGCCGTGTCGCCGCGCCCGCCGTGCTCTGGGTCGGTTTCCCGGCGCTCCAGGTGCCGGCGTGCGGGTAGCTCAGGGTTCCGCGTAGCCGAGCACGCGCAGGCGCAGCTCGTGCGCCCTGGCGTCGCGTTCGAAGAACAGGCCGCCGCGCTGCGTCGAACCGGCGGGCAGGAAGTCGAACTCCGCCTCCGCGGTTTCCAGCACGGTCGCCCCGGACAGCAGTTGGCCGGCCACGCGGACGCGGGCGCCGGTGGTGCCGCCGGTGTTCTCCGCCCGGATGCGGACATGCCAGCGCCGCCCGTCGTGCGCGACGTCCTCGACGCTGAGCTCGATCACCGGGTTGCCGCCGTTGCGGAAGAGCCCTTCGTACCCCAGCACGCCGACCGTTCCCACGAACAGCAGGAGCCCGAAGCCCGAGGCGATCCATGCCAGCCAGGACACCTGGGTCGGGCCGGCCCCGGCCTGCCCGTCGTGCCGGCGGTCCCGTCGTTCGACCTGCGTCATCGCATCCTTCCTCAGACGATCAGCCGCGCGGTGGCGGCGCCCAGCGACGCCGGGAACCCCAGCACCGCCATGGCGCTCACCAGCTGCATCGGCGCCAGCCCGCCCGTCCGCTCGAACGTCCACAGCAGATAGAGGCTGACCAGCAGCGCGATGCCGTATCCCGCCACCGTGTAGCGCAGCAGGACGTCCCGGACGGCGTCGTCGCCGCGGCTTTCCTGACCGGCGAAGCCCACCGTGTAGACGAAGACGTGCAGGAGACCGACCGACAGCAGCACCAGCCCCATCGTGTGCCACGGCGACATCTTGAAGGCGATCAGGACCATTTCCTCCGTGGGCGCGACGTTGAAGCCGACGAACAGCGCGCCCGCCATCATCAGGAACAGCTCCCCGGCGTAGGACGACCGCTGCCGCCGCTCCTCCTCGGGCGGGTCCTTCTGGCCGAGCTGCTTGCGCGCCAGCATCGCGCCGATGCTGGCCGGCACGGTCTGCAAGGCGATCTTGCCGACCAGCTCCGGCATCGGCTGGTCCGGCGTCAGGATCCCGAACACCGACAGCATCAGCGCCGAGACGAGAAACCCGACGCCGAACGCGGTCAGCGCGTCGATCAGGTCGTCCTGCCAGCAGAACGTCTCCTCGAACCCCGAGTAGTAGGAGAGCCCGAACAGCACCGGCAGCGTCAGCAGCAGGAAGAGGGCGAGGCGGAAGCGGTCCATGTAGAACCCCAGCTCCCACATCTCCATCGTCATCAGCAGCGGGAACCCGAAGATGACCGCGCCGGCCGCCGCGCGCGCCAGGGCGCGGGCGACGTGCCCTTCGTCATGGAGGATGGAGCGCTGGTGGGTGATGGTCATGGACGATGAATGCGGTCCGGGCCGCGATGTTCCCGCGCCGGGCGACGGGAAGACCAAGCGCCTGGAATAAAACGGATTGTCCCTATTGGACAATGGTGGGCATCCGGTGTGGGGTTTGTGGCGATGGTCCTTGTTCAATCCGCCGGGTGCGTATCGCCGTGCCGACGGGCGCGTTGATGAGTGTCGGCGGGCACTGATTGATGAGAACGGCGGCTGAAACGGCGGGAAAGGCCCTTAATTCCGAGAACGGGCCGGCCGCAAAAGGCCCTAAATGGCGAGAATCTGACCTCTGTTGATGAGAATTCCTGCCGCTCGGAGCTGCCCGCGGAACCAGCCGGAGGCACCGTTTTCAGGCACCGGTGGACGCTGGCTTCGGCGGGTCGCCGTTTTCCGCTGAGTGATAACCGCCCGGTTGTGTGAAAGCGCAAAGCTTGAAAATCACCGCCGCCCCGGCGATGCTGCGCGCCAAAGCCAGCAGGGAAGGGCAGGGCGGCCATGGCGATCATCGGCTACGCGCGGGTCTCCACCGAGGACCAGTCGACCGAGGCGCAGATCCTCGACCTGAAGAAAGTCGGCTGCACCGAGATCTTCCGCGAGAACGCCTCCGGTGCCGACCGCGAGCGCCCGCAGCTCAAGGCGGTGCTGGCGCGCGTCAGGAAGGGCGACACGTTGGTGGTGGTCCGCATCGACCGGCTGGCGCGCTCGCTCGCCCATCTGCTCGACGTTATCGAGACGCTGGAAAAGAAGGGCGTCGCCTTCAAGTCGCTGGGCGACCCCATTGACACCGGCAGCCCGCAGGGCAAGTTCACCCTGCAGATCCTCGGAGCGGTGGCGGAATTCGAGCGCTCGCTGATCCGTGAGCGCACCAAGGCCGGCGTGCGGGTGGCCAAGGCCATGGGCCGGAAGCCCGGCAATCCCGGTCTGATCGCCAAGGACCCGCTGGCCCGCCGCCGCGTCGCCCAAGCCCGCGACGAGCGCTTGAGCGAGCGCGTCATTGCCGGGGCGCAGGAGTTCCTCCCCATCGTGCAGCGGCTGCGGCCGGAGCACCCGTGGGACCGGGTGGTGGACGTGCTGAACGGCGCCATGAAGATGCGCCCCGGCGACAACGCCGCGCCGTGGACACGCGACGCGCTGATCCGGGCGGTCAAGCGCCTGGTGGCAGGCGGTCTGGCCGATCCGGGGCTGCTGAAGGCGGCGCCGCGGCGCTCGAAGAAGGCGGTGGCGCAGGGGCGGCGGCTAGTGGAACTGGTGGCGACCATCCACAACGCGGCGGACGGCGAAAAGCCGACGCTGGCCCGCATCGGTCGCCAGCTGGAGCGCCAGGGCGTGCGCACCGCCACCGGGGCGAAGACCTGGGCGCCGTCCAGCGTCAAGACGCTGCTCGACAAGGCACGCGAGCAAGGACTGCTCCATGAGGGCTCAGGGACGGTATGATTCAGAGGGGCCGGAGCCTATCCACGTCATGCCGAAACGCCGATCACGAGCACGGGCACTACCGGAAGCTGAGTAGTGCGATCGCCTTCGAAGGCTTTCCGTAACGTTCAATATGCGCAGGAGGGGTGTAGGCGCAAAGTTAGAATGTCGCGATCTGGCAAAGCAGAAATGTCAGTTTCCGGTCGGGGTCACGGCTGGGAGGCTGGCGGTGGGCTGGGTGGCGATGAGCGAGCGGGATCTTCAGCGGG
>Ga0196970_1000897_pt1 | contig 25933 bp, 21 predicted proteins | sample S1v_513CmetaG_FD_148672 | JGI IMG/M metagenome (GOLD analysis project Ga0196970, IMG submission 148672) | Soil microbial communities from Anza Borrego desert, Southern California, United States - S1+v_5-13C | ecosystem: Environmental > Terrestrial > Soil > Desert | place: USA: California... | reverse complement strand
CACTTGAAAGTCCACTTGCCCCGGGTGGCTTCAACGCCTTCAGGCGCAATGAGTTCGAGCAAATGGCCGACGGCGGACGAAACTACGTATTGATCGTTCTCGTAATAATCATCCTGCTTTTTGAAGCCGCCGAGCGCCTTGGCGATGTCGCCGGCGACGGACGGTTTTTCCGCAATAACCAGAGCCTTGCCCATTTCGATTCTCAATCACACATCACTTGCGGGGAATCACAGGTGTTTTGTGCAATGTGGCGGAAATTGACGCAAAGGGCGGCGGATGTCAAAAGGGAAAGCGCAAGTATGCCGTCAACTCTCCGGGGTAAGCTGCCGCTTCGAACGGGTCGCATCCCGCACCTGAGCGACGGGTCCAGGATTACTGATTCGGCGACCGCCCCCGCGTGGCGAGCAGTTATTGACCGGGATGACCCTGGTGAGGTAGGCGACTTCAACCGCTTCGAGGAACCGGGTTCCCTCATGCACTTCTTTGGCCAGCCTTTGACGTCGTTTTTGGAGGCTTACAAATGTGTTTAGCCATGATTTTTCGACCATTATTCCGTGTCACGATTGGGATTTTCTTCTGAAGTTTGCCGGGGACCGAGACGCTTAACGAGAAACACTGCGGGAGCACATTGGAAAGTATGGTGGCTGTAGCGCAGGCGTCCTCGCATTCGAGGTGGGCAGCGTCGTGCTGCGCGAACGACCGGACGAACTGGCGACGGGGGGACGACCCCCAAAACTCGCCGCCGGGGCGGCCGCGGTCGTGACGCGATTGTAGGGCGTGAAATCTTGCGTCGCTGGCAATTATTTAGTTGCGATGGACGCTTCCAGCAAGCTGATCCAACCGCTCCGCGTGCGACTTCCCTTCACTTGGTTACGCTGCGCGGCCATAACGCTCCGGAAAAAAAAATCAAACTTCACGTTCGCATGAGGTTGACAATCTTCATAAGCGATGCAGCGGTTGATTAGGCCAACTGGCGGTAATGTCGAAAAAAATTCTTCGCATTTCGGTTCAAGATTAAATACAGCACGATCGCAGTCATCGTAATCAGTGCTCGCACCATGCGCGTCCAAACAAAAATGTGCCGCGACTCTGGAAGAACGCCGCTCTGCCAAAAACTGTAAAGGTTATGCGCGATCAAACCATAGTGAATAACAGCGAATGCGATCAGCGCGATACGCGCCCAGGCGAATCCGAGCCAAGCGTAGGCTGCAGATCCTATTATGGCGATCGCGATCGAAAGCGAAAGGGCCAGACCCGACGCAGACATTATGCGTTCCTCTTGTAGCGGACCGAAATACATGAACAGTGCCGTAACAATCGGAAGTAGCCCGGCAGAAAGAGCCATCCAAAGCGTGACGATCCAGACTCCCTTGGGCCGCTTGACTGACTTGGAGTCCATAATTGGGCCACCCTGATGGATAGTTCTAGCCTCGCGCTGGATTGGAGATGCGGACGGATGAACAGCCTCGAGCGGATGTCCGTCAATCGCGCACGTGTTTGTTTCGTCCGGGTAATCTTTACCACACCAAGGACACTTCTTCATGTGCAGACGACGCTCAGGGACCCGACGCTCAGGACGCAACGATTGCGACCGCGGCGCCATAAAGTCCAGTAATCAAAAATGCGCGCGCCACTTTCGCACGAGTGATCTTGTTCCGCGACTTGTTCATTGCAGCGACTTCATGATACGTCTGAACTCCGGCAGCCCAAGCTCCGCCTGCCCGCGACCAAACTGAGCCTCGCCCAATGGACCGGTTGTGCTGCCTGATGGTTCAGCGTAAGGGCTATCACGTGAAATATTGATGTAGTAACGCCAAGCTGACGCATGATGAGGAGCACGCCAAGAAAATTGAATGCGGCTGCGGGCAACCTTGAGCCGCATCCAACGTCCCCTTCCGTGTGTCGCGCCACGTTTGAATATACTTCCAAAACCCAATTCGAAGCAGGATCCCAATAGGACAAATCGACACCCTCTCGAGATCCCTGCATCGCGTTGACTGGACGGCCGTCCCCATTGCTGTGAACCAGGATATCGCGGCCCTTTTGCGCCAGGCCAAGGCGGCTGGGTTCGGCAACTGGTTCCGCAGCGTCGGACCTTTGTTTGGGGCGCCGAGGCTTGCGATTGCCGGTGCGTGTTCCGCCGGCCTGCTCATGCTCCTGTTCAAGTTGTCCAGAATTTTAAACTGCAACGCCGGGAAGCGGTTCCTCTCCTGCCTTTGGTTGGCCGATCTCCTCTCTGACCTTTTCGAGCGCTGCGATGAAATCGATCAGTTTGTACTCCTGAGCAAGCTGAAGAGAGTGAGTGATGTCGTGTCCCCAATCGAACCAAGGCATGACATAACGATCCACCCGCTCCAGAAGATCAAGCTGAACCGAATCCAACGATGTGTCGGCTTTGACTCGCCACCAAAAATCGCGATGCTCCGGCATCACCCACCCAACGCGGCGGAAGACAGTGCAGTGCGAGTCTGTAAACGGCATGCTATCAACTGGCCGCCCAAGCAACTCCTGGGCACGGGACCAGCAGATGCCCAGGTTGATTGTAAAGCTGGTGGCTTGCTTCGTTCCCCATGGGTTTTTCTGCACGCCGAAAAGGTCAAAACCGTGGGCAAAGGCTCTGGCGAAACAGTTCCCGCGGCGGCGAAACCCGAACGTTTTCAGGAAGGGTGCAAGGTCCCTGCGAATCATCGTGTCAATGCTCTCCGAGGCGTTCATTGTGTCACGGCCAACGGTAGAACTCAGCGAAGTGGCTGTAGACGCCGCTCCGACAACTCGGAAGCCGGGAAAAAACCCGGCGCACGAAACTGCACGCGCCCTCCACTTTCGCGCCAGTGATCTGGTTACGCCACGTGCTTGTCATAAACCAATCGTAAAAAGTCCCTCAACCGAATATCGCCCCGCACAATGCTCCACAAACCCGGCATTTCATCAATCGAATATCTGCGAAGAAACCGGCCAAGCACCCGCGGCTGATCGCCGTGTACAAGGAACGCGCGCCGCCTGCAACTCCTTCAACGCTTCAACTCCAGCAGGCAACTCAGATCCTTGCCGCATGAGCAACGCCCGGATAATTTTGATTCAACATGGCGAATGGCGGTCCATTGCCCGGACATGCATTTCGGCGCGTAAAGAAGCCCGGAACATGGATCAATCCGTCCAAAGGGGGCGTTGCAAAATCCACCATTGATCTCACGGGAACGTAAAGAGATCACCACGGTGGAAAATCTGCCGAAAAACTTCCAAGGGTCAAGGTCTCAGCGTCCGAAACAAGGCAAACGCATCTAGATTGTATCAGGAACACCAGGAGCTTGAGAAAATAGGTATGGTCTCAACTCGCGTTGAGCTGTTTGCGACGAATGCCCCACTTTGCCGTCCACTTCTCGAATCGATTTTCCTGGGGCCACGGTGCCAACGCGCTGCGACCGCAAGTGTGGACAGCATTGCCTGCTTACGTGCTGTCGGGACGCACTGGAGCGCTCAGGTTTGGAAAACTCTAAACCTCGTTTGCCGACGGGATGGTGTATTCCCCCGAAAACGGAGAAGTTTCATCACATTTTCCTCCGCTATGGGACGGCAGTGTTTTATTTCACAAAACTCCGAATTTGCTATCCTTTGCCCATGTTGAAACGTGTTCCAGTTGCCGCCCTGGCGATCGTTCTTCTGGCCTTGTGCGCGTGCCGCACGGCGCAAAATCCGCGACTCCACACAGCCCACGGTCCGACAATCTTTATGATCGGCGACTCGACGATGGCCAACAAACCCCTGACCCCAGCCCAACCCGAACGCGGCTGGGGACAGCTCCTGCCGCTCTATTTCAAGCCGGAGGTCCGGGTTGAAAACCTCGCAATGAATGGCAGGAGCTCGCGCAGCTTCCGCAGTGAAGGCCGATGGGATCCCGTCATGCAGCAACTGAAGCCCGGCGATTACGTCATCATTCAGTTCGGCCACAATGATCAGAAAGCTGATGCTGCCCGGCATACTGATCCGATGGGAACGTTCAAGGAGAACCTTTCGCGGTATGTGAATGAAACGCGCTCAAAAGGTGGCAGGCCGATCCTGGCCACGCCGATTATTCGACGCGCATTCACGAACGACACAGAGTTGATGGACACCCATGGCGATTACTCCGCTGCCGCACGACAGGCAGCTGCCGAACAGAAAGTTCCACTGCTCGATCTTCAGCGACGAACCGAAATACTCGTTGAAGCGCTCGGCCCCGAGCTTTCAAAGCGGCTTTTTATGTGGGTGGAAGCGGGCGAATACGCTGCCATTCCGGAAGGCAAAAAAGACAACACGCACCTGAATCCTCTCGGCGCTTCCCGCATCTGTGATCTGGCTGTGGAGGAGATACGCGCCGTTGCGCCTGAACTCGCGGCATGGCTGCGCGAGAAACCGTAACTTATCAGAGCGCAATCAGCAGGACAATCACGCCCAGGCCGATTCGGTACCATCCAAAAGCCTCAAACGTGTGTGTCTGAACGTAGCGCAACAGCCACTTCACTGCTGCGAATGAAACGACTGCGGAGACGATGGTGCCCAGGATCACCATTCCCCAATTTTGGGGCAATCCCTCCGTGTCCTGCATTGCCTTCAAAATCTTATAACCACCGGCCGCCAGCATCGTTGGTATGCCCACAAGAAAAGAGAACTCGGTTGCCAGGGGCCGGTTGAGTCCCAGAAGGAGGGCCATCAGGATCGTTGCGCCGGATCGCGACGTTCCGGGAAAAATCGCGGCGAGCAACTGGCCCATGCCAACCGCGAACACCACTGCCCACGTGACCTGGCCGCTCAAGACCCGTCCGCGCAAACGCTTCTCCAACAGGATGAAAAGCACACCCCCGGCAATCAGCGCAGCGGCAATGGGAACAGCTTCATCCTGAAGCTTGAAATTCATTTTCTCCAGCGCGAAGCCGCCGGCTCCCGTGATCGCAAAAGCGACGGCTATTTTACGCAGGTAATCAATCGTCTCCGGTTCACGCCATCGAAGGAAGAACTGCTGAAGCCGTTCAGGAAACAGGGGCAACACGGCAATCACGGCGCCGCATTGAATGACAACATTGAAGAGGTCGGTTTGATGCGGAAGCCAGCGCTGTGCGATCAGCAGATGGCCGGTGGAAGACACGGGGAGGAATTCGGTGATCCCCTCGATAATTCCAAGCAGCACAACAGCGATCCATTCAGGCATGCGCTGTAAAAACGGGAAAACCGCTTTGAAAACAAGGTTAAAGGCAGCCGCGGAAACGCGTTCTGCGCGCTATTTTTTCTTGCCCAGCAACCCTGAGAAAGTGCCTTTGTTGTCTTCCTGTCCCTGCTTGACCTTCAACTGGCCAAGAATCGAGTGCCAGCCAATATAGATCTTGTGCCACTGGCTCTCCACGTTGCGCAGGGCGCCGTCGTTCATTTCGCTGAGATACCGAAGCGACGGCGAGTTGCCGATCAGCGTATGCACTTCATCCTTCGTTGGCGACGCGACTTCCACCGACGCGAGGATCAGCTCCAGCTCCTGGATCAGCACGCTCTTCACTTCGAGAAACTGATTTTCGTCCTCGACTCCGAATTTTTTGGTGCGCGCGAGGTTTACGAACCCGTTGAACTGTTTCCAGCATTCCAGATAGTTCTCCATCTGTGTGATCAGTTGCTCGAGTTTTTTGGATGTGCTCATAACGAAATTCAAGGGGTGGGCGACTGGGTCTTGGGCGAGAGAAATACAATGGCGCCGCCGCGCAACTCTCTCGCGGTGATCTGCAGGCTGGCGAAATTAAGGTTGAACTCCGTGAGCGGAACCTGCGCCAGCCGGGCCTCGCGGAAGAGACCCAGCACCTCGCGGGCAATCTCAACAAGGAGATCCGCCGGGTAGGAGGATGACACCGTCGTGGCAACAATGTTTCCGTCGCGGTCCACGGTGAAGCTGCCGGAAGGAAGCTTTTGAACACCCCCGGCAGATCTGGAAAAGAAATTCAGGAATCCCATGATGCCGTCAGCTTTTTGGTTTGGTCCAGCAGGTGGCCTCGCTCCGCATCGAGCGGCCATGCGACAAGGAATGAACGGTCCGGCCAGGGCAGCAACACCATTCTGCGCTCCAGGCTGCGAGCGTGGACATGCGACAGCGGGCCCGCTTCAATGCGCTCGGAAAGCCGGCTGCACACCTGCAGTGTCTGCCTCACCCACTTTGCGTATTCATCCGCCGACTGAGTGCCCCACCCTTGCGCCTCGCCTTTCTCAGGAACGGTCACCACCCACTCCGCGCCCTCACGGGTCAATGCAGAAAGACGCCAGACGGTTTTCCGATGATCGTTTTCTTCGAGCGTCCCTGCGCCTGCGTTCGCGTCCTCGTCCATCGCCTGCGCCATTTCAAGCAACAATCCGTTTACAGATTTATGAATCGTTCGCTCGCGATCGGGTTCAGCGGGAAGGTTTTCAAAGGTGCCTGATTTCCAATCAAGAATTCGCCTGAACGCCGCCTCACCGCGCGCACCTTCAGCCTCGGCATCAATTAATTCGCCACCAAGGATCCAGATTTTTCCCACGAGCGAACCGCGTGTGACACGCATGAGCGTCGAACTCTGGGAGAGACACTCCATCTGGATGATATCCATCAGGCTCTTGCTTTGAATGCCGCGGAAACCGCCCTCGTGATCGCGTCCGAGGAGCGATTCAAGGCATTCCAGGAACATTTGCATGTTCTGGTGTGTATCCGGCTTGAGCCAGAACAGGTCCACCCCGAGCGCGTATGCCCGCGAACGGAATTCCTCATCCTGCAACGAAGTCATGACGACTGTTCGCAGTTCAGGAAAGCGGCGGCGCACGATCGCGAGCACCTGCAACCCGTCCATCTTCGGCATCTTCAGGTCGCAGATCAGCAGCCGGAAAGGTTCCGCATCCAGCAACGCCAGCGCCCGCGGGCCAGAAGTGGATGTATGCACTTCGGGATTGCTGGGCAAATGCCGCAGCATGTCCTTGTACATTTCCAGCAACTCCGGATCGTCATCCAGAAGCAGGACTTTGTGTTGCGATGCCATAAAAAAGCTGAACGTAGCGATATCGCCAAACCTGGCGTTCGGTTGAATCAAAGCATTCACTATTCCGCCAGAACCTCGGATTCTGCCAATTTCTTAAATTACGCGCACGAAGATTGGCTCAACGTGTTACCGCTCCATCGCTTCTTCAAACACACCACGCTAGAAACCGGGCGCTTCGCTGGACATGCAGTCTAGCGATGGGACAACACCCACCCGTCATCACGCCCCATTCTTCGCCGCATTTGAACTCTGCCGAAAATTTCTAGAGCCGCCCGCGCGTTCCACGCCATCCAGCTTGGAAGGTGGCGATACAGCAGATTGGGAAACCTCCGCTACTGGCACACTTCTTGCCCGAGCGAAGGAACGACGCAAGAGCAGAAGATCCTGAAGAGACGATATGTTTGGCTTTATAAAAAATATTTTCCGGCATCGTGAAGCGGACGACTCACAAGCGGCGGGGCAACCACCCGTGTCAGCCCCGGACGTTCGTCCTTCAACGGCAGGAACGTCCTTTCAGCGCCGCGCACCTGTTGCCAGAACGGCCGCTCCGGTCGCACCCGCGCCCCCAATACCCGCTGCAGATGCGTCGGGAAACTCGATCGCCGTTCCAGTAATCTCCATTCTGAGTGTCCTTCCCGCTGAACTGAAAGCGCGGGTCCGGCCCACCAACCTCGGAAATGTAACCCTGTCCGTTGCCATTGATAATGTGCTGGCTCAGTTGCCGACGGGGGCCGTGAAGGTGAGCTTTGGGGAGATTCGGGCGGCGGCGCCCTCGTTGTTCCTGCCCTCGCCCGAACTCGATCAGACGCTCGTGAGCTTGCCACTCAGTGAAATCCTCCCGCGTCTCGATACATCGCTTTTATCCCGCCGGCAGGATCAGCGACAAGTTGAAGTGCCTCCGGAAATCGTGAGTCCGTTTGGTGATCACGGCGACGCACTCGCGTTTGCAGCACAAACAGCTGCCACCCAAAGAACCATTACGCCCGCGCCAGCCGCACCCGCTGCGCAGACCTTGCCGCCCGGAACAAGCTTCGCCTTTGCGCGAAAACCGCAGCTTCCTGCAGCGCAGACTACACCTTCGTCCACGACGTCACATCAGACATCGCACCTGCCGCGCACCAGCGCCCCGTCCAAGCCTGTATTGGGATCGCGCGGAGGTTTTGCTCCAATGCCCACGCGCGCCACACCTGTGATTGCGCCAGCGCCTGTTGCGCCGCCTGTGTCCCTTACGCCGGAGGCCGAAATTCCGCCCGTCGCGCCGGTGGCTCCAGCGCCGGAAGCAGCGCCTGCGCTTGAAGAGCAGCTGCACGCCACCCCAATTCCGGTGTCATCAGCTCTTCGCAATCTAGGCAGTTCCATCGGCCTCACGAATAGCGCGCACAAAACGGCAGCGCCCTCAGGACCCGCGGCACCCGCAGTTCCTGCGAAGCCTGTCACACCCACAACGGCCGCGGCAACCCAGGCTCCCGCCGCTGCGTTTGCGGAACGAAATGTTCCAACGCTCACCATGCCGCTTGCCGCCGTGACTGAATCGTGGCCCGACGCGGTTCGAGAGGAGTTGACCCAACAGCACCTCGAGACTGCGAGCATTGCTGTGCCGGTCGATCAACTTGAAGCTGCGATGCGCCGCGGAAAAGTTTCTTTCCCGTGGAAAACCCTTCGTTCGTGGATTCAGCCAATGCCTTCGCCGCGGGCTTCAGCGCAGGACACAACTTCGCTCGAGCTGCCTTTGAAAGTCATCACACCGTTGTTTCTGGCCTACCAGAAGAACGTGATGAAGCCGAAGCAGAAGGTGGCCATCGACGAGAAGATTCCGAACCTGTTCTTTGGCTTTCCACAATCCGAAGGCGAACGCGCAGCCGCACCGATGGCCGCTCCTGTTCCAGCACCCGTGCCGGCACCGTCCGCCCCCGCGCCCGCAACAGTTCCACAGCCGAATCCGGGTGACACCAATTATTACGTTTGGAGCGAATCGTCGGACGCCGCGCGCGTCGATGAAACAGCGTTCCGCCGCAATCCAGTCGAGACAAACTTTCTGTCGCGCCACGCAACGCCCAACGAAGTCGTCGCGAGCGCCTCTCAACTCGAAGGCGTCGTGGGCGCGCTCGTTGCACTTCCAGACGGACTGCGCGTAGCCAGCAAGCTGCCGCCCGATGTGAATGGCGACACGATGGCGGCGTTCCTGCCTCAGATTTTTGGGAAAGTCAGCCAATGCACAAAGGAATTGCGCATGGGCGATCTGAACAACCTTAACTTCACCGTGGGCAACATTCCGTGGAAAATATTCCGGGTCAACGCGATCTACTTTGCCGCTTACGGCAGGGCCGGACAGGGACTTCCCACCGCTCAACTCGCTGCGCTCGCCGCCCAGCTGGACCGCAAAAAACAATAATCGACTATGGCAATCATCAACCAGGCAACCAAGGAACTGCAGGTCAAGATCGTCTATTACGGCCCCGCGATGGGCGGCAAGACGACCAACCTAGTGCAAGTTCACGATCACGTGCAGACCGCCGCGGGCAACAAGGGCAAGCTCGTCTCCCTCGCGACCAGTTCGGATCGCACGCTCTTTTTCGACTTCCTGCCGATCGAGGCGATGTCCATCAAGGGGTTCAAAACCAAGTTCCAGCTCTACACCGTTCCCGGCCAGGTGATCTACAACACCACCCGCCAGCTGGTCCTGCGCGGAGTCGATGGCGTCGTGTTCGTCGCCGATTCGCAATACGAGAAGATGTCAGAAAATGTCGAGAGTTTCCAAAACCTCGAGGAGAACCTGCGCTCGTTGAAGCTGAACCTTTCGGAAATTCCCTACGTGCTGCAGTACAACAAGCGGGACCTGCCCAATGTCGCGCCGATTGAATACATGGAATTTCTGCTCAACAACCGCGATCTCCAGGTGCCTTCCTTTACCTCCGTGGCGCATAAGTGCGAGGGCGTGTTCGAGTCATTGAACATGATCACGCGCATGCTGTTGAACAAGTTTATCAACCAGGGATCGCCGCAGTACGCATGACATGGCTACTCTGCCCCAACTTATCGAGGAGGATATCCAGCAGGTCGACGCGGCCTTGCGGGAGTTGCTGAAGCACACGGAGGCAACCACCGCGATCATCATCGACAAGGGCGGATTCCTGATCACGCACCAGGGCGACGCGCGGCAGTTTGACCTGACCACGATCGCTGCGCTGGCATCGGGCGCCTACCTGGCGAACCAGACCATTGCCAACCTGGTCAACGAAACCAATTTCAACAGCGTTTATCAACAGGGCGAAAATTTCAGCATGTTCGCGCTCTGCGTGGATGAGCACTGCCTCCTGGTGGTGATCTTCCGGGCGGAACTCAGCGTTGGCGCCATCAAGTATTTCGCAATGCCGGCCGCTGAGAAGATTGCGGAACAGATGAAGATGGCTCGCGAACGGGAACCCGGAACCGGTCTTGACCTTTCAGTTTTGAACCTCGCTGATCCAAGCGAGGTCTTTAAACGCAAAGCCGCGCCTCCTCGCGGCCATTGATTTCGAAGCGACAGCGGCAGGCGTTAAGCGTGACCTGTGAATCCGAACGCCGCTGCTATCGCTTCGTCTTTTTTTTCCAGTCACGCCACCTTCGCGAGATCCCGGGCCTTGCCCGTCTGGCCGCGCAAACGTGCAATGACACCGGGCAGGTGCTTGATCAGGTAATCGAGCTCGGCATCGTTGTTGTAAATTCCAAAACTGAATCGAATGCTCGCACGGGCGCGAGCCGCCGTGCATCCCATTGCCATCAATACGTGCGAGGGATCGAGCGAACCCGAAGTGCAGGCCGAACCGCTTGAAACGCAGATTCCGAGTTGATCCAGCGCGAGCAGCAGCTGCTCGGCTTCAATTCCACTGAACGACAGGTTGGCCGTGTTCGGAAGGCGATTCTGCTTGGAACCGTTCCGCACTGTTCCACTCACGTGCTTCAACATTTCGCTTTCCAGGCGATCCCGCATTGCGCGAACGCGGGTGTTTTCGTCTTTCAAATGCGCCATCGCGAGTTCCGCGGCGCGGCCAAATCCGGCAATGTAGGGAACGTTTTCCGTCCCGCCGCGGCGTCCCTGTTCCTGTCCCCCGCCCGTGACAAACGGCGCGTATTTTAGTTTGTGGCGCAGGTACAACAGCCCCACGCCCTTCGGCGCATTCAACTTGTGCGCAGACAGCGAAAGCATGTCCACACCGAGATCCTGCACATCAATCTTCAACTTCCCCGGAACCTGCACGGCATCCGTGTGAAACGTCACGCCCTTGCTGCGGCAAATTGCGGCGAGCTCCTCGATCGGGAACAGCACGCCAGTCTCGTTGTTTGCCCACATCACGGAAACCACAGCCGTGTCGGAACGAATCGCTTTCTCAAACAAATGAATGTCGAGACTGCCGTCAGGCTCCACGGGAAACAGCGTGATGTCGTAACCCTGTTTCTTCAACGCAGCGCAGAACTTGATGTTGGCGGAGTGCTCGACAGCCGTGGTGAGAATGTGGCGCCGCGAAGGATGGGTGACGAGCGCGCTATGAATCGCAGAATTGTTGCTTTCGGTTCCGCAGCTGGTGAAGACGATTTCCCGTGGTTCGGCATTGATCAGCGCCGCGACCTTTTCGCGCGCCTTCTCAATATGGCGGTTCACCTGCCGCCCAAACCCATAGACGCTCGAAGGATTTCCCCACAAATCGCGAAAGAAGGGAGTCATCGCGTCGATGACCTCCGGTGCCACACGGGTCGTCGCGTTGTTGTCGAAATAGAAAGTTTGCTGCTGCGTCATGTTTTCCGCCGCCGCAGATCAAGCCTGCGGCAACCGAACGTCAGACTGGTAATTCCGAAATCGATTTGCTAGGGAAAAAGCTTTGCGGGCCAAAGTGCAGAACGGATTTGACAATGATCAGGCGCCAAGCTGATAATCATACATAACTTAACCATTTTACTCGTGATTACGGAAACACCAGCGAAACTGACGCATAACGAATCGATCAAGGAGGCGATCCCTACGCTTGCCGGCACGATTGCAGCCACTATATCGGATCCGGCGGCGGATCACTTCTCGGACGACGACAATCAGTTTCTGAAGTTTCACGGATCCTACCAACAGGACGATCGCGACCTTCGCAAGACGGGCAAGAAATACATTATGATGGTCCGCGGCCGCATTCCCGGCGGCGTGATGACATCCTCCCAGTGGCGGGTCTTCGACGATCTAGCGACCACGTACGGCAACAACACATTGCGCATCACGACGCGGCAAAGCATCCAGTTCCACGGCATCTTGAAATCCGGACTTCGCCCCGTGGTGAAGGCCATCAATGAGTCGCTGCTGTCCACGCTCGCGGCCTGCGGTGACGTCAACCGCAATGTGCTGGCACCGCCTACACCCGCTTACACGAAAGCGCGTGAACAGGTATTCCAGGATTGCCACCGCGTTGCAATGGAGCTGGCGCCCAAGACCACGGCGTATCATTCCATTTGGATCGATGGAGAGCAGCTCGACCTGAATTCCGAAACCAGTCGGGGTTTTGTCGATCCCCTTTATGGGAAAACCTATTTGCCGCGGAAGTTCAAGGCCGCGTTTGTCATTCCGCCGGTCAACGATGTCGACATCCTGACCAACGATATCGGATTCATCGCAATTGTGGAGAATGACCAGTTGCTCGGCTACAACGTCGTTGTTGGCGGCGGCATGGGCCGAAGCCATGGCAACGAAGCCACGTATCCGCGGCTCGCCGACGTCATTGGTTTTGTCACGCCTGAACAGGTGATTCCTGTCGCGAAGGCAGTACTTACGATTCACCGCGACTTTGGCGATCGCACGGACCGCAAGCACGCGCGTCTGAAATACGTAGTCGCCGAACGCGGTGCTGAGTGGGTGCGCATGGAAGTGGAAAAGCGCGCGGGATTCGAACTGCAAGCCGCCCGCGCTTACGAATTCACCACGACCAGCGATCTTTATGGCTGGAACAAGGCCGTGGATGGCACCTGGTTTCTCACGCTGTATGTCGAGACCGGCCGCGTGAAGGACAGCGTCGGGCATAACATGAAATCGGCTCTGCGCGCCGTCGCGGACCAGTTCCCGCATGTGGAATTTCGCCTGTCAACCAACCAGAATATTCTGCTGACGCGAATTCCTGATGCCGACAAGGACGCAATCAATGCCTTGCTGGGAACTCACGGGATCAGGACCGACAATCAGGCGACCGTGCTGCACGCGGCTTCCATGGCGTGCCCTGCCCTGCCCACGTGCGGATTGGCCCTTGCCGAATCGGAGCGCATGCTGCCTTCGCTGATTAATCGCATTGAAAAACTCTGCGCTGAAGTTGGCATCGCGGGCGAGGAAATCATCATTCGCTCCACGGGCTGCCCCAACGGTTGCGCGCGTCCTTACATGGCCGAAATCGCTTTCGTTGGAAAGGCGCCTGGACGTTATCAACTCTGGCTTGGCGGCGACGTTGCAGGCACGCGGCTCAATCGAATCTGGAAGGATGTGGTCAAGGATCCTGAAATCGAGGCTGAACTGCGCCCCGTCCTGGAACGGTTTGTTGCGGAACGAAATCCCGGCGAACGGTTTGGCGACTGGTGCGATCGCACGCTGTTCACCCACGCGGTGAGCGTGAGCTGAGGAACAGGTCCGGCTTGCGTCCAACTTTTACACAACTGCTCCAATGACTTCTCAACAGATCGCGCAGGCGAATGCTGAATTGCAGGACAAGTCGCCGCTGGAAATTGTCCGCTGGGCAATTTCCCAATCGAACGGCAACGCAATCGTCTCCACGAACTTCCGCCCTTACGAAGCCGTCGTTCTCCACCTGTGTGTTCAGGTGCAGCCCACCATTCCAGTCCTGTGGGTCGATCACGGCTACAATCGTCCCGCCACCTACAAGCACGCTGAAGCCTTGCGCCAGCAGCTCAAACTGAACTTAAAACCGTATCTGCCGAAGCTCACGCCCGCGCATCGCGACGCCATTCACGGCGAGATTCCTTCGCCGGAAGACGAGGAAGGCTTGAAGCAATTCAGCGCGTTGATGAAGCTTGAACCCTTTCAGCGCGGCATGCGTGAACTGGCGCCGAAAGTTTGGATCACCGCATTGCGCAAAGTTCAGAACCCCAACCGCGCAGGGCTTGACATTGTTTCACAGGATTCCAATTTCGGTGCATTGAAGGTGAGCCCCGTCTTCCACTGGACCGATGCGCAGATGGAAACCTACCTGAAGGAACACCAGCTCCCCAACGAGTGGGATTATTTCGACCCGGCAAAAGCCGATGAAAAACGGGAGTGCGGCCTGCACGCCGCCTGGGGTGCCGCTGCGGTGAAAGCGTGATTCAAAGTTGAACCTATGAGCCAATCCACAGGAATTCTTGCGGTGAGCCCGTCTGTAGCGCTTCCGTCAGATCCGGACACGTCAGGTCGCGAACGCATGCCATCAACCAAGATCCCCTACTTCCTCGACCATCTCCAGTATCTGGAAACGGAAGCGATTCACATCATGCGCGAAGTGGCCGCCGAATTCGAACGGCCCAGCCTCCTGTTCTCCGGCGGCAAGGATTCCATCTGCCTGCTGCGCCTTGCCGAAAAGGCATTCCGCCCTTCCGACATCCCGATGCCGTTTCTGAACATCGACACGGGCCATCACTTTCCTGAGTTGAACGAATTCCGTGATCGGCGCGCCAAGGAACTCGGCGGCAAGCTGATCGTCCGCAAGGTTGCCGACATGATTGCGCAGGGCCGCATCGAACCGACGCCCGGCGAGATCAGCCGCAATCGTTTGCAGATCCCCACGCTTCTCGCGGCGATTGAGGAATTCCAATTTGATTGCGCCATTGGCGGCGCGCGGCGCGACGAGGAAAAAGCCCGCGCAAAAGAACGATTCTTCAGCTTCCGGGACAGCTTCGGCCAATGGGATCCAAAAAACCAGCGGCCTGAAATCTGGAATCTTTACAACGCGCGCGTCAATCCCGGCGAACACATGCGCGTGTTCCCGTTGAGCAACTGGACGGAGATGGACGTCTGGCAATACATCAAGCGCGAACAACTGGAGGTCCCCAGCATTTACTTCAGCCACAAACGCAAATGCGTCCGCCGTAATGGCCAGTGGCTGCCCGTCAGCGATTTGCTGCCGCTCAAGCCCAACGATGTCATGCAGGAACTCGTCGTCCGCGTCCGCACCATCGGCGATATCATCAGCACAGGCATGGTTGAATCTCCGGCCAACACAGTCGACGACATCATTGCCGAGATCGCTGCCGCGCGCGTGACTGAGCGGGGTTCCCGCGCTGACGACAAGTCTTCCGAGGCGGCAATGGAAGATCGCAAGAAACAAGGTTATTTCTGATGCCACTCTCTTCTCACACGATTGAGATCCTGCGCTTCAACACGTGCGGATCTGTTGATGACGGAAAGTCCACCCTGATCGGACGGCTCCTGTACGATTCCAAAAACCTGATGGAGGATCAACTCGAGGCGCTCGAACGCTCCGCTGACATCACGGGCGGCGGACAGATCAACCTCGCCAACCTGACAGACGGCCTCCGCGCCGAACGGGAACAGGGCATCACGATTGACGTGGCATACCGCTATTTCGCAACGCCCAAGCGCAAGTTCATCGTCGCCGATACGCCCGGCCATGTGCAGTACACGCGCAACATGGTGACAGGCGCCTCCACTGCGAATCTTTCGGTGGTGTTGATTGATGCCCGCCAGGGCGTGATCGAACAGACGCGGCGCCACACGTATATCGCTGCGCTGCTCGGCATTCCGCATCTCGTGATTGCCGTCAACAAGATGGATCTCGTTGACTGGAGCGAGGAACGTTTTCTTGAAATCCGCGAAGAGGTTGAAAGTTTTCTGCCCAAGCTCGACGTTTTTCGTGACGTGAAGTTCATCCCGCTCAGCGCCCTCAACGGCGACAACGTGGTGGAACCCTCAACCCGCACTCCGTGGTTCGGCGGCCCGACATTGCTAAACCATCTGGAAACCGTTCACATCGCGAGCGACTGGAATCTCAGCACGTTCCGGTTTCCGGTGCAGTGGGTGAATCGCCCGAACAATCCCACGAACGCCCAGTTGCATGACTTCCGCGGCTTAAGTGGACAGATCGCGGCGGGCATCATCAAGCAAGGACAACAGGTCCTGATTCTTCCGAGTGGACTCAAAACTACGGTAAAAAGCATCTGGACCTACGAAGGCCCGACCGATGAAGCCTTCTCGCCGCAGTCCGTTACGCTGTGTCTCGAACACGATCTCGATGTCAGCCGCGGAGACACAATCGTCGGGCTGGAAAATCTTCCCGGCTTGAACTCCGATCTGCATGCGCGGGTTTGCTGGATGAACATCAGGCCTTTGCAGCAAGGAAAGAAATACCTGCTGAAGCATACGACCCAGACCGTGCAATGCATGATCACGAGCCTTGAAAGCCGGATCAATGTGTCCACGTTCGATGCTGAGCCGCAGCCGCGTGAATTGATCGTGAACGACATCGGCGTGGTTCGTCTCAAGACGTCCAAGCCTCTCGTTTACGACGGCTATTACAACAATCGCCTCACGGGTTCATTCATCCTGATTGAACCCGGCACGAATGCGACTGTTGCAGCTGGCATGCTCATGGCACCGAGCGAAAGCGTGAAAGTGGACGACGCGGACTTCGCGATCTGACCAAACGCTCAATGTCCAAACGGAGCGCCGACTTGCAGTCGTATCGGTTCTTCGCTCCCGTTTTGCTCGGCGCGCGGAATTCGTGAGCGCTGGTCCTCCCCGCACGGTCGAAATGCAACTCGCACTCTGCACCCGATCGGCGTTCCATCGTCGTAAGCCAACTGCAACTCGGCGCTCCGGCGCCGCAGTCCCGGCTTGACGTTTTTCCGCGATTGCGCTTGGAATTGCCCGCACCCACCACGTTCGTAAATCGGAAAGGTCCGTTATGCGCATCAATACTAACGTCCTGCCGCCGTCCATCACCCCGCATTCACATCACCGCAGTAATTGTTTATGTCCCTGGCTGCTGCCGGCCTTCCTGCTCGGCTGCGCGAGCATCCTGCCTGTGCACAGCCAGTTTGGACCTGGCATTCCCCTGGCACTGAACCACAACGCGGGCACTGACGCAGGCGATGACTTCTCGCCGCGAATCGCTTCCGACTCCAATGGCCATTGGGTATCGGTTTGGTCCTCGCGTGAAAACCTGGGCGGCACTGCCGGAGTCGACGCCGACATTTTCTACGCGACTTCGACGAACGGAATTCATTGGTCCGCAACTCGCACGCTCAATCTGAATGCAAATACCGACACGGGCGACGACTTCGCGCCGCAGATTCAGGTGGGCACGAATGGCTGGTGGATCGCCGTCTGGTCTTCGAACGAGAACGCCGGCGGCACCAATGGCACTGATCCGGATATCCTTTACGCGTTGTCCCCAGATCACGGAGTTACCTGGGTCGCCCCCCGCCCAATCAATACGGACGCGGGCACGGACACGCGGGCTGATTTCAGCCCTGCTGTAGCGACCGATCGTGACGGCAACTGGATTGTTTCATGGCATGGCACGGGTGGCGGCGCATTTGGCAACGACCAGGAAATCTGGCTGGCTCGGTCCAGCGACAACGGCCGAACCTGGAACAGTCCCGCTCCGCTCAATAGCAACGCGAGCTCCGATGGCGGCAGCGATTTCAACGTCAGTCTCGCGACCGATCGCCACGGACGCTGGCTCGCTGTGTGGTCCTCAAACGAGGATCTTGCAGGAAGCGGCGACGGCGACGCGGATATCGCCTGGGCGCAATCGCTCAACAACGGCGCAACATGGTCCGCTCCCGCGCTGCTTCACTCCAACTTCAGCTCCGACAATGGCGAGGACTTCAATCCAATCGTCGGGACGGATCGGCAGCGAGGGTGGCTTGTTGCGTGGGAATCGGGTTCAAGCCTCGGCGGCACAATCGGCACCGACCAGGACATACTCTTTTCGCGTTCGACGAATCACGGAGCGACGTGGTCTTCCCCCGCTGCGTTGAATGCATCCGCCAGAACAGACAACGCGCTCGACAGTTTCCCTTCCATCGCAACAGACGCAGCCGGCGTTTGGGTCGCGACGTGGCACTCGCAATATGCTCTCAATGACGCCACGGGCATGGACCAGGACATTTTGGCCTCCTATTCAATTGACCAAGGCGGCACCTGGCGGAGCCTTCAACCGCTCGCAAGCAACGCAGCGACGGATACAGCGGAGGACGGTTCGCCGCACATTGCTACAGACGAACACGGCGGATGGATTGTCGCGTGGTCGGGCGCGCCGTCATCTTCCGGAACTGACCAGGATATCGCATTCGTTCGCATCCTCGATCCATTGCTCTGGAGTTCTCCAAAGTTCTTGAACAGTAACGCACCCACCGATGCAGGTGCCGATTTCTCGCCCAGGCTCGCAACAGATCTCGCCGGAAATGCGATCGCGGTTTGGATGTCGAATGAGAACCTCAACGGCAACACGGGAACAGACCTGGACATCCTGTTCAGCCGATCAACGAACAATGGCGTCACGTGGTCTGCGCCCGCCGTGCTGAATTCCAATGCAGCGAACGACTCAGGCGAGGACCGCGATGCAAGGGTCGCAACGGATGGCAAAGGACGCTGGATCGCAATCTGGAGTTCGAGCGACACGCTAAACAATCAAACCGGCAACGACAGCGATGTTCTTTTTTGCGTGTCCACGAACAATGGGATCAATTGGTCTGCAGCAACCTGGTTGAACTCCACCGCAACCAGCGATGCCGTGGGAGACTTCAGTCCCGCGATTACCACCGATCGCGCGGGAAACTGGATTGCCGTATGGGGAACTGCTGGCGCGTATGGATCCGACTTCGATGTCGTTGTATCGCGCTCTGCCGGCGGCGAAACCTGGTCTGCCCCTGCCCCGCTCAATGCAAACGCGGCAAACGATGATGGCGACGATTTTGAACCGCAGATCGCGACCGATCGCGACGGCCGATGGATCGCCGTTTGGATGTCGAACGCTGAACTAACGGGGCTGGGTTACCACCTGGGCACAGACGACGACATCCTGGTTGCGTATTCCTCCAATAACGGGGCGAGTTGGACAATGCCGCGGCCGCTGAACAGCAACGCCGCCAGTGACGCGCCCGATGACGACGATTATTCGCCGCAAATCGATGCGAACGGCGCCGGCTCATGGATCGCCGTGTGGCATTCCGAAGGCACGCTGGGCGGAATGCTTGCCACCAATTTCAATGTGTTGTTTGCCCGCTCAACCGACCATGGCGGAACCTGGAGTTCCCCTGCCCCGCTGCATGCTAACGCGGCAACCGACATTGGCGACGACCAATCGCCGCAAATCCTTTCAGATCGAAACAGCCGCTGGGTCGTCGTGTGGAATTCGAGTTCGCCTGACCTCGGTGGCAACATTGGCGTGCTCGGCGAACGGGACATCGAGATTTCTTTTTCAACGGACGACGGAGCGACGTGGACACCTCCCGCGCCATTGAATACCGACGGATTCATCGATGAGAACGATGACTTCAGCCCGCATGTGGCGCTCGGTGCCGGCGGCCAATGGATCGCGGCATGGTCGTGGACAACCAATCTTCTGGGGGCCGACGCAGACCTGCAGTTCGCAACGGCATTCCTCCCAACCCGAACGGCGACGGCAATTCTGCCGCTCCAGGTCGCGCCAGTGACACTGACTGGAACACCGCCAGGCACATTTCTGATGCAGTGGAACGGCGGCTTGCCTCCGTATCAGGTGCAACGAACGGCGAGCCTGACGCCAGCGTCGTGGGCGAACACAGGCGGCTTGCTGTGCGACCGCTTCGCACAGTTTGCTGTCACAGGCTCGAATGCCTTCTTCCGTGTTCTCAGCCTCGGGAACACGCCCCCGATCCTCGGGTGGGCAGGAGAACCTGCGTATTTGCAGGGTGGAATGAATGCCGTTGCTGAAACGTTGTTCGTCGATGGCTTCGGGATCAACGCCTCCGTGGATGTGCTCGTCTCAGGTGACCTGCCGTTAACCGTGCGCCGCACGATCATTAACAACAGCGCGATTCCTATTGCCGGCGGTTATACAGTCCGCGAGAAATTGCACGGCATGACGTTTGTCGCCGTCGGCGGCACCGCCGGATATGTGCCCGGCGCGCCGAGCCAGCAGGTCTTCGACTGCGAAGTCACGAATACGCCCGCCCTCGCACCCGGACAAACGGCTGTCATTGAGTTTACGCTCGGCGGAGCCGGATGCACACCCCTCGCGCCGATCACCGCGTTGCCGTGCGGTCTTTTCCAGGAGACCATGACGATCGAATCGCCGCAGGTAGCAAACGGCTTGTGCACCAACACAATAGTCGAAGTCGTCGATTCCAATTTCATATTCGTCGATGACGGAAGCCAGATACAAATCGCAGCGGCGTTGAATCCAGACAACGCGCCCAGCGCATCGGTCAGCGGCACGACTGTGAACGTGTTCGCGCTTCCTTCGCCGCCGGTTCGAACCCACCAATTAACCGTCACCACCATTCCTCCGAACCTGACGTATTTCGTGCGCGGCCGCAGTCCCATCACGGGACCGCAGGCACCCACGATTGGCGCCTTCACGCCAGGGATTCCGCAGGCCCCTGCTCCGCCGCTCGTGGTCACGGGCGGCACCGTGTTGAATTACTTCGTCACCGTGAATCCCGATTACAACGGCACCCCGTCGTGCAACGTCTTCGGCCTTCCGACTTCATATCAGGAAAAGGTGAACACGACGCTGACGTTGATCTCAACGAACGGTTGTTCCATCGCGCAGGAGTCGCTCCAGGCAACAGGTATTTACGAGTGCAGTTTTTAGCGGCTATCGCAAACCTGCGCTACGGCAGCCGGTTGCGACGCCAGGTTGAAGCTATCCAGGCGCCTCGGATCTGTGTCGTTGCGATAGCAGAGATCTGCATTGATCAAGGATTCAATATCCTGGCGCGATAAAAATTGACGGAAGCATTGCTGGCGTTTGTATCGACGAACGTGACCGTCCCTGTCTGGTTCGTGACGACCACAAGATTCTCCCAGTTGTTTGGCGGGGTGCGACGCTCAACGAGATATTGCGCATCAACGTCACCCACCAGCAGCCATTCGCGTTTGCCGCCCGGAAGCTCTCCGCCGCAATATAACTTGGCGGTCGCCAACAGTGATTCACCCGCTTCCAGGCTGAAACTTTGAAGACCTTCCAGTGCCCCGGGCGGAACATGTGGACTCGAAAGAACTACCGTTTGAACCTCTGAAGATCCAGTGCGGCCGCCTCGAGCCCGCGCTTCCTCAAAAGTCCCTCCTTTGTTGCGGTCCCACGCTCTCACTTGCACGTGCGCAGTTTGGCCTGCAAGTCGATCAGGAATCGAAAGAAATGGCGGTTCGAAATAACCGGCCAGCTCGCCTGACCCAATCTCGATCGGCTGCGTCGCCGGATGCAATGCGTTCGGCGTTGAACCCGTGTAAAGCTGCACGAGAAAATCTGGCCCCTCGAGCCGAGTAACCCCGTCCACGTCAAACACTGGGGCGTCAGGCGGGTCGCCCATCCAATTGATGTTGCTCCAATTCACATAGCCGCCGCCACTCCCAGTCTCCACTTCCAGTATTGCGTCCGTGCTCGATGCCGTCCCGAAATGATTGCTCACAACGACCGAGTAAGCTCCCCCATGCGCAGGGGTGACAGGATTTATCGCGTAGGAGGCATTGGTCGCGCCGGGAATGTTCGTTCCTTCCCATCGCCATTGATACGACAAAGACTCGCGGCCCACTGCAACTGCATAGAACGCCGCATAGTAGCCGCTGCGCAATTGCTGACTGCGAGGTTGCGACACGATCCACGGCGCATTTGGAACCCGATGGGTCAGCAGCGTTGCGGGCAGGCTTTGAACCACTCCGAACGCGTTGGTAATGACCACCGTGTACTCGCCATCCTGGTCTTTGCCGGCATCGACGATCTGCAGCACCGCGTTGGTCCCGCCGGCGATTGGATCGCCGGCGAAATACCACTGGTAACGCAGTTCAGGCGCGCCACTCGCTTCCACCTTGAAGCTGATGGTTCCACCATCAAACGTGCTGCGGCTCGGCACAGCCTTAGTGAGTGAAGGTGGCTCTTCCATCCAGCCGACACTGATGTCGTCTAGCGCGGTATTCCCAGCGGTCCCAACAATCTCAAGCCGCGACACTGCGGAATCTGCGACGACAAGAAAATTCGTGTAGATCCAGGGAGAGAACGGCACGTCAGGCAGGACAGCTTCGCCGACAAGGAGGTTATTCCATCGGACCGCCACGGTGTTTCCAGATTCCTTTGTTGCGAGTCGAACGCGGTAAGTGCGTCCTGGCACCGTCCCAACATCCTGCCATAAGCCCCCGCCGCCGTGGGCGTAGATGTGGTTGCGGCCGTGTGCAGCGCCTGGCTCGTTGATATAAAACGACCCTCCGCCGGCATTATTCCAGGTCCAGCCGACAAAGGAGCTCCCATCGCTCAGGACCTCAAGACTTCCATTCTGGACGATGTTGCTCTGGGCGAAGGATATCAGCGGTCCGCACGCAATGGCGGCAATGACCAGCTGTTTTTGAAGAGCGGCGAAGTTTATCTCCATGACCAATCCAGTTAATCGAATCGTCGTGAAAAGGCAAGATCAGCGCGCGCAACGTTGACGCACGCTTCTAAACCCCACGTGCCTAGAGAAATCTTGCTGCGCATACGGTTTTGCGCACACTTGCGGCATGACTCCACCGATTCGCGCCACTCTAGCCGTCTTGAGTACTCAATTCCGCCGAAATTTCTCACGAACACTGGGATAAAACTTTAATGGGTAAACATCTCGCAAATATTGATGCCGGATTGGCAGCCTGGATCGCGAAGCAACGATTGTTCTTCGTGGCCTCAGCACCTTTGGCAGCAGAAGGGCACATCAATGCCTCGCCCAAAGGCGGCGAAGCGTTCCGCATTCTCGGTCCTATGGAAGTGGCGTATCAGGATTACACAGGCAGCGGCGCGGAAACAGTGGCGCACCTGCGCGAGAATGGACGTATTCTCATCATGTTCTGCGCCCTGGAAGGTCCTCCCAAAATCGTCCGCCTGCATGGGCGCGGCACGGTCGTCATCCCTGGGCACCCGCGGTTTGATGAGTTCGCCGCCCATTTCCCAGCTAATCCCGGAACGCGTGCGATCATTCACGTGACCGTCCAGCGGGTTTCGTCTTCGTGCGGTTTTTCCGTGCCATTTTTTGATTACCGCGAAGAACGCAGCACGCTTGATGATTGGGCCGCCATGCAAGGTCCCGAAAAACTTTCAGACTATCGCGCCGCGAAAAATCAAAAGAGCATCGATGGCCTGCCGGCATTCGATATCTGAACATGCCACAGGGAAATCAGAAACCAGCCTTTTCAAATCGGGCGATGTGTTTAATTTTTCGCTCAACCCCGGCGGGAATATCGCGCGGTGGCAAAATGAAGCGGGAGTGAACCAGCGGTGGTCGCACCATCTGTAGTAATCCCACCAATCTTTCTCGAATATCCTAACCAACTCTGCGCCGTTCCCCGTCTCGTCATACCGTGCCAGCAGCACGCCCTTGAATGGGCACTCCAAAAACGCAACATCCGGACCAGCCGTGCGATACAGATACCCTCGCATCGCAGGTCCGACAAGCTGAGCTGCTACGCCATGTCGAACCGCGATCCCAAGAAGAGCGAACATGAGCCGAAGCCGCCGACGATCGAGCCCACCGAACAGCGAAGAATAACAGAATAACTGTAGCAACGAGTGCCCCAAGACAAACTGCAATGGAGCATCCAGCGGGTTAGTCTTCTCCACGAAGGCGACGCGAAAACCAAGGGCTTGATGAACGTTGTATTCGGTCCAGAACTGGGCGGGAGGACGGGAAGCTTCAGGAACTGTGAGAAACTCATCAATCAAACCAAGCGCTTGCTGACTGTCGCCGTTATCATGGCAGGAATGCCCTTGCGCCTCTGCGCGCGAAGCCGCCCTTCCGAGCTGCCAACTGAGATTAAGACGGAGTTTCCGTACCGAGGTCCGCCAACGAAAAAGAAAACTCTTTCTGGTTCACACTCCTTTTACCTGTTGACGTCTCCGGCTTAATAGGTGTTGGACGTAGTCGCTACCTCACGGAGGATAACGCTCTCTTCACCTGAATCATGTCGCCCGGCTTAATCATCGGACTGTTCGCGTCTTCTGTCATCGCGAATACCTCCCGGGCACCATCGGCGCGAGTCACTAGCACGCGAGACTTGTCAGCTGCTTCGGTGAAGCCTCCTGAGAGGTCTATCGCCTTTGCCAAGGTGATCCCATCATTCCAAACCTTTGGGCCCGGCTGCCCAACCTCCCCATCGACATACATATAATGCTGACTTGCGGCCGGAGCGGCGGCTTGCCGAACGTCCTGCGTCTGACTGGCGCAACTGACAAGGGTGATCAGCGCTACCATGCCAACTACTGCTTTGATTGATTTCATAGGTTTTGGTTTATTTCGTCCAACGTCCCGGCTCACCGACGCCGGGCCAATCGTTTTCGATTGCCCACTGAGGCGCGATCCCGGCGTTCGGTGCAGCCGGTTTGTTGGACGCATTCATCGCACTACCCGGTATTTTTCATTCTTGAAGCGTTGCTTCCAAAAAGCTCGCGTCTGCACCCTTCGGCAACACGTCGACGAACTTGACAACCAAGTTATTCGCACCCACCCAAAAGTCGGTCCGCACGTCCGCCGATTTCAAATCCAGCCTGAACCGAACGCAGTCGTACGACCTCTTCCCGACCGTAACCTTCTCCGTTCCCTCGCACGAAATGGTGTATGGACCGTCCTTCTGTTCTGCTTTATGCGTACGAAAGAGGAATGGCTCCGCATATTCCTGAAACGTGTAAACTCTGCCGGTATCTCGCGGGAGCAAGGGGACAATCCGAAGCAGCGCATCGAACGTCAACATCCCGTCGGCAAATGTCCACTGTTGGGTATTCGTCCCACCGGAGAACTCAATGAACGTTGCTTTGCCCTTCTCGTAGTCAAGCTGGTGAACGGTTTTCCCACCCCCAGTGATATCGATAGTGGCCTGCTCAGGGGCGAACAGGTTTTCTTCGGGATAGACCAATCTGCGATCGAAAATCGTGCCGTTGTAGGAAGCTCCCAAAGTGATCGTATCGTGGAACTGCAACTTCTTTTTCGCAAACTTGCTGGAAACAACAAGGACACCATAGTCCTTCGATTCCGTGTTGGTCCCGTTCTGGACTACGCTCACCCACTTGTATTTATGAAGCTGGTCGATCTTGAGGCTTTCCAACTTCATTGGAACATCCTTAAGCGGCATCGGCGGCTCCGCGGACTTTGCAGCCGCCGCTCCCAATAGTCCGACGAACAAGCAAACAATGACGTGTTTCATAATCGTCGTCTCTTCTGTGTCCAACGACAAGGGTGAGCGAAAGCCGCCGGCAGCGTGCGTGCAACTGCAACCACGGCGGTCTGATGATACTCAGCGGTCATACTGCAACGCAGGGCGGATGTTCGCTCGACCCGCTTGAAACTCCCATCTAAGCCGTCGGTGATGTGTGATATCATCGGTGGTGAAAAAGCGGAGAAGTGTTCGAGCACTTCCCCGCAAGGAACATTAACCCGGCGCTTCACAGCGCCATTTCATCAATGCGTATGAAGTATTATACCTCCACCACGGAATTCAACTGCGGAATCGATCTCCATGCCCGTCAGATGTACGTCTGCGTCATGGATCGCTCAGGCAAAATCCTGGTCCATACCAACGTCAAAAACAATGACTTCGGCTTCTTCCTCAAGTTGGTCGCCCCTTATCGCAAAGACCTGACCGTCTGCTGTGAATGCATGTTCGGCTGGTACTGGCTTGCCGATGCCTGTCTGGACGCCGGTCTGACGTTCGTCCTGGCACATGCCCTCTACCTCAAAGC
>Ga0196970_1000896_pt1 | contig 25954 bp, 20 predicted proteins | sample S1v_513CmetaG_FD_148672 | JGI IMG/M metagenome (GOLD analysis project Ga0196970, IMG submission 148672) | Soil microbial communities from Anza Borrego desert, Southern California, United States - S1+v_5-13C | ecosystem: Environmental > Terrestrial > Soil > Desert | place: USA: California... | reverse complement strand
CTGCGCCACCTGCGCAAGCTGAAGGCGCGCCTCCAGACCGCGGCCGACGAGGCGGAAAGCGCGCTCGCCCGGATCGGCATCCGGGTGCCGACGCCACCCGGCGGCGGCTATTACGTCTGGGGCGAGCTGCCGCCGGGCATCGACGAGCGGACCCTGGCACGCGAGGCGGCGGAGCAGGGGATCTTCCTCGCCCCGGGCTCGGTCTTCGTGCCGGACAAGGCGCCGTCGGCGCCGGCGATGCGCATCAACGTGGCCTACGCGGCCGATCCGCGGTTCATCGCGTTCATGCGGGAGTATCTGGCGCGCGTCTGACGCCACCGCCCGTCACACCAGCATCCCCAGCACGCCGAGCATGACGGCGAGCACCCAGACCGAGCGCAGCATGCCGTTGGGCCGCCAGTGCAGGGCGTGCGCCGCGAACGCCATCAGGGCGCAAAGGGCGAGCAGGGACATGGCACCTCCGCACCGGAGGTCGTCCCGGGCGGCCGGCGGCGCAATGCCTCTTGCGGGGCCTCTTGCGGACAGGCTCCCCCGCCCAAGGGGGAACCCGTTCGGGGGTCAGGGCGCCTCGGAGCCCGTGGCGTGCGTCGGCTGCGCCCAATGCGGAACGAGGCCGCACCGCAGGTCGCGCGCCGCCGGATCGACGTCGGCGCGCCAGCAGGTCTCCAGGTACGCGCGGGTCAGCACCGCCAGCGCGTAATCGGGATCCAGCGAGCGGGCGGCGAAGTCGTCGGCGCCGTCGGCCAGCACCGTGCGCCGCATGTCCGCATCGTCGAGCGGCCCGATGTTCATCGACCAGAAGCCGAAGCTCTGCGCCCGCACCGCGTCGTCCCGGCACAGCACTTCGAAGCGGGTGTGCCGGTCGTCGGCCCGGATGGTCTCGAGCAGCGGTTCCATGAACGCTTCCGGCCCTTCGAGGACCTGCAGGAAGACCCCGTCGTAGTGCACGAGGAAGCCGGTGATGCCGCGCTTGGCGTTCTTCTCGGCGCTGACGACGCACAGATCGATCAGCTCGGTCGTCGACAGGGGACGCGTCGCCACGCTGCGGTAGAGAATCGAAAGCATCAGCCGCCCCAACCGTTCCTTCTGTCCCAGAGCAGCGCAGGTTCCCGGCGCGCGCTGCGTCCACAGCCATGCCACTCTGGCAGAACAGAACCGCCGTTCCAAGCGGGGCGATCGGCGGGCGATCGTTCTTTCGTCTGAAAACAGGCCCGATTGGTTCGTAGTCGCTACTACATCGAGCCGGCTGAAGCGGCGCTCTCATCTTGAGCTTTGCTGCGGGCACCGCCCCCACCCCACCTCCCCCGCCGCAGGCGGGGGAGGGCTTTCGAGGCGACCGTTGCCGGCGCCCCGCCGGATCACGCCGCGCTGACCTCCGCCACGAAGCGGCGCACCTCGTCCTTCAAGCGTTCGGACTGGTTGGACACGCTCTCCGCGCCGCTGGTCACCTCCCGCATCTGCGTGCTGGTGGTGGACACGGTGGTCGACAGCGCCTCCACGCTGCTGGTGACGCGGCGGGAGTTGTCGGCCGCCGCCCGCGCGCTGGCGAAGATCTGGTGGGTCGCCGCCTCCTGCTGCTGCACCGCCGAGGCGACCTCGCCGTTCAGGCCGCTCAGGTTCTTGATCAGCGCCGCGATGCCCTCGATGGCGCCGATGGCGTTGCCGGTGGCGGCGCGGATGGCGCCGACCTGCGCCTGGATGTCCTCGGTGGCCTTCGCGGTCTGGTTGGCCAGCGACTTGACCTCCGACGCCACCACCGCGAAGCCCTTGCCGGCCTCACCGGCGCGCGCCGCCTCGATGGTGGCGTTCAGCGCCAGCAGGTTGGTCTGCCCGGCGATGGAGTTGATCAGCTCGACCACCGCGCCGATCTGTTCGGCCGCGGAGACGAGGCCGGAGACGATGCCGGTGGTGTTGGCGGTCTCGGTCACCGCGCGGGCGGCGGTCTGCGCGGCGCTCTCCACCTGCCGGCTGATGGCGGCGATGGCGCTGCGCAGCTCCTCGCTGGCCTGCGCCGCGGTTTCGACGCTGACCGAGGCGTCCTGCGCCGCGCCGGCGGCGGCCTCCGCCTGTTCGGTCGCGGCGGCGGCGTCGCCGGCCAGCGCGGCGGAACGGCCGTGCAGCGAGGTCGCGGCGCTGCTCAGGCCGGCCGCCACCTCGTCCATGGCGCGGGCGAACTGGGTGGCGCGGGCCGACAGGCGCTCGCGCTGCTGGTCGCGGGAGGCCCGCTCGCGGTCCAGGTTCCCGGCGGTGTCGCGCGCCGCCGCCAGCGTGGTGGCCAGGCCGCGGACGGTGCGGGCGATGTCGCCGATCTCGTCGGGTCGCGCCGCGTGCGGCACGTCCACCGCGTAGTCGCCGCCGCCCATGCGGCCCAGCACGTCGCGCAGCTGCAGCAGCGGCCGCGACAGCCCGCGCGCCACCCACACGCCGACGCCGACGCTGACCGCCAGCAGCAGCACGGTGAACAGCAGCTCGCGGCCGGCGCGGGCGCGGAACTCCTCGTCCACGTCGTCGGTGTAGAGGCCGGTGCCGATCATCCATTGCCAGGGCTGGTAGCCGGTGGCGTAGGCGATCTTCGGCGACGGCGTGGCGCCGTCGCTGCGGCTGTAGTGGTAGGCGACGAAGCCGCCGCCCTTCCGGGCCGCCTCCGTCATCAGGACGTTGTAGCGGACCTTGTACGGGTCCTCGCGGTCCAGGAAGTTCTTGCCCTCGAGCTGCGGCCGCAGGCCGTGCACGAGCAGCATGCCCTGGTAGTCGTAGACGAAGAAGTACTCGCCGTCGCCGTAGCGCATGGCGCGCACGGCGATGCGGGCCTGCTCCTGCGCCTGTTCGCGCGTCAGCTTGCCCTGCTTCTCCAGCTCGCCGTACAGCGCGACGATCGAGCCGGCGGCGTCCACCATCTCCTTCACCTTGGCCTTGCGCTGTTCGAGCAGCGCCTCGCGCATCCCCGTCAGGTGGACGCTGGCCCCCGCCACGGCGCCGAGCAGCGCCACGCCGAACACCAGCAGCAGCAGCCGCATTCCGATCTTGAGCTTCATCGTCCCGGTACTCCTCGGTCCTCGTCACGCGCGCGCGGCGCGCGGTTCCTCATGTTTCACAGGTCTCGGCGGCCCATCGGCCCGGCGCGGTGCGCACAAAGCCGACGACCTCGCAGTTCCCCAGCTCGACGCCCGGCCGTCCGGCCAGCCGGTGCAGCAGCACCCGCGCCACGCCCTTGCTGCCGACCAGCAGCGGCCAGTCGCCCAGCATCGGCTCCAGTTCCACCACGCCGGCCAGAACGCGGGCGGCGAAGTCCGCCTCCGCCTCGCCGTCCGGCGGCGTGCGCCCCCCGGCAATCCAGGCGCGGGTCTCGGCGATGGGCAGGCCGTTCCAGGCGCCCAGCGTGCGCTCGCGCAGCCAGGCGCGCGTCACCATCGGCACCTTCAGCGCCGCGGCGAACACCGCCCCGGTAACGGCGGTCCGCTCCAGCGGCCCGGCGATCACCAGCCGGCACGGCCGGCCCGCCGCGGCGAAGCGCTCCGCCGCCGCCTCGGCGTCGGCGAGGCCGCGTTCGGTCAGCGGCACGTCGCGGTCGCCGCCGCAGCGCACGCCCAGCAGGTTGTCCGGCGTCTGGCCGTGGCGGATGAAGTGGAATCCCTCGCGCATCCCCGTCGCCCCTCAGCGGAACAGCACGCGGTCGGGGCCGGGCGTCCAGCCGACGCCGCTCTCCTTCGGCCAGTCGTCGGGGGCGCGCAGCCAGCCCCTCAGCGCCTCGATGTGCAGCGGGTCGCTGAGCGTCGGCGTGTGGCCGACCTGCGGGACGTGCAGGACGCTGACCCGCGGCTTGGCGAGCATCCGCTCAATGGTCGAATCCAGCAGCGCGTCGGTCATCAGCCCGTGCACCTCCAGCACCGGGCAGTCGATGCGCTGCCAGTCGTCCCACTGGTCGTGGTCGTGCCCGGCCTCGTCGCGGTAGCTTTGCAGCGCGCGGATGTCGTGGCGGTAGACGCGGCCGCCGTTCTCCTCCGACCAGCGGGTCTGGTGGAAGCTGTTGTGCAGCAGCACCGTGTCGTCCACCGGCCCGTCGTTCTTCTGCGAGGCGCCGGTGCGGCGGAACAGCTGCGCCGGCTGGCGGAAGACGTAGTGGCGGGCCACCGCCTCCGCACGCCGCTTGCGCCGCTCCACCGGGATGAAGGGGCCGATGTCGTTGAGGATCAGGCGATCCACCAGGTGCGGCGCCTCGCTGGCCACCCGCATCGCCACGCAGCCGCCGAGCGACGAGCCGATCAGCGTCACCCGGCCCAGCCGCTTGTGGCGGATCAGCGCCATCACCTGGGCGACGCTGCTCTCGAAGCTGTAGTCCGACTGCTCGGTCAGCCAGCCGCTGCGCCCGCGCCCGGCCCAGTCCAGGCACAGCACGTGGTACTGGTGCGACAGCGCCTTCGCCAGATAGTCGAAGCGCCGCGCCGCGTTGGCGATGCCGCCCAGGCACAGCAGGGTCGGGCGCAGCGGGCTGCCCCACTCCGTGTAGGCGAGGCGCACGGTGTAGTCGGCGCGCAGCCGCTCCACCGTGCCGGTCTGGAGCGCCGCGGGATGCGTGTAGTCGAAGTGGCGCAGCACGTGGCCGCTGCCGATCAGCGGCTCGATGGCGCGCATCACCTTGTCGTAGTCCTTCCAGCCCATCTGCTCGGCGGACGAGATCCCCAGCGCCCGCAGAATGGCGGCGAGCGCCGCCATCGGCTCGCCGTCGGGGCGGTCGGTGTTGCTCGGCGCGAAGGCAGGCGCCGCGACGGGCGGTGTCCGCTCCGCAACCAGATGGTCGTGCATGGGCGTCATCGCTTCTGTGGTGGGTTGGCGGCGGATTCGGGCGAGGCTCACGGGGCGCCCTCCCCCACGTTCCGCGCGAACAGGGCGGGCACGGTGGCCGTCTTATTAAAAGTTGAGGCAAACGTCGCGTAATCGGGGCAGGCGACCAAGCCGGCGGCGCGCAGCGCCAGAAACACGACCATAGAACACGGCGGCTTTGTCCAATAAATCCGCATAACCAAGCTCCAGCGACGCACTCTTCGCCCGTCGAACGCGAGTCACGCTAGGCCGGAGACTCCAAAGATTCGGTAAACCGTTTTCGTTTTCGAACGATACGACGGAAAAAGACTCCACATATGCATGTATGAGTATGCAGCGATTTATTTTTTACTTAGAGCAATGAATCAATTGTACGCTAACGATGAGGGTCATCTGTGACCCGAACCATGAGGATGCGAAGGGTTGCGGCCGAGGGTCGGAAACGCGCGTCGGCCGCCCCTCAGCGCCGCCAGTCCAGCCCCGCCTGCCGCATGCGCTCCCAGAATCCGCGCTTCTGGCGGTGGCGCGCCGCGAGATCGCGGCGATACGCGTCGGCCGGCGGATGCCCGGCCCAGTCCGCCACCGCGCCGGACAGCCGCTCCGCCGCCTCCAGGTCCATCACGGCGTAGCCGTAGGCCGCCGCCTGCCCCTGGTCGAGCACGCCGTCGGCCAGCCGGCGGCGCAGCAGCACCGCGGCCAGCGGGGGCGCCCCGGCCAGCCGCTCGGCCGCCGGCCGCAACACGCGGTAGAGCTGCGGGTTGACGTCCTGCACCCGCTCGCGCACCAGGGCCGCGGCGGCGGCGAGGTCGTGGCGGACCAGCAGCTCCAGCGCGCCGTGCACGTCGGCATGGCCGCGCGCCAGGGCCACCGCGTCGGCCAGCGCCGCCGGGCGCTCGGCCGCCGGCAGCGCCTCCAGGAAGTCCTCCAGCACGGTCGGCGACAGCGTGCGGGCGAACAGCGCGCGGCGCTGCGCCTGCGCCTGCGCCAGCCGGCCCAGCCGGTGCAGGAGGCCGATGCGCAGCCGGTCGATGTCGCCGCGCCGCCAGTCCGGCACCTCGGCCCGCTCGGCGCGCGCCAGCGCCTCCTCCAGCCGGCCGGCGGCGGCCAGCCGTTCGCAGATGCCGTTGACGGCGATGGCCTCGGTGCCGGCCATCTCGTGCAGGGCGATGAAGCCGTCGAGGTCGCCGCGCGCGTCGGCGATCTCGATCAGCACGCGGATCAGCTCCGCCTCGCGCCAGCTTCCGGGGTCGGCGGCCAGCGCGCCCAGGCGGTGGCGGATCAGCCCCTCCAGCGCGTCCAGCCCGATGGGGCCGAGCGCGTCGCGGAACGCCGGCACGAGGTCGTCGCGCACGCCGCAGTCGTTCCCGGCGAACAGGTCGAACACCCGCTCGGCGACGCGGCGCGGGTCGCGGTCCGGCACCGCCGCCCAGGCCCGGCCGCAGTCGGCGACGGCGTGCCGGAAGACGTCGCCGATCAGCCCGTCGGCGTCGTCGCACCGCGCGAACACCCCGGCGTCGAGGCGCAGGAAGCGCTCCAGCAGGTCGGCCGCCCGGTGCGGCGCGCGCGGAGCCAAGCCGCCGGCAAGGGCGGCGCGCAGCCGGTCGAGCGTCGCGGCCAGCCCGCCGCTGCCGGTGCTGTCGCAGTCGCGCTGGTCGGCGTCGATGGCCTGGATGTCCGCCGCCAGCGCCTCGGCCAGCCGGTCGGCCGGGCCGGCGGCCAGCAGCGCCATGCCCAGGTCGGCGGCCAGCGCCGCGTCGCGCCCGGCGTGCCGCACCAGCAGCTCGGCCAGACGCGGCGCGCCCAGCGCCGCCACGGCCTCGACGGAAAGCTCGTCCCCGGTCCACGCGCCCACGCCGTCCTCCCCCACAACCCCACGGCCACGCTGCCGGCGGCAGCCGGCGCCACACGCGGGGTTTTAGCGGATCGCCGCGCGAATAGCCACCGCTTGCAAAAATTCCGTCCCCCCACAACCTGAGCGTCGCGTGGCGGGGCGAACCGCCGCAGGACGGCGCCGGCCATGGACGGTCCCGGCCGATCCATGCGATTTCTGGAGCATGCGCTGGATCCTCGCCCTGTGCCTGTGCGTCTGGACGGCCGCCGCCGCGGCCGCGCCGCCGGTGCGCGTCGGCGTGCTGGCCTACCGCGGCGGCGACCACGCCATCGCCGTGTGGGAGCCGACCATCCGCTACCTCGCCGACCGGCTGCCGGGACGCGGCGCGGTGATGGTGCCGCTCGACCTCGCCGGGATCGAGGCGGCGGTGCGCGAGCGCAGCATCGACTTCGTCCTGACCAACACCGGCCAGTATGTCGACCTGGAGGCGCGGCACGGCATCACCCGCATCGCCACCCTGCGCTCGCACCGCGCCGGCCGCGACGGCGGCGCCATCGGCTCGGCCATCCTGGTGCGGGCCGACGACGCGCGGCTCCGCACGCTGGCCGACCTGGACGGCCGCCGGCTGGCGGCGGTGGACGGCGACGCCTTCGGCGGCTTCCAGGTCGCCTGGGGCGAGTTGCTGGAGGCCGGCGTCGATCCGTTCCGCGGCGGCGGGACGCTGTTCACCGGCTTCCCGCTCGACCGCGTGGTGCTGGCGGTGCGCGACGGCGCCGCCGACGCCGGCATCGTGCGCGCCTGCCTGCTGGAGGAGATGGCGGCGGAGGGGCGGATCGACGCCGGGAGTTTCCGCGTGCTGGCGCCCAGGAGCGTGCCGGGCTTCGGCTGCGCGGTGTCGACGCGGCTGTACCCGGACTGGCCGTTCTCCCGCCTCGCCGACACGCCGGAGGACCTCGCCAAGGCGGTGGTCATCGCGCTGCTGGAGATGCCGGTGGACCACCCCGCGGCCCAGGCGGCGGGCACCGCGGGCTGGGCGGTGCCGCTCGATTACCAGCCGGTGCACGCGCTGTTCCAGACGCTGGGCATCGGGCCGTACCGCAACCTGCGCCCGGCGTCGGTGATCGACCTGCTGCGCGCCCACTGGCACTGGCTGGCCATCGGCGGGGTCGGCCTGCTGTGGTGGGTGGTGCACGTGGTGCGGGTCGAGCATCTGGTGAAGCGGCGCACCGCCGAGCTGCGCGCCGCCAACCGCGACCTCCAGCAGGAGATGGCCGAGCGCCGCCGCGCCCAGGAGGAATCCCGCCGCCGCCAGATCGAGATGGACCACGTCGCCCGCCTCTCCATCCTCGGCGAGATGGCGAGCAACCTGGCGCACGAGCTGAACCAGCCGCTCGCCGCCATCACCAACTACGCCCGCGGCTGCGCCCGCCGCCTGGACGCCGGCACCGCCGACCCGGCGGAGCTGGTCGAGGCCACCCGCGCGATCAGCGCGCAGGCCGAGCGCGCCGCGCAGATCATCCAGCGCATCCGCGACTTCGTGCGCAAGCGCGCCCCCCTGGTCGAGCCGATGGACGTCAACGCCGCCGTGCTGGCCGCCCGCGCCCTGTGCGACAGCCGCGCCCGCGGCGCCGGGGTGACGCTGCGCCTCGCCCTCGCCGACGGCCTCCCGCCGGTCGCCGCCGACCGCCTGCAGATCGAGCAGGTGGTGCTGAACCTCATCCTCAACGCGCTCGACGCCATGGCCGAGGCGGCGCCCGCCGACCCGACCGTCACGCTGACCACCCACGCCGGGGACGGCCGCGTCGAGCTGGCGGTCGCCGACCACGGCCCCGGCCTCGCCCCGCACCTGCGCGACCGCCTGTTCGAGCCGTTCTTCACCACCAAGCCGCAGGGGATGGGCCTCGGCCTGTCGATCTGCCGCACCATCGTCGAAGCGCACGGCGGCCGGCTGTGGGCCGAGGACAACCCCGACGGCGGGCTGGTCATGCGCGTGTCGCTGCCGGCATCCGAGAAGGAGGCATCGTGACCGATCTCCCCTCCCCCACCGTGTACGTCGTGGACGACGACGAGGCCGTGCGCACGTCGCTGGCGTGGCTGATCGGCTCGGTCGGCCTCGCGGTGCGGGCGTTCGGGAGCGCCGACGCCTTCCTGGCCGCCTGGACCGAGGAGCGGCCGGGCTGCCTCGTGCTCGACGTGCGGATGCCGGGCATGAGCGGGCTGGAGCTGCAGGAGGCGCTGGCGCGCCGCGGCTCGTCGCTGCCGGTCATCATCGTCACCGGCCACGCCGACGTGCCGATGGCGGTGCGCGCGCTGAAGGCCGGCGCCATCGACTTCATCGAGAAGCCGTTCAACGACCAGCTGCTGCTCGACCGCATCCAGGACGCGGTGAAGCGCTCGCAGGCGGCGTTCGCCGGGCAGGCGCGGCGCGCGCGGGTGCAGTCCCTGCTCGCCCGCCTCACCCCGCGCGAGCGGCAGGTGGCGGAACTGGTCGCCGCCGGCAAGCCCAACAAGGTGATCGCCTTCGAGCTGGACCTGTCCATGAAGACCGTCGAGGTGCACCGCCACAACGCCATGGACAAGCTGGAGGTGGCGAGCGTGGCGGACCTGACGCGGCTGTTCATGGAGGCGGGGCCGGCCTGACCTCCCCTCCCCCGGCGGGACCGCTACGGTATGCACACTTGTTGCGGCGCGGTAGGTCGCTGAAAAGCCGTTCATTTTTTCGTCATCCCCGCGAAAGCGGGGATCCAGACTAAGCCGCGTCAGCGGCGGCATGAGTCATATGGCTCGCAGACGCGAGCACTGGATCCCCGCTTTCGCGGGGATGACGGGAAACTTCTTTTCAATCCATATGGCTACCGCATCGCAACATGTGTGCATACCGGAGGGCGGGACCGGAGGAAGGCCACTCCACGGCCTGCGGCATTCCGTCACTGGGGAAAACCCTAATCCCAATAGGGACACACCCAATACGCCCGGTCTCCGCCGCGGCGTAACCTTCGCCCTCGAAGGAACGCGTCCGTCGGGCGCGTGCTGTTTGTCGGGGGCTCGGCCATGGATCGATCGAGACGCAACTTCTTCCTCGGCGCGGGGGCGGTCACCGTCGGGGCCGCGGCGCTGACCGCCGCACCGCCGGCCGAGGCCGCCACGTCGCCCGCCGGCGACCCGGCGCACCGCTGGGCCATGGTGGTGGACGTGCGCAAGTGCGTCGGCTGCCAGGCCTGCACCGTCGCCTGCATCCACGAGAACCACGTGCCGGACAACAGCTTCCGCACCATCGTCTCGACCTACGAGGTGACGGAGCGGGGCAAGGCCGGCACCTACATGCTGCCGCGCCTGTGCAACCATTGCGAGGACGCGCCCTGCCTGCCCGTCTGCCCGACCGGGGCCACCTTCCAGCGCGCCGACGGCATCGTGGTGGTGGACAACTCGGTGTGCGTCGGCTGCGCCTACTGCGTGCAGGCCTGCCCGTACGACGCGCGCTTCATCAACCACGCCACCCAGACCGCCGACAAGTGCACCTTCTGCGTCCACCGCGTGGACGCCGGGCTGCTGCCGGCCTGCGTCGAGACCTGCGTCGGCGGCGCCCGCGTCTTCGGCGACCTGAAGGACCCGGACAGCGCCGTGTCGAAGCTGCTGAAGGCGGAGAACCCCAAGGTGCTGAAGCCCGAGCAGGGCACGCAGCCGCGGGTCTTCTACGTCGGCCTCGACCCGCGCTTCGACGGCAAGGTGGACGGCACGCCCACCCTGTGGAAGCCGGCGGCCCAGAAGCATGACTCGAAGGAGCACGTGTGATGGACACGCAGATCGTCGAACTCGTCAACGTGACCCGCGAGGTCGCGTGGCTGCCCTGGGCGGTGCAGTACTTCTTCCTGATCGGCCTGTCGGTCGGCGGCGTGCTGCTCAGCCTGCCCGGCATCGCGTTCGGGCGCGCGGAGTGGCGCAAGCTGGGGCGCGTGGCGCTGGTCGTGGGACTGACCTGCGGGCTGGCGGCGCCGGTGGCGCTGCTGTCCGACCTGCACCAGCCCGGCCGCTTCTGGCACTTCTACGTGGTCGCCCGACCGTCCAGCTGGATGTGGTGGGGCTCGCTGTTCGTGCCGTTCTACGTGGCGGCCCTGCTGCTCTACGCCTGGGCGGCGTTCCGGCCGGAACTGGCCGATCACGGCCGCGGCGAAGGCCGCATCGCCGCGCTGTACCGCATGGCGGCGCAGGGCGAGGGCTGCGCCCGGCTGACCCGCATGGCCGCGCTGCTGGTGCTGGCGGCGGGCGCCCTGGTGGCGCTCTACACCGGCGTCGAGGTGGCGCTGGTCAAGGCGCGGCCGCTGTGGAACACGCCGTTCCTGCCCGTGCAGTTCCTGATGACCGCGCTGGCGGGCGCCGCCGGCCTCGTGCTGCTGCTGAACCGCGTCGTCGGCGACGGCGACCGCGGCGTCGAGGAGCAGGCGAACCGGCTGCTGGCCGTGGCGCTGGGCGGCGTCATGGCGCTGGGGGCCGCGTGGTTCGCGCTCGGCCTGTTCGGCCTGGACGCCACGCACGCCCAGGCGCTCGCCAGCGTCGCCGGGTCGGAGGCGTGGCGGGTCACCGCCGTGTGGGCGGTGCTGGCCACCCTGGTGCCGTTCGTCATCGCGCTGGCCAAGCCCGTGGGCACCGGCTGGATCACCGGGCTGATCGCCGTGCACAGCGCCTGGATGTTCCGCTGGACCGTGTTCATCGGCGGCCAGAGCCTGCCGAAGACCGGCGCCGGCTTCTACGAGTACGCCCTGCCGGCGGGGCCGGAGGGGATGCTGGGCATCGTCGGCACCCTTGGCCTGTGGGTCCTGCTGCTGGCCGTCGTCACCCTGGTTCTGCCCACACCGCCGAAGCCCCTTCCCGCACCCGGGCCGCAGCGCGCCGCGCACGGCCGCACCGTCGCCGCCGAATGACCGGGCCGAGTGACAGGAGACACACCATGTCCATCACACGCCGCACCCTCCTGACCTCCACCGCCGCCGGCGCGGGCGCCGTGGCCTTCGCGGCCGGGTTCTCGGAAACCGGGCTGAAGCTCGCCAAGGGAGCCTGGGCCGGCGACCGGCCGCGCGACCGCATCTCCGGCGACGCGCCGGAGCCGGAGGTCCGCGTCGATCCCGTCACCGGCGCCATCGAGCCGACGCCCGGCCAGGTGGTCGCCAACACCGCCTGCATCGGCTGCACCACGCTGTGCGGCGTGCGGGTGCGGGTGGACCGCGCCACCAACACCGTGCTGCGCGTCGCCGGCAACCCCTACAGCCCGCTGTCCACCGACCCGTTCCTGCCCTACGGCACGCCGGTCAAGGACAGCCTGAAGGCGCTGTCGCGCTGGCAGGAGAAGGGGTTGCAGGGCCGCTCCACCGCCTGCGGGCGGGGCAACGCGGCGCTGGAGATGCTGACCTCGCCGTTCCGCATCACGTCGCCGATGAAGCGTGTCGGCCCGCGCGGCTCCGGCCGCTGGCAGCCGATCTCGTTCGACACCCTGGTCAAGGAGGTGTGCGAGGGCGGCGACCTGTTCGGCGAGGGGCCGGTCGAGGGCCTGCGCGCTCTGCGCGACCTCAAGACGCCCATCGATCCGCAGGCGCCGGAGCTGGGGCCGAAGGTCAACCAGGTCGGCCTGCTGTCCAGCGTCAACGACGGGCGCGAGATGTTCGTCCGCCGCTTCCTCCAGCAATCCTACGGCTCGATCAACATGGTCGGCCATGGCGCGCATTGCGGCGGCGCCTACCGCTCGGGCTCCGGCGCGGCGTTCGGCGACCTCAAGGCCATGCCGCACGCCAAGCCGGACTTCCAGAACGCCGAGTTCATCGTCTTCATCGGCACCGCGCCCTCGAACGCCGGCAACCCGTTCAAGCGGCAGGCGGCGCTGCTCGCCAAGGCGCGTACCGACGGCGCCCTGAAATACGTGGTGGTCGATCCGGTCCTGACCAACGCCGACAACCGGGCGGCCGGCGACCGCTCCAACTGGATCCCGATCCTGCCGGGCACCGATGGCGCGCTCATCATGGGCATGATGCGCTGGATGTTCGAGAACGGGCGCATCGACACGAAATACCTCGCCCAGCCCAACGCCAAGGCCGCCGAAGCCGCCGGCGAGACCGGCTGGTGCAACGCCACGCACCTCGTCGTCGTGCAGAAGGGCCACCCGCGGGAGGGCCGCATGCTGCGCGCCTCCGACCTCGGCTGGATCACGCTGGACGAGAAGGAGCGCTACGGCGACAAGGACGCCTTCGTGGTCATCGACGCCGAGGGCAAGCCGGTGGCGCACGATGCGCCGACCGCCCCCGCCGCGCTGTTCCACGACGGCGCGGTCGACGGCATCGCGGTGAAGACCAGCCTGGCCCTGCTGCGCGAGGAATCGCAGCGCCTCTCCCTCGCCGAGTACGCCCAGGCCTGCGGCGTGCCGGCCGACGTCATCGCCGGTCTGGCGCGCGAGCTGACCAGCCACGGCAAGAAGGCGGCGGTCAACGCGCACGGCGGCATGATGGCCGGCAACGGCTTCTACAACGCCTTCGGCGCGGTGACGCTGAACACGCTGCTCGGCAACCTGAACTGGAAGGGCGGCACCCTGTTCGGCGGCGGCCGCTTCCCGGACGAGCAGGACGGGCCGCGCTACAAGCTGGCCAGCTTCCCCGGGCAGGTGAAGCCCTCGGGCATCCCGATCAGCCGCCCGCAGCCCTACGAGCGCTCCAGCGAGTTCAAGCGCAACAAGGAGGCCGGCAAGCCCTACCCCGCCAAGGCCCCGTGGTTCCCCGCCGCGCCGCAGCTGAGCACGGAATGGATGACCAGCGGCCTCGTGGACGGCTACCCCTACCCGCTGAAGGCGCTGTTCCTGTGGAACGCCAACCCGGTGTACGGCATCCCGGGCCTGCGCGCCGCGCTCGGCGACGCGCTGAAGGACACCCGGCGCCTGCCGCTGTTCGTCGCCATCGACCCGTTCCTCAACGAGACCTCGGCCTTCGCCGACTACGTGGTGCCGGACACGGTGCTGTACGAGACCTGGGGCTGGGCCTCCCCCTGGGCCGGTGTCGCCACCAAGGCCTCCACCGCCCGCTGGCCGGTGGTGGCACCACGCACCGAAACGCTCGCCGACGGGCAGCCGGTGCAACTGGAGAGCTTCCTGATCGCCTGCGCCAAGCGCCTGGGCCTGCCGGGCTTCGGTCCGGACGCCATCCAGGACATGGAGGGCAAGGCCTACCCCCTGGACACCGCCGAGGACTGGTACCTGCGCGGCGGCGCCAACATCGCGTGGCTCGGCAAGCAGCCGGTGCCCGACGCCTCGGACGAGGACATAAGCTGGTCCGGCGTGGGCCGCGTGCTGCCGGCGCTGAAGGCGACGCTGAAGCCGGAGGAGTGGCGCAAGGTCGCCTTCATCCTGGCGCGCGGCGGCCGCTACCAGAACCAGGGCGAAGGCTTCGAGGGCGACAAGGCGACCCACAAGTTCACGAAGATGCTGCACGTCTACAACGAGGGCGTCGGCGCGGTGAAAAGCAGCATCACCGGCAAGCGCTTCGCCGGCACCGCCGCCTGGACGCCGCCGGTGTTCGCCGACGGCACGCCGGTGCGCAGCGTGCACACCGCCGACGCGTGGCCGTTCCAGCTCATCAGCGCCAAGTCGGTGCTGGTCAGCGCCTACACCATCGCCGCCAGCCGGCTGCGCCACCTGCACCCGGACAACCCGGTCGGCATCAACGCCGACGACGCGCGTCGCCTGGGCATCCGCACCGGCGACGCCATCCGGATCGCCACGCCGGGCGGATCCGCCACCGGCACCGCCATCGTCCGCCACGGCGTCATGCCGGGCGTTCTGGCGGTGGAACACGGCTTCGGCCACACCGAGCTGGGCGCGCGGGCGCACGTCATCGGCGGCCGCAGCCAGCCGGCGGAGCCGGAGATCGCCGCCGGCTTCAACCTCAACGACCTCGGCCTGCGCGACCCGACGCGGGCCGGCACGTCGGTGTGGGTGGACCCGGTGTCCGGCACCTCGGTGCGCCAGGGCATCCCGGCGACGGTCGAGCGGGTGGCGGTGGCGTGAGCCGCCGCCCGCGGCGGGCTTGGCGCGGCGGTGGCGGGCGGGTACCATAATTCCGGTCGATCCGGTTCATGGCACCATAGATGAAGTCCATAAACACCGCCCATCTCCGCGCCTTCCACGCCGTCGCCACCGAGGGCAGCTTCACCAAGGCCGCGCGCTTGCTGCGCGTCACCCAGCCGACCCTGTCGCAGGAGGTCAAGGCGCTGGAGGACGCGCACGGCGTGCTGCTGTTCGACCGCAGCCGGCGCGGCGTGGCGCTGACCGAGGTCGGGCACGCGCTGTTCGCCGTCACCCGCCGCCTGTTCGCCGCCGAGCAGGAGGCGCTGGAACTGCTGGCCGGCGTCCGCCACCTGGAAGGCGGCTCGCTGGCGGTGGGCGCCGACGGGCCGTTCCACGCCGTGCCGCTGCTGGCCGCCTTCGCCAAGCGGCATCCGGGGCCGACGGTGACGCTGTCGGTCGGCAACTCGCAGGTGCTGCTGCAGGGGCTGCTGGACACGAAGATCGACGTGGCGGTGCTGGGCGGCGTGCCGGGCGACCCGCGGCTTACCATCGTGCCGTTCCGCCGCGACCCGGTGAAGGCGCTGCTGCCGCACGGCCACCGGCTGGCGGGACAGCGCGCGGTGACGCTGCAGGAGATGGCGGCGGAGCGGCTGGTGATGCGCGAGCCCGGCTCGATGACCCGGACGCTGGTCGAGCAGGCCTTCGCCGAGGCCGGCCTCGCCCCCGCCTCGACGCTGGAGATCGAGAGCCGCGAGGCGGTGGTGGAGGCGGTGGCGGCCGGCCTCGGCCTCGGCTTCATCTCGGCGGCCGAGTTCACCCCCGACCCGCGCCTCGTCCTGCTGCCGCTGGACGGGGTGCGGGTGGAGATGGAGGAGTCCGTCGTCTGCCTGCGCGAACGGCGCCGGCTGGCGGTGGTGCGGGCGTTCCTGGAGGTGGCGCGGGAACTGGCGGCGGGGTGAAGAATGCCCCTCTCCCGCCTCGCTCAAAGGCATGCACAGATGTTGTGGTGCAAAGACGCCAACCACTTCCGTAACTTAGCCGTCATCCCCGCGAAGGCGGGGATCCATAATTCCCAAAGCAGACAGCTATGAAGCTTATGGATCCCCGCTCTCGCGGGGATGACGAGAAAATATTTACGTTTTCAGCATCCTACCGCATCACAATATCTGCGCATACCGTAGCCGCCCCGCTGGGGGAGGGATTGTGACGTACTACTTCCCCCGTGCCTTCAACGCCCGGTCGAGCCGCGGGTAGACCCGCCGCGCGTTGCCCTCGTAGATCTTGTAGCGGTCCTCGTCGCTCAGGAACGGCGCCGCCTCGATGTAGCGCTTGGTGTCGTCGTAGTAGTGCCCGGTCTCCGGGTCGATGCCGCGCACCGCGCCGATCATCTCCGACGCGAACAGGATGTTGTCCACCGGGATGACCTTGGTCAGCAGGTCGATGCCCGGCTGGTGGTAGACGCAGGTGTCGAAGAAGATGTTGTTCAGCAGGTGCTCGTTCAGCGTCGGCTTCTTCATCTCCTGCGCCAGCCCGCGGAACCGGCCCCAGTGGTAGGGCACCGCCCCGCCGCCGTGCGGGATGATGAACTTGAGATCCGGGAAGTCCTTGAACAGGTCGGAGGTCAGGCACTGCATGAACGCCGTGGTGTCGGCGTTCAGGTAGTGCGCACCCGTGGTGTGGAAGCAGGCGTTGCACGAGGTGGAGACGTGGATCATCGCCGGCAGGTCGTGTTCCACCATGGCCTCGTAGATCGGGTACCAGTGGCGGTCGGAGAGCGGCGGCGAGGTCCAGTGCCCGCCCGACGGGTCGGGGTTCAGGTTGATGGCGACGAAGCCGTACTCCTTCACGCACTTCTCGATCTCGGGCAGGCAGGTCTTCGGATCGACGCCCGGCGACTGCGGCAGCATGGCCGCGCCGATGAAGTGGTCGGGGAACAGCTGCGACACGCGCCAGCACAGCTCGTTGCAGATCGCCGCCCAGGTGGACGAGGTCTGGAAGTCGCCGATGTGGTGCGCCATGAAGCTCGCCCGCGGCGAGAAGATCGTCACGTCCGACCCGCGCTCGCGCATCTTGGCCAACTGGTTGACCTCGATGCTCTCCATCAGCTCGGCATCTGAGATCGTCAGCTCCGACGCCTTGGGCGCCTGCGAGGGATCGGTCAGGCCTGCGATCTGCCGCTGGCGCCACGCCTCCAGCGCCTTGGGTGCGGTGGTGTAGTGGCCGTGGATGTCGATGATCATGGCGTCTGCCCCCCTTCGTCGTCGTTACTTGCTCTTGTCCCAGGCGATGCCGCCCATGCCCTGCTTGCCCGCCACCGAATAGAGCGCGTTGGGCGCGTTGCGCGTGGCCTGGAACTCCTCCAGCGTCTGGCCGCGCATGGCGGCGTAGATATGAAGATTGGACACGCCGACGACCGCGCCCAGCTTCTCCAGCATGAAGAAGATGACGCCGTAGCGGATCAGCGCGTCCCAGTCGCGCCGGCGCACCATGTCCTTCTCCGCCTCGCTGAGGCCCGCGGCGGCGAAGGCGGCCTCCGGCTCATCCAGGAAGCGGCGGCGGTGCTCGGGGTCGATCAGGCGGTGCAGGAAGCGGTTCAGGCGGTACGCCTTGACGCTGACCGCGTGGGTGAAGGGGTGGATGCCGTCGATGGTCTCGGCCCCGGCCAGCTCGCGGCCGATGCGGGCGCGCTGCTCCGCCCCCTTGTCCACCGGCAGCGGCCGGTCCTGGTTCTCGTACACCGCCACGGCGATGCCGGTCATGGACGGCAGGTAGTAGGACTCGTGCAGCTTCCTCACGTTCGGCGACAGCGCGCCGCGCATGATGAGCCACATGATGACCTCCGCCCCCTCGACGCCGCCCAGCTTGGCGTAGTCGGCGATGGTCAGGCGGGTCAGCGCCTCCGGGTCGTTCTCGAACAGGTCGAGGAATTGCCGGTCCCACTCGGTGTTGTTGAAGCCGGCGCGCGCCCCGCTCACCTGGTGCGACAGGCCGCCGGTGGCGACGATGGCGACCGAGATGTCCTCGGGGTAGCTCTCGATGGCCGTGCGCAGCGCCTGCCCCAGCTTCCAGCAGCGCCGGGCCGACGGGATCGGGAACTGCAGCACGCCCACCGCCAGCGGCACGATGGGGATCGGCCACGCCGCCCCGTCGTGGTCGCACAGCATCGACAGCGGCGACAGGCTGCCGTGGTCGAGCCGCTTGTCCTGGAAGAAGGACATGTCGAACTCGTCGGCCATCAGCGAGGCGCCGATGTGCTGGGCGAGCGCGGCGTGCCCCTTGACCGCCGGCAGGTCGCGCGGCCCGCCGCCCTCGTCGGCGACGCCGTACTCCCCGTCGATGCCCAGCGTGAAGGCCGAGTAGTGGTCGAAGAAGAACGACGTCACGTGATCGTTGAAGATCATGAACAGCGCGTCCGGCTTCTTCTCGCGCAGCCATTGCCGCGCCGGCTCGAAGCCGTCGAAGATCGGCGCCCAGACGGGGTCCTTGCGCTTGTCCGCGTCCACGGCGAAGCCGATGGTCGGGGTGTGCGAGCAGGCGATGCCGCCGATGATCCTGGCCATGACGTGTTCCCCTTCGTTTCTTCGATCGTTCGTCGTTACTCGGCCGGGGCCGGCTGCTCGTCGAGCTGGCGGCGCTCGCGCCGGGACGGGCCGTCGATGGACAGGGACACCGCCGCGATCACCGCCGGCACCGCCAGCGCCGCGAAGATCCCCTCGAAGCCCCAGCCGATGCCCAGCAGCACGCCGCCGATGGAGGAGCCGAGGATGCTGCCCATCCGGCCGACGCCCAGCATCCAGCTCACCCCCGTGGCGCGGGCCATCGTCGGGTAGCAGCCCGGGGCGTAGGCGTTCAGGCCGGTCTGCGCGCCGCTCATGCAGAAGCCCACCACGCCGACCACCACGGCCAGCCACGCCGACTGCAGCCCGCCCATGCCCAGCGCAACCAGCGCCACGCCGCCCAGCACGTAGGCCAGGCTGATCGAGCGCACCGCGCCGAAGCGGTCCATCGCCAGCCCCACCAGGATGGCGCCCGCGGTGCCGCCCAGCTGGAACATCGCCGTCACGTTGGCCGCCCGCTCCAGCGACATGCCGGCGTCCTTCATCATGGTCGGCAGCCAGCTGGTGGCCAGGTAGATGACCAGCAGGCCCATGAAGTAGGTGACCCACAGCGTGACGGTGCGCAGCGCGAACGCGCCGGTGAACAACACGGCGATCGGCTGCTTGGCGGCCACCGGCTCCTCGCGCAGCGTGAAGCGGGTGAAGCCGGTGAGGTCGGCGCCGGAGATGCGGGCCAGCACGGCGCCGATCTTCTCCTGCGCCACGTCGCGCACCACCATGAAGCGGGCGGATTCCGGCAGCGCCAGCAGCAGCAGCGGGAACAGCGCCAGCGGCACCGCCGCGCCGAAGTACAGAACCGACTGCCAGCCGTGCACCGGCAGCAGCCACGCGGCGATGAAGCCGATGGCGGCCGAGCCGACGTTGAACCCGGTGAACATCGCCGCCAGCAGGAACGACTTGGAGCGCTCCGGCACATACTCCGACAGCAGCGTCGTGGTGTTCGGCATGGCGGCGCCCAGGCCGAGCCCGGTCAGGAAGCGCAGCAGCGCCATCTCCGTGGGGGTGCGGGCGAAGGCGGTCAGCAGCGTGAAGACGCCGAAGCTCAGCACCGACACCAGCAGCACCTTGCGGCGCCCGAACCAGTCCGACGACGACCCGGCGAAGATGGCGCCGACCGCCAGCCCGATGGGGGCCGCGCCCATCACCACGCCGAAGGCGGCGCGCGAGATCTCCCAGTCGCCGATGATCGCCGGCGCCACGAAGCCCATGATGGCCACGTCCATGCCGTCGGTCAGCACGATGAGGAAGCAGAGGACCGTCAGGAGCCACTGCCGCGCGGACATGCCGCGCCCGTTGATGAAGGAGCGTATTTCGAGGGTGACGGTGGCGCTCATCGTTTCCTCCGGGACCTGCTGGTGCATTTTGTTCTTCACGCGCCGCCGGCCGGGGCGTTCGCCCTGCGGTTCATTGACCGGCTCGATTGTTCGAAGCGCTGAACGCCACTATAGCCGCCCCCGCCGCCCGCGCCGTTGCCGCCCCCTGATGGAGCGTCCCAATTTTGTGATGCCTCCCTTCCCGGATTCCGCCATGCTGCGGCAAGGCCCGCTGATGCGTTGCCGTTCCGCGGCCCTGCCTGTGCATTTTGTGATGGGATGAATGAGCGAGTTCGCGCCGTCGCCGGAGAGGATCGAGAACAGCCTGCGCCACATCCGCGACTTCCTGTCGGTGGCGGAGACCGGGTCCATCGCCCGCTCCTCGGCGGAGATCTTCAAGGCGTCCTCCGCCATCGCCCGCGCCATCGCCGAGCTGGAGCGCAGCCTGGGCGTCGCCCTGTTCGAGCGCAGGCCGCGCGGCATGCTGCTCAACGCCTACGGCGAGGCGGTGCGCAGCCGCGCGCGGCGCATCGTGCAGGAGGTCGCCGGCACCCTCGACGAGGTCGCCCGCGCCGGCCGGCGCACCCAGGCGGTGGAGCGCGCCGCGGTCACCAGCCTGCTGCTGAACGGCCGGGCGCTGCTGCTGCTGATCGGCGTGTCGGAACTGCGCACGCTGTCCGCCGCGGCATCGCGCCTCGGCCTGTCGCAGGCCGGCGCCAGCATGTCGCTGGCCCGGGTCGAGGAGGCGCTGGGCCAGCCGCTGTTCCAGCGCATGATGCGCGGCATGGTCCCCACCGACGTCGGCGCCCGCATCGTGTCGAGCGGCAAGCGCATCGTCGCCGAGCTGCGCCACATGCAGTCCGACATCGCCGCCATCGCCGGATCCACGCAGGGCAGCGTCACCATCGGCGCGCTGCCGCTGGGCCGCACCTACGTGCTGCCGACCGCCATCGCCGCCGCGCTGCAGCGCCACCCCAACATCCGCGTCACCACGGTGGAGAGCCCCTACGAGGTGCTGGTCGCCGGCCTGCGCGACGGCGACGTGGACTTCATCGTCGGCGCGCTGCGCTCCGACGTGCGCGGCGCCGGCCTGATCGCCGAGAGCCTGTTCGAGGACCGCCTGGGCATCGTGGTGCGCGCCGGGCATCCGCTGCTGACGGCGCCGGTGACGCTGAAGGACCTGCTGGCGCAGCGCTGGATCCTGCCGCGCCCGGGCGCGCCGGGCCGCCACCTGATCGACCAGTCCTTCCGCGAACTGGCGGTCGAGCCGCCGGTGCCCTCGGTGGAGACCGGCGACCTGGCGGTGCTGCGCGGCCTGCTGCGCAGCAGCGACATGCTGACGGCGATCTCGCCGCACCAGCTGCACTACGAGATCGCCGCGGGCGATTTGGTGGAGATGCGGGTCGAGCTGGGCTGGACGGTGCGCCGGATCGGCATCACGCTGCGCGAGGGCGCCCTGCTCTCCCCCGCCGCGCTGGCCGTGCTGGACGAGATCCGCGCGGCGTCGCGGCGGCTGTGAGCGCAATTTCTTGGCCGTCATCCCCGCGAAGGCGCATGGGCGCTACTTTAAGTGCACAAGCCCCTTTTGGGGCCTTCAACCACCTCCCATCCCGTCATCCCCGCGAAAGCGGGGATCCAGTGCTCGCGTCGGCGAGCCATATGACTCATACCGCCGCTGACGCGGCTTAGCCTGGATCCCCGCCTTCGCGGGGATGACGGGTTGGAAGAGACGTAGCCGGCCTGCCCTTACGGCCCGCCCTCGGCCGCCCAGGGGTCGGGCTCGGCGTCGGTCATCGGACGGGCGACGCCGCCGAGCGACAGCGCGTGCAGCGAGTTGGACGGGTGCGCGCAGGTCGCCGCCGGCGGCGCGGCGGCGCGGAAGGCGTGGGCGCGCGGGGCGGCGCGCGACACGCTCGTCGCGGCGGTGCCGTAGCGGCGGACGCCGCGGCCGGGCACGCTCTCCTCCACCCACAGCCACAGCACGTCGGACCGGCCGCGCGCCTCCTCCACCAGGGTGGCCAGCGCGGTGCGGCACTCGTCGGGGCTCAGGTTGTGCAGGCCGCGGTCGACGATCTGGTCGGGCGCGAAGCGCGTCCGGTCCTCCGCCGTCGGGCCGTGCAGCGCCACGTACACCGACGCGATGATCCCCGCGGCGCTCACGCACGTCAGGAAGGCCAGTTCACGCCAGGAGGCGCTCCAGGACGGCATGGCGTGACGCATGGGACCCTCGCATTGCTCCGCCGGCCTCGCTACGGCCAAGCGCATATAACCAAGGGCAATGTATCGGATCCGCGGGAGCGCCTCATTGATGCAGCGCAAACCTCAAGGCCCCTCCGCTCACTCCGCCGCGGCGCGCAGGCCCGGGCCCGGCGTCAGCTCGCCGCGGGCGTAGCGCTGCGCCATGGCGTCCAGCGGCAGCGGCTTCAGCGACGCGGCCTTGCCGGCGGCGCCGAAGGCGGCGAAGCGCTCCTCGCACATGGCCTGCATGGCGTCCATGGCCGGCTTCAGGCACTTGCGCGGGTCGAACTCGGCCGGGTTCCGTGACAAAACGCGGCGAAACTGCCCGGTCATGGCGAGGCGGGCGTCGGTGTCGATGTTCACCTTGCGCACGCCGTGCCGGATCCCCACCACGATCTCGTCGATGGGCACGCCCCAGGTCTGCGGGATGGCGCCGCCGTGCTCGTTGATGATGTCCTGAAGCTCCTGCGGCACGGTGGAGGCGCCGTGCATCACCAGATGCGTGTCCGGCAGCCGGGCGTGGATCGCCTTGACCACGTCCATGGCGAGGATGTCGCCCTCCGGCTTGCGGCTGAACTTGTACGCCCCGTGCGAGGTGCCGATGGCGACGGCCAGCGCGTCCACCCCGGTCTGCGCCACGAAGTCCGCCGCCTGGTCGGGATCGGTGAGCAGGGCGTCGCGCGACAGCGTGCCGGTGTGGCCGTGCCCGTCCTCCTCCTCGCCGCGGCCGGTCTCCAGCGAGCCGAGGCAGCCCAACTCGCCCTCCACCGAGACGCCGGCCATGTGCGCCATGGCGGCGACGCGGCGGGTGACCTCGACGTTGTAGGCGTAGGTGGCCGGGGTCTTGCCGTCCGGCTCCAGCGAGCCGTCCATCATCACCGAGGTGAAGCCGTTGACGATGGCCGACATGCAGGTCTCCGGCCGGTCGCCGTGGTCGAGGTGCAGGCACACCGGGATGGCCGGGTGCGTCTCCACCGCCGCCAGCACGAGGTGGCGCAGCACCGCGTCCCCGGCGTAGGAGCGGGCGCCGCGGCTGGCCTGCAGGATGACCGGCGCGCCGGTGCGCGCCGCGGCGCTCATCACCGCGAGCATCTGCTCCATGTTGTTGATGTTGAAGGCGGGCACGCCGTAGCCGTGCTCGGCGGCGTGGTCGAGGAGCTGGCGAAGCGCGATCAGTGCCATTGGTTGTCCTCCCGGTCAGATTCGGTGTCTTCACAAGCCCCTCTCCCCTTGAGGGGAGAAGGGCTTAAGGGCGAGGCGGGTGCGCCCTAGATGCGGCACAGGCGCTGTGCCTGCTGCGCCACCGCCTCGGCGGTGATGCCGAAGTGCGCGTAGAGATCGCCGGCCGGCGCGGACTCGCCGTAGCGGTCGAGCCCGACCACAGCGCCGGTCAGCCCGACATACGCCCGCCACAGCCCGGTCGCTCCCGCCTCCACCGCGACGCGCGGCACGCCGGCCGGCAGCACCGCGTCCCGCCACGCCGGGTCCTGGCGCTCGAACGCTTCGCAGCAGGGCATGGAGACGACGCGGGCGCCGACGCCGGCTTCCGCGAGCCGCGCGCGGGCCTGCATGGCGACCGCGACCTCGGAGCCGGTGGCGATCAGCACCACGTCCGGCGCGCCCTCGGCGTCGGCCAGCACATAGCCGCCGCGCGCGGCTCCCGTCGCGCGGCCCTCGCCGGCCTGCGCCGGCAGGCTCTGGCGCGACAGCAGCAGCGCGCTCGGGCCGGTCGCGCGCTCCACCGCGGCGCGCCACGCGACCGCCGTCTCCAGCGCGTCGCAGGGGCGCCAGACGTCCAGGTTCGGCATCAGGCGCAGGCTGGCGGCGTGCTCGACCGGCTGGTGGGTGGGGCCGTCCTCGCCCAGGCCGATGCTGTCGTGGGTGAACACGTAGACCACCCGCAGCCCCATCAGCGCCGACAGCCGGATGCCGTTGCGGGCGTAGTCGGAGAACACCAGGAAGGTGCCGCCGAACGGCAGGTAGCCGCCGTGCAGCGCCACGCCGTTCATGACCGCGGCCATGCCGAACTCCCGCACGCCGTAGTGCAGGTAGTTGCCGCCCTTGCCCGGCCCCACCTCCATGCACCCCCGCCAGTCCGTCAGGTTGGAGCCGGTGAGGTCGGCCGAGCCGCCCAGCAGTTCGGGCAGCGCCACCGCCAGCCGCTGGATCGCCTGCTGCGAGGCCTTGCGGGTGGCGACGGCCGTCGCCTGCTCCGCCACCTCGGCGATCCAGGCGTCCGCCGCGGCGGCGAAGCCTTCGGGCAGGTCGCCCCGCATGCGCCGGGTGAACTCCGCCGCCAGTTCGGGGAAGGCCTGGGCGTAGCGCTCGAAGCGCGCCTCCCACCCGGCGCGCAGCGCCGCACCGCGCTCGCGGGCGTCCCAGGCGGCGCGCACGTCCTCGGGCACCGTGAAGGGGGGTGCCTCCCAGCCCAGCGCCGCCTTGGTCGCCGCCGCCTCGGCGGCGCCGAGCGGGGCGCCGTGCACGTCGTGGGTGCCGGCCTTGGCCGGGGAGCCGTGGCCGATCTCCGTCCGGCAGCAGACCAGCGTTGGCTTGCCGCAGGGCGTCAGTGCCTCGGCGATGGCGGCGTCGATGGCGTGGGCGTCGTGGCCGTCGACGGCGCGGATCACCCGCCAGCCGTACGCCTCGAACCGCGCCGGGGTGTCGTCGGCGAACCAGCCGGCGACGTGCCCGTCGATGGAGATGCCGTTGTCGTCCCAGAAGACCACCAGCTTCTCCAGCCCCAGCGTGCCGGCCAGGGAGCACGCCTCGTGGCTGATCCCCTCCATCAGGCAGCCGTCGCCGACGAATCCGAAGGTGCGGTGGTCGACGATCTCGTGCCCCGGCCAGTTGAACGCGGAGGCCAGCAGCCGCTCCGCCAGCGCCATGCCGACGGCGTTGGCGACGCCCTGGCCGAGCGGCCCGGTGGTCGTCTCCACCCCCGGCGTCATCCCGTACTCGGGGTGTCCCGGCGTGCGCGAGCCGAGCTGGCGGAAGCGCCGCAGCTCCTCGGCCGGCAGGTCGTAGCCGGTGAGGTGCAGCAGGCCGTACAGCAGCATGGAGCCGTGCCCGTTCGACAGCACGAAGCGGTCGCGGTCGGGCCAGCGCGGATCGGCCGGGTCGTGGCGCAGGTGGTGGCGCCACAGCGCCTCGGCGATGTCGGCCATGCCCATGGGCATGCCGGGATGGCCGGAGTTGGCGGCCTCCACCGCGTCGATGGCCAGCGCGCGCAACGCGTCGGCGCAGCGCCGGCGGCCGGGCTGCCGGGCAAGGCGGTCCTGTTCGCGGACCAGGGCGGTCGCGGTCATGGGCGGGGTTCCCCTTCCCTGAGGTTGGTCTTAGCCCCTCTCCCCTTGCGGGAGAGGGGGTGGGGTGAGGGGTGCGCCGCGAAGCGGCCCGTCTCTTCCGCGCCTGACGGCGCGTAACGACCCCTCATCCCAACCCTTCTCCCGCAAGGGGAGAAGGGCTTGAGGTTGTCAAAACGCCTTCTTCTTGCGGTCCATCAGCTGCCAGATCATCGGCGTGAAGATCAGCTGCATGGCCAGCGCCATCTTGCCGCCGGGGCAGACGATGGTGTTGGCGCGCGACATGAAGCTGTCCGACAGCATCGACAGCAGGTAGGGGAAGTCGATCCCCTTGGGGTTGGCGAAGCGGATCACCAGCATGCTCTCGTCCGGCGTCGGGATGTCGCGGGCGATGAAGGGGTTGGAGGTGTCCACCGTCGGCACGCGCTGGAAGTTGACGTGCGTCCGGCTGAACTGCGGGCAGATGTAGTTCACGTAGTCGGGCATCCGCCGCAGGATGGTGTCGACGATGGCCTCCTCGGAATAGCCGCGCAGCGTGCGGTCGCGGTCGATCTTCTGGATCCACTCCAGGTTCACCGCCGGCACCACGCCGATCTTCAGGTCGCCGTGGCGGGAGACGTCCAGCTCCTCCGTCCGCACGCAGCCGTGCAGGCCCTCGTAGAACAGCAGGTCGGTGCCCGGCTCGATGTCCTCCCACGGGGTGAAGGTGCCGGGCGGCTGGCCGGTGGGGGCGGCCTCCTTCTCGTCGTGCAGGTAGCGGCGGATGCGGCCGGTGCCGGTCTCCCCGTACTGGT
>Ga0196970_1000895_pt1 | contig 26005 bp, 25 predicted proteins | sample S1v_513CmetaG_FD_148672 | JGI IMG/M metagenome (GOLD analysis project Ga0196970, IMG submission 148672) | Soil microbial communities from Anza Borrego desert, Southern California, United States - S1+v_5-13C | ecosystem: Environmental > Terrestrial > Soil > Desert | place: USA: California... | reverse complement strand
ATCGCTGCTTCGCCGACCCTCAGCACATTCTTGTTCTGCAAAATCCTTACCCGTTCTTCGGGACTGAACAAGGTTCCTGACATAGCAGCGCCACCTACTTTCATTTGTAAGCCATTACAATACCCCACAAAAGAGAGAAACCCTCTCCACGGACCTTTTCAGGTGTCCATGGAGAGGGTTTCAGTTCAGTTCAGGCTCTCCGGTCCTTTTTCTGCCACGGATTTCACGGAACTGCACGGATTCTCCTGAGCCTTCGAGTCTGGTACCCTGCCCCTAAATGACACCAGATTTCATCCGTGTAATCGGTGTAATCGGTGTAATCCGTGGCAAAAAAAGGCCCGACTTTCCTACACCCGCCGACGGGCCGAAGCCGCGGCAGCTACCGTATTGCCGATGAACAGCAGCAGCGCAATCCCGTTCAGCATCGCCCCCCACAGGCGGCCCGGGTACCAGTCCAGCACACCCGCCCCCGCCCGGAGCAGCATCGACACATGCAGCAGCGCCAGATGCGCGTAGAACGCGGCCCGATACGGAATCGGCACATTCAGCACCGCCGGGAAGATAATCGGGGCGTGGCCGAAGATCATGCTGAACACGAACCCCAGGAAGACGGAATGCAGCACCGCATCGTACGTGCCGCCGGTCAGGAAGCCGTACCACGTCGCCAGCACGCCCCCGATGCCCAGCCAGACGTATCCCGACAGCATGCAGACCGCGATAAAGCGGGTCAGACCCGTCTGCGCCACCGTGCGCCGGGCGATGTCGTTCTGCAGCAGCCAGACGGCGAGCGCAATCATGCCCAGGCCGGTAATCCGCCAGCCCAGCGTGTAGTCAAAGACCGTCACCGTGCAGCCGGCCAGGAGGAGCCCGGTGGCTGCCAGGAAGAGGCCCTTCTTGAACTCCGACAGGAAGATCAGCCGGGAAAGCTCCAGCCGCTCGCCTGCGATGGTCAGAATCAGATATCCGGCCCACCACGACGCCACGGTCGAAATCGGCACGCCGAAGAGCCAGAGCAGGTTGCCCACGAACCAGGCCACCGCCGCGATCATCATGGCGTAGGAGTGGAGGAGGGGCTGATGCCTGATGATGTAAAGGAAGACGCCTACCATGACGGCCGAACCGAGCACGATGGCGATGGCCGAGGGCACCTCAGGCAGGCCGAAAACCAGTCCCAGGGCGCCGAGCCCGGTCAGCACCGGGGCGCTGTATGCCCAGCCCTGGTTGGCCAGGCCCACCGCCCGCTCCAGGCCAATCAGCGTCCCCAGGAAGCCCGATACCATCAGCGGCCCGTGCACGCCGGGCAACGTGGGCCGGAAGGCCGGCATCTGCCAGCCCATGCGAACCAGGCCGACCCAGCCGGCGGTCAGCAGCAAGAACATTGCGGTGGCGATCAGTACAGAACGAAGTGGCCGGAATGATTGCGTCGTCGTCATCGAATGCGCACCTCTCTTCGGTTACAGCGAGTATACCCCGCGGGGCTCAATATGCGCCGCCTTCAGCTCAGCCAGGGCGCCGTCCCGGGCCTCTTCGAGGACCCGCACGGCCAGCCCGCAGTCGCTGCGAATGCCGGCCGGCTTCTGCACCACCCGGCAGGTCACAGCCGCCGCCTGCAGCACCGACTCCGCCTTCAGCGTCTCGTGCGTGCTGCGAAACAGCAGGTAGATGCGGGCCATGGGCTACTCGTCCCGCAGGTGGGCGGCCAGCATGGTCATCCCCTCCGGCCCGGCGGTAAAGCCCCGGTGGGCGCCCTTGGGAATCACGGCCATCTGCCCTGCCTTCAGCGGGAAGGTTTCACCGTCGACCATTAGCTCCATCGAGCCGGTCAGAATCAGCATGAACGAGTCGCCGGCGCCGTAGGGGTGGGGGGACTTGTGATGCCCCGGGTCGGCCTGGATGTAGTTGAAGTCGTGCGGAATCCGGGCATAGAGGCACTCCACCGAGAGTGGGCCGGCTCCAGCAGCCTTGGTCGTACTAAGCGTGTGAATTGTGGGTTCCATACGCAACAGCAGCCTCCTTATAGATCATCCAGGTCGCAGACGCCGCGGATGGGCGAGCAGGCTTTCCACATGGGACAGGCGATAAAGATGCCGACCAGGGTCAGGATCAGACCGATCTTTGAAAGCACCAGGTAACCCCACACGTTGGAAAAGAGCGCCTGCCAGTTCCAGCCGAACATGGCCCAGGCCTGCACCAGGCCCGTCGCAATGATTACCGGGAAGACGGTCCGGACCACGACCCGGAAGCGCTCAAGCTGAAAGTTCGCCAGAATTACCGTGTCCATGTTCACCCGCTTCATCCCTGCAGGCACCGCGATGAAGATATTCCACAGCGCTCCGCCCAGCCAGGCCGAGAAGGCCCAGAGGTGCAGGACCCGGTTCGAGACCAGCAGCCAGGGCGATGCAGCGGCGGGCTGCAGGGTCACATCCATGCCGCCAAGGGCGGCGGCGGTGACGGCCAGGCCGGCCAGCGCCATATACGAAGGCAGATCCAGCTCACGGGCGTGAACCGGGGCGGTCCAACTCAAGCCCATGCCTGCCAGCGCCGTCAGCAGGCCCAGTCCACCGATGCCCGCCCAGGAACCGGCACCGGGATGCGCAAACGCGTAGTAAGCGAAGTTCCCCCCAACCAGCCCGACCGCCAGCGGCGTCAGCACCTTCTGCCAGACGGCGTAGAGGTGGAGCATCGCCTCGGCGTACTCCACAGCGCCGGGCACGGGCCGCACGGCCACCGAGGGGCGCAGGTAGAAGATCTTCCAGACCTGGCTGCCCAGCAGCAGGGCGAGCACCCAGGCGGCGGCCCAGCGCAGTGCGAGCAGGGGCAGGCTGTCAACCCCGTGGCGCAGACCGGTTAAAGCGGCACCGGCCATGGAGGCACCGGTAATCACGACAAAGGCGACCTTGGGGAGCATGTATTTGTCCAGGACCCTGGGGACCCGAACGGTACTGGTCGATACAGACATCGTCAATCCCTCCTGAGGGCGGCAATCGCCGCGACGGCTCGTACGGCCTCCTCGATCTCGTGGGCGGTGGAGAAGAGCCCCGGGCTGAGCCGCATGGCGCCGCCGGCGTCCAGCGTGCCCAGGTGGGCGTGGCAGCCCGGGTTGCAGTGCAGGCCCGCCCGCCCGGCAATGCCATACTCGTCATCGAGCAACTCTTCCAGCTCGCCGGGGTCGCAGCCGTCCAGGCTGAAGGTCACCACGGCGGCCCGCAGGTACGGATCGTCAGGGCCATACACCGTGACGCCTGGGACAGCCCGGAGCCCTTCGGCCAGGGCGCCCGCCAGGGCCATCTCGTGGCGGCGGACCCGCTCCACCCCATACTCCTGCAGGAAGGCGGCCCCCGCCGCCAGCCCTGCGATGCCCGGCACGTTCAGCGTCCCGCTCTCAAACCCCTCGGGGAAGATGACCGGCTGGGCCGCCTCGGCTGAGTGAGACCCCGTTCCGCCTTCTCGGATGGGCAGCAGCGGCACGGTGGGGTCGACGCACAGGATGCCCGTGCCCTGGGGGCCAAGCAACCCCTTATGACCCGGCGCGGCCAGCATGTGAATGCCCATGGACCGCATATCCAGCGGCACGATGCCCGCCGTCTGGGCGGCATCGACCAGCAGGTAGACAGCCGCCTGGCAGGCGATCTCCGCGATCTCCGCGATGGGCTGAATCGTCCCGGAGACGTTCGAGGCATGGTTTACAGCGATCAGCCTGGTCGCGGGGCGGATGGCGTCGCGCAGCGCCAGCAGATCCACCCGACCATCAGGCGCCACCGCCACCCGGGTCACCAGAACCCCCTGTTGTTCCAGCGCTGCCAGGGGGCGGCGCAGGGCGTTGTGTTCCACGTCGGTTGTAATCACATGGTCGCCGGGGCGCAGCAGCCCTTTCAGCGCCAGGTTGAGCGAATCGGTACAGCTTGACATAAACAGGACCCGGGCAGGGTCCGGTGCGCCCAGCAGCGAGGCCACGGTTTCCCGGGCAGCCAGTACCCGGCGCCCGGCGGCCAGGGCCAGTCTGTGCCCGCCCCTTCCGGGGTTGCCGCCGGCCTGCAGCGCTGCCTGTACGGCCAGGCCCACCGCTTCCGGCTTGGGGTGCGAAGTCGCCGCATGGTCGAGGTAGATCAACGGTGATGACACGGCACGTTCCCCCTCTACTGACCATTCTACCTGTGATTCTCATTCTCAGTATCTGCGCGTTGCCACACCCACGAAGTGACATCCATCACACTCGCGCAGAGCCGGCGCCGGTAATGTATAATCGAGGTCGAACGAATCCGAGGAGGGGACAACAAACTATGCGCAAACTGTCCATCACGATACTGATGTTGCTGGTCCTCTTCACCCTGGCTGGCTGCGGCGGCAGCGAACCGGCAGAGAGCGGCGTGGTCAAGTCCGGCGAAGTGACCATCACCATGAAGAACATGAAGTTCACCCCCGCCAAAGTGACCGTCAAGAAGGGCACCAAGATCACCTTCGTCAACAAGGATGCCATCCTTCACGACGTCGTCCAGGTGGCTGTGAAGGACTACGGCAAGGCTGAACCCGGCTTCGATTCTAAGGAGATCATGTCCGCTGGGTCCTGGTCGATCATCATGGAGAAGACGGGCGAGTTCCCGGTTATCTGCACCCAGGCGGCGCACTTTACCGCCGGCATGGTCGGCGTGATTACGGTTGTTGAGTAATCCGGCTGAATGCGGCCATCTGCCGTCTCTCCCGGGGTTTTTCCGTCACGCGCGGACGCTTCTATTTGCTCGCGGATCTCTCCAAATGCTCGCGAACGCTGTTATCTGGGCGCTCGCGTCTCCACGGCGATCTTTCTCCATACAGCCGAACGCCCTCCGGAGCTACTCCGGAGGGCGTTTTCAGCCTCTTTACACTCTCTCCAAGCGTTTCTACGAGCTCGCGAGAGCTTCTACGAGATCATCTGCAAAAATTTGGATTTTGTCTCTTGACCGGCATCCAGACATGGATTATACTGGGATTACCAAGACCTTACATATCAAGGTGGCAATTGGTAAGAGTGAAATTGTAGGAGGAGTTAGCATGGCGCACGAGGACGAGGTTCCGCAGAATAACGGCATGCACTTCGATCGCATTGACGCCTACAATGTCTCCACCGCAGGCAGGTCCGGTTCCCAGGTTGAGACCACCAAAACCGGTCGCACCAGGACCACCACCGAAGGCACCATCGTCATCCTTGAAAACCTCTCCCACTTTCCCGGTGTCACTCGGGAAAACATGAAGTACTGGGTAGGCGCCAACCCTGACACCGAAACCATTGCCATCTATCTGGAGGCAGACGGCCCCGGCCTCATGAAGCCCCGTGACTGGAACTCGATTCACGGCTTCCATGTCGGCGGTGTCTACAAGAAATACCCGCAAATGCGCCCCGCCACCACGCTTCAGTGCGACTTCAAGTTTGACCGCGATGGCGCGGGCCGGCCCTGTTTCACCTTCAACCTGCAGCAGGGCCTCGCCAAAAAGCGCATGGGCATCGCAGGCGGGCGCCCCGAGCCGGAGCGGAAGGTCCGCCGGCGGCGCAAGAAGGGCGACCCTGGCAGCGGCGCCGCCGCTGCGGACAACACGAAGTAAGCCCAGAAATAGCAGAGGCCGGTGCAGCAAATGCACCGGCCTCATTTGTGACACCAGGAACCGGTTTCTCGCCACGGATTACACGGATTTCACGAACGATACCCCTCTTAACCCATATGATGATGGCTGTGCCGAATCGGTTCAATCCGTGTAATCGGTGTAGTCCGTGGCTGTTCGACTACATTTTTCACCACAGATGTCACAGATGACACAGATTAGGAGCGCAGGGCAGGCGCCTCCAGACCATCATCAGAATGATCAGGATATCAGACTCGGTATCAGTGACATCTGTGTCATCTGTGGTAAATATATGAATCCATTTCCCACATCTGCGCACAACCTCAGGGCCGGCACTGCTTGATCGCGATAAAGTGGGTAATCTCCCCGCCCGCGGCCCGCACCGGCGTAATCGTCATCTCCTCCGTGTACAACGTCCCATCCTTACGGCGATTGCAGATCTCCCCACGCCAAATCCGGCCTGCGGCAATCGTCTCCCACAAGACCTGGTAAAACGCATCTTCATGCTCACCCGACTTCAAGACCCGCGGACTCTGCTGCAGCGCCTCGCTGCTCGAATACCCGGTCAGCTCCGTAAACGCCCGGTTCACCCACATAATCCGGCCCTGCCGATCGGTAATCACCACCGCGTTCGCTGCGGCCTCCAGGGCCGCGGTCCGCAGGCCAATCTCCTCCTGGTCCCGGGCAGCCAGAATCGATATCGCGACCTGGTTGGCGAACCGGCCCAACTCCTCGGTAATCGCCGCATCGAACGCATTCTCCTGCACGGCATAGAACGTGAGCGCCCCAATGGGCTCACCCTTCACGTTCAGCGGCAACGAAAGCGCGACCTTGAACCCATGATGGGCCGCGGGCTCCCGGAAGGGGCGCCACGCCTGCTCCGTCACGGGAATCACCTGCACCTGCCCCGTACGAATGGCCGTTCCCGTCGGACCATGGCCTTCCGGCAGTTCATCCCAGCGTACACTAACCTCCCGCAGGAACTCCTGGGCTGCCCCGGCATGGGCGAGCATCCCCACCGTCCCGTCAGGCTGCTTCAGCCCAATCCAGACCAGCGAGTAGCCGAACAGCTCAGATAACCGCTCGCACATGGTCTGCAGAATCACGGGCAGCGGCTGTCGCTCCAAAATGCGTTGGTCGATCTCACGCAGCAGTGCGCGCGTCGTCTCAACCTGCTTGCGCACCGTAATGTCGCGCACCAGGTTGAGCAACACACCGCCAATGGGCGATGGGGTAGAACTAACCTCCACCGGAAAGACGGTGCCGTCTTTGCGGCGGTGCTTCGTTTCAAAGGTAATGCCGTCGCCGGTGCCCTGCGCCATCTGTTGGTCGAACGTGGGGGGAAACGCTTCTGCACGCAGGTCATGAATGCGCATGCCCAACAGCTCGGCATGCGAATACCCATACGTCCGTGTCGCAGCCCGGTTGGCCTCCACAATCTGGCCGTCCGGTCGCAGGAAGAGCACGATGTCGCGGGTTAGTTCCGAGAGTAGTTCATAGCGGCGCAACGCGATGCGTTCTTGCATGATGCGCTCCTTTTGGGGCATTTGTCGCACAAATGCCTGGATGTGGTCCTAATTATGGACACTGCACATCCAAAAGGACAAGACGCCAAGTGCTCATGCACTACCCGCTCTTCGTGCTACCTTTGGCACTTGCCGACGGACGCAACAATGCAACCAGGCAGAGGAGCAGCGGGAGTCCATAGGTGAGAAGGATCGAAGCCACCGGCCAGGTCGTCTCCAGGAAGATGCCGTACTGATCCCGGTCACTGCCCAGATAGAACTGCAACGGCACCGTCAGCGCGGCCCACCCGGCGACAAGGTAGCTCCGCTTGATCTTTGGCGGCAGGGCGCCTTCGGTCAGCAACACCGCACAGTACAGGGTGACCACAGACTGGGTGACCACCCCGTAGAAGAACATCACGACCATAATCATCTCGTAACGGTGCAGGTAGATGGATAACTCGGCGGCCCGGGCCATCTGCATGCAGGCGATCAGATATTGGCCAATCACCTCGGGACCCAACGTGGCGATCTCGAAGATCGACCAGACCAGGACCGTGATGCCGCTGCTGGCGAGCCCCCACCAGCACAGCTTGACCCATCGCCCGGGGGGACCCACCGAGTGCGGCAGCAGCACCAGGGCCGCTGCCACGGCCATGCCGACGTCGGTATGGGCGATGGCACTTGCGGCCAGCGTCGGGAGCAGCCCGCCGTCGATGAACGGCAGCAGTTGGGTGGCGTCGAACTTATCGAAGGCGCCGGCGACCATGGAGAGGGTGAGCAGGAGGGTCATCAACAGCCCGAAAACCGATAGCCGCCCGGCCACCTCCAAGCCCAGGTAGACACCGTAGGCGATCAGCAAGGTGTATCCGATCACGAAGAACATGAACGGCGTCTCCGTCATCAGATAATCGTTGATGTGGAGGGTAGCCGTGTTTGCGGATGTGGCGAACGCCACCCCGAAGTAACCGGCGAAGATGAGCAGCACCAGGGCGCCCAGGGGGCGTCCCAGCAGGCGCTTGAGATAGGTGACCAGTCCGTGTCCGACGGTGCGACGCGCCAGCCAGACCATAGCCGGAATCAAGGCCATGCCCGTCAGAAATGCAACGGCCATGGCGATCCAGGTATCGCGCCCCACTGTCCGGGCCAGGGCGCCGTTGGTAAAGCCAATCGCCTTGCCATAGACCAGGTTGGCGAAAATCGTGACGAGTTGGAAGGCACCGATTCTGACCTGGCTGGTCGGGCTGGTCTGTTCTGCCTGTCCCATGCGCGCCCTCCTATTTGGATCGGATTTCGCCCATCACCATCGGGCGGGTGAACAGGCTCATCTTCCGGATTTTGACGCGAACCGCGACTGTCGCTTTCACCTTCGGGAAGAGCTCTTGCCAGCGGCTGCGGTTCATCCGCCACCAGGCCGGCTGCTGGGTATGCAGCACGCGGGCGAACTTGCCGCCATCCGTCTTCAACTCCTGCTGGAGGAACTGGACCGCATCCTTCACGTCCGCGGCGATCTCCTTGGCCAGCGCGTCCTGCGCATATCGCTTCAGCTCAAGGGTGCCGAACTGGGGCGTCGGGCAGTCCTGCTCCGAGAGCCAGGCGAGGGTTTCGATTTCGAAATGCAAGGTGGGGGTCTGACCGTTGATGGAACTCCGCACGTTGATCTTCGGCCGGCGCACCTCCACAGCCATGCTGCTCTTGGAGCCCTTGGGACAAGGGATCGACAGGACGGCATTGTTCATCTGCCGGCGAATCCAGAGCAGCCCCCTGCCAACGTCACGTTCGGTGTACCCGACTAAACGTGTGTGCTTAAAGATCGCCGTACCAGACAAGACCGCCTGCAGGCCCCGCTCTGCCTGTTCGGGATCATTCGTGGGTGTGAGGCTGCGAGGCCTCAACTCCAGGGCCGCGATCACCGGTGAATCGTCCGGCGCCAGGAAGGCATGGAGCACATCGCCCAATTCGCTGCGCACCGCTTCGCCCGGCAGTTCAGCGTAGCGCAGCAGGGCAGAGAGTGAGATACCAGGGATATCTTCCATACCGGTGGAGGTGGTGACGATGTCCCGGGCCCGCGAGCCGCGGGCGATGGCCACCCAGGTCCGCATGCGCAGCTCCTGGTTGCGGGTAAAGAAGTCGATTACCGGCGTGATATCTTCCTGGGCCAGCGACTCCCCGACGATGACGATGTTGTTGTGCGCCCACATGATGCGCCGCGACGTGAACTGCGCTAGGTTTCGAATCGCTGCGAAAATGGTGTCGCCATCCGCGGTGGCGATGTAGACCGGCTTGCCGCCCTGGGACGGCCCCGAGCCCTTGCTCTCCGCGCTGGGTCTGGCGACCTGAATGGTCACTTGAATCCGGCCTGGTGTCTCTGCCTTATCAATACCCACGGCCATGACCAGCGCCAGGTGGTTCATCTCGCGCAGGTCCCAGCAGCCGCTCAGCAAGAGGGCCAGGCCGCAGAGCGCTGCGATCAGCCTGTGCCGCCTCATCGGCTGCCACCCTTGGGCGGATGCGGCGCCTGGACCGATTTGCCCATCCGCCGCTTCTGGCTCTCCTCGGCCACGGCAGGCCGCTTCCCCATCTTCCACCAGGGTGCGCGGACCAGCGTATCCTTCAACTGCCCCGGGCGGATCGGCCCCAGCGGGCTGAGGAAGGGCTGTCCCAGGTTTCGCAGGCTGGCGGCATGCATGGCCAGAAACGAGGTGCCCACCACGAAACCAAACACTCCCAAAGTGCCCGACAGAACCAGCAGTGGAATGCGGACCAGCCGCACGATCAGCGAAGAGGAATAAATGGGCAGGGCAAACGCGGCCAGCCCGGCACCCGCCACGACAATGACGGTGGCAGGCGCGGTGAGGCCCGCGCTGACTGCGGCCTCACCAATCACGAGCGCTCCCACAATGGAGACCGTCTGCCCCACGGCGCGCGGCAAGCGGAGCCCCGCTTCATGGATGATCTCAAAGGTGATCGTCATGGCCAGTACCTCGATCAACGTGGGCAGAGGGGTCCCTTCCCGCCCTGCCGCCATGGAGAGCGCCAGCGGCGTTGGCACCATTTCGTGATGGAAACTTGAGAGCATGGTGTACATCGACGGGCCGATGAGGGCGAGCAGCAAGGAGAGCATGCGCAGCCACCGGTAGACGCTTGAGACCATGTAGTTCTGGTAGTAATCTCCCGGCGCCTGAAACCAGTGCCAGAAGATCGTCGGCACAATCAGTGCGAAGGGCGTGTTGTCCATCACAACGCCGATGCGCCCTTCGAGGAGGTTGCCGACCAGTTTGTCCGGCCGTTCCGTATAGTTCAGGGCGCCCAGCGGTGAACGTGGGTTGTCCTGAATCAACTCCTCGATATACCCGGCACCGAGAACCGAGTCAACGTCGATCCGCTCCAGGCGGGTTCGCATCTCGCTGACCAATTCGGGGCGTGCCAGCCCTTCGATGTACACCAGCAACACATCGGTCTTCGACCGCCGCCCAATGGCCATGTGGTGGATGCGCAGGCGCGGATCACGCAGACGGCGCCGAATCAGGCCGATGTTGAGAACCACGTCTTCAGTGAAGCCATCGCGGGGGCCGCGCGTCTCCATTTCGGTGCCCGGTTCCTGAACGCCCCGGCCGGGGGGCTTCCGAAGATCCGCAACCATCGCCCGGGGGGAACCGTCTAGAAACAGAGCCCATTGACCCTGCAGGATCGCGTCGACGACCTGATCAAGATCGGTGACCGTCTTCACTTCGCCCGCGGCGATAATCGTGGCCATGACTTGTTCCATCGGGTCGGCCGCGATCTGCGGCTGCTCAAACGGCGGGTTGGAGAGGGCGAGGAGGGCCTGGAACAGGGCGTCCAGGCGCCCGCTGTCGGACATGCCGTCCAGGCTGAAGAGCGCTCCTTCGGTGCCGCCGCCCGCTCCAATCACAAAGGTCCGGTGGACCAGGTCGAAGCTCTGTCCAAACTGCTGCTTGATGTACTCGATGTTCGACTTGAGATCAGGGCTGGAGGCCTGGCCCATCGGCGCCGTTTCCCTCCCCGTCTGGACGTGCTTTGGAGACAGTTTTTCCAGACACTTGCCGGGATAATCGCGGCGTCGGCAGTCATTTCATGCTATGGTTAATTCAAGAGTCCGCCATCAGGAGGGCAGCCCAACGATGCAGAAAATCATGATGCCCATGCCGTCGCGCAGAGTGCGGCCCGAAAAGCCCTACCAGCCACCGGCCCGCGCCTGGCGCGGTGCGGCCATCGGCGCCGGGCTCGCGGCTTACACCACGCTCTGTTTCCTTGGCACCCGGTTGGCGTCGCCGCTGGGGACCTTGCTGGACCTGGTGATTGCGGTCCTCCTTGGTGCCGTTTTGACAGCCCTGACCGGGGCGCTGGCCGCCGGCCTGCTGGCGCTCCTGCGAAAGGCGTCGCTGTTGTGGGCCGGGGTGATCGTGGGCAGCATGGGGGCCGTCTTTACGTTTCTGTGGCTTGTGGGCGGCGTGGTGCAGGCTGCTGCCTTTGCTCCGTTGCTGGTAATCCCCGTTGCGTTGCTGGGCGGCGCAGTCGGACTGGCGCTGGATCGTGGACTGCGCAGTCCCTGGGTCGCCGGGTATCTGCTTTTCGCCCTGCTGCTTGCCGGGGCAGGTGCCTGGTGGCTGGCCAGTCCGGGAACGGCGGCACCGGCCGTGGCCGACGCGCAGACCGAAACGGTGCCGCCGCTGATCAGGGCCTCCAACCCCGGGGCGTCCGGGGCCTACGAAGTCCGCACCCTGACCTACGGCAGCGGGCAGGACCGGCGCCGCCCCGAGTATGGGGACCGGGTCGCCCTCACCACCGTCCCGGTAGATGGGTCAGCCTTGCTGCCCATGTGGGCGGGGCTCCCGGGCTGGGTCCGGACCCGGTACTGGGGTTTTGGGCCGGACCGGGTGCCGGTTAACGGCCGAGTCTGGTACCCCTCGGGCGAAGGCCCGTTCCCCCTGGTGCTGATCGTGCATGGAAACCACGCAATGACCGACGCCTCCGAGACAGGCTACGCCTACCTCGGTGAGTTGCTGGCCGGCCGCGGCTACATCGTCGCATCGGTGGACGAGAATTTCCTGAACCTCTCGCGCTTCGCCGGCGGCCTGCAAGAGGAGAACGCGGCCCGCGCCTGGCTGCTGCTCCAGCACCTGGAGGCATGGCAGGACTGGAACGCCGCGGTGGGCACGCCCTTTTTCCGCAAGGTCGACATGAGCAATATCGCATTGATCGGCCACTCCCGGGGTGGGGAAGCGGCCTACCTGGCGGCCGTCTTCAACGACCTGCCCTTTCTGCCGGATAATGCAGCGGTGTCCCTGGGCTTTCACTTTAAGATTAAGGCGGTTGCCACCCTCTCCCCGACGGACGGGCAGTATCGTCCGGCTGACCGGCTGCCTCCGCTGGCGGGCGTCAGCTACCTGACCCTGCAGGGTTCGCTTGATTCTGACGTGAGCCGTTTTATGGGCGCCTGGCAGTATGAGCGAGTCGCCCTGCCCGAGGGCAGCGATACGTTCAAGTCCGCCGTAATGGTCCGAGGTGCTAACCACGGGCAGTTCAACACGGTCTGGGGCCGGCATGACTGGGCCGACCTGGGGGCCCTGGTGCTGAACACGGAGCCAATTATGGCATCGTCGGAGCAGCGGAGGGTCGCATCGGTCTACCTCTCGGCCTTCCTGGACTCGACACTGAAGGGGAATCGGTCCTACCGGCCGCTCTTCCAGGATCCCCGGGCGGGGGCCGACTGGCTTCCCGCCGGAGCGGTTATGACCCGGTACGCCGAGGCCTCTTTCCGCCTGCTCAGCGGCTTTGAGCAGGACCTGGACATTCTCACGACCACCGCACCGGGCGGCGCCCAGCGTGGCGAGAACTTGACCCGCTGGCGCGAGATGGCCTCAGACCAGCCGGCGCCGGGGGCGGGGAGTGGCACGGCGCTCTACCTGGCCTGGGAGCCACAGGCAGACGGTGCGGTGCCGGTCTATACGATCGCACTGCCCGACAGCCTGGCCCAGGCGTGGGCGTTGGGCGCCGGCAAGGCGCTCACCTTTGCCGTCGCCGACGCACGCGAGGTCGCCCCGGGCCTCAAACCGCTGGATCTCACGGTCGAACTGGTGCTCTCGGGCGGCACGGCTGTCCGGCTGCCGCTCAGCCACTGGGCGGCCATTCCGGTTCCGCAGCACCGGCGTCTGACAAAGCTGGGTATCATCGAGGACCTGCTCCTCGAGCAGCCGGCGCCGGTCTTCCAGACCTATCTGCTGCCCCTGGCCGACTTTGCCGCCGGTACCGGGTTTGACCCTGCGCAGGTGCGGGCCGTCCGCTTCCGGTTCGACCGTGTTCCGGCCGGTGCGCTTCTGTTCGATGATATTGGCTTTATGCCGATTCCGTAGGTTCTGAGCGCCTTTTGGCAGGATGTTGCTCGCTCGTGAGCGAAGGAGTCGGAGCAAGCCACCCGGCCCCTGAAAGGAGATCGCTCATGGGCATCATCTTCGATACCATAGTTGAGATGTTCCAGCGCGAAGAGTGGAACTACGACCAGATTCAGGACCAGCCCATTTTGCGCATCGGCATGAACGGGAAGAACGGCAAGTGGGTCGGCTACGCCCAGGCCCGCGAAGAGCAGGACCAGTTCATCTTCTACTCGGTGCTGCCCGTCAGCGCCCCCGAAGAGAAGCGCGCCGAAGTAGCCGAGTTGCTCACCCGGCTCAACTACGGCTTGGTCATCGGCAACTGGGAAATGGACTATCGCGACGGCGAAGTCCGCTACAAGACCAGCATCGACGTGGAGGGTGACCAGCTCAGCCATGCACTGGCGCGCAACGTCGTCTTCCTCAATCTGCAGATGATGGACCGGTCGCTCAAGGCGATCATGGGCGTCATCTATGGCATCCTGACGGTCGATGTCGCGGTCAAGCAGATCGACGACCATGGCGCCCTGCCGGTGTAGACGATGACGAACAAATTGATCGTATTGCGCAACGAAGGCATGGGCCAGGGCGATGATGGCCTCGGTCAGGTGATCCTGGCCAGCTTTCTGCGGATGATCCAACAGTCACCTGAAAAGCCCAAGGCGTTCTTCCTGTACAACGGTGCGGTCAAGCTCCTGGCGGAAGGCTCGCCGGTGCTCGCCCACTTCCAGGAACTCCAGGAGATGGGCGTACCCATTCAGGCCTGCAAGACCTGTATCGACTCCTTCAACCTGCGTGAGCAGATGCGGGCCGGCGAGGTATCCACCATGGCGCAGTTGGTGGAATATATCCAGACCTGCGACATCGTCACCCTGTAACAAAAACAGCCCGATTCCCCTGGCAGGGAACCGGGCCGTTTTCTTGTAACGGAGTGGCAGGCAGCCCCGTCTCATTTGGTGAGGTGAGTCTTTATGCGCACGATGATGGCGCTGGCTTTGGTACTGACCATGCTTACCATGGTCGCCTGCAACGCAGGCGGCAGCAAGGATGGCGGTATGCCGACCGAGAAGCCCCTGGTCCACGGCACGATCACGCAGAAGGAATCTGACCGGTATCTGATTGAGGAGAAGCCCGGCCAGCAGTCCGGCGACATGAAGTGCTGGTTTGCGGTAACCGAGAAGACGGCCGTCTATCGGCAGAATGGCAAGCTGGTTGACCGTGCTGCGGTCGCCGACCTGGCGGTCGGGCAAAAGGTGAGCGCCTGGGCCGACGGCCCCGTGCGCGAAAGCTACCCGTGCCAGACCTCAGCGGGCACCATGCTGATCTTCGGCCCCTAGTGCAACCCGGGCCTACCTGGGGGGAAAGAACCGGAGCCCGTCCTGCGGGCTCTCCGGGGTCGACCGCCACCAGACCAGTTCGTACCCGGCCGGCAGCTGCACCGACCAGGCCTGCACGCTAACCCGGTCACCCGCCACATTATAGCCCAGGTCAAAGGCCTGGTGATCTGCCGTCGCAACGGCATACAGCATAAGGCCTCCCAGTGCCACTGCTCCCATCATAACGGCGGCAGGTCGTATCTTCGGCCTGCCGCCTTCCCGCGCTTTTCCACCAGAAATCATCGTCATCCGCCTTCGCTCCCCGTGCGAAATCTAACGCTGAGACAGGCTATGCGTCCTGTCCGAACGGCATGTCTCATAGACTAGCCCGTAATCACTCTCCACATGGGAGGCGGGGCGCCGTGCAGGAACGGCTGCGGGTTGGCATCATGGTTTGGTTTTTGTGCATCGGGCTGCTCTTCGTGGGGCTGGCGGGACGGCTGGTCTATCTTGGCAGCGGGACGGAGGTACAGGTGGGCGCAGCGCATGGGGTGGAGGTGGAGGTCGTGCACATCTACCCGCCCCTGCTGGATGCCCGAGCGGCGGTTCAGTCCCGCCGGCAGGTCCGTGTGCCGGCCCTGACCGGCAAGACCTTTGCCCAGGCCGGCGAGGCCCTGGTGGGCACCGGCCTGCTCCTCGAAGGCGTGGGCGAGGTGCGCGGCAAGGTCGTCAGGCAGGAGCCGGCTGTGGGACGCTCCCTCGCACCGGGCGAGGTCGTGCGGGTCTGGCTGAGCCGATGAGGGTCAGCCCTGCTCAGGCACGGTATGCCATAGCTGCTGCATCTCCTCGCAGCGCTCCAGCAACTCCTCCAGCTTCCCTTGATCCACAATCCGGCCCTCACGCAGCACGATAATCCGGTCGGCCCGGCGCAGGGCGGCCCGACGGTGGGAGACCACCAGGCAGGTGGCATCTTCACGCTCAAAAACCCGCTCCCACAAAATCCGCTCCGTCTCCACATCCAGCGCACTGGACAGGTCATCAAAGACCAGCAGTTCCGGTTCCCGCACAAACATGCGGGCCGCGGCCGTTCGCTGCACTTGGCCGCCCGACAGCCGGACACCACGGGTTCCCACCATGGTCTTCAACCCGTGCTCCATACCTTTCAGGTCCTGCTCCATCACAGCCGACCGAATCGCCGCAGGAACATCTGCCCGTTCTTCGGGCACGCCCATCAGGATGTTCCCTGCCAGCGTGTCGCTGAAGAGCAGCGGAATCTGCGGCGTAGTAGCACAGCGTGGCGGCACAAAGAACGACGCCGGATCAGTGACAACACGGCCGTTCCAGTGCACCTGGCCGGACTGGGCTGGCAGCAGCCCGGTCAAGGCCCGCAGCAGCGTGCTCTTACCGGCGCCGATCCGCCCGACGATCACCGTGAAACTGCCCCGCTCAATGCGCAGATCGATCCCCGCAACGCCCCGCCCCGACTCCGGATAGCGGTAGGTCAATCCCGTCGCCACCAGCGTCTCCAGCCGGTCCGACTCCGCAGGTGCAGACGGCTCGGGCACTAGCACCGCACCGCGCAGTGCGATCGGGACATGCCACACCAGGTCCTTCGGCGGGGCGCCCTGCATCAGCGTGCCCAGGCGGTCAAAGGAGACGCCCGTCTGCTTGTAGTGCGCCAGCCACCGCCCCACGCTTTGCGTGAAGTCGGAAACGAAGGTCAGGTAATAGGCATACAAGGCGAAGTCGCCCACGGAAAACGTACCGGCGCTGATCGCCTTGCCTGACAGCAACAGCACCAGGCCAGTGCCCAGCGAGGCCGTATTGCTCGACACCGACTCCACCACCAGGTTCAGGAGCCGGTCCCGAAGCATCGTCCGGCGGCGCTGATCATTGAGGCGCCGGAAGTGCCCGATCACCCGGTCCTCGGCCCCGGCCACCTGAATCGCCTGCACGGAGCCGAACATCTCGCTGATCAGACCCGTCACCCGGGCCGTGGCCGCCCGGCTGACCCGCCGGTTCTGCTGCAGGCGGTTGCCCGCCACCCGCGTCACAATCAGCACGCCCACCAGCGGCAGGAAGACCAGCACGGTCAGCTTGGCGTTGATGCTGAGCAGCGTAAACAACGCAGATATGCAAAAGACCACAAAGCCAAACACGTCTAGCAGCCAGTCAGCGGCATCTTCGGCCTGCTGCACGTCGTCCCGGAACCGGGAGAGCGCCTCGCCCGGGGGCTCAGGCAGCGCGGCAGCGCCCGGACGCTGCAAAATGCGCGCCAGCAGGTTCCGCCGCAGCAGCCCGGCCATGTAGGTCCGGCTCGTGATCGACGTGAAGAAACCCATCACGATCAACATGACCCGTCCCAGGGTAAAGGCCATCAACAGGGCGATGATCGACCAGACAGTCAGGTCCGCCTGTGCCGAGTCCGTCAAATGGTCAAAGTAGAGCCGGGTCACAATGCCCGGAAGCATCGGCGATGTGTGCACGCCGATCCACAGTACGATATTCACGGCGTACAGCCACGGTCTGAAGCTGATTAGCCCCCACATGTAGCGCCATGTAGGCATCAGGCCAGCACCTCCTCAAGCCCGGTCCGCAGGAGGGTGGCAAAGCGCGACGCCGGGTCGGCCGCCAACTGCGTCCGCTCCCCGTGCTCAAGCATCTTGCCATCTTCCAGAATTAGAATCGTATTGGCCCGCCCAATCGTTGCCAGCCGGTGTGCGATGATGATCCCCGTCCGGCCCGCCAGCAGGCGGGAGACCGCCCGCTCCACCAGCGCCTCGGTGGCCGGATCCAGCCGGGAAGAGGCTTCGTCCAGAATCACCAGACCGGGGTCGGCCAGGAAGACCCGGGCAAAGGCCAGCAGTTGTGCCTCTCCGGCGGACAGGCCGCCGCCCCCGGACTCCAACTGGGTATCAAGGCCGTTGGGCAGTGAGCGTGCCCAGGCCCCCATTCCCAGCTCCTCCAGTACGGTGAGAATCCGCTCGTCACTGACGTTGGCGTCAAAGAAGGTCAGGTTGTCTCGCACCGACGCCGCAAAGAGCTGCACATCCTGCGTCACAAAGCCCACCCGGCGACGCACGTCGGCCAGGGCAGCGTCTCGGAGGTCCAGGCCGCCCAGTCTGACGGAGCCCATGACCGGGTCGTAGAAGCGCAGCAGCAGCCGGGCCAGCGTAGACTTGCCGCTGCCCGTCCGACCGAGCAGCCCCATCACCTGACCGGGCGCCAACTGAAACGTCAAATCCTGCAGAACCGGGTCGTCGGCTTCGTACTCGAAGGAGACCGAGTCGAACGCAACCGCCAGCGCACCGCCGGGCAGTGAACGGCCGCCGCCAACGCCGATCGACGAGACCGTCTGCGTCAGCTCTTCCACCCGGCCGATGGAGGCACCGGCCTTCTGCAGATCCTGCATCTGCGTCCGAATCTGCTCAATGGGCCGCCGGAGCAACTCCGTATAGTTGAAAATCAGGTAGACTGTGCCGAGGGTCACCGCCCCGGTCGTATACAGGTAAGCGCCCAGCCCGAAGGCCATTGCGGTGCCCATCGCAAAGACCACCAGCGACGAACTCCACATCATGGCACCGGTCATGCCTGACCGCAGGTTGGACCGATACTGCCGCTGAATGATCTGTCCGAACCGGTGCATCACGTGGCCCACAGCACCGCTGGAACGGATCGCTTCCGTACCGCTCAGCGACTCGCCCAGGAAGCCGAACAGCTCAGCCGAAACCTGCCGCTGCTCTGACCAGAACGGCACCGCAAAGGCGCGAATGGCGCCCAGTACATACAGCGTGACCACAGCGAAGATCGTCATCGTCAGGCCTGCCCGCCAATCCTCCCGAAAGAGCAGGAGCAGCACGCCGGCCATCAGCACCACGTTCCCGATGATGTCGATGATCATCTGCGAGAAGAAGTTCGAGAGCGCCGTAATGTCGCCGTCGATGCGCTCTACCATTTCGCCGGGTGTCCGGCTCTTGTGAAACGAGAGGTCAAGCTTCAGGCAGTGGGCCGCCAGGTCTGCCCGCAGGTCGTTGGTCGCCGTCCAGCTTACCTGCTCACCGACGTAACGGGCGAGAGCAGTGATCAACTGGTTGAAAAGCGCAAGTACGATAAACAGAACGGCCTGCACCGCCAGGGCGCCCGTGTCTGCTCCGGAGGTGGCAGCGTCCAGAAACCGCCGGAGGATTTGGGGGTTATACAGCTGCAGGCTAATGCCTCCGGCCAGCAGCGCAGCGAGCAGCGCCACCTTGGGCCACTGAGGCCTCAAGTACCGGGCTAGCAGAGCCAGGTATCGTTTGACGGGAATATTCATGGTGGACCTCCCGGGTGAATTCGGCAACATGCGTACTGACGTTTCAGTCATAGGAAAGTTCCGTTCAGAAAAAAGAATCCGGGGCGCCTGGCGAAGGCACCCCGGAGAGTCTACTCGCTCTCACGCTTCTGCTGAACCACATTGCGGTACTCCGCCTCAAACGCCGCCGGCGTTGTCCCGAATGCCTCAAGAAAAGCGTCCTCGAACGGAACGCCGCTGCGGGTCAGGGCAAAGAACTCTGCCAGCGCTTCCCGGCCACGGGTCTGGAGCAGATGGGACCCTGCCGTGACGGTGAACTGATCCTGCTCCCGGTGGGTGTCCAGGCTCGGCACCGGCTCATCCGGCTCAGCGGCGACCCGGTGCCATTCTCGCAGCGCAAAGGGCGTTACCCAGCCCTCTGCCTTCAGGTCAATCCGCCAGGAGAGGTTGTGCGCCAGGCCTTCGTTCAGCCAGATCGGCAGGTCGACTCTGCCTTCCTCCCAGGCCAGCCAGTGGAAAAGTTCGTGCGTAAGCAGGATCGTGTTGATGGCCCCCGGCGTCTTCCAGTGGGCCATGTGTATGCGTTGCTCGCGGGCGGCGTAGTAGCCCCAGAAGGTGCCGGCGCCTGCCACCAGCCGCCAGTGCTGTTCGTCGCCATAGAGGAGCAGCACGGGTTTGGCCGCCTGCGGGCGGAGGCCTGTGTCGCGCGCCAACTCCCCGATGGCCGTGCGCTCCAGAAAAGTGGCGTAGCGGATCAACTGGGCCAACTCCATGCCTGCATCCCCCAGGAAGATGGCGTGCGCCGTCTCCAGCCGGAGCGGCCACTGGCTTGAGACCTGGGCGGACGGGACGGTCGGCAGGTCAGCCGGGCCCTTGAGGGTCAGGCGCTTCAGGCTCGGCATGCAATCGGCCGCCGTAAGCAGGAACTCCTGGTCGTAGTCGCTGCCGCCTTCCAGAGTTAGCTCGGTCACCCCGGTAAGCTGGCAGAGTTCGCTGGCTGACCCAAGGCCAGGCGGAAGTGCCATCGCCCCGGCCGCCTCGTGTTGCAGGAACTGCACTGGCGCATCGAGTGCCGAGAAAAGCAGGAAGGGCACCAGCGACACGTACAGCTTCGCACGCATGGGAGCAACATCCCTCTTTCCCTGATGATGGTAGTTTCCATCTTACAGCGAAAAGGGAAAACATGGAAGTGATTCCAGTCCTATCTCCATACTGGGACCAACGGCACAAAAAACGGCCCGGAGTCATGCTCCGGACCGCCTGCCCTGTCGCTCTTCAGTCCTTGGGAATCGATGTGTGCCCAGATACGTTCCGGTACTGGATGCTGCCTGAACCGTCACGCCGGACCGTAAAGTCGCCCTGAACGGTATCCACATCAATGCTTCCGGACCCATCTTCATCGATGATCACATTGCCGGTCACATCGGTGATGTCAATGTCGCCCGAGTTGTCCCGGTCGATCTGCACATCACCTTTGACGCCGTCAATGCGGATACTGCCCGAGCCGTCATCTTTCACGACCACATTGCCGCTCACATCACGCACTTCAACATCGCCGGAGTCGTCGGTGATACGAATCGGGCCGGCAATCTCGACCAACTCCATCGACCCGGAGCCATCTTCCACGTCAACGCCGGCGATGCGAAGGACCTGAATCTCGCCGCTCGCATCATCGATGCGGGCAGCCATGGACTCGGGGACTTCGATGATCAGGTCGAGCGTGGGCGAGTTGCCGAACGAGACGGAAGGAAGGATCGTCTCGACACGGACGACGTCCCCGACCTTTTCGGCCCGCAGGTCGATGCGGTTGACTAGGTTCTCGGAGGAGGCGCAGGCGGTGCCCTGCACCCGGACCTCACCCAAACCGGGGCGCCCCTCGATCCGCAGCGAGCCCGCTCCGGCGATCACCGAAAGGGTCTTGGTGCCGTCGACGGCAACGGTGGCCGAGCGGTCTTGCTGGAACTTGCAGTTGTCGGCGATGGAGCCGGAAACCTCAACAGAGCAGCCACTGAGAATCCACGCTGCGGCGACTGCCAGCAGCCCGTACTTGATCATCTTCACGAGACATGCCTCCCCGATCTTCACTCACACCCTTTGGACGAGGGTGGTTACTGTGAACCCTTCAACCATTCGCGAAAAAAGTTGCGAACGGCGAAATGCTCGCCATCTGACAGACGGCGGTGGCGGAGACCCGGGCGCCGCTGACGAGCCCCTGGCAGTAGAAAAAGAAGACGCCCCGGGTCGTCATTGAACTGGGCCCCATCTCGTGGACACTCTGAATAGACCCGCTCCTTAGCTGGCCAAAAGATGGTTCCTGTACTCAACAGGGGCCATCTTTTTCCTTTTCCACTGGTAGCGGTGGTGATTGTAATCGTAAATGTACCTGTCAATTATGGCCCGAACCTCGTCGAGGGAGTGGCAGCCGGCAAGGTCGATCTCATCCTTCATGTGGCCAAAGAACGATTCAGTCGGGGCATTATCAAGGCAGTTGCCCTTTCTCGACATGGATTGGACAATGCCCAAATCAGCAAGTTGCTTGATAAAGATTGGATGGGTGTAGTGAACGCCTTGGTCCGAGTGCAGCAACGCTCCGATGAGCCGATCACGACCAAGCCTGGAGACTAATTGTGTGAGAACGCCTAATGCGAGTTCCATACCAAACGATGCAGACAGCCTGTGGGCAACGATTTCCCCAGAAGCCATGTCCCGAATGACTGAGAGAAACGATCGCTGTCCATGTCCGTCGTACAGGTATGTAATGTCTGCACCAAAAGCCCTGTAGGGTGTTCGTTGGTCAAATCTACGCTGAAGGACGTTAGGCGCTGTTCTATGTTCCTGGGTGGCCTTGGCCATCTGCCGGTACGGATTTCTACGGCGGACTTGCGCAGTTAGGCTGTACTTCTTCATAAGTCGTTTGATTTTTTTCGGGTTCATGATGATGCCTTGCCGCTCTAGATTCATCCGGATAACCCGCCACCCGGCCTTACGCTCCTTCTTCTCGAAGACGTCTTTAATGAGCAAGTGCTGCTCGTAGTCCGCCGCCTCCCTATGCAGGCGGCCGGATGCCGCTCTTAGCCAGCGGTAATAGCCGCTGCGGCTTACACCTGCAACGTCACAGAGATAGCTCACCGTAAACTCTTCTCCGGATGCGCTTACCAAGTCGTCAATCAGTGCGTACTTCTCCGATGGTTGGTCAACCACGCCCCTTTCTATCGCGTCGAGTTTTTTTAGCAGCTCGTTCTCCCTTTCCAGGTACCTTATCCGCACTTCAGCACGGCGAAGCTTCTCCTCAACCGTCAGTTCATGCTCGACCTGCCGCCCTTTAGCGCTCTTTCCGCGCTGATCCTGCCTTAACGCTTCCTCGCCACGCTGCTTATATACCGCACGCCATTCCTTCAAGCGGTCCTTTGGGGTATCGCTCCCAATGAGGTCCAACTCGAATCCCGCTTCGAGAAAGATGGTCAGTGGACTCTTTCCCTCGACCAGGTTTGCGCGGACAGCCTTGACCTTAAAGTCAGGACTGTAAGTAATTTGCGTCTCGCCAACCCTGAGCACATTTTGGTTCTGCAATATCTTCGCTCGAGTTTCTAGATCGAACACTCTTGCCGCCATTCCCGTCACCACACTTTCTATGCAAAGCCTCTAATACCTCAAAAAAGAGTAGAACCCTCCTGGGGGACACTTTTCAGGTGTCCACCAAGAGGGTTCCAGTTCATCATCGACCCGGGGCGCTTTTGCGCATTCTCAGACGAGGAACTGGCTGATGATCGCGTTCACGTCGGCGGAGCGGGTCAGGAACGGCGCATGACCGGTGCCCTCAATCACTCGGAACGTGGCCCCGGCAACATGCTCGGCGATGTACTGCCCCGCCGACAGCGGGCAAATCATGTCCTGGTCGCCGTGCATGACCAACGTCGGCGCCGTCACCTGCCCGATTTCCGGCCGCAGGTCGACGGGCGCCGCCTGCTCCATGATGGCGATGTAAACGTCGGGGCCAGCCATATGTGCCATGGACTTCAGCAGGCTCTCCAGCTCCGGGTCGTGGGGCTCGGGCAACATCATCTGCCCGAAGGTGGTCATCAAGCCGTTGAAGTCCTGCTGGGCGGCGCCAATCAGCATCGCCTGCTGCTCAGGCGGCATTGCGTAGGGGAAGTCGGGCTTTGCCACCAGCATGGGGGTGCCGCCGATCAGGATCAGGCGGCTGACCCGCTCGGGGTGGGCGACAGCAAACGCGATGGCCACGGAGACGCCCATCGACCATCCGACCAGGGCCGTCTGCTGGATGGACAGGCTGTCCAACAGTTCGAGGAGGTCCTGCACGTGGGACGCGAAACTGAAGGAGTTGTCAGCCGGTTTCTCGGACTCGCCGTGTCCCCGCAGGTCGTAGGCCAGGACCTGATGGTTTTGCGCCAGCACGTTCTCCTGCTCCTGCCAAACCCGGTGAGTCGCCCCCAGGCCATGAATCAGCGTGACCGGCGACCCCTCACCCGTCAGACGGTAGTTGATCCGCACCCCATTGCAGACAGTCTGCACAGCGTACCCCTCCTGCATCGATCTGGTTTCTACCTGAAAGAACGCAGGTCGGGTGAATTTGTGCGGATGGACGTTCAGGATTTTCTCATCGGTCGATGACGCTCCAGCGGAAGAGGGGGACCCGGGCACGGCCGCCCAGGCGGTAATAGGTGATGGCGGCCACTTCGCGCAGGACCAGGTACTTCTCGTTGATGGGGCGGATGGTAACCGGTGCCGGAGAAGCGTTGATGGCGAGGTCCTCGGCCATCAGGAGCGCCCGCTTGGTGTGAAACCCGTGGGTGACGACAAGGGCATCTTCCAGGCCCTGCTCCACCATGATTTCCCGGGCGTTAACCAGGTTCTCCAGCGTGGAGGTAGAGCGCTCTTCGAGCAGAATCTGCTCCGCCGGCACGCCCTGGGCGGTCAGGTATTCGGCGCAGACCGAGGCTTCCGACCGGGGGTCGTCGCCAACACCGCCAGTGCAGATGATATAGCGGCGAATCAACTGCTGCCGATGGAGCTTCACGGCCACATCCAGGCGTTCCCGCAGGGCGGGGCTGGGCTTGCCGTTCCACACACCGGCTCCCAGAATGATGGCGGCGTCGCGGGACTGATAGGAAGCGGACTGCCAGGTCCGCTGAATATCGTTGTACTGATAGCCGACATAAGCGGTGCCGGCGAAGGCGAGGGCGCCCAACGCGATCAGCGCCCGCCGCCAAAACGGTCTGTTGATGGCCACTCGATCGTCACGTCCTTTGCTGCGATGGGGGGCTCATTCACTAGTACATGGACGAACACCAAGGTATGTATGATTCGCGGCGGGGAAAAGTTGCAAACTTGTGGTTGACAGATGTGTCGGCCCTGTGCTTAAATAGCGACAGTTGTTCATGGCAGCCCGTTGCGGTTGCCGGACACCAGTACTTTCTTGGAGGTGGCGATATCATGACTGCGAAGGCAATTTCTCGCGCGCAAGTTTATCGCCATACCGTGCCAGGAAACGTACAGGCCTAAGAGCCTCTGCGTTTGTATCCTCCGGCCACGGGTGGCAACCCGTGGCCTTTTTGCGCTCTTGAAGCGCGCGAAAGGGCAGAGTGGCAAAGGCCACGGGACAGAAGATCGTTCTGACCCGTGGCTGTTTCTATTCTGACCGTACTTTCAAGGAGGATGCACAGCAGTGCAATGTGAACGTGGTTTGGTTGTTCGTAATGATGGCCCCCGCATGTGGGTGGGCCTTGGTACCGAAGAGGTTCCCTGTGTGCTGCGCGGCAAGCTCAAGCGTGAGGCGCAGCGTGTAACCAGCCTGGTGGTCGTCGGCGATGAAGTGGAAGTGAGCCGCCAGCCTGATGGTACCGGTGTGATTGAGAACATCTGCCCGCGGCGCAGTGAGCTTTCTCGCCAGGGCTTCCATGGGTATGTCCATGTGATCGCTGCCAACGTCGACCAGTTGCTCTTTGTCGGGGCGGCCCAGCAGCCTCGGTTCAAGCTCCACCTGGCGGAGCGGTTCCTGGCCATCGCCCGGCGGGGCCGCATGGAGGCGGTGGTCGTCATCAGCAAGTGCGACCTGGAGCATGAGAACACCCTCAAGGCGTGGGCGGCGCCCCTGGAGCAGGCCGGGGTGCGGGTGCTCTACACCAGCATCATGACCGGTCAGGGGGTCGATGAGCTGCGCTCGCTGCTGTCCGGCAAGGTCTCCGTGCTGGCGGGGCAGTCGGGTGTGGGCAAGTCGAGCCTGGTGAACGCCCTGTTCCCGGAGGCCAATATCAAGACCAATGCGGTCAGTGAGGTTTCCAGCAAGGGGCGGCATACCACCACATCCAGCCGGCTCTACCCGCTGCCGGGCGGGGGCTACCTGGTAGACACGCCGGGAATCAAGTCGCTGGAGCTGATGGAGGAGGACACCGACGAAGAGGCGATTGATGACCTCTATCCTGAGGTGACCGAAGCGGCCGCGGGCTGCAAGTTCCGTGACTGCACCCATACCCATGAACCCCAGTGCGCAGTCAAGCAGGCGGTCAGCGTCGGCAAGATTCGCCGGGACCGGTACCAGAACTTCCTGCGGATTCGAGGGGCGTAACGGATGGACTTCACTTTGCGACCGTTTGTACCCGATGATGCGCCCCGGGTGGCGGCGCTGATTGCCCAGATCGACCCCGATCCTCCCACGGTGGAGGAGGTCGTCGAGTTGCAGGCCGGGTTCCCGGTGCAGGACGGGGCGCTGCAGCTGCTCCTGGTCGCCGTCCGGCCTGACGGCCAGATCGTGGGCTTCGGCCAGAGCTATCGGAAGCCCTGGCACAAGCCGGGCAAGTTCTTTCAGTTCCTGGTGGTGGACCGTGCCTGCCGGCGGAAGTCCATCGGCCGGGCACTGGCGGCGGCCCTAGAGCAGTTTGCCGTCAC
>Ga0196970_1000894_pt1 | contig 26007 bp, 26 predicted proteins | sample S1v_513CmetaG_FD_148672 | JGI IMG/M metagenome (GOLD analysis project Ga0196970, IMG submission 148672) | Soil microbial communities from Anza Borrego desert, Southern California, United States - S1+v_5-13C | ecosystem: Environmental > Terrestrial > Soil > Desert | place: USA: California... | reverse complement strand
TTTCGTATTGTGCTTTTGCCTGCAATAGTTGCACCTGGGTCCCGATATTTTGTGCCCAAAGCTTCTGCTGTTTATCATATAGCTGGCGAAACAAGCTTAGTTGAGCATCCTGTGCCTTTATCTGAGATTCAATAGCACCGGCATCAAGTATCGCCAGTGTTTGACCTTTTGAAACCCTTTGGCCAGGTCGCACGTTCACTGTTCTCACCACTCCAGGTGCCTGCGGTGTTGCAAGCACATTCTCATCACCTGTTATTTGTGCCTGTACCTCAATGAAGGCATTGAAGTTTGCCGGAGCCACAGTCATTACAGATACGGCCTCGGCTTTCGAGGAATCGTTCTTTGACGTTTCGAGTTCAAGCGCCGCAATCTTTTGGTCCAGTTCAGCGCGCTCCTTCTTTAGCTTTATGAGCTGCTCGGTCTTGTTTTCAGTTTTGCCTCCGCAAGCTGCTAAGGTCAATGTCAATATTAAAAGATAGACGTTATTTTTCATGCTTGTAATTGATATCGTTTGTTACTAATTATTTTAGTGTTCCTAGTGCCCGTTGCAGGTCTGCTTGTGCATTTACAGCCTCAAGCATCGCTTGGAAATAGTTGTTCTGAGCTTGCAGGAAATCGGATTGTGCCTGAGTTACCTCAAGGTTGCTACCTACGCCTTCCCTGTATTTTCTTTGAGCAAGGTCGAGGACAGTGCCTGCTAGCTCCTGGTTACGTTGTTGGCTCTGAACTGCTAACAAAGCATTCCGTAATGAAGTTTGTGATTGTGCTGTTTGAAAGTCTATTGATCTGGTTAGTTCATCAATGTTATTTTTAGTCTGTTCTATAGTTAACCTGGCTTGTTTAACCCTGTTTCTTCGCTGAAGTCCATCAAATATTGGAACGTTCAATTGCAGTCCCCACATGGAAGAGAATTGATAGTTTTTTCTGAACTGGAATAGTTCATTAAAGTTTCCTGTCGAATAGTTGTACCCTCCGTTGATGAATGTGGATAGGGAAGGCAAAGCAGACAGCCTGTGTCTCTTAAGGTCATATTCATTCAGTCTCAGCTGTGTCTGGGCCAGGTTGTATTCTATTCGGTTAGAGTATTCCTGTGTAGAATTAATCAGATTTAGGCTTTCTTCCAGGTTGCCTTCTAAGGAGGTGTCCGTAAGTACAATCGGTTGATTTAGCGGCATCGCCATTCTATATTTCAGAATCTGTTCGGTCAATTCCAGAAGGCTAGCTATTCTTATACTGTCAGTAGCGAGATTGTTTACCTGAACCGTTGTTCTATCCAGCTCAATCTTCTCTACAAACCCTGTTTCTTTCATTATCCTTACATCGTTTGCCAGATCTCTCGCATTAGCTAAAGAACTTTTCAATATCTCAAATTGTTTCTGAGCCACTACCAGGCTATAGTAAGACTTCTGAACATTCAGCTTCACTTCTTCCTCGGAAAGATTTGCATTTAGCTCCATCAGGCGCATCACAGTTTTCTTAGCTTGCAAGGCAACCAGCACAGAACCATCGAACAATATCTGGTTTGCTGTTACACTTGCGTTCGTGGTATACTTAGGCGTAAATTGTACAGGTACAAATGTACCTGCAGGCTGCCCGAGGAACTCTCCGGGTAAGAATGACTTAACTGGCTCTAAGAAGTCCTGGTAATTGCCTACGCCATTAATCTTTGGGTACGCCAGACCAGTTATCTCATCATTTTTAGCTTGCTGAATCAGTACGTCAAGTCTTGCATTCTTTATTGTAGTATTGTTCTTCAGTGAGTATTCTACCGCATCCTCCAGGCTAAGTTCAATGGGTTCCTGAGCCAGGCCGACAAACGGGATAAGAAGTAGCGTCAGACTTAAAAAGTATAAATATCGTCTCATATAGTAGTTACTTTCTTTAGGTATTTCTCTTTGTATTTCTGGTAAAGTTTTTCTCCTTTCGGTGTCATTATCCCATACAGGTAGTGCTCTGCTATTTCATGTCCTACTACATGCATATCATGTCTTTCGTTCACCAGCAGGTTCGGATGAAACATCATCAATGACAACTCCATCCTGTATCGGGCCATAAATTCCGGGTTTACATCTGCGCGATAATTCCCTTCTGCAATCCCTTGCAGTATATTGTCCTTTATCCGTTCCACATCCTCACCCATCAGTTTTTCTTTGAACTTCTCATAGCCGTCAGGGTAGTACCGCTCCAGCTCCATCAGGGCGTTCGGGTTTATCTGCCGGTGTATCTGGTCAAACATATCCATGGTTCTCACCATCCCCTCTATAGCGTTCGCAGACTGGCTCATCGCCGCCTGGCACATTCCTGAGATCTTGTCCTTGTACCAGCTCACTGATTCAATCACGATCTCATTCTTATTCGAAAAGTGCTGGTACAGTGTCTTCTTACTTATCCCTGCCCGTCTAGCTATATCGTCCATTGTTGTGACTTTGAAGCCATGCTGACGAAACAACTCTGTAGACGCACTCAATATTTTTATCACCGGTTCCATAATGTCGGCGCAAAACTATGGAAACAAAATTCATGGTCATAGTTTCCATGGTATATTCTTTATCTATTTAGCCTATCAGGAATTAGTATCAATATCTGTTGGTAAAGGGTATTCTCACCTGCTGCGAAAAGGGCTCTATCTCTCTACATGCAAAGATACCGCAGCCTGAAGGTGCAGTCAATAACTTGTCGGTAAGCACCCGCTTTTTGTCGGTGAACACCCTTCTTAGGTCGGTGAGTGGAGCGGATGGTAAATGCATATTTCAGACAGGCAGAAAGTTTTTTCTATTTTGTCCTCCTAAATTGTTGAATGATGGGTTTTCTAAAAGACTTTAAAGAATTTGCCTTCAAGGGCAACGTGCTCGATCTGGCTGTTGCTGTCATCATTGGCGGCGCCTTTGGCAAGATCATTACTGCACTTGTGAATGATATCATCATGCCCATTATCGGGAAACTCACGCCCGGTGGTCAGAAGTTCACCGACCTGTTCTACATACTCACTCCTGGTAAGTCTGGCGACAATTACAAGTCACTGGCACAGGCCCGGACCGATGGGGCTAATGTGCTGGCATATGGCGATTTCATACAAACAGTGGTCGATTTCCTCATTATTGCCTTCTTTATTTTCCTTGCTATTCAGGGTATGCGCCGTATGCAGCGGAAGAAGGAAGAGGCTGAAGCCCCCGCCCCAGGTCCATCTTCCACTGATCAACTGCTAATAGATATTCGTGACGAACTCAGAAAACAAAACAAGGGAATGTAATTTTTCTAGCTTAGCTACGATTAATTCCGTTTTTTTGTGGAATCTATTATGACTGGGAAGATTTATCAGGACTTATGCATCCTTAAGAAAAATGGTAAAAGCAGTTTTGCCGTTCTGGTCGATCCGGATAAGGTAGCGCCATCTGACATGGCTTACATGGCAGAACTGTGCAATGATGCCGGTGTCGATTATCTGCTTATGGGTGGTAGCCTGGTAGTTGCCCACCAGTTAGATGCATGCATTCAGCGGTTCAAGGCCGATTCTGAAATACCCGTACTTCTTTTCCCCGGCAGCCCCGCTCAGGTTACCCCCTATGCCGACGCCCTTTTGTATCTGTCTCTAATTTCCGGCCGCAATCCGGATCTGCTCATCGGTCAGCATGTTGTCTCTGCTCCTATGGTCAAGGCCAGCGGACTGGAGGTGATCTCCACCGGGTATATGGTTATCGATGGCGGCGTTCCCACCACGGTATCTTATATGAGCCACTCCGCCCCCATACCTGCCAATAAGCCAGATATTGCGCTTTGTACGGCATGGGCGGGCGAGCTGCAGGGCAAGCATGTTATATATATGGATGCAGGTAGCGGTGCCAGACACCCTATTTCTGAAGAAATGATCCATAAAGTTAGTTCTCATATACAGATACCTCTGTTTACAGGCGGCGGTATTTACACCCCAGAGAAAGTATACGCTAATTGCCGGGCAGGCGCCAACGTGGTCGTCGTTGGAAATGCTATCGAGCGCGACCCGATGCTGATCAAAGAGCTTGCTCAGGCTACTAAAGAAGCAACGGCTTCTATCAGTAAATAGGTCCTCTTTGACCCTCCGGGGCTGCAGGTCTCTCTAAATTGGTTGGTGAAGCGACCATAAGTATCTAATAACCCCTTGCCACACCGCTTTCCTTCCAATTAATGTTTTGTTGGTTTCAATATATCCGTTACCTTTGCACTCCTTAATAAAAGTCCCGTAGCTGCGGGTTTAAAACGAGTAAAATATGAAACGCACATACCAACCAAGCCGCCGTCGTCGTAAGTCAGTTCATGGTTTCCGCAAACGTATGGAATCTGCTAACGGACGCAAAGTATTGGCTTCCCGCCGTGCAAAGGGTCGTCATAAGCTTACAGTGTCAGACGAGCGCCGTCTTAAATAATCTTCACCTAGTAAACTCATGCGCCATTCGTTATACTTTTAAGGCATACGAGCGGCTTAAGCGCGAGCAGCATATTGATACGCTTTTCCGTACAGGAAAGGCGTTTTCTGTTTCCCCTATCCGCGTTATTTACCACCTGGTCCCTCGTCAGGAAGGTGAGTTTTCGCCCGTACGGGTCGGTTTCTCCATCCCTAAGAAGAAGTTTCGCCTCGCCCCCCAGCGAAACAGGATAAAAAGGCTCCTCCGGGAAGCCTGGCGCCTCCACAAGCAGCAGCTCTACGATCATGTTCCACCTGCATCCCAGTTACACCTGTTCTTTGTATTCACAGAAGCTACAATGCCTAACTACGATACCATACGCAATGTCGTGGTGAAAGCCATAGAGCGATTAACGAGAGAGGTGTCCAGCAATGCGTAAATTATTCTCTGTCATATTCATCTGGCTCATCCGGTTCTATCAGGCATTCATCTCCCCTCTGCTTGGCTCGAAATGTCGCTACACCCCCACCTGTTCGGCCTACGGGCTGGAAGCCATACAAAAGCACGGCCCCTGGAAAGGGGCAAAGCTGGCCCTGAAGCGCTTCCTCTCCTGCCACCCCTGGGGCAAAAGCGGCTACGACCCGGTGCCGTAAATATCGTATTATAACAAACAGCCATGCACCTGGGATATCACCGACTCAGCACCGGCTCAGCACCGAATCTGCACCGAATCTGCACCGGCTCTGTTCAGGTTCTTATATTCCCCCTTCTGCTCCAAACTGCTAAACCACCCTCCGAGGTAAAAAAATCTCTTTACTTTCGAACCCTCTAGCTACTAATTACTAACTACTATTTACTAAAAGAATGTTCTACTCCTTCAAAGGCTTCATACCCGTTGTCCACCCCTCTGCATTCGTCCATCCGCAGGCTGCTGTTACCGGCAATGTAGTCATAGGTAAGGATGTATACATTGGACCTGGCGCAGCGCTCCGCGGCGATTGGGGCGGCATAGTCATAGAAGATGGCTGCAACGTCCAGGAAAACTGCACCATACATATGTTTCCTGGCGTCACAGTGCTGCTGAAGGAAGGAGCTCATATCGGTCATGGCGCCATCATCCACGGAGCTACTATAGGCCGCAATGTCCTTGTAGGTATGAATTCAGTGATTATGGATGAGGTAGAGATTGGTGATGAATGTATTATAGGCGCACTCTCCTTCATCAATGCTAATACAAAGATCCCTGGTCGGTCATTGGTAGTAGGCAATCCGGGAAAGGTTGTCAAAGAAGTTAGCGATGACATGATAGCCTGGAAGACAAAGGGAACTCAGCTATATCAGAGCCTTCCCGCAGACTGCTACGACAGCCTGGTTCAGTGCCAGCCCCTCTTCGAAATGCCCGAGCACCGCCCGCAGCAGGAGAGCCTCTACGATACATGGAATAAAATAAAAGGCGACAAAAAGTAAATCCCGCCTGATGGGGCGGGATTCAATCTCTTTGGCCGTTTCTATTCTGACTTAAGCTTCTTCAGAATTGATCAGGTCACCTACGAATTTTGCTACTGAAGCAATACGCTGATGATTTAAAGCATAGTGGATGAATTTACCATCCCTTTCAGTGATTACAATGTTTGCGCGGCGAAGAATAGCCAGATGCTGAGAAGCAACTGACTGCTCCAGGCGAAGTTTTACATAAATGTCGGTAACATTCATGCGTTTATTTTCTTCCAGCAACTTTACGATTTGCTGACGGAGTTTGTGGTTTATGGCCCTCAACGTCATCGCGGCACTCTTAACAGCCATGTAGTCCAGCTTAATTTGTTCGTTCGAACCTTCATCTTTGCGAATCACCAGCGTGTTAGCTGACATAGTCGTTTCCATTTTACAGATTAATTTTACAGAGGTTAATTAATAATTTCTAATAGTCGTTAGTATGTATATACATACGAGTATACGTGTTTGCAAACATACATACTAGCCAAATATGAAACAAAGGAAAACCGTTAATTTCTGTTAAGTCACAGTTAAAAAAGACTATAGTGTAATCTCTCAAACTATTTACAGCACTGGTTTTCTAAGGTTTATGTGTATAAACTTGTTTCAGATAAAACGGCTCAGCAGTCGCTACATTGACAAAGGTATGACAAATAAATTGGTTATTGACTTCCAAAGCCCAAAAGTCAGCATCAATTACTTCGTTCTCAATGTAATCGATGTGATTTGCCGTTGTAATGTTTGTTATAGTTTTTGGCAATAGCCCCGAAATTCTCAATTTTCCTTCTGCTCCAATTAGTGTTCTTACCAGGTCATCTTCATACACATGCTCAGGTGCACGCAGAGGCTCTCCATCATTGCTTAGCAGCGTAAAGAAGTATTCCTTTTCTCTTGCAGGAAGTGCAGCACCTAGTAGTTCGTACCCGCTTTCACCATCCTGCATTGCCAGCAGGTTCAGTTTGTTGGTCATTACCAGCGGCTTATCGGCTGCATAGCATATGCCCTTGGCAGTTGCAAGTCCAATTCTTAGTCCAGTATAAGAGCCAGGTCCGCCAATTACAGCCACCGCATCCAGTTCACTTATCGTAATGCCTGTGGATTTTAAGGCGCTGTCGATCATCGTATTGATTGTAGCAGCATGATTGCGCGCATCTGAGTTTTCTTGCAGGTATGCAACACTGGCATTTCTGGCAAGTGCCACTATCCCTTTCTCGGAAGACGTATCTATTAGTAATATATCACCCATGTGCGGGCGCAAATGTACGCCTCCTATTTATTTACTTTGTCCTATGGAAAAGAAAATCATTCGCACGCAACACGCACCTGCACCCATCGGCCCATACAATCAGGCAGTTCAGTTTGGCAACATGCTCTTCATCTCCGGACAAATAGCCCTCGACCCTGCAGACGGTACCCTGTACCAGGGCGGTGACATAAAAGTGGAAACAGAGAAAGTGATGGAGAACCTCAACGCCATTCTTCAGGAAGCCGGCATGAACTTCAGCAATGTTATCAAGTCCTCCATCTTTCTGATGGATATGGGTAAGTTTTCAGAAGTGAACGAAGTCTACAGTAGGTACTTCGAAGAATCTTCAGCCCCCGCTCGTGAGACAGTGCAGGTGTCAGGCCTGCCAAAGGGAGTGCAGGTGGAGATAAGTATGATTGCGGGGAAGGCATAAGCAGCGATGATCATCCAGTCAAAAAGAAGATCTTTAGGATTTCTGTTTTTGATATTGATCTTGGCTTCATTGGCAGGAGCTGTTTCGGTGCTGGTCTACCAAGTATTAATCAACTCTGATGGGGCAAATTCTTCAAATGGGATTGCTGCTGTATCTTTTATGGGGAGCCTTAATGCTGTATTTATCTATTATACAGTACGCGACTATAGGATAATCAGAATAGACACTGATGAGGAGCAGATAGTGATTTCTACTTTTTTTAAAAAGAATAAGTACGTTCTAAGTTTTAAAGTTATTCAAAGCTGTTATGTAGAACCAGTACGCGCAAGAGGCCCTGTTTACAAAAGCCTGTATCTGCAAACCAGTAGCCAGAAGATTGAAATATCTGATTTTTGGGTGGCAAACTTGCATGACTTTGAATCATTTTGTTTTGATCGCTTCCTTACAGGCGACGAAAGGCAGGAACAGATTAGCAGAAGCAAAGAAGTCGATAAGGAGCAGCGGCAATCAATTCTGTTCCTTGTTCTAGCTATTATAGGTGCGACAACCTATATATTGATTGACACAAACTTTGATGATTCAGCTGTATTCATGAGTATCGTTTCTGGGGCGGTGATGGTTTGGCTAGCTTTCAAATACGTCCGAATGTTTCGGAAACGAAATTTGTAGCAGTCCGCCAGCACTTTTATGTCTTAACGAGACTCCCTTTAGCTTGTTTACTGAAAATGTAATTTTACCTGCTCGAATGAGATCATACGATAAGTATATAGCTGCACTCTTCGCTTTTCTAATGATCGGTTTCCTTATTTTGGCAGCTATCAGTGAACCCTTCTTCAACTGGGCATATGAACGGCACCAGAATCAATTGAGCTGGTACATCCGTCCGCTGTTCCTGATACCATTTTGCTACTTTGCCTACAAACACAGCCTTGCAGGTATATCTATAACGGTTTTCTGCCTGTTTACCAGCATGTTCTGGTTTAGCGCTCCTGCTACTGTAAGTGAAGATGTAAAGATGTTCCTTCAGTTTGAAAAGGATTGGCTTATGAAGGATTGGGATATCTCAAAGGTCCTCCTGGTGCTTACGATTCCCTTATCATTCATCCTGCTAAGTACTGCCTTCTGGAAGAGAAGCCTTTGGTTGGGGTTGGCAGTGATAATTCTTATGGCTACTGGTAAAGTCTTATGGAGCATCAGTAATGCAGGCGAGGCTGGAATGTCTATCATAGTGCCTGCTGTTACTGGCCTGCTAATTTGTTTGGTGTTTATCTACTGTGGACATATGCGACTACACCGACGAAAGAACGAAACTTCATCTCCAGAGTAACTAAACCTCGGACTAGATCATTCTACCGCACCTCCGAAATGGACCCATTTGTGTTAAAGTGAGGTGTATGGGTAATTTTTTGAACAGATGAGTATGTCATCAAAGCAAAACGACAATACCAATAACTTTCCTATCTGCAGCCTCAGGTCTTAGTTTCTTTACCACCTTCTACCTTATAATATACGATACAGCAGGGCTTGGTCCGTTATTTTTATCGGTATAGTGAATCATTGCACAATACCCCGACTGAACTCCGGCTTTTCGGCCGTATAGTTGACCTACTATATTTTTATTCATGCTAACCGACACACGAACCAACAGCAGCAGCACTGCGCTCCACCAGTTGAACAAGGAAGAGATACAGGAAAACGTCACCAGACTAGGCAAATGGTTTCACCGGATGGACCTGAAGGGTGTTGACACGGCTCCGGATCATTTTCTGGGAGACTATCCATCCATTAAGTTTAGCCGTTTTGCAAACGCAATTGATGCAGATCTAAGCGGCAAATCTGTGCTGGATATTGGCTGCAATGCCGGCTTCTATTCTATTGAGATGAAGCGCCGTGGTGCAGCTCGCGTGCTGGGTATAGATTCTGATGATCGTTACCTTGAACAGGCACGGTTTGCCTCCGGGGTGCTGGGTTATGATATAGAGTTCCGCAATTTATCTGTGTACGACGTTGCTTCCCTGGGCGAGAAGTTCGACGTGGTCATATTCATGGGTGTGCTCTATCACCTTCGCCATCCGCTGCTCGCACTGGACCTGTTGTATGAGAACGTAGTAGGTGATGTGTTGATCTTTCAGTCGATGCTGAGGGGACCTGAAGAGGTGGACAGCCTGCAGTCCGACTACGACTTCTGGGAAACCGAAATATTTGAAAAGCCTGGGTACCCTAAGATGTACTTTGTTGAAGACCGGTATGCTCACGATCCCACCAACTGGTGGATTCCCAATACCGCATGTATGGAAGCTATGCTTCGCAGCGCAGGCTTCGCCATTACTGCAAAGCCGGAACAAGAGGTATATATTTGTCAGCGCTCTGGTCTTAAAGACGATCAGGTACGGGCAGTTTATCCATCTAAAAGCAAGTCCATCAAGTAAGTATGATCGAAGCAGTCAAGTTCTGGAACGAACCAAATAATAAATCACATTGGGATTTTGAGGTCGATCCTGAATGGCACAAATACTCGGAAATGGTGAGGTTGGCTGCACATGCAGTCAAATCTGAAAAGCCTCACATCAAGCGCGTCCTAGGCGGTATTTCTCCCATAGATCCTTTTTTTATCCAACGGCTTAAGGCAAACGGCACACTTGACGATCTGGATGCTGTCGCTGTTCATGGCTTCCCGCTGGATTGGAACAATTGGCAGCTCAATCAGTGGCAGGAGAAGATCGCCGAGATAGAGGCGGTTACACACCTGCCTGTATGGGTCACAGAAGTAGGTATTTCTACCTTTGGCGCCGAAGAAGTGCAGGAGTTCGGATTAAGGCGTACGGCAGAGTTACTCCTTGGCCGTGTTGATCGTATCCACTGGTACAGCCTTTATGACCTGCCGCGTGAGTGGGAGGCAACTACCCGGCACAGAGAGGCGGAAGGCTCATCTTACTATCGCCACTTCTACATGGGACTGCTTCGGGAAGATGGTACTCCTAAGTTAGCACTAAAGCAATTTTCGGAATATACTCCCGAAATGGGTATTTGCCAATGGTTCCATTTCGAAGATCACAGGCTCGATGCTGCGGTCGACTGGCTGCGTCGCCTTGGTGTTCGCAGGCTACGCACAGGTCTTAGCTGGGCGGATTACTTCAGGCCCGATGCTGAGCGCTGGTTCGATAGAATGATGTCTGCACTTGATGAATTCGACCTCACTATTACGTTTTGCTTTACTCCGGAGTGCCGCGGTATTCAGCCGCACCACACCAGTGCACCCCAGGTGATAGAGGAGTACGCAGACTTCTGTGTGCAAATGGTAAAGCGATACGCCTAGCGGGTGGTGCAATCAGGAGAGTCCCAGCCTTTTCAGAATGCTCCCGATCTTGCCTCGTCCGTATGCCATGCCGTGATAGATTGCCGCTGCCATAGCCGCCCATCGTATGTATATGGCAGGCCGTTGCACCCTCCTTGCCATCAGGAATACCTTCAGGCTCCATTTGGATATGTAGTAGCGCATCCGGTAGATGAGTTTTCTGTTTTTGGGAATGTTATTGCCAGGCTTCACTCTTTTCCTTGGCATTACACCATCTCGCTGCCAGGTAAGTCTGTAGGCCAATCCTTCCCTTCTTTGCCGAAAGCCGGCCGCTTGTGTATTCACCACAAATTCGTTGTCTACAACATCCAGATCCAGCCTTCCATCCGCTATGGCTGATTTGATCAATTGGTCTATTGTAGGTGAGCGTGTTACTACTACATTGGTGCCTCGTCCGTCCGAAGAGTAAGGCTCCACCCAGGCATCACCGAATGATACATCTGCTGTTTCTGCAACTACATCGTCACAGAAGTTGCAGGCTTCGTTCATAAAGTACCCTGCTCCCCAGTCTCCGTCTGCCAGGTGCCACCAGTCCTTGCTTACTGTCGATCCGTCTTTCATGGTAAGTTGCGCATTGTACCAGCTTGCAGGCCTGTCGGGATTCTTTGTTCTGAAATCCACCTGCCTCACATCTGCAATTGGTACATTCATTTGCCAGGCAAAGCTCTCAACAAACCTCGCGCTCTTCATATGTCCGCAGAACAGGCCCAGTGTGTACCGGATTCGGTCGTGCAACACTGCATCCTGCATTCGAAGCAGATGAATGGCTTTTATAAAACAAGGAATGCCTATTACTGCATAAGTGCCTGGCTCATTTTTGATCGTGGCTAAAACCTCAGATAGTTCAATGGGGTAATATCTGGACTTTGCACCTTCTCTTATTTCATGCTCTGTTCTTGAGATCCTGTATCTGAAGAATTTTTCTCCCTCTTCAGGCGCAGTAGCATACACATGCGCCACACCGTCTACTAGTCCGCTCTTCAGCAGTTCCGTTGCCACCCAGCTCACCATACCTCCTGAACTACCCTCCATCCTAAACCTTTCCTCTGCGGCATATCCTACATACGCCGTCTGCACACGTCCCAGGTATTCATCCGATGAGTGATGTTCCGGAAATAGCTTGGCACTCAGCTCGTCCTCGTTTTGGGCTGCGGGGGAGAAAGGACATATAGCTGCAAACGTTTCTGACTTCCTGTTCATCCAATCTTTGGGTGCAACAGGTTTCATCTGCCCGTAATGGTCCAGTTCCATATGTGTGGTGTTGTCGCCCAACTGCCCCACACAGCTTCCGCACCCAATGCAAAGTCCGGACTTGACTATGTCATTAGGGCTAAGTGGATTCATAATGATTCACTTTATTCATCACCAAAGCCTTGGTCAGGTATGCGTCTGACACTTTTCTAAACTGTTCTATTCTTCTGTAGATATTCTGATCTGGCGGCTGGGTTAGCAGTTGAGTAAATACCTGGCTAGTGGTGCTTTCTGAAACCAGATGTTGCTCTCCTTGTATCTTTGAGAGTAGTCCCATTATTTTATTCAGCCGGTATGGCATAGCCTCGCAAGCGAAAGGCTTCTGATAGTGCAGCGCAAAAATGCTGCCGTGGAAGAAGTTAGTGACTACGGCTGCTGCTCTGCTCATAAACAACCTAAACTGAATTGGGTCCGCCGTTATCCATTGTTCATCTGCCCAATCATTTCTGTACCCTATACTTATCATGGGAAGTCCAAGTGTTTTCGCCTGCTGCGTGATGTCCCGGATAAAAGAGGGTGAAAAACTATGACCATATGCAGCAATATATTTCTTGTTCAAAATAGGATGTTCACCATCTGCTGGCACTATCGGAAACTGAAGGCAAGGGTCTAGTACAAGCTCAGGTGTTGCTCCTGTGGCTCGTTCTACTAGTTCTTGTGAGTTTCTGTCTCTCACAGATATCATGTCAAAGTTCCGCAGTTGCTCCGCCCATTTCCACTCCATATCATAGTTAGAAGGATAATTGCCAAAGCTTGCAGAATAGGCTATCACCCGCTTTGCGTTAAGCCCTGTACCGAAGAATATTGGTTGTTTACAATACCAGGGATGAAAAAAGTTCCACACTTCGTCACTGCCAACTACCACAATATCACACTCTTCCATCACCTCAGGATCGTCTATTGGGAACCTGCTCGACAGAGGCATATCTTCAAATGCTCTGAAGAAACCCTTTATCTTCTCACTGTATAGTGCCTGATCGGAATATGGAACAGGTGCTGGCAGCAGGGGCTGCAGCGCACATTTCCACTCGGCTATGTCTATATGCCTTGCATAATGATCCAGGATCACCACGTCATGTCCGCGGCCCTTCAATCCCTCTGCAAGTGCCATTGCCTGCCAGTAGCTGCCATAGTTTATACAGCGATGAAATGTAAGTATACCGATCTTCAATGCCTTCATACCCAATCTGTTGGTTTTAACCCCGTGACTATCTGTTGCTGCTACTTACCTTCCTTTGTGGATAACGACTAGGCATTGATCAGCACTCTGGTTCCGGTATCGTAAATTGCTCCTCCATTATCAGTAAAACTCTGTGCCTTCTATTTTGGGGGGTGTTAATTGTCAACTTCTGTTGAACCTTTATCTATGACAAGATTTCTTTTAGTAAGACATGCGATCAACCCTACAGTAGGTAAAACTCTGGCTGGCAGGTCACCAGGTGTTGTCCTCAGTGAGACAGGAAGGTTACAGGCAGAAGCGGTCGCGGCGAGCTTATCAGGTCTGCCCATTGCTGCAGTCTATAGCAGTCCGTTGGAGCGTGCCACTGAGACCGCTGCGCCTATTGCAAAGCACTTCGGACTTTCAGTTGTCACCGCAGATGAGTTTGCGGAGATTGAATTCGGTGAGTGGACAAGCCGCAGTATTGATGATCTCAGGAGTGACGTACAGTTTCAGCGTTTCAACACCTTCCGCAGCTGCACACGTATACCTGGAGGTGAGTTGATGGCAGAAGCTCAGTTACGCATGGTTCAGGGGCTGGAGAAACTAAGACAACAGCACAGAGACGAGGTAGTAGTGGTGGTAAGCCATGCTGATATGATAAAAGCAGCTATCGCTTTCTATGCAGGCATTCATATCGACCTGTTTCAAAGGATTGAAATAGCCCCGGCTTCCGTAAGCGCCCTGGCAATAGACGATGATACTGCCAGGATTCTCGGGGTCAATTACACGGGTGGCATAAATATTTAGGGAACATTATAGATGCTGTGTCCGCTTGCATTCAATTTGCCTGCGGTATCATCAATTCAGCCTTTCATCTAATGTTCTAAACCAAGCCATATGCAAGACACTATTGCAAAAGCCGAAGGAAAGCTCGGTATCCTGTTGCCCGGATTAGGAGCGGTCGCCACTACACTCATCGCCGGTGTAGAAGCAGTAAAGAAGAATCTCGCTCAGCCCGTTGGTTCACTCACCCAAATGGGAAACATCAGGTTGGGTAAACGAACAGAAGACCGGTACCCAAAGATAAAGGACTTTGTACCGCTGGCTGATCTTAATGACATTGTCTTTGGCGGGTGGGATGTTTACAGCGACAATGTTTTCGAATCTGCCATGAACGCAAAGGTGCTGGAGCCGATGATGCTGCATGCTGTGAAGCAGGAGTTAGAGGCCATCCGGCCAATGAAGGCTGTTTTTGACCGCACCTATGTTTCTAATCTTGATGGTCAGCATATAAAGGAAGCTGCCACGAAGGCGGATCTTGCTAAGGCAGTGATGGATGATATAGAGAGTTTCAAAGAAGCTAATGACTGTTCCCGGGTTGTGATCGTCTGGTGCGGCTCCACTGAAAAGTATATTGAGCAATCAGAGGTCCATGATAACATCGAGAACTTCGAAGAGGGGCTACTGCGAAATGATCCTGCTATCTCCCCTTCCATGATCTATGCCTATGCAGCTATAAAGTTGGGTGTACCCTTTATGAATGGCGCTCCCAATCTCACCTGCGATATACCAGCGCTTATAGATCTGGCAAAGGAAACCAACACACCTATAGGTGGTAAAGACTTCAAGACAGGCCAGACGCTTATGAAGACCATCCTTGCTCCCGGACTTCAGGCGCGCGCACTCGGAATCAGAGGCTGGTTTTCATCAAATATTCTGGGCAATAGGGATGGCTATGTGCTGGACAATCCTGATAACTTCAAGACCAAAGAAGTATCTAAACTCAGCGTACTCGAAAATATCTTGCGTCCTGATATCAGTCCCGAGCTTTATGGCGATCTGTATCATAAAGTACGCATCAACTATTATCCTCCCCACGGCGACAACAAAGAGAGCTGGGATAATATTGACATCTTCGGTTGGCTTGGCTATCAGATGCAGATCAAGATCAATTTCCTCTGCCGGGATTCCATACTCGCAGCGCCAATAGTTCTGGACCTTGCATTGTTCAGTGATCTCGCAAAGCGTGCAGAAATGTCCGGTATACAGGAGTGGCTTTCGTTCTACTTCAAGTCTCCCCAAACAGCCCCCGGTCTGCCGCCCGAACACGACATCTTCAAACAACTGATCAAGCTGCAAAATACATTGCGCCACATGATGGGCGAAGATCTGATCACGCACCTAGGCCTGGACTATTACCAGGAGCTGGTGGAGGCGTTGTAGCGACAGTTTCTCCATCTGCTGGTAGCTCAAATAGGAGTATATATTATAAAAGTTAGAGCAAGCGCCTGCCGTTCCGGGTTGGCGCTTGCTCTTGTATAAGGGTTTAGGAAGCAGCTTATCTTTTTATCACAAGCTTTAAAGTATAGACATTGGCTTTGCTGAGTACCCGCACATTGTATATCCCGTTTGCAAAGTTCTCTGTACTTATTGTCGTCTGCTCGTTTGTGGCTTCGGACGTATGAACCGTCTTGCCTGTTATGTCTGTCATAGCAATGGTAGCTCCTATGGGAACATGGTTGATAGTGAGCATGTTACTGGCGGGATTTGGATAGAGCTGAACCTTTCTTGCAGCAGATTGTTCTGAAATATTGGTTGGGCCGCTTTCGTACACAAAGATTGAATCTTTGGCATGTACCACACCGTATAGTTCACCGTTGTGCATGGTTATGGCCTTGAAGAACCAGCTACCGCTTCCACCCATATACGACCAGGTGGTACCATTGTCAGTGGATTTGTAGGTATTGCCTCCGCCGAATGTAGAAGAGTAGAGAGTGGAGCCATCATAGTACAGGCACCTTGTGTCACTTGAGGAGAACCCCTGGTCTACCTTTGTCCAGTTATCGCCATCATCGGTAGACTTCCATACACCGCCGATGCCGAGGTACAGGTCATTGCCGATAGAAAGGAAGCGGGATGGACCAACCTGAGACTCTGCAACAGTAAGACCTGTACCACTTTTTGTAATCCAGGTGATACCATCGTCTGATGATTCAAGAACCCGGCGGTAGATGTCTATCACAAACAGCTTATTTCCTTTTCGGGTCATCTGTACAGGAGAAAAATTATTTACAGAAGAAGGCACGTTGGTTACTTTAGTCCATCCTGCGTCGGTTGGAGCCTGGTAGTACAACGCGTATTTATTATACCCAACGCCGAAGAAAACTTTGTTAGAGACGGAGTCATAGAACAACAAGGCTGACCCATAGTTTCCACCTGTTCCCGCAGTGTCAAGCTCCCAGGTGTTTCCTCCATCTAGGGAGCGGATGATACCGGAGCTGTTCTGCCGTACAAAGATGTCGCCGTTGTTGGTAAACTGGATCTCCACCAGGTCACCCAGACCAGAAACACCTGAAGTTAAATCAGTCCAGGTAGCGCCGTTGTCAGAAGAGCGGAAAAGGCCATCATTGGAAGCAACGTACAGCTTACCCTCATGGCTTTTGATGTCATTGTTTGGCCAGTGCTGAGATATCAGGCTATAGGGTTGCCATGACTGTGCCATTGCTACGGCGCTTGCAGATAACAAGGTAAATAATGTAAATAACTTTTTCATCGTAGGATTATGTTTGGTTTTATGTGGCAAAATTGCAAGCTTCAGAAGGGGCAGTCAATCACACTTTAGTTGGATTTCTGCATCCCTGATGGACTGCAAAGGCGTTTAGTAGTCTATCTTAATGAGCGAGACTTCCTTTCCCCTGTTGCCTTTTATCCGACCCGGGATGTAAATTCCATTCTCTGCAAACAGAGCGGGAGAATTCCCAAGCGTGAAGAACTTCTTTACCTCTTTGTCTAGCTGGATGCTTCTGGCAGTTCCGCTGGAGCCGTCTATGATATACATGCTGCTCAGGTGGAAGATCTCAAATAACTGTGTTGTCTGGGTGTAGGAGGTTGTGGTTTTCAACTGATACCCTCCACCCATCGAGTGCGTGGATGAACTGCTATTAGTACTGGTTTGTTTTTCATTGGTGAGTTCATGGGGCTGGTCGGCGAGCAGCAGATAGATATTGTTGCCTTTTACATGCAACTGCTCTGTATGGATGGAGTGTTTTTCCAGATCAAGGTGGGGGAAAACATAGTACCTGATCAGTTCTCCGCCCGCGGAAACTAGAAGACCGTGATGCCAGCCGTTAGACTTTCCCATAAGAAACACATTGCCATTGTCCAATACCGATGCGGAATAGAACAGAGGTCCGCCGGTAAACTTCATGTTTGGCTTGGAACCGTTCGTCTCCAGTTTTTGGTCAAACACCTTCTCCGAATAGGTTTTAAAGGGAAATAGTTTTCCATTTTCATCTAGTACAGCGATGCTTATGGCGTTTGTATTCTGCCCCTCGTAAGATGATATGAATCCCTTACCTTTTGTTGACCCGGTACCCACCAGGTAAGTCTTGTTTCCTGCTGGCAGGGTTTGATACCGGTTTACGTTATTCAGGTCTGACTTTATTTTTTGTTCATCCACGAAGTTGTTGTTGACATCGAAGCGATACAGATAGAGGTATCCTTTTTCTTCATCTTTTGCGTTCAGTTGTTTGTGAGGTTTGTAAGTGGATGGAGCATTCAGCGGAACAGTCATCACCGTCATGTTGCCTTGTGCATCGCTCCCCGCACCTACTCCCCGCATTGAGTACGGCATGATGTGAATATTGCTGGTCTCTGAATCGTCGAAGCCTATCTTAAACACGGCCAAACGATTGGCATTGTGCGGTGAAGGATTTCTGATGCTTATCTTTTCAGTGATCACACCGGCTGACTGCAGATACCCTCCATGAGGAACAAACGGAGAAGTAGTAGCGTTGGAGAAATCAAAAGGCACGTACCGGCCATTGCGCGCCTTGAACTTGTACAGCATTTTGTCTTTAGGGATAATGGCTCTTGCACCGATATTAGTTGTTCGCCACGCATCTTCCACTTTGAGTTTACGGGTATCCTTTACTTCTAGTTTAAAACCGTCTATGAACTTGTCTGTACTGGAAAGATAGATGAGACTGTTGGTCAGTTTAAGGGCGCCCCAACTCTCATTTGCATAGAGGACCTTTAAACCCTGGCCGGGCTTTACTTCAATGGCATTGGCCTGTTTTAGTTCGGGGCTCTTCTCAAGGTCGGCTGTTGTCAACATATTGACGGCATCTGAGCCGTTGTGAGCGGCAACGAATTGCGCCTGTTCATCAAACTCATATGCGACCAACTCGTCTTTTTCCTGGAAGAAGACACCGATGTTTCCGTTGCTGAGCGCGTAGGTGCCGCCATAGACAGCATTTTTCAAAGTCTTAACTTCGGCAATACCTGTTTTTACCTGAGCAAATGCAGTGCTTGCCGCTGCCATCAACATGAAAAGGTAGAAGGAGACCTGTGTTCTGAAGCCTGATGTCATAATTTCAACGTCTTTGTTTTGCAACAAAGTTCATCCCCTGAAGGTGGGTGTGCAATCACACTTTAGTTGGATTTCAAGATCATCTACTTTGTGGAAAGACTTTGTTCAAAGCATCGGTTCGGCTGGAGACCTGTAACTTCTCGTAGATGTGATGGACATGAGAGCGAACAGTTTCAAGGCTTACGAAAAGCTTGTCTGCAATCTCCTTGTACCGGTAACCTTTTGCAAGAAGTTCGAGTATTTCGTTCTCCCGGTTAGTAAGATTGTAGACGGATTGTTTCACTGCAGGAGCGTGAAAAGAAGCAATTACTTTCCTGGCTATGCTGCTGCTCATCGGGGACCCACCTTTTTGTAATTCTGCAATGGCCTGAATAAGTTGCTGGCCTGTCGCGGTTTTCAGGATATAGCCACTGGCACCAGCTTTCAGAGCATCAAATATCTTTTCGTCGTCCTCGAAGCTTGTCCACATCAAAAATTCAATTTTAGGATAAGCAGGCTTCAGCTTTTTCATGCATTCTATACCGCTTTGCCTCGGCAGCCCTATGTCCATGAGCGTTATCTCCGGTTTGCACGATTCGATATCTTTTATGAAATCCTCTGCGTTGGTGAAAGTGGCTACCACCTCTACTTCTTCGCTAAGCATGAGAATCTGACTGATTCCTTTCAGCAGTTCCTTGTCATCTTCCACTATGGCAATTCGGATGGGTTTCATCTTCCTGCAAAATTCACGATGAATGACCAGTTATGCTATCCAACTTTAGTTGGATTTTTAAGTGGAATGTTTTCAAGCGAGATGGCGATCCCTTTCCCTTTTGCGCTTTCTACAATGAAGTTTCCTCCACATTCAATTGCACGCTTTTCCATATTCCTCAGGCCGTTTCCATTTTCCTGTGAGCCAATATGTGTCATTCCCTTACCGTTATCCACGATGTCGATAGAAAAATGGTTGTGGAAAAGTGTTAGTGTGATTTTTACTTCTGTGGCGCAGGCATGTTTAACGATGTTATTCAGAGATTCTTTTACAATCAGGAATATGTTTCTTCTTAGTTCCGGAGCCACAGAGATATCCGGGATATGCTCAGGGAAGTTGATCCTGCATTTTATATCTGTTTCTTCCAGGTAGTCATAAGCGTAACTTCTGATGTAGGCAAAAAGGTTGTCGAGTTTATCGTTGCCCGGATTTAGTGCCCATATTATTTCCCCAATGTTATGGCTGAGTTCGCGCGACTCGCTGCCCATTTTTTCCAATGACTCCAGTATTCCGTTCTTTATTTCCTTTCCTGTTTGCAGGTGCAGTCTTACCTGTTCACTGCGCATAAGGATACGGGTAAGGCCCGCTCCTATTTCGTCGTGCATATCCCGTGCAATCCGCATGCGTTCCATTTCTTTCTGTTTTAGCATTTCCTGTTCTTTCTTTGCCTGTTGTTTTTTCCTGTAGCGTGCAAAGAGGAAGAAAGAAAGAGCGGCTGATATCAAAGCCAGCAGCACAACGATAGTAAGTGTAAGGCGCTGCCTTGCCTTTTCAGCGTTTAGCAGCGTGATCTGTTTCTCTTTTTGAGCAGTTTTGTACTTTATGTTCAGCTCAGCAAGCTGTTTGTTGTTCTCCGTATTTAGTATGCTGTCCTGGAATATTTTGTAGAGTTTATAATCAGTCAGCGCCTGTTCGAAGTTGCCTGATCTTTTGTGGTAGTCGTGCAGGCAGTAATAATAATCATCCAGGATGTGCAGTGACCTAATGTTAGGTAGAAGTCTTCTGCAGATGTCGAGATACGTTTTAGCTCCGGCTAGGTTTCCACTGTAGACGTAGATTTCAGCCATACTCAGATTACTTTGAAACTGATTGAGGGTATCCGATTTACGTACATACTTCAGGCTTGCTTTAATAAGCTCTAGTGCTTTTAACGTGTCTTTTCTACTTCCCTTTTCAAAGTAGACTGCACCCAGGTTCTTGTAAGCGTCCATCAAACCAACGGAGTCATTTATCCCCTGAAACTGTTGCATTGCCCTGCGGTAATAGTGCTCACTAAGAGAGTCTTTAATTTGCATGTAATACACATTGCCCAGGGTGATTAAAGTACGACCGAGACTTTTCTGCTCGTTTTGCTCAGTGAAGGCCTGCTCTGCTTTCTCCAGATATTTGACTGCTTCTGAGAATTTTTCTGTCTCCATGTAAACAGAGCCAATTGCCTGGTGCGCAGTGGCAATATTGTAGCGGTCATTCTTCTTTTCGGCTGCAGCCAATGCTTTAAAGAAGTGATCCAGAGCAGTGGTAAATTCACCGCTGTTGTAATAAACAGTTCCTATGTCAGAATGTATTTTTGAATGCTCGTCAGCATATCTAGGGTCTGTGAGCCTTGCTTTCAATTCTTCTACAGATTGCGCATGGGCCGGCAGCGAGCAGGCACATAAGCTGACTAGAAAGAAAAGAGCTGTTCTTATTAGTTTCATGGTGTTCGATAGATTTTTTGGTAACCACGATGAAGCTGCGGTTTGAACCTGAAAAGAGAACTTTATAGGTAGCTACAATGCACTAACAGTAATACCTTAACACATACTAAAGATAATGGTTATAAGGGAAGAGGCAAATAAGGTGCGGACTTAGCTGATATTAGAAGGCAGTAGCAATAGTATTCTGCGCTATCGGATCCCTACTTTGGGTTCAACTCAATCAATTGAAGGAATCACGAAAAAAATTGAAATGGAAGCCACTTGATAGTCGTGAAGTACCCTGTCAGTTGCAGCCTTCAATCAGCCTGTGTATTTTAGCGAATCATGGGAAATGACGATATCCGCTGGCAGCAAAGACTTCAAAACTTCAATAAAGCCCTGGTTCAGCTAAATAATGCCGTATTGTTGTCGCAGCAGCGAAAGTTATCAGACCTGGAAGAACAGGGACTGATCCAGGCATTTGAATTTACTCACGAGCTCGCCTGGAATGTAATGCGTGATTATTTCAGGCATCAGGGAAACGATAATATACATGGATCAAGAGATGCAAGCAGAGAGGCTTTTCAGATGCATCTGATAAATGATGGCGACGGATGGATGGAAATGATAAAGAGTCGCAATCAAACTTCTCATACCTATAATGATGAAACGGCTGCAGAGATTGCAGAGAGAATTACAAGCTGTTATGTCAGGTTGTTCAATGACTTCAAGGCGAAAATGGAGAGCTTAAAGTCTGAGAAGTAAGATGCTATCTTTACAAAGAAACTCTATGCTGTACGGACTTAAAGCTGAGACTATCGAATCAATAAACAATGTCTTCAGCAAGCACGAAAGCATTGAGGAGGTAGTCCTGTATGGGTCTCGTGCTAAGGGAAATTTTCACCCCTCATCTGATATCGACCTCACCATGAAAGGTGATTCGCTTTCCCTTCACGATCAGCTTAGAATCGAGACGGAGCTCGACGACCTCCTGCTGCCCTACAAGATAGACCTATCATTGTTCCACACCATTAGTAATAGCGATCTACTCGGCCACATAACGAGGGTAGGAAAAATATTTTACAAAAAAAGACAGTGAACGATTGTACTTATCTGGAAATCGGAGCGGCGCAGCATATGTTTGCAAGGGCTAGACTGCTTTATTATGCTACCTTTTTATTAAAACCTGTAACTTCTTTCTTGTTTATCTCACGAATAATGCCAGTGCCTACTATTTTATTGCCTTCCAAAATAGAGAATGTGTCTCCTTGCTTCAGAGACTGGCGGATGTGACTCGATGGCATCATACGTATGCGTACATCTGCAAGCTCTCCGGGAGAAAGCTCTTCTTTTGTCAGCAACTCTATTTCTCCGGAAAACTGCATGACGGTATTGAAAGCAAAAGATGGTTTATAACCCGTATATACTGGCTTCTGCCTCCCTCCTTTTTCGGTAGGAAGGAGCGTCAACAAGGCAGCGATATCGTATGCAATTTCAGAGTGCTTCACTGCTTTCAAATTAAGGCACTTGTTTTCCTTCTAAAGTATTTTTAGCTGTAGCAAATGCTTTCTTCTCATCAAAGTCTTTCCATTCGGCATCTGAAACAACTCTATAAAACCGAGGCATCCTGATAATAACTTTCCGGTTTATCCCTTGTTCCGTTCCTTAGCCCAGGCATCCTTCAGCGTCACAGTCCTGTTAAACACCAGCTTTTCCGGAGTGCTCTCTGTATCCACACAGAAGTATCCCTTTCTCAGAAACTGAAAGTGCTCGCCAGATGATGCTGATGCCAGCGCAGGTTCTATATATACATTGGGGAGCACCTCCATAGACTTCGGGTTAATATAATCTTTAAAGTCACCGTCCTCGCTCGATGGGTTTTCTACTCTGAATAGTCTGTCGTACAGCCTTACTTCTGCAGTCTTTGCATGAGGCACGCTCACCCAGTGGATGGTACCCTTTACGTTGATGCCCGAGGTATCGTTGCCACTTCTGCTTTCAGGTATATAGGTGCAGTGTATCTCTGTTATATTGCCGGCTGCGTCTTTTTTGAAATCTTCACACTTCACTATGTATGCGCCCTTAAGGCGTACCATCAGTCCTACACCCAGCCTGAAGAACTTCTTTGGTGGGTTCTCCATGAAGTCTTCTCTTTCTATCCACAGCTCTTTGCTAAAGGGCATTACCCGCTTACCAGCACTTTCATCCTCAGGGTTGTTATCTATTTCCAGTTCTTCAGTCTGCCCCTCAGGGTAGTTGGTTACTATCAGCTTCACCGGGTCCAGCACTGCCATTACCCGGTTAGCAACCTTGTTGAGGTGTTCCCTTACACAAAACTCTAAGACGCCCAGGTCCACAACGTTTTCCCTTTTGGCAATACCAGTCATATCACAGAAGTTGCGGATCGCCTCTGCGGTGTAGCCTCTGCGCCTCATCCCGCTTACTGTAGGCATCCGGGGGTCGTCCCAGCCGCTTACGTGGTTATCGTTTACCAGTTGCAGCAGCTTACGCTTGCTCATTACCGTGTAGCTCATGTTCCGGCGGGCAAACTCATATTGCTTGCTAGGGTATATCTCCAGTTGCTCTATAAACCAGTCGTAAAGAGGCCGGTGGTGTATGAATTCCAAGGTACATATCGAGTGTGTGATGTGCTCAATGCTGTCGCTTTGTCCATGGGCAAAGTCATACATCGGGTAGATGCTCCATTTGTCACCTGTACGGTGGTGATGGGCATGTTTTATACGATACATCAGCGGATCCCTCATCAGCAGGTTGGGGTGAGCCATGTCAATCTTTGCTCTCAGTACCTTTTCACCATCCTTATACTTGCCGTCCCTCATCTCTTGGAACAGGCGCAGGTTCTCTTCTACGCTTCTGTCGCGGTGTGGGCTGTTCCTACCTGGCTCATGTGTAGATCCCTTCGTTGCAGCTATCTCTTCTACGGTACTATCATCCACATAGGCCACGCCCTTGTTTATCAGCTTTACGGCAAAGCCATATAGCTGCTCGAAGTAGTCTGACGTGTACAGTTCCTCATCCCATGTGAAACCAAGCCACTTGATGTCGTTCTTGATGCTCTCTACATATTCCGTTTCTTCTGTCACTGGGTTAGTGTCGTCAAACCGAAGATTACACTTACCATTGTACTTCAGTGCCAGTCCGAAGTTCAGGTGTATGCTGGAGGCGTGGCCTATGTGCAGGTACCCGTTTGGCTCCGGTGGGAACCTTGTGTGTATCTGGTCATACCTGCCTTCGGAGAGGTGTTGTTCTATGATCTCTTCAAGGAAGTTCCTGGTTGTGCTTTCTTTATATTCTTCGGGCCCTTCGGCGGGTCCTTTGCTGCTGGTAGTGTCTGCACTCATGTGGCTGCAAAGATAACTTCAAAACAGCAATGCAAGGCTCGGGGGTCAGGAGTGGTTAATCTGCAGACTACGTTTCCCATGGACCGGAGACAGGCACTGTAAAAGGCGGGATACTGGCTGTCAGAGGGCGGTTTAAAGGCGGTTTAAAGGCCAGACAAAGGCAGGATATCCCAGGTGCCTTTATCTTTTATATAATATGTCAGGCGCGCTACTCAAGTCATTATATGATAAAAAACATAAAGGTACCTGGGATATCATTGGGATTACACTGGAACCACACTGGAATTACACTGGAACTGCAGCGGATGGGCAGGGAAGCGACCCCATCTCACCACACTTCAGGTTTCTACCTGATTCACCCTCACATGTATGGATTCTGCCGTTATGTGTGCTGCCCATTATGACGGTATTGATAAATTATTACTTTTATCAGCGTTTTAAGAACAGCTATGAGTGATAAGTTGAAGCGTCCCATCAGAGTATTGGTAGCGAAGGTGGGGCTGGACGGGCACGACAGAGGTGCTAAGGTGATTGCCACGGCCCTGCGGGATGCGGGTATGGAGGTTATCTACACCGGCCTTCGCCAAACACCCGAAATGGTGGTGAACACCGCCTTGCAGGAAGATGTTGACGCCATTGGCATCAGCATCCTCAGCGGCGCTCACAATACCGTATTCCCTAAGATCATACAGTTGATGAAGGAGAAAGGCCTCAATGATGTGCTCCTCACCGGTGGCGGCATCATACCCGAAGACGACATGCAGCAACTAAACCAGATGGGCGTAGGCAAGCTCTTTGCCCCAGGCACACCTACTTCAGACATCGCCGGCTACATCACCACCTGGGTGGAGGAGCACAGGGGTTTTTAGTTGTTGGTTGCTGGAAGGCTTTGGTGATTAATATTTAGTATTTAGAAATTAGTATTCAGAATTTAAACCATTATGTATCAGACTTTACTTACAGACCTTCAGGATGGCACGCTGGTAGTCACCATCAACCGTCCTGACAAGATGAATGCATTGAACAAGGACGTTATCTCTGAACTCGGACAAGTACTTGAGGAGATCTATAGCAACAACGACATTCGTTCCGCAATACTTACCGGTGCGGGCGAGAAAGCCTTTGTGGCCGGTGCAGATATCTCCGAATTTACTTCGCTGGATGCCAAAGGTGGCGAGGCACTGGCCAAAGTAGGTCAGGATAAGGTGTTTGATAAGATTGAGAACTGCCCGAAGCCGGTAGTTGCTGCAGTTAATGGCTTCTCGCTTGGCGGCGGCTGCGAGCTTGCAATGTCTTGCCACTTCCGCACTGCCAGCGAAAATGCAAAGTTCGGTCAGCCAGAAGTAAACCTTGGCCTTATCCCCGGCTATGGCGGCACACAGCGCCTCACCCAGCTAGTAGGTAAAGGGAAGGCAATGGAGTTAATGATGACTGGCGACATAATAGGCGCAGATGAGGCAAAGTCCCTTGGGTTGGTAAACCATGTTTTCCCGCTTTCCGACCTATTGGCTGAGACAAAAAAGATAG
>Ga0196970_1000893_pt1 | contig 26026 bp, 25 predicted proteins | sample S1v_513CmetaG_FD_148672 | JGI IMG/M metagenome (GOLD analysis project Ga0196970, IMG submission 148672) | Soil microbial communities from Anza Borrego desert, Southern California, United States - S1+v_5-13C | ecosystem: Environmental > Terrestrial > Soil > Desert | place: USA: California... | reverse complement strand
CAGCAAGGTGATCGTCGCCATCAACAAGGACGAGGAAGCGCCCATCTTCCAGGTCGCCGATTACGGTCTCGTCGCCGACCTCTTCAAGGCGGTGCCGGAGCTGGAGCAGGCGGTCTGAAAAGCAAACACAGTCCCTCCCCCAGCCCCGCTGGGGGAGGGAGGCGCCGCAGGCGCCGGGTGGGGGCAAGGTCCGCCCGAGAATCCCGAGTATGCCCGCGTGCTGTGAACCACGAAGCAACAAAGCTATCCAAGAGTCACGAAGTCCGCTTCGGCGACCCGCCGGCTGACCACCGCAACGCGCACGTTGCGGTTCAGCCTTTGTGAATCTTCATGATCTTCGTTGCTTCGTGTTTAAGCGCACGAATCCATACCCAGGCCTCTCGGCCAAACCTTGCCCCCACTCTCCCCACTCCGTGGGTCCCCTCCCTCCCCCTGCGGAGCAGGGGGAGGGCTTGGCTTGCATTATCGCCGGTACTTGTCTGCCCCCTCGCCGCGCTCGCGCACCAGACGGCCCTGCCGCACAAGGTGATTCAGGTGTGCGACCGCCTCGCCGACGGCGAAGCGGGTCTGGTGGACATCCAGCTTGCGGGTGAACATCGCCTGCATCACCTCGTACGCCGTCGCCGGCTCGGCGCAGGCCTCATAAGTTTCCTCGATGCGCTGGCGGTGGTGTTCGGCCAACTCGTCGATGCGGCGGCGCAGGCCCATGAAGGGGTAGCCGTGCGAGGGCAGCACCAGCAATCCTTCGGGCAGGCGCTTGAAGTCCTCCAGCGACGCCAGATAGTCGGACAACGGATCGGCATCGGGCTCCTGCGGCCAGACGCTTACGTTGGGGCTGATCTTCGGCAGGATCTGGTCGCCAGCGATCAGGATACCGCGCGCCTCGTCCAGCAGGCAGGCCTGCTCCGGCGCGTGGCCGCGGCCGACCACGACGCGCCAGCGGTGCCCTCCCACCCCCAGCACGTCGCCGTCGCGCAGCCGGTTCAGCGCCGTGGGCAGCGGCGCCACCGCCGTGCGGTAGCCGTTGGGGCGGTTGATCACCGCGGTGATCATCTCCTCCGGCAGGCCAGCGCGGCAGTAGAAGCGTTCGATCTGCGGGCGGGACAGCTCGTCCGGCTCAAGCGTCAGCATGCGGCCGTACAGCCACTCGGCCAGCGTCGCGTGGAAGGGCGCATCGAAGCGCTGCACCAGCCAGCCGGCCAACCCGATGTGGTCAGGGTGGAAGTGGGTGGCGATCACGCGGGTGATCGGCCGCCCCTCCAGCACATCATCGAACATCCGCTCCCACAGCGCGCGGGTGGCATCGTTGTTGAAGCCGGTGTCCACCAGCGTCCAGCCCGGCCCGTCCTCCAACAGCCACAGATTGATGTGGTCGAGCTGGAAGGGCAGCGGCATGCGCAACCAGTGCACGCCGGGCGCCACCAGGACCGCGCCGCCCTCCGTGGGGCGTTCGAAGGAGGGGTGGGCGGCAGCGGTCATGGGCACGATGATACTCCTGAATAGTTCAAGTCCCCACCGGCTCGGCCGTCATCTGGCGCAGTTTGAAGCGCTGGATCTTGCCGGTCGCCGTCTTGGGCAGTTCCTGGACGAAATGGATCCGCCGCGGGAATTTGTAAGGGGCAAGCCCTCCTTTGCAATGCTGCATCAACTCGTCCGCCAGGCTCTCGCTGGCCCGCGCCCCGTCGCGCAGCACCACCCAGGCCTCCGGCTTGACCAGGCCCGCGGCGTCCGGGGCGCCGATGACGGCGGCCTCCAGCACCTTGGGATGGCTGACTAGGCGGCTCTCGATCTCAATGGGCGAACACCAGATGCCGCCCACCTTCAGCATGTCGTCGCTGCGCCCGCAGTACTGGAAATAGCCGTCCGCGTCCTGCGTGTAGGTGTCGCCGGTGTCCAGCCAGTCGCCCAGCATGGTGGAGGCCGTCTTCTCCGGGTTGTTCCAGTAGTAGGCGGCGGTGGACGGCCCCTTCACCTGCAGTCGGCCCGACTCGCCGGCGGGCACCGGGTTGCCGCTGTCGTCCACGATGCGTACCTCGTAGCCCGGCACAGGCATGCCGCTGTAACCGGGCCGCGCGTCGTCGTGGCGGTTGGAGATGAAGATGTGCAGCGCCTCGGTCGAGCCGATGCCGTCGAGGATCAGCGTGCCCGTGCGCTCCTTCCAGCGACGGAAGATGTCGGCCGGTAGGGACTCGCCGGCCGAGACGCAGACACGCAACGACGACAGGTCCGGGGTGGCCTTCTCCAGCGCCTGGAGCTGCGCGGCGTACAGCGTCGGCACACCGTAGAAGATGGTGGGCTTGAAGCGCTCGATGGTCGAGAAGGTGTTGTCCGGTGTCGGCTTCACGTCCAGCAGGATAGTGGTGGCGCCGACCCACAGCGGCACCGTGTTGGCGTTGCCCAGGCCGAAGGCGAAGAACAGCTTGGCGGCGGAGAAGCAGACGTCGTTCTCGCGCACGCCCAGCACCTCCTGCCCGTACCACTGGCTGGTAATGACCATGTCGCGGTGACGGTGCACCGCCCCCTTGGGCCGCCCGGTCGAACCCGAGGAATAGAGCCAGAAGCACGGCGCGGTCGCCGCCGCCGGAACGGCTTCCAGCGTGTCCAACGCCTCCTTCATCAGGGCGACGATGGTCTTCCCCACCCCTTCCACCGGCAGCGCCACGGCCGGGCCCGGCTTGGCAGCCTGCACGGCGGGCAGCACCTCGGCAGCGAACTCCGGGCTCCAGACTACGGCGGCGCAGCCCGAATCCTCGATCATGTACTGGTAGTCCGCGGTGCGCAGCAGCGTGTTCAGCGGCACCGGCACGATGCCGGCCTTGATGGCGCCCCAGAACAGGTAGAAGAACTCCGGGCAATCCTTCACCACCATCAGCAGACGCTGGCCGCGCCCGATGCCCAGCCCCAGGAGCGCGTTGCCGCAGCGGTTCACGTTGGCCGCCAGCTCGGCGTAGGTGACCTGCCGGCCCGTCACGGTGCGGATGGCCACCCTCTCCCCGCGCCCCTCGTCCAGGTGGCGGTCGATGAAGGGCACGGCGACGTTGAAGCCGGGACCGAAGGTGATGGATGCGGGCGATTGCGTCGTATCGACGGTGATGGTCGGCAGCGTCAGCGGCTTCATGGCGGTATCCTCCAGTCCGAACGGCCCCCGGTTCTGTGCGGGGAGCCAGCTGATTCGTTAAAGGCTTGGCATTGCCGGCGATTCACCACCAAGACACCAAGGCACCAAGAAACACCAAGAAGCCTCCTGCACCGAAGCCCCATGCCGTCCGGCAGCGACTTTGCACTTTGGTGTCTTGGTGCCTTGGTGGTGAATGTCCGACACCTCAAGCACGCCCCTCTCCCGCAGGGAAGAGGAGCTTTCAACTACAAGCTCAGGTGGCGCATCAGGCCGGCCTCGTCGTGGGCGAGGTCGGCCGTCGGCCCGTCGAGCACGATGCGGCCTTTGACCATCACCAGCGCCCGGTCGCAGAGCGCCAGCAGGTCCTTGACGTTCTTGTCCACCACCAGCGTGGCGATGCCGGCCTCGCGGATGGTACGGATGACCGCCCAGATCTCCTTGCGGATCAGCGGAGCCAAGCCTTCCGTCGCCTCGTCCAGGATGATCAGGTCGGGGTTGGTCATCAGCGCGCGGCCGATGGTGACCATCTGCTGCTCGCCGCCCGAGAGCTGGTTGCCCAGGTTGTCGAGCCGCATGGCGAGGCGCGGGAAGGTGTCCATCACCCGCTCGAACGTCCAGTCGCAGCGGCCGTCCACGCCCGGACGCGCGGCCATGATCAGGTTCTCGCGCACGCTGAGGTTGGGGAACACGCCGCGCCCCTCCGGCACGAAGGCGATGCCCTGGCGGATGATGGCGTGCGGCGGCGCGCCGGTCATGGCGCGCCCCTGGACGCGAATCTCGCCCTGGCTGGGGGCGGCCAGGCCCAGCATGGTGCGCAGCGTCGTCGTCTTGCCCATGCCGTTGCGGCCCAGCAGGCACACCGCCTCGCCGCGCCCGACCTTGAGCGACACGCCGTGCAGGATGTGGCTGGAACCCAAGTGGGTATGCAGCCCGAGTGCCTCGATGATCGGCGTGTCGGTCATGCCGCGTGCTCCTCGCCCAGATAGGCCTCGCGCACCGCGGGGCTGGAACGGATCTCTTCGACGCTGCCGGTCTCCAGCACCGTTCCGTTGACCATCACCGTGATGCGCTGGGCGATGGAGAACACCGCGTCCATGTCGTGCTCGATCAGGATCATGGTGTGATCGGAGCCCAGGCGCTTCAGCAGATCGATGACCCGCCAGGACTCCTCGACTCCCATGCCCGCCAGCGGCTCGTCGAGCAGCAGGAGGTCCGGCTCGGTCGCCAGCATCATGCCGATCTCCAGCTGCCGCATCTCGCCGTGGCTGAGCGTGGCGGCCACCGCATCGGCGCGGTGGTCGAGGCCGCAGAGCACCAGCGCCCGCTCCGCCCGGTCGCGCACCGCGGGATAGCCGCGTGCCGGGCGCATCAGGTTCAGCCAGCCCGGCAGCCGCGCCTGTGCGCCCAGCCAGCAGTTGTCCAGACAGGTCAGCTCGGGGAAGATGTTGGTCTTCTGGTAGCTGCGCCCGATGCCAAGGTGCACGCGCTTGTGCACGGGCATGTGCGTGACGTCCTGCCCCTTGAAGAGGATCATCCCCTCGCTGGGCGGCAGGTCGCCCGACAGCAGGTTGATCAGCGTCGTCTTGCCCGCTCCGTTGGGGCCGAGCACTGCGTGCACCACGCCTTTCTCGAAGGCCAGCGAGGCGCCGGCCACGGCGCGCAGGCCGCCGAAGGTGCGCGAGAGGTTGCGGGTCTCCAGGATCGTCTCACGCATCGCCGATGCTCTCCCGCGGGGTTTCCTTCGGACGGCGGAACAGGCAGAGCCGGCGCTTGCCCCCCTTGGCCAGCGGCCCGATCAACCCGTCGGGCAGGAACAGCACCACACCAATGACGAACAGGCCGATCACCAGTTTCCAGTGGTCGGTGAGGTCGGCGACGTAATCCTCGAGCAGCACCAGCGCGAAGGCGCCGACCACCGGCCCCACCAACGTGCCCATGCCGCCCAGGATGACGACGATCAGCACCATGGCGGACTCGTGCCAGTTGACGTGCGCCGGGCTGATGAAGCCGCCGCGCACCACCTCCAGGAAGCCGGCCAGTCCGGCGATCAGGCCGGAGATGACGAAGCAGGCCAACTTGTAGCGCTGCACGTCATGGCCGAGCGCCTTGGTGCGCGCCTCGTTGATGCGGATGCCGCGCAGCACCTGCCCGAACGGCGCGTGCAGCACCATGGTCAGCAGCAGATACACCAGCACCAGGCAGGCCAGCGCCGTGTAGTAGAAGTTGATGCGCACGGACAGGTCGAGCAGCACGGTCTCGCCGACAGCCACTGCCGGCTTGTCGGCCAGGTTGACGCCGTCGGCGCCGCCCCAGAACGACACGTCGTGGAAGAAGAAGAACACCATCTGGCCGAGCGCCAGGGTGATCATGATGAAGTAGATGCCGGTGGTCCGGACACTGATCCAGCCGATGACCAGCGCCACCAGCCCGGACGCCGTCAGCGAGGCCGCCAGCAGCGTCGGCAGATCGAGAATGCCGGCCTTGTTGATCAGCGCCGCCGCGACGTAGCCCGCGGTACCGGAGAAGGCGGCGTGCCCCAGGCTGATCAGACCGGTGTAGCCGACCAGCAGGTCGAGGCTCATGGCGAGGATGCCCAGCACGACGATCTTGGCGACCAAGCGGATGTAAAAGGTGTCGCCCACCAGCGGGAACAGCGCGATGCCCACCGCGAGCGCGGCGAACAGGAGCGGCAGGGCGAGTTTCTGATGCTGCACGCTCTCACCCTCCCGCGAACAGGCCGCGCGGCCGCCAGACCAGCACCAGCGCCATCAGCGCGTACACCACCACACCCGCCGCTTCCGGCAGGAAGACGGCGCCGAAGGTGTCGGCAAGACCGATGAGCATGGCGCCGAAGAAGGCGCCCTTGATGGACCCCACGCCGCCGATTACCACGACGACGAAGGAGATGATGAGGATCTCGTCCCCCATGCCGGGGTGCACCGAATTGACCGGCGCCGCGATCATGCCGGCGAACGCCGCCAGCCCGACGCCGATCCCGAACACCACCATGAACAGGCGGTTCACATCCAGGCCCAGCACCTGCACCATCTCGCGGTTCGAGGCGCCAGCGCGGATCATCATGCCGAGCTTGGTGTAGCGGATGAGCCCCGTCAGCCCGGCCGCGGTGGCGAGGCAGGCGAGCGAGATGAACAGCCGGTAGATGGGATAGGACTGCGTCTCGGTCAGCGGGATCGAGCCGGCCAGCAGCGGTGGTACGTCCACGCCGTAGACGTCGTTGCCCCAGAGGATGCTGCGCAGTTCGCCGATCACCAGGATCAGCCCGAAGGTGAACAGCACCTGGTAGAGGTGGTCGCGCCGGTAGAGGTGGGTGAAGCCGAACCTCTCGATGGCGAGGCCGAGGCCGACGCTGACCGGCACGCCGATCAGCAGCGCCAGCGTGAAGCTGCCCGTCACGCTGTCCAGCCAGAAGGCCAGGTAGGCACCGACCATGTAGAAGGCGCCGTGCGCCAGGTTGACGATGCCCATGATGCCGAAGATGAGCGTCAAGCCGCTGGCGACCAGGAACAGCAGAAAGCCGTACTGCACGCCGTTGAGGATCTGAATCAGGTAATAAGCTGCGTCCATGCGCACGCGTTCTCCGGGCGAGGCGGGGTATTGCCCCCACCCCGACCCTTCCCCGCTTCGCAGGGGAGGGAGAGAGGCCAAGTCCCCTCCCCCGCCCAGCGGGGGAGGGTTAGGGTGGGGGCAAGTGTCGTTTAGGCCTTACATCCCGTCGCCGGGTCGTTCAGTGCCTTGGCGGCGACGCCCAGCACGACCTCCTTGCCGTCCTTCACTTGGCGCAGGTAGATGTCCTGCACCGGGTTGTGCGACTTCGACAGGGTGAACTTGCCGCGCGGACTGTCGATCTCGGCCTTTTCCATGGCGGCGTACAGCGCCTTCTTGGCCCCGATGTCGCCCTTCACGGCCGTCAGCCCCTGTGCCAGCAGCGAGGCGGCGTCGTAGCCCTGCACCGCGAACACGTCGGCCTCGCGACCCGTCGCCTTCTGGAAGGACTCACGGAACTTCACGTTGACGGGGTTATCCAGCGTCAGCGCGTAATGCAGCGTGGTCTTGATGCCTTCGGCCGCAGGCCCCGCCGCAGCCAGCACGCCGTCGGTGAGGAACCCGGGCCCGTACAGCGGGATCTTTCCCTGCAGGCCGGCCGCTGCGTAGTCCTTGATGAACTTCAGCGCCCCGCCGCCGGAGAAGAAGGTGTAGACCGCATCCGGCTTGAGCGCCGCGATCTCGGTCAGGTAGGCTTGGAATTCGTCCTTCGGGAAGTCGGGCAGGAACTCCTTGGCGATCTTGCCGCCTCCGGCGACGAACGACTCCTTGAAGCCGTCCAGCATCTCCTTGCCGGCCGCGTAGTTCCAGGAGATCAGCGCCACATTCCGGTGGCCGTCCTTCAGCACCACGTCGCCGCAGGGATGATTGGCCTGCCAGTTGGAGAAGGAGGTGCGGAAGATGTTCGGCGCGCACAGCTCGCGCGTGATGCGGTTGGACCCGGCGTTGGGGACGATGGTCAGCGTCCCCTCCTCGCGCGCCACCTGCACCATGGCCTCGGCGACGCCGGAGTGCACCGTGCCGATCAGCACGTCCACCTTGTCCTTGACGATCAGCTTGGCGGCGTTGTCCTTGGCCTTGGGTGGGGAGGATTCGTCATCAACGCGGACGAATTCCACCTCTACCCCGCCGAGCTTTTCGCCCAACTCGGCAAGGCGCAGCTTGAATCCGTCGGTGATGTTGTTGCCGAGCAGCGTGTAGGTGCCACTGTACGGCAGCATCAGGCCGACCTTGATGCGCTTCGGCGCACCGATCGCGAAACGGGGCAGCCCGGCGACCGCCACACCGGCGGCCGTGGTTGCGAGGAACTGGCGGCGATTAGCAACGAACGGAGTGTCGGACACGGGGCTTCCTCCCTTGTTTGAAGCCGTGACCTCGTCAGAGGTCGGTGTGGGCCCGTTGGGTTTCAGGCTCCTGATATTCCGGCACGACTGTACCGGAAACGACGTTTCCCTGCTACCGGCCGGAAGGCATGATCCGACCTTGGTGGCACCCCCTCCTTTTCCGTTTGTGACGCGCCGATTGCCGCACATGCTACACATGGACAAATCGGTAAACAAGTACCATAATGCGCTTTACGCACAATCAGCAGGGCGAAGCGCATGGGCGCCGCTTCAGATGTACTGGCCGGAATCGACCCGGATCACCTCGCCGGTGATGGTGCGCGCCGCGTCGGACAGCAGGAAGAGCACCGTGGCGGCGATGTCCGCCACCTCCGGCAAACGGGTCAGCACCGCCTCGTCCAGGGCCTTCTGGCGGAACTCTGGGGCCAGCGCCAGTGTCATCTCGGTCAGCACCATGCCCGGCGCCACGGCGTTGACGGTCACGCCCTTCGGTCCCAGTTCACGCGCCGCGGTCTTGGTCAGGCCGATCAGGCCCGCCTTGGAGGCGGCGTAGTTCGCCTGCCCGAACTTGCCACGCAGGCCGTTGATCGACACCACGTTGACGATGCGCCCGTAGCCGGCCTCGATCATCCCCGGCGCCAGCGCGCGCAGCACGGTGAAGGCGCCGGTCAGATTCACGTCGAGCACCGAGCGCCACTCCTCGTCGCTCATCCGCAACAGGCTGCGGTCGCGGGTGATCCCGGCATTGTTGACCAGCAGGACCGGCTTGCTCGGCAACCGGGCCACGGCCGCCGCAACGCTCGCCGAATCGGCGATGTCCACCTCGTGGAAGGTCAGCCGCTCCTCGCCGGTCGGGGCGGTCCGGTCGAAGACGTGCACATCGGCACCGGCCTGGCGCAGTTCCTCGGCGATGCCGCGGCCGATGCCGCGCGCCCCGCCGGTGACCACTGCCGCTCGTCCGTCGAAGCGAAACGCGATCCCATTCATGACTTTCTCCCGCATGTCGATTGTCGATGACGCAAATGATCTATACACACCCGCCACCCATCGGCAATGTTTTTCTTTTGCAAGTTCACACTTTTACTAGTAACACACCGCACTACATCCGTTGTGTTGCAGAGTTTTACTTTCAATATGCACGGAACGACCGGGAAAGGAGACGGCGATGAAGGAGCAACTGAGCATCCTGCCGCTGACCGCGGCAGACTTCGACCGCGTGGTGGAGATCGACAAGGCGATCACCGACCGCGTGCGCCGCGGCTTCTATGAGAAGCGCTTCGCGGCGTCGGCCGAGAACCCGCAGGACTTCATCGGGTTGGCCGCGGTGCGCGGTGGCGCGGTGCAGGGCTTCGTGCTGGCGCACCTGCTGAGCGGCGAGTTCGGCGTGACTGCCCCCGTGGGCGTTCTGGACGCCATCGGCGTGCACCCCGAGGCGCGCGGCTTCTGCGTCGGTCAGCGACTGCTGGCCGGGCTAGAACAGGCGCTCGGCAGCCGCGGCGTGAAGGAACTGCGCACCGAGGCGGACTGGACGGAACACAGTCTGGTCGGCTTCTTCTCCACTGCCGGCTTCCGCTTGGCGCCCCGCCTGGTGCTGCACCGGACCACCGCCCCCGCCGACGAGGCCGAGAGCGAGGATGGCCTGTTGGCGCGCGACCGCGTCGCCATCCGCTCCCTGAATGAAGGGGACCTGCCGTCGCTCGTGCGCATCGACCGCCACATCACCGGCCGGGACCGCGCTACCTACTACGCCCGCAAGGCGGACGAGGTGCTGAAGCGCTCCGGCGTTCGGGTGTCGCTGGTGGCGGAAGACGGCGGACAGCCGGTCGGCTTCGTCATGGCCCGCGTCGACTTCGGCGAGTTCGGCCGCACCGAGCCGGTGGCGGTGATGGACACCATCGGCGTCGACCCCGCCAGCCGGTCCAAGCAAGTCGGGCAAGCGCTGCTGTCGCAACTCCTCACCAACCTGCGCTCGCTGCATGTGGAGCGCCTGATCACCGACGTGGCGTGGAACGACTTCTCACTGCTGCGCTTCCTCGACCGCAGCGGCTTCAGCCCGGCGCAACGGCTGAGCTTCGTCAAGACAATGGGATGAGGATCAGGGTTTCAACCACAGAGACACGGAGACACAGAGGATATCCCATCTCCGTGTCTCTGTGCCTCTGTGTTCCAACTCCCCTGCGGCTGCGCCCCTTTTAGAACTTCACCTCTACCTTCCCCAGCATCGAATGGTCTCGCCCGTCCGCACGAACCAGGGTGCTAGCGTAGTCGGCCACCAGACTCACGCGGTCTGACACCCGCACCGCGACTCCCAGGCCGGCGACCAGCGCGTTGCGGGTACCCACGCCCGGTTCTGTGGTCGAAGACACCCCGGCTAGGCTGACCGTCGCCCGCCGGGGATCGTTGGAGAACTCGTGCTCGTAGGCGAGGCGCACGTGCGGCGCCACCTTCGCCGTGCCAACGTCGAACACGCCGCCCAGCCGCACCCCCACCGCCCCGATGAACGAGGTGGCGCTGGAATCATCCACACGCAGGTTCAGCCCGCTGGCACCGTCCTCGGTAAAGCCATCGACATGGATGCGGGTGTAGCGCCCGCCGACGAACGGTCCGATGCTCAAGCCCCCAAGCGGCACGTCGTAGCCGGTGCTGAGCCCGGCGGTGATCGTGTTGCCCCGCGTGTCGCCGCGCGCCTGCGGCAGGAAGGCGAAGCCGGTGGCACGGCGGATCTCCGGGTAGCGGTCGATGCTGTAGCCCACGTCCGCCTCGGCATGGAAGCCGCCCAGGCTGTAGCCAGCATAGGCGCTGAATTTCCAACTCTCCGCCTCGGCGCGGCCGCCGTCGCTGACGCTGCTGCGGCCGGAGCCGTAGCCGACGGCGCCACCCAGCACCAGCCCCGGCGCCACCCGATAGTCCGCGCCCAACGCCACCAGCGAGCCGCGGTAGTCGAACGCGTTCTGCCCATCGCGGGCCTCGCGGTTGCCCCAGTCGTGCGTGCCGTAGACGAAGACGCCGAACGGCCGCTCGCTGGGCGCCGTGAGGTCCAACCGGTCGGCCGCCGATACCCCACCCACCAGCCGATCGGCCACCGCCCCACCGCCGCCCAGCGGCGTTAGGCCGCTGCCCATCACGCTGGCCGCCGCGGCTCCGCCTCGCACCGCCTCCAGCCGATCGGAGATGGCGCGCGCCTGCTCCGCCGTGGACAGGAGCGCCATCTGCGTGCGGGAGGGCGCCGCGCTGCCGCCCGCCATCGGACCGCGCAGCGTGGCGTCGGCGAACTGCGCGAGCATCGCGTGGGCCGAGGTCGTGGGGTGAATCTTGTCGAAGAACAGCGCCCCAGCGGCGGCTTGTGGCGTGGCGCAGGCACCCGAGTCCGCTCCGACGTCCGGCGCAATGTCAAGCAGGCAGGGCACGGTGGTGTTGGTGAAGCCGTACTTCGCTGGGGCGGCCAGCACGTCGCGGAACAGCCCGTTGACATCCATGAGCGAAATCCGCACGCCGGGCAGCCGAAGCCGGTCCAGCATCTGCGCCAGCGCCGCATTGTGGCTGGCGACGATGCCGTTGATGCGCGCCGCCGTGCCGGGTGCTGCGGCATCCTGCTCCCGCCCCTCCGGCGTGTCGCCCAGGTTGGGGATGTTGGGCACCAGGATCTCGCGTGCGCCCGCGGCGATCAGCAGGCGCACGCTCTCCTGCACGTTGCCGACAGTGGTGTTCACCAGTCCCGCGGGATCAGCCGTCGTGCGGGCTCGGTTGCGATAGTCGTTGCTGCCACCCCAGACCGCCACCAGCGTGCGCGAGCCTGGGCGCGGGCCCAGCGTCGCCACACGGCGGACCTGGGCCAGCACGCCCGGCGCCGGGCTCGGTCCCGATCCACTCTCCGCCCCACCGAACGCATGGTCGTCCAGGGCGGTGGAGGGCAGCCCCAGGCGCGGTATGAGGTGCTCCACCCACACCGGGCCGTTGCTGAAGCGCCCCTCGAAATAGGGCGGGCTGCGCGGTATGGGATTGATGCGGCGGGTGAGCGCGAAGACGTTGCCGTTGTCGGTCAGGCTGTCGCCGAACGCCTGCACGCCGCTGTACGTCTGCGCGAGCGCGCCGCCCGGCACCGCCAGCAGGGCCGCGCCCATGAGGAGTGTCCGACGCAAGGGAACCTCCGTGATGTCTCCGTCCTCCCAACAGGCGCAGGGAATATTGTTCCCCGGCCGCGTGTTCCTTCATCAGAACAAGCTTCAGCGTGGGCAGGGTCATGAAGATCTTCGGAGCGGCGCTCGTCGGAATCGGCCTGCTCGTCCTGGGCGGATGCGCGGTCTACGAACCCTATCCCGCCTACCCCAGCTACCCCGCCGCCCCGCCGCAGGTGGTGGTGCAGCCGCGCGTCTACGGCTACTGGGACCACTGGAGCGGCCCCCGATACGGCCACAGGCACGGCCACTGGGGCGGCCCCAGGTCCGGGCATCGCCATTGGCGGTGAGCGGTGCCCATGCCGCATAAAAAATCCCTCCGCCCACGGGGGGCGGAGGGTTCGGGCGGGGGATCGCCTTAGTCTACCTTTCCTTGCGGAAGGACGCTTCAGAGCATCAGGAATGCAGGCGCTGATACTTGGCCTGCAGCTCGTCGCGGGACTCGCGACGGTCCGGATCGTCGATGATGCACTCGACGGGACAGACGGTGCGGCACTGAGGCTCGTCCTCGGCGCCGACGCATTCGGTGCACAGTTCGGGATTGACGACGTAAATCGAGGATCCCTGGGTGATCGCCTGGTTCGGGCAGACCGAGACGCAGGCGTCGCAGGAGATGCATTCGTTGGTGATCAAGAGAGCCATGGTCGGTCTCCTTTAGCTCGCGAGCGCCAGCTTCTGCCGGCCATAGAGCTTCTCGTGCCGGAAGGCGCCCCAGAGAGCGGCGCCGATCGCACCGGCATAGATCGAGTCCTCGTGCGCGCGGACGTCCAGGTTGATCTTCTCGGTCACCATGGCCTCGCGCAGCGCCGCCACCAGGCCGGCGTCGAGCGCCAAGCCGCCGGTCATCAGCACGACGCCGTCCACCGCGCCCACCGCCTTCAGGAGCTTGGCGAGCCGCACCGCCATGGACACGTGGATGCCCTTGAGGATGTTCGCCGCCGAGATGCCGCGTGACACCATGTTGATGACGTCCGTCTCCGCCAGCACGGCGCAGATGGAGGACACCTTCTCCGGATCGTCGGCCTGCTGCGACAGCGTGCCGATCTCGTCCTGGGCGATGCCCAGGTAGCGGGCGATGTTCTCGAGGAACTGGCCCGAGCCCGAGGCGCACTGGCTGGTCATGCGATAGCTCAGCACCTTGCCGCGCTCGTCCACCGAGATGGCGCGGCCGTGCAGCGCACCGATGTCCAGCGCGGCGCGGGCCTGCGGCTCCAGGTAGATGGCGCCGCGGGCGTGCGTGGTCATGGAGTAGAAGTGCCCGGTGTGGAAGTCCAGGTTCTCGCCCTCGCCCGTCGTGGCGACGTACGCCACGTCCGAGCGCTTCAGACCGGCCTCCTTGAGGAGGTTGTCGTAGCACTCCTCGGCGAGCTGGTAGGGGTCGCGCTGGCGGATACGCTCCAGCGAGCGGCCGAGCCAGACGCTCTTGCCGTCCTCGCTCAAGAACAGCACGGACTTCACGCAGCCGGTGCCGATGTCGATGCCTGCGGTGATGGTCATGGCTGTATCCTCAGTTCATCACCGCCCGCTGGGCAAAGGCAGCCCCTCCCAGCGCGCCGGTGTAGATGGAGTCCGGATCGATGTTGATGGTGACGTCGCCGTAGTTCTCCTTGATGAGCTTTCTCAGCTCGCGCACCGCGGCCTCGTTCTTGGCGACGCCGCCGGTGAAGGTGAACTGGTCGCGGATGCCGCCCGAGCGCGAGATGATCGACATGGCGCGCAGGATGATGGCGCGGTGCAGGCCGGCCAGGATGTCCTCGCGCTTCTCGCCCAGCGCCAGACGGTCGCGCAGCTCAGCACCGGCGAACACCGTGCAGGTGGAGTTGATGCGCACCGAGCGGGTGGACTTCATCGCCAGCGGGCCCAGCTCGTGCAGGCCCATGTTCATCTCATCCGCGATGTAGCCGAGATAGCGGCCGCAGCCCGCCGCGCAGCGGTCGTTCATCTGGAAGTTCTCGACGATGCCGTTCGGGTCGACCTGGATCGCCTTGGTGTCCTGGCCGCCGATGTCGAGCACGGTGCGCGTGTCGTTGTACATGATGTGCGCGCCGAGACCGTGGCACAGGATCTCCGAGCGGATGTGCTCCTTGGGGAACGGCAGGCGGACGCGGCCGTAGCCGGTGCCGACCACGTAGGTCTCCTCCAGCGGGATCTCCAGCGCGGAGCGGATCGGCTTGCGCACCGCGTCGGCGTCCAGGCCGGCACCATCGGTCAGCGTGCTGTCCAGCGCCGTGAGGAACTTTGCCTCCATGGCGCCGGCCGGCGGCCGGTTCTCCACCTCGATGATCGACTTGTCGTAGACGTTGAGCACGAGGTCGAAGGACAGCCCGGCCTCCTTGCACGCCTCGGTCGCCACCGCCATGAAACGCGAGCCGGCAATGTCGCGGAAGAAGTCCGAGCGCCGCTTGGCTCCCGGCGCGAAGATCTCGTATGATTCCTCGCGCAGCTTGCCGAACACGTGTGCAAGCGTCTCGTGGATCGCCTTCTCGCGGCCGGCGAAACGCGGACCGGTGGTGTTGCGCACGCAGGTCTCTTCCAGGTCGTTCAACTGTTCGACGAACTGGACGCGGCGGAAGTGGCGCTCCAGGTCGGAGAGGAACGCGTCCACCCCGCCCGTCAGGCCGGACACCCCGCTCAGGCCGCGGCGGAGCAGTGTGAAGCGCGTGTCGATCAGCGCCTCCTGCTTGGACACCGCGGCCGCCGTGTCGTAGTTGGAGCGCGAGTTGGTGATGCCGCGGCCCAGCACCGCGCAGTTCTCGTCCATGACCACCGCCTTGGTGGTCGTGGAACCGAGGTCAATGCCGATGAAGCACTTCATGGTGCGTGTCCCCCTCAGGCCGCCGGCGCCAGCGCGCGGCGCTTCTGGTCGATCATCTGGAAGTAGCTTTCCAGGCGGTTCTTCACGTTGGCGGCCGAGAAGTAGCGCGGATCGACCAGGTCGGTTTCGATGAAGGCGCCGGGCTTGCCGGTGCGCTTCTCGACCTCGCGCATCATCATGAGCTGGCCGGCCGAGAAGCTGTTGCAGCTCTTGATCGAGTTGATCAGCAGGCCGTCGGCCTCGTACTCATTGACGTACTTCTCGAGCTGCTCGACGCGCTGCGGCAGGTTGCGGTTCGTGTAGCAGGTGAGGCAGTACTCGGCGAGGCTCTCCAGCGGGTGGTCCGGGTCGTGCCGGAAGCCCAGGTCGTAGCTGCCGCCCACCTTGGTGTAGCTCGACGCCACCACCACCGCGCCCTCGTCGTAGAACATCTTCCAGAAGTCGCGGAAGTGCGTCCAGTTGGGCGGACCCTCGACGATCAGTCGGTACTTCTGCTCCTTCATCTCGCCCTCGGGCGTCAGCGGGCCCTGCCCCTTGGCGATGCGCTCCTCGATCTCCTTGCGCAGCAGCCGGTAGTACTCGACCGCGTCCTCGGTGCCGCGGAAGGCGGTGAAGATCGGGCCCAGGTAGTAGACGCCGCCGAAGTAGGCGTCGATCGGCGACGGCTTGCGCTTGCCCTGCTCCAGCACCCAGACGAGGTCGTCCTCGGCCTTGGCCGACTGGCGCAAGTACTCGCGCAGCCGGTCGATGTCGAACTTGACCCCCGACGCTTTCTCCAGCGTCGGGATGACCTCCTCCTTGAGCTGCTTGACGATGTAGTCGCGCATGTTCTGGGTGATCTTGCCGTCGCCCTGGTAGGGCACGTGCAGCATCACGGTCGGGCACTTGTACTCGGCGCGCAGCAGCTCGAACCACTTCATGAACGTGAAGCAGCCGGTGTAGGACAGCAGCAGCACGTCCGGATCCGGCAGCGGCTTGCCGTTGGGGGCGAGGTTGCCGCGCTTCATCATGCCGATGTCGGCCTTGACGTAGGTGCAGACGTCCTCGGAGTGGCCGCCCTTCTCGGCCTCAGTGATGTAGTTGCCCGAGATCTTCTTCAGACCGTTCTGGATGGCGTTGATCTCCGGCAGGTTGTTGAGCATGTCGAAGCACATGATCAACTCGTTGAGGTTGCCGGGAACGAAGGTGGAGGCCACCTTGCGCCCGTGGACCGCCGTGCTGGTGAGAAGATCGTAGTTGCGTGCGATCATCTCCTTCTGCTTGAGCATCGACGGTTCTTTGATGACTTCGGTCTGCGTGCTCATGCGGCGCTCCACAGCTTGATGGAATCGGCGAAGGTGCCGGCCTGTTCGCGGATGGGCTGCATCTGCCCGGAGTTCTCGGCGTACTTGAACGAGATGTACGGGATGCCGTGCTCCTTCAGTCGGGCCTGCAGCATCGGGCGCTCCAGCAGCGCCGGGTCGCAGAAGCTGGGCGCGGCGAAGATCACGCCCTCGGCCCCGCTCTTGCGCACGGACTGGAGCAGGAACTTGCCCTTGTCCTCCTCGCGCGCGACATACTTGGCCGCCGTCTCGATCGACTGGCGCAGGAAGGCGTCGGACAGGTTGGCGATGGGATCGCCCTCCAGCGGCACGTCTTCCATCAGCCAGCGGTTCACCAGCATGAAGTCGTCGTCGACGATGTAGCAGCCGGCCATCTCGATCGACTTGATGAGGTTCAAGGGCGGCTGCTCGCAGAAGGCGCCGTTCAGCACGACGCGGCAGTTGTCGCGCACCGGCCGGTCCTCAGCCTTCGCGGCGGCGAGGTAGTCCTTCATGAGCTGGTTGTGCTCCTCGACCGGTAGCACGTTGCCAGCCCGCATCAGCAGGTAGACCTCGGCCGAGGGCGCCTTCCACGGGGTCTGGGCGCGGAACGCATAGACCTCGCGCACCAGCCGGCGGTTCTCGTTGTAGACCGCGATGGAGTTGCGCAGCGCCTCGTCGGTGATCTTGGCGCCGCCCAGGTGCTCCAGCCCCTCACGGAGTTCCTGGAGCTCCTTGATGTAGTAGTTGCCGCCGACCTCGTCCCGGTAGTTCTGCGGCGTGTCGAAGAACCTCGTGTAGACGTTCGGGAACATCAGCTTCCAGATGCCCGACAGGTTGCGGATCACGTCGCAGACGAACGGGAACAACATGCCGTCGGCGAAGTCCAGCTTGCCGGTGATGCCGAGTTCCAGCGTCGAGCGCGGGATGCGGCAGATGTAGCTCTGGTAGTAGGCGTCGCCGTGGATGACTTCCATGTTCTCGCCGCCGCCGAGGATGCCCAGCGGCAGCATGTTGGCCGCGTGGATCAGCTCGCGCGGCACGTAGACCGGCATGTAGGCGACGACCTTGCGGCCGGGGGCGGCGTCCTTCCAGCGGCGCGCGGCGGTGAAGTCCAGGTCGTCGAAGAGATCCTGGCAACGCGCGACGATGGATGCCGTGCTAAGGGTGGATACGGGCATCAACGGTCCTCCCAGTGGGCGGCCCGCTTGTCGAGAAACGCCGTGAGACCTTCCACGGCGTCGCGCGTCGACATCAGGCCATCGATGTAGAGTTTTTCGACATGGGCGAGTTTGCTGCGCACCCGCTCGACCATGTCGAGGCGGGCGGCGGTCACCGCGAAGCGCAGCGAGGCGGCGGAGTGCTTGGCGACATGCGCATCGAACCAGGCCAGCGCCGCCGCCTCGGGATCGTCCGCCACCGCATTGACCAAGCCGCTGCGCGCGGCCTCATCGGCGCCGATGCTGCGGCCGGAGTACAAGAGGTCCTCGGCCAGCGCGCAGGTCATGCGCTCCGGCAGCAGGCAGGAGGCGGCGGGGGCGAACACGCCCAGCACGATCTCCGGCTGGCCGAACTTGGCGTCCGGGGCAGCGAACAGCAGGTGCCCCGCCGCCGCCACCTCCAGCGCGCCGCCGAGGCACTGGCCCTTGATCGAGACCAGGATCGGCACCGGGTAGGCGACCATGCGCAGCACCAGCTGGTGCAGCGCGGCCAGCATGCCCTTGAAGCTCTCGGGCAGATGCTCCTGCACGCTGGCGCCGAAGCTGAAGTGCGGCCCCTCGTGGTCGAGCAGCACGGCGCGGATCGACGGTTGCCCGGCGGCTTCCGACAGCGCCGCATCGAGGGCGGCGATCATCGCCGCATCGACGATGTTGGCCTTCGGCCGGGCGAGACGCAGCCGCAGCAGGCAGCCGTCGCGCTCCCGCCAGACCTTGAGCGGAGAGTCGGTCATTGCGCCGACTCCTTGGCGGCAGGCATGAGACTCTCGGTCAGCTCCGGCGTCCACGGCGTGCCGACGGCGAGCGCCTGGCGCAGCGCCACGAAGTCGATCTCCCGGTCCTCCTTGGTGCCCTCGTTGAAGGCGCGGAAGCCGGTGCGGGCTTCGGTCATCATGTTGAGGGCGAGCCAAGCGCGCGAGTTCTCCTTGTTGGCGTTCCAGGCGTCGAGCTTGGGCTTGCGAATCTCTTCGATGGTCTTGGTGGTACAGTCCGGGAAGGTCAGCAGCAGCTTCGCGCACAGCGCCTCGACCCGCTCGTCCAGCATGGACAGGTCCACCGTGCCGCGCTTCATCAGCGCCTTGCCGGCGGCCAGATCGTCGCCAGTCTTGGCCTCGCCGTGCAGGATGCGGCCGTACTCGTCGAGGTACTTGTCGGCCCACACTAGCGGGTTGGCGACGTACTTGCCGTCCACCTTGAGGGCCGGAACGACGTCGGTGATCATGCCCTCGCGGTAGGCGCGGTGCGCCGACCAGGGCTCGCACAGCACGCCCGATTCCATGGCGCGCTCGGTGCCGACCAGCACCGGCAGGAAGTCGGTAGCGCCGCCGATCGGGGCGGAGCCGTGCTTGGGGCCGGCCTGGCCGAAGCGGGCGAGGTCCTGGGCGACGGTGAAGTCGCAGGCCATGCCGATCTCCTGGCCACCGCCGATGCGCATGCCGTTGACGCGGCAGATCACCGGCTTGTCGCAGCCGAGGATGGCCGAGACCATGTCGTTGAACAGCCGCATGTACTGCCGGTATTCCTGCGGGTTGCCGGCGTAGTATTCGGCGTATTCCTTGGTGTTGCCGCCGGTGCAGAAGGCCTTGTCGCCGGCCCCGGTGAACACCACGCAGACCACGTCGCGGGCGTTCGAGGCGGCGCGGAAGGCGAGGATCACCTTCTTCACCATGTCGGTGGTGTAGCTGTTGTACTGCGCCGGGTTGTTCAGCGTGATCCAGGCGTTGAAAAGCCCCGGAACCACGCTGCCGTCCGGCCGGCGGGCCGGGCGCTTCTCGAACAGGACGCTTGGCGCCGGGCCGTTGAACTCGACGGCGGCAAGGTCGTGGTCCTTGACCTCTTCGGGCGCGGTGGCGCGGATGACGGACTTGGTATCGGCTGTCATTTCCTTGGTTCCTCCCGTCACGCCGCCGGCACGAGGATGGCGCGGCGCTTCAGCTTGCGCGCGTGGGCCTCGTGGAAGACGTGATTGATGTCGTTCAGGGGATGACGCTCCACGAAGGGCGCCAGCTTGATCTTGCCGTCGAGCACGAGGTCGAGGGCGGCGGGGTACAGGTCCGGAGGGCAGCCCCAGTTGCCGAGCGCGCGGGCGTGGAAGGCCATCAGGTTGGACAGCCGTACCTCTACCTTGTCCATGGTGAAGCCGACGACGCACAGCGTCGCGCCGTGGACCAGCAGGTTGTAGGCGGTGGTCTGGCCGGCGCCGGTACCCGAGCACTCGAAGATCACCCACTCCCGCTGGCTGAGGCCGCGCTCCTTGGCGAAAGCGCCTATTTCCTTCTTGAGCGCGCGGGCGTCGAACTCGCGGACGTTGAAGGTCTTGGCGGCACCATAGTCGGCCAGCGCGTTCAGCTTGTCCTGGTCGACGTCGAGCGCGACGACCGTGGCACCGAAGGCGGCAGCCACCTGCACACAATGGGTGCCGACGCCACCGACGCCGATGACGATGGCGAGTTGACCGGGCTGCACACCCGCCTGCGCCACCGCCTGATAGGGCGTCGTCACCGCGTCGGCGACCACCGAGACGTCGGCCAGTTCCAGGCCGACGGCCTTCAGGCGCGCCTCGTCGACCGGGCACAAGCCGTGCGCAGGCACCACGATGTGGGTGGCGAAACCGCCCTGAATGTCATTGCCGGGCATCTTCTGGTTGGGGCAGATCGTGCCCTTGCCCCGCTTGCATAGGTCGCAGGTGCCGCAGGGGATCACCGCCGGCACGATCACGGCCTTGCCGATCCAGGAGTCGGCACCGGCGCCGGCCTGCGTCACGCGGCCGGAGATCTCGTGTCCCAGCGCCAGCGGCAGCGGCTGGTTCGTACGCACGCCGTCATAGTAGTAGCCCAGGTCCGTGTGGCAGACGCCGCAGCCCGCGACCTCCACCACCACCTCGCCCGGCCCCGGGTTGAGGTCCATCGGCACTTGAGCCATCGGTTCGCCCGCGGCGGTCATCACCCAACGATGCGGTGACAAGGTTGTCTCCTCCTTCGGGTCCTTGCTTGGCCGCCTCGTCCAAGCGGAAGCGCGGCCTTGCCCGTATCAATTACGCATAGCAGTACCGATTTACCGATTTCCCGTCAAGACTGTTTCGTCGCGCTGATGATCCGCCTGCAAAACCAATTCGTAGAATCAGCCTGGGTGAGGGACCTCATCCCGGCGAGGTAGGGATTTCGGGCCAACTGTGATCCCCGTCACAGCCTCTCCGTCTCCCTTCGGTACGATACGGACGAATCGATTGGATAGCGTGATGTGGAGTAAGCCATGCAGGGGATGATGAGCGACGATCTGCGCGAGGAACTCGCCGCAATCGACCGTTTCCTTACCCAGATGGAAACGGGCCGCCGACACCATCCGACCAAGCTGGTGGCGACGCGCCTCTTACGCATCGAGAAGAAGCTGCCCTGTCCCTTCCGCTCGGAAAGCCTGATCGCCAAGGCGACCGCCATGGTGTTCGAGGGTGAACTCGACCCGCTGACCGAGCTGACCATCCTGCGCATGGCCTGGGCCTCGGCCGTGCGCCTGCTGGCGAGGACCTACGGCCTGCAGCTCATCCATCCACTCGCGCAGAGCGACTCGCGGGCGGCGTGACTCAGGAACGCGCCGCCGACAACCGCCCCTGGCCCTTGACGTACTTCGCCAGGTCGCCGTTGCAGCTCTTGGAGACGCGGCGGTACTCCTCGATGGTGTCCACCTTCGCCTGACGCCTTTCGCGCTCGCGGGCGAATTCCTGCATCAGCCCCTTCACCGCGGCGTCGACGGGCTGGCGGAGGAGCGCCATGGCATGATCATGGCTGCGCGCCCGCACCGCGCCCTGACGGGCGACCACCGCCTCCAGGCGGCGCTTGAAGGTGGGCATGAACTCCTTCAGCAGCGCCTCGTCCACGGCGACGTGCTTCATCTCGTGGGTCAGCACCTCGCGCTGGATGCACGAGCCCTGCGGCAGCTCGCGCGCCACATAGACCACCCGCTCCTGGAAACCGAAGGAAACGGTCAGCCGGGACAGCGCCGCACAGACCGCGCCGCCGGGCTGTGGCTGGTAGTGGGCACCGATCTGCCAACGTTCGCCGAAGGTGGCGTGGGCGAGGCCCAGCACCTGTCCGCTCTCCGCCCCCCGCGGACCCGCCGAACGGCCGGGCATGGCCTGGAGCTGCGGCAGCGTCTTGGCGAAGTTGCGCTTCAGGGGCACCAGCTGGGTGTCGATCCGCAACTCCGGTCGGTCGAACTTGGGGCAACCGATGCCCTGCGCCGCCGCCGGCCGGGACAGTGCCACGGCCGCCAGCGCGGCAATGAGGGCAAGGGGAAGGCGGGGCGGGATCATACCCTGAATGTCGGTGGAATCCCGCCCCGCCGCAAGAGTCGAACTTAGAACCCTGGGCTCTGTGCCCAGGCCTCAGCGCCCCGGCTGGCCGGGGTAGAGGAAGCGGGTGCGCAGCGTCCCGTCGATGGCGCGGAGGTCGTTCAGCACCTCGCTCTCGTCCGCGTCGCCGTCGGCGTCGATGACGACATAGCCCAGCTCCGGATCGGTCTGCAGGTACTGCGCGGCAATGTTCAGGTCGCGCGACGAGAACACATCGTTGATCTTGCGCAGCACGCCCGGCACGTTGCGGTGGATGTGCAGGAAGCGTGTCGCTCCCTCGTGCACCGGCAGGCCGACCTGCGGGAAGTTCACCGCGCCAACCGTGGAGCCGTTGTCGGAGTACTCGATCAGCTTCTGCGCCACCTCGGTACCGATATTGGCCTGCGCCTCCATGGTCGAGCCGCCGATGTGCGGCGTCAGGATGACGTTGCCCATCCCGCGCAGCGGGCTCTCGAACGGGTCCTTTTCGCCCGACGGCTCCTTGGGGAAGACGTCCAGCGCGGCGCCCAGCAGATGGCGGCTCTCCAAGGCCTGGACCAGCGCCGGGATGTCCACCACCTTGCCGCGCGCGGCGTTGATCAGGTAGCTGCCCTTCTTCATGGCCTTAAGCTGCTCGGCGCCGATCATGTTGCGGGTCTGCGCCGTGTCGGGCACGTGCAGCGTCACCACGTCGGAGGTGGCCAGCAGCTCCTCCAGCGTGTCGCACGGGCGCGCGTTGCCCAGCGACAGCTTGCGCACGATGTCGTAGAAGCGCACCTGCATGCCCATGGCCTCGGCCAGGATCGACACCTGCGTGCCGATATGGCCGTAGCCGACGATGCCCAGCGTCTTGCCGCGGATCTCGTAGCTGTCCTTGGCCGACTTCATCCAGCCGCCGCGGTGCACGAGGCTCGACTTCTCGAAGATGCCGCGCATCAGCATGATGATTTCGCCGATCACCAGCTCTGCCACCGAGCGGGTATTGGAGTACGGCGCATTGAACACGGGAATGCCTCGCTTGCGCGCCGCCTTCAGGTCGACTTGGTTGGTGCCGATGCAGAAGCAGCCGACGCTGAACAGCCGCTCCGCCGCCTCCAGGACCCTGGATGTCAACTGGGTGCGCGAGCGGATGCCGAGCATGTGGACCGAGCCGATACGCTCCAGCAACTGCGCCTCGTCGAGGGCGTGCGGCAGCCGCTCGACGCTGGCATAGCCGCGCGCGGCCAGCTCCGCGATGGCGTTGTCGTGCACGCCTTCGAGCAGCAGGATCTGGATCTTTTCCTTCGAGAACGACAGCTTGGTCACGGCACGCACCCGGGTTCGAAAACGCGAGCGCGCAACGTAGCGGCAAGAGGGTGTGTTGTCACGGGCTTCGGCGGTGCAGCATGGCCGACCGGCATGTGGCGCAACGCCCCGCCGCCATGCGGCCCCGATACAACCGGACCGTGCCGGTTCGGGGGATCCTTAGTTTGCAAACCAAGGATCTGCGCGGCCTGTAACACCCTTTTCGGTTGACAAATCTACAAACGTACACGCATATATTGATAAAAACGACGAATAATTCGCTCATAAATTTGCCAACCTTCAAAACGAAGCAACGGCGGAGGAGTCCCATGAGCATCACCAGCATCACCAGCGCGCTGTTCCGTCCTGTTTCGGATCCCCGGCTGTCACGCGTGCAGGAATTGGCCGGCACGATGCAGACGATGAAGGCACAGGAAACGGGCAACGCGACGGGAGGACAGGGGGTTGGGCGGGGAAGCGTCGCCTACGCGGAAGACGGAACCGTCCATTATACCTTCAACCTCGGGGACAAGGACGACGCCTACGCCGCCGACAAGGCCCGTGGTTGGACAAGCGGGTTCCGCGCCCAGGCGGAAGAACTGATTCACGAGCAGAACCGCGGCCTCAAGGCATACGTCGAGCGCACCGATATCGGAGCCCGATCCCTCAAGGAAATGGATCAGGAAGTGGACCAAATGGGCCGCCATCTGGACATAATGGAGGAAGAGCTTCGGCAGGAGGAGGAGCGGCTGTCCGCGCGCCCCCAAACCGAGGCGAACGAACGGTTGCTGGCATCCATACGCGATGCCTATGAGGCGGCCCAGAAGGTCTATGAGGCGGCCCAGAGCAAGCAGCAGGACGCCTGGGCGGATTACGAGATTGGCCGCAAGAAGGCGATCGAGGGAGTAACGAAGCGTCTCGCCAAAAATTTCGGCTTCCGGAGTGATGCCGCCTGGACCACGGATTTCGAAGGCAGCCACACCCTCGGAGACTACACACTATCGTTCTCCGTGACGACCAACAACACGGCCGGCACCAGTTTCACATCCGCTTACCGTTATCAGGCCGGCGAGACGACGCTGACTTGGTCGTCCACCGTCAACGGCCGGACCACGGCGACAACCTACTCCGGCGGCGCGGCCCTCGCCTTCCTGTCCAAGCCGTACGAAAGCGCCGGCATGCAGGCGCTGTATGGCCCCGGCTCCGCTCCGGGCAGAGCGACGCGGACCGACATCTATACCTGACTACCCTCGGCGACCCGCCAGCAACCATCCCTATCACATCGCTTCTCGACCAACCTGCGCTGCTCGGCGCCGGAACCGGATCGGCTTGCTCTTCGGCTGCCATGAGCAGGCTGACGGATAACAGTACAGCCATCAAGCAAGGAGAAAACGCAATGACGACATGCCACCATTTACGGTTCTACGCCCTACGATGCCAATGCTCACTATGACGGCAATTCGTACAATGACAATCTAACCGGTGACGATACCGGGAACATCACTTACGCCTGCCTGGAGAGCGACAATGTCCGTGGCGGGGGCGGCGATGGTGACATCTATGGCAGCGCCGGCGGCGATTTCCTCCTGGGTGAGGATGGAGCCGACTACATCGAAGGTGATCGGGAAGCCGACCAGTATATCTTCGTCGGGAACGACTATCTGTACGGTGGGTTCGGCAGCGACACGTTGCTGGGGCAAGGCGGTAATGATCGTCTGTACGGCGAAGACGATGCGGATTGGCTGGAAGGCGGCGCCGGCGACGACAACTTGGATGGCAGCAACGCGGCGGACACACTCGTTGGCAACGACGGCGCCGACGTGTTCCGCTTCACGGCCCTGACCGACAGCAGCCTTGTCGGCGACATCGACATCATCGCCGACTTCAATCAGTTGGAGGGCGACACGGTCGACCTCTCCCTGCTCGATGCGATTGCCGGCGCCGGGGACGACGCCTTCGTCTTCATCGGCAACACGGCGTTCTCCGGCGCGGCCGGCGGACTGGCCTATGCCTGCGCGGTGGGCTACACCTTCCTCCAGGCCGACACGGACGGCGACGGCTATTCCAACTTCGACGTCGCGATCTAAGGCACCTACAGCCTGAGCAGCACTGACCTCGTGCTCTGAGGCGGTCGTGCGGGGCCGGCGTTGTCGATCCCAGGGCAATCACTTGAACGGATGACGGCCCGCAGCCCCCCTGCCGGGCGGAGGTCGCACCTCCGCCCGGACCGTTTCCATCCACGCCAAGCGAACAAACGTTCGGGGCGGAGGTGCGACCTCCGCCCCGCTCCCGCATGTCAGCGCCTATGAATGCTCCCTCTCCCGACGAGGGAAAGGGGCTTTCAGGCGATTGCCCTGTTGTCGGTCCCGCTTCGGCTTGGCTCCGCCCGCCGCGGCGGGGTATCTCTGGTGCCGGGGTTCTTGCAAGCGAGAGGTTCAGCCGTGACCGACACCGTGACCATCTACCACAACCCGCGTTGCAGCAAGTCGCGCCAGACGCTGGAGCTGTTGCAGTCCAAAGGCGTCCAGCCGCACGTGGTGGAATACCTGAAGACGCCGCCCAGTGCCGCCGAGCTGACGGACATCCTCGCCAAGCTCGGCAAGCAGCCCGCCGAGATCCTGCGCGCCAAGGAAGCCGCCGAGGCCGGCGTGTCCAAGGACCTGCCGGCGAACAAGCTGATCGAAGCCATGGCCGCCAACCCCGCCGTCATCGAGCGCCCGATCGTCGTGAAGGGTGCCAAGGCGCGGCTGGGCCGCCCGCCGGAACAGGTGCTGGAGATCCTCTAATACGGACGGCGCTTGAAGGCTTCCATTGAGGCGGTGGCGTTCCACCTGTCTGAGGATGGGCAGCAAGGTTCACCTGGTTCATCACCTTGAGGCCGA
>Ga0196970_1000892_pt1 | contig 26040 bp, 21 predicted proteins | sample S1v_513CmetaG_FD_148672 | JGI IMG/M metagenome (GOLD analysis project Ga0196970, IMG submission 148672) | Soil microbial communities from Anza Borrego desert, Southern California, United States - S1+v_5-13C | ecosystem: Environmental > Terrestrial > Soil > Desert | place: USA: California... | reverse complement strand
AGGAAGAGCTGGCGCACCGCCGCGAGGTCGAGGAGATCATCGACTTCCTGGAGATCCAGCACGTCCGCAAGGCGACCGCCGGCACGCTGTCCTACGGCCTGCGCAAGCGGGTCGAACTGGCGCGCGCCGTGGCGCTCAAGCCCGACCTGATCCTGCTGGACGAGCCGATGGCCGGCATGAACCTCGAAGAGAAGGAGGACATGGCCCGCTACATCGTCGACCTCAACGAGGAGTGGGGGATGACGGTGGTCATGATCGAGCACGACATGGGCGTGGTCATGGACATCTCGCACCGCGTGATGGTGCTGGAGTTCGGCAAGAAGATCGCCGAGGGCACGCCCGAGGCGGTGCTCGCCGACCCCCGCGTCCGCCAAGCCTACCTCGGCGAGGAGGACGAAGAAGAAACCGCACCCTCGGGCACCGAACAGCAGGAGGTCGCGTGATGACCAGCCATCCGCTTCCCGATCTCGTGCAGCACGACACGCTGCCCAAGCTGCTGGCCCTGCACGCCCGCGACCACGCGGGCGAGGTGGCGATGCGCGAGAAGGACTTCGGCATCTGGCACCCGATCACCTGGGCGCAGATGCACGAGCGCGTGCGCGCCTTCACGCTGGGATTGCGCCAGCTCGGCGTCGGCAAGGGCGACGTGGTCGGGCTGATCGGCGACAACCGGCCGGACTGGGTGATGGGCGAGATCGCCGCGCACGCGGCCGGCGCCATGAGCCTGGGCATCTACCGCGACGCGCTGGACGAGGAGGTCGCCTACCTGATCGTCTACGCCGACGTGAAGGTGGTCTTCGCCGAGGATGAGGAGCAGGTCGACAAGCTGCTGAACCTCGGCGAGCGCATCCACACGGTCAAGCACATCGTCTATTCCGACCCGCGCGGCATGCGCAAGTACCAGGACCCGCGCCTGATGCCCGCCACCGACCTGGTGGCCATGGGCAACGAACTGCTGGCGCGCGAGCCGGGCCTGTACGACCAACTGGTGGCCGCCGGCAAGGGCGAGGACGTGGCGGTGCTGTGCACCACGTCCGGCACCACCTCGCACCCCAAGCTGGCGATGCTGCCGGCCGGGCGGCTGCTGCGGCACTGCGCCAGCTACCTGTCGGCCGACCCGAAGGGGCCGGAGGACGAGTACGTCTCGGTGCTGCCGCTGTCGTGGATCATGGAGCAGGTCTACGCGGTGGGCATGGCGATGCTGTCGCGCATGCGCGTGAACTTCGTCGAGGAAGCCGAGACGATGATGCACGACTTCCGCGAAATCGGGCCGAGCTTCGTGCTGTTCGCCCCGCGCCTGTGGGAGCAGATCGCCGCCGACGTCCGTGCCAAGATGATGGACGCCTCGCCCTTCAAGCAGAAGATGTTCGAGCTGGGCATGAAGCTGGGCCTGGAGGCGCTGGCTCAAGGGCGGCGGTCCTGGCTGGCCGACCGGATCCTGTTCAAGGCGCTGCGCGACCGCCTGGGCTTCACCAACCTGACCTCGGCCGCCACCGGCGGCGCCGCGCTGGGCCCCGATACCTTCCGGTTCTTCCAGGCGCTGGGCGTGCCGCTGAAGCAGATCTACGGCCAGACCGAAACCATGGGCGCCTACACCGTGCACCGCGGCAACGACGTGGACTTCGACACGGTGGGCGTGCCGTTCGACAGCGGCATCGAGGTGAAGGTCATCGACCCCGACCACAACGGGGTGGGCGAGATCGTCACCCGGCACCCGAACATGTTCGCCGGCTACTACCGCGCCGAGGCGGCGACGGTGGCTGACCTGCGGGACGGCTGGATGCACACCGGCGACGCCGGCTTCTTCGACAAGAAGGGGCATCTGGTCATCATCGATCGCATCAAGGACATCGCCACCACCGCCCGCGGCGACCGCTTCAGCCCGCAGTACCTGGAGAACAAGCTGAAGTTCTCGCCGTACGTGGCGGAGGCGGTGATCCTCGGCGACAAGCGCGACTATCTGGCGGCGATGATCTGCATCCGCTTCTCGATCCTGTCGAAATGGGCGGAGAAGAACCGCATCTCGTTCACCACCTACTCCGACCTGTCCTCCAAGCCGGAGGTGTACGAGATGGTGCGCAGCGAGGTGGAGAAGGTCAACGCCGGCCTGCCGGAGGCGCAGCGGATCTCCAAGTTCCTGCTGCTCTACAAGGAGCTGGACGCCGACGACGGCGAGCTGACGCGCACCCGCAAGGTGCGGCGCAACGTCATCAACGACAAGTACGGCACCATCATCGACGCCATCTACGCCGACCAGAAGGCCATCGACGTCGACACCACGATCACGTTCCAGGACGGAACCAAGCAGCGCATCCGCACCGTGCTGAAGGTCATCGACCTGGGCGTGCCGGCGCCGAGCCGCAAGCCGGCGCCCGTGGCGGCCTGAGCGGACGGGGAGGAAAACAAGACATGCAGCTTCTGCTCCAACTGCTCATCAACGGCCTGATCGTCGGTGCCCTGTACGGCGTCGTCGCCATGTCGTTCGTGCTGATCTACAAGGCCAGCCGCATCGTCAACTTCGCGCAGGGCGAGTTCCTGCTGATCGGCGCCTGGACCTGCTGGTGGATGCTGACCTCGTGGCAGCTGCCGTTCTGGATCGGCTTCCCGATCACGCTGGTGTTCATGCTGGTGTTCGGCATCATCCTGCAGGTCGTCGTGCTGCGGCCGATGATCGGCGAGCCGATCATCTCCGTCATCATGGTCACCATCGGCCTGTCGATCGTCTTCCAGGCCCTGATGAAGTGGATGTTCGGCGTGTTCGCCAAGCCGTTCCCGCCGATCTTCGCCAGCCCGACCATGAACGTCTTCGGGCTTGAGGTGCAGACGGTCTACGTGGTCAGCCTGGTGATCTCGCTGCTGATCATGGCCGGCTTCGGCTGGTTCTTCAAATACTCGCGCATGGGCCTCGCCATGCGGGCGACCGCCTGGGACCAGCAGGTGGCGCAATCCCTGGGCATCTCCGTGCGCCAGATGTTCGCGATGAGCTGGGCGATCTCCGCCATGGTCTCGGCGGTGGCGGGCGTGGTGGTCGGCGTGGTGAACGGCGTGTCCTCGGCCTTGTCCTTCTTCGGCATCAAGGTGTTCCCGGCGGTCATCCTCGGCGGGCTGGACAGCATCGTCGGCGCGGTCCTGGGCGGCCTCATCGTCGGCCTGCTGGAGAACTTCGCCCACTACGTGGACAGCCAGTGGCTCAACTGGGGCAACATGTACGAGATCGCGCCCTTCTACGTCCTGATCGCGATCCTCATGATCAAGCCCTACGGCCTGTTCGGCACCAAAGACATCGAGCGCGTGTAAGGAGCGGCCGAGACCATGGCGACCACCACCCTCATCCCGTCCGGCGACTTCAAGACCAGCTACGGCGCCGACAACACCATCTTCCCGACCGTCACCAGCCGCAACTTCGCCATCCTGGGCGTCGTGCTGCTGCTGGCCGCTCCGACCTTCATGGACCGCTTCTGGCTGAACCAGCTGATCCAGATCGGCTACCTGGGCATCGCGGCGCTGGGGCTGAACATCCTGGTGGGGTTCACCGGGCAGATCTCCATCGGCCATTCGGCCTTCTTCGGCTTCGGCGCCTTCGCTTCCGCCTGGCTGAACAACCGCTGGGGCATCCCGGTGTGGGCGGCGATCCCGCTGTCCGGCCTGATGACCACGGCGGTCGGCATGGTGTTCGGCGTGCCGGCGGCGCGCCTGAAGGGCCTGTACCTCGCCATCGCCACGCTGGCGGCGCAGTACATCCTGCAGGACTTCTTCGCCCGCGCCGACTGGTTCACCGGCGGCGTGGCCGGCACCATCGCGATGCCGCTGGAGATCTTCGGCTTCGCCTTCGACACCGACCACAGCTACTTCTACGTGGTGCTGGTCTACATGGTGGTGATGTACATCCTGGCCACCAACCTGATGCGTTCGCGCGACGGTCGGGCGCTGGTGGCGGTGCGCGACCACTACCTGTCGGCCGAGATCATGGGCATCAACCTGACCAAGTACCGGACGATGGCCTTCGGCCTGTCGGCCTTCTACGCCGGCATCGGTGGTGCCTTGTACGCCCACTACCTGCAGTTCGTGTCGGTGGAGGGGTTCACCATCCTCTTCTCGATCCAGTTCCTCGGCATGATCATCATCGGCGGCCTGGGCTCGATCATGGGCTCGCTGATGGGCACCGCCTTCATGGTGCTGCTGCCGGAGCTGATGCAGTACCTGACCACCGCGCTGTCCGGCACCGCCATCGACCAGGCGCTCAACCTGCGCGAGGCGGTCGCCTTCCTGCGCGAGATGGCGATCGGCATCGTCATCATCCTCTTCCTGGTGTTCGAGCCCGACGGGCTGGCCCACCGCTGGAAGCAGATCAAGGCCTATTGGAAGCTCTACCCCTTCTCGCACTGACGCGGGGCGGGACAACCATTCGATCCAAGTAAGAACAGGGGGAAACGCACATGTTGAAGACGACTCTTCTCGCCACCGTGGCCGTGCTGGCCGTGTCCGGCACCGCCATGGCGCAGCAGAAGATCCCGGTCGGCCACCTCGCCGACCAGTCCGGCGCGACGTCGGACGTCGGCGTTCCGTTCGGCCAGGGCGTGGCGGATGCGCTGGCCTACATCAACAAGAACGGCGGCGTCGGCGGCACGCCGATGGCGGTCGAGACGGTGGACTACGGCTATCAGGCGCCGCGCGCCATCAGCCAGTACAAGAGCTGGTCGGCCGGGTCCGGCAAGGTGGCCGCCATCCAGGGCTGGGGCACCGCCGACACCGAGGCGCTGACCGGCTTCGTCTCCAAGGACGAGATCCCCTACTACTCCGGCTCCTACTCGGGCCACCTGACCGACCCGGCGGGCAAGGGCACGCACGGCTCGAAGCCGTCGCCGTACAACTTCTTCTACGGCCCGTCCTACTCCGACGCGCTGCGCGCCATGCTGCTGTGGGCGGCGGACGACTGGAAGGCGAAGAAGGGTTCGGGCAAGCCGAAGTACGTCCACATGGGCGCCAACCACCCCTACCCGAACGCGCCGAAGGCGGCCGGCGAGGAGCTGGCGAAGGAGCTGGGCTTCGAGGTGCTGCCGGCGGTGCAGTTCGCGCTGACCCCGGGCGACTACACCGCGCAGTGCCTGACGCTGAAGCAGAGCGGCGCCAACTACGCCTACCTCGGCAACACCGCGGGCTCGAACATCTCGGTCCTCAAGGCCTGCCAGACGGTCGGCGCCAACGTGCAGTTCCTCGGCAACGTCTGGGGCATGGACGAGAACGCCGCCAAGGCGGCGGGCGCCGCCGCCAACGGCGTGGTGTTCCCGGTGCGCACCGCGTCCATCTGGGGCGGCGACACCCCGGGCATGAAGACGGTCAAGGAGATCTCCAAGATGTCCGACGCGTCGGGCAACGCGTACCGTCCGGTGCACTACGTCGCCGGCGTCTGCTCGGCCTTCTACATGAAGGAGGCGATGGACTGGGCGGCGAAGAACGGCGGCGTGACCGGCCCGAACATCCGCAAGGGCATGTACCAGAAGAAGGACTGGGTGCCGGCCGGCCTCGACAGCGTCTGCGTGCCGTCCACCTGGACCGACGCCGACCACCGCGGCACGACGCAGGTCAACCTGTACCGCGCCAACGTGAAGGGCGACACCGGCGCCTCGGTGGAGGAGCTGGTCAAGTCCGGCGCCGTCAAGCTGGAGAAGATCGCCACCGTGGACGTTCCGCGCAAGCTCGAGTGGCTGGGCTGGTAAGTCCGTAAAGCCCCTCTCCCCTCGCGGGAGAGGGGTAGGGGGAGAGGGGGAAAGAAACTTGGCCGGTTTCACCGGCGCCACCCTCTCCCCAACCCCTCTCCCGTCCAGGGAGAGGGGCTTAAGGGAACGCAATCCGATCCAGGTGCCGCATGACCATCGCCCAGGCCGAACTCCCCGCGGCGGCTGCCGCTCCGGCGCCGGCCAAGCCGCTGCTGCTCTCCGTCAACAACATCGAGGTCGTCTACAACGACGTCATCCTGGTGCTCCGCGGCCTCAGCCTGGAGGTCCCGCAGGGTGAGATCGTCGCGCTGCTCGGCGCCAACGGCGCGGGCAAGTCCACCACGCTGAAGGCCATCTCCGGCCTCCTCAAGACCGAGGACGGCGAGGTGACGCGCGGCGACATCACCTTCGAGGGCGAGCGCATCAACGGCATCGACCCCGACCAGATCGTTCGCCGCGGCATCTTCCAGGTGATGGAGGGCCGCCGCATCATCGGCGACATGACCTGCCAGGAGAACCTGCGCCTGGGCGCCTTCACCCGGCGCGACAACCAGGTCAGACAGGACCTGGACATGGTCTACGACTATTTCCCGCGCCTGAAGGAGCGCACCGGTCTGGCCGGCTACCTGTCGGGCGGCGAGCAGCAGATGCTGGCCATCGGCCGCGCGCTGATGGCCCGGCCGAAGCTGATCCTGATGGACGAGCCGTCCATGGGCCTGTCGCCGCTGATGGTGAAGGAGGTCTTCTCGATCATCCGGCGCATCAACAAGGACCTCGGCGTCACCATCCTGCTGGTCGAGCAGAACGCCCGCATGGCGCTGCAGGCCGCCGCCTCCGGCTACATCATGGAGAACGGCAAGGTGGTGCTGGACGGCACCGCCGACGAGCTGCGCAACAACGAGGACGTCAAGGAGTTCTACCTCGGCGGCGGCAACGAGGAACGCAAGAGCTTCAAGAACCTCAAGAGCTTCAAGCGCCGCAAGCGCTGGATCTGACGTTTTGCAGCCCCTCTCCCCTTGAGGGAGAGGGGTTGGGGTGAGGGGTGCGCCGGCGAGGCCGGCCCGTCTTTCTCCGCCTTCCGGCGGCTATGACCCCTCATCCCAAACCCTTCTCCCTCAAGGGGAGAAGGGCTTTAGGCGAACAGCGCGTCGATCGCCGACTGGTCCATCAGGCCGGCGTCCGGCTCCGCCTCCAGCGCCTCGGCGGAGAACACCGCGCCGGTGAGGCCGCAGATCTGCAGGATCGCCTCGGTGTTGACCAGCACGTTGGCGAACAGGTCGGTGCCGCTCTCCCAGCGGCCGACCTGGACGGTCAGCGTCATCGCCGCCTCGGTCGCCGTCATCAGCTGGCGGCGCAGGTTCGGCACCCGCTCCAGCCGGCGACGCGGCGCGTCGGGCAGGGTGCCCTGGCGCTGCACGGCACGGGCCAGGGTCATCAGGTCGACGACCACCTCGCCGTCGAACACCAGCGACAGGATCGGCTTCATGTAGAAGGTCTGCGCATCCAGCCCGCCGGCCCCGGCGATCGGGAAGGTGGAGCCGATGCGCTGCGTGCCGCCGGTGAACACCTCGGGATAGACCAGCGCCAATTCCTCGTAGAACGCGACGAAGCGGTGCCGGTAGGTCTCGACGTCGGGCATGGCTATCGGAATCATCGCGTCCTGTCGTTGTGCATCGTTCTCCCGCCCACAGACGAGCACGCGCAGCCTTACCTCGACGTTAACGCGAATCGCCGGGCGGACGATCGACCAGGCGCGCGAAGGTAAGGATCTGGATCGACGGAAAGGCGCCCAGCCATTGCGCCACCGGCAGATTGACGAAATAGCTGAAGCGCCGCGGCGCCGTGATCGGGATGTCGCCCGGCTTGGCCCGCCCGTGCAGGATGGCCAGCGCCATCTCCGCCGTCTGCCGGCCCAGTTCGGCCAGGGGCGGCATGACGCCGGCCATGCAGCCGGCGTCGATGAAGGTCTCCAGCGCGCAGAAGGTCGGCAGGCGCAACCGCGGGGCGGCCTGGAACAGCGGGCGGACATGCGGGGCGAGGCCGGCGCTGGGGATCACGTAGAGCATGTCCGGCCGGCGCGCCGCGACCCCCTCCAGCAGCCCCACAAGCCCCTCCGGCGTCGGCGGCGCGCGGTCGGTGCGGAAGGGCACGAAGTCGAGCGCGGTGCGCAGCCCCTTGGCGGCGATCTTCAGGTCCTCGACCCGCCACAGGTTGCTCGGCTCCACCCCGTCGTACAGCACGGCGACCCGGCTGGCCGGGCGGTAGGCGAGCAGGCTGCGCAGCAGCGTCGCCTCGTCCAGCACATGGATGGTGCCGGTGACGTTGCGGTGCGACCGCAGCGGTTCCGCCGGACCGGCCGGGGCGGCGACGAGGCCGGCGCCGACGGGATCGGAGACGAAGCTGAACACCACCGGCACCTCGGTCAGGTAGCGCGCCGGGTCCGGCGTGACGCCGCGCCCGACCAGCGCCGTCGCCATGGTGGTGTTCTGCGTGTAGACGAGGTCGGGCCCGAGCGCGCGGATCTCCTCGATCATCGCCGGCATGCGGCGGACGTCGCCGCCCAGCGATCGGGCGAGGAACTCGACCGGCCGCCCATCCTCCAGCAGGCGTTGGCGAAAGGCGCGGAAGCTGTCGTAGTCGTCGGACTCGAAGGCCAGCGTCACCACCCGCCACGGCCGCTCCCCGGCCCTCGCCGGCCCGACCGCCAGCAGCAGCAGAAGCACCGCCAGCCAGCCCGGCCGGATCCACCGTCCCGCGGCGCCGAGGCCCAGACCGAAGCCCGCCACCAGGATCAGCCCGCCCCCCTGCACCGGCGGCCCGGCCTGTGCCGACAGCACCAGCAGGCTGTTGGCCACCGCCACCGCCAGGGCCGCGCCGGGCAGACCGAAGCGCAGCGCCGCCCAGGCCACCGGCAGCAGCGACGCGCCGACCGCCGCTTCCGCCGGCAGCGCCCACAACGCGGTCGCCACCAGCACGGCGATGCACGCGGCGAGGACGCCGCTGGCGTGCATCAGCGCCTCGGAGAACGGGGCCTCGGGCGGCGGAATCCGCCCGGCGAGCACCAGCAGGGCCGGCGTGAAGCTCAACACGGCGGCCAGTTCCTCGACGACATAGACGGCGAACAGGCCGGTGCTGAACCCCACCGACGGCACCTCGGCCGCCGCCGCCAGCGTGCCGGACAACGCCGAGGCGGCCGGAGCCAGCACCATGGCGGCCAGCAGCCACACCGCGCCCCGCACCCCCTCCACCCGCCCCGCGCCGCCGGCCCGCCACGCCAGTGCGACCAGCGCGGCGCCGGCCGGCAGGGCGAGGTGGCGCAGCACGACCACCGCGGTGGGTGCCACCAGCGACCAGTGCGCCCACAGCGCGCCGACCAGCAGTTCCACCGCGATCAGCAGCGGCAGACTGGGCAGCGGCGCCACCAGGAACGCCGCCAGCCGCAGCGCCGCCGGGACGAACCACGGCCAGGAACCGCCGACCATCACGCCCCACTGCCCCAGCTCGTACAGCGCCAGCCACGCGGCCCCGTAGCCGCCGGCCACCAGCAGGCCCGCCAAGACGCACCGCAGCGGAGCTTGAGGAAAAGACAGGACGCGCAAAAACATATCGGCAATACAACTGCAGAATACCGGCACCGCACCGCAGTTATGAACGGCGCGTTGCCGGAGATAACATGGATTCCGGATTATTGCGACTGCGGAGCGCACGCGGAACGTGCGAGAATGAATCGCATCACGACGTGAAATCACGGCCCGCGCAGCCATGCCTCCAAGGTGTCGGCGCGGGCGGGAGGCTTCGGCGCACCCAGCATGGCGCCGGGCGCGAGGCTGCCGTCCGGCTCGATCCGCGCGCGGTAACGTGTGCCCATGGGCGACAGGAACTCGCCCTCGCCGGTGGGCCGACCGCGCGCGAATCGGCCGACGTAGCGCCGGCCGTCCGGCAGGGTCAGCGTGCCGAAGCCCTCGGGCACGCCGTTGCGCCAGGAGCCGCGGTAGTGCCGGCCGTCGGGCCAGACCTGCGCGCCGTCGCCGTCGGGGCGGCCGTGGCGCAACGTTCCGCTGTAAGCGCGGCCATCGGGCCATTCCAGCCGCTCCCCGGCGTGCGCGGCGGCGGCCACGAACAGGATCACAAGGAGCACGGCGGTGCGGACCGCGACCACGGGGCGTCTCCGTCAGTTGAGGCGGAGCACGCAGCCTGCACCCAGACCGGCCCGCGGCGCTGTGAGCCGCGCCACAGCCGGCCTTCGCGGGCGCTACTTGGTTTCCTGGCTGGAGAGGTCCGACGGGTTCTGCGAGCGCGTCGGCTCGCGCGGATCGTCGGGCTCGCTGGCCAGCGGGTTCGGGCGCGGCACCGGCGTTCCCTGGAGATCCGGCGGCGCCCGGCGCACCGCGGCCAGCGCCTCGGACAGCTCGGCCGCCTGGGTGTTGCCCTTGGTCTCGTTCGACGGCGAACGGATGCCCTGGGCGTTGGGCTGCGGTTCCTGGCTCTGCTGGACCGCGGGGTCCTTGGCCAGGTTTTCCTTCTGCCCGTCCTGGGCCATGGCGACGGACGCCAGAAGCAGGCAGGCCGCGCTGAACGGCAGGATGGCGCGCATGGACGGGCTCCTTCGGGAAAGATCGACACACGCTTGAACAGCAGACGGGGGGAGCAAGTTTCCCGCGCCGCTGTTTCCCCCTCATGGACAGCACCGAACAGCGGACCGTCGGCGTGGTGGTCGAGCGGCGGAGAACCGGCAATCCCTGGCAGCCGGAGCGCTGGCGCGCCGTCGCCCTGCTGCCCGGCCGGCCGGACGTGGCGCCGTGGACGGTGCTGGAGTCCGGTGAAGGCTGGGCGCGCTGCTACGCCGGGGCGGCGGACATTGCGCTGTTCGCCAGCGACACCGACAACTACCGGCACAACCTCGACGGCCCGCGGCCCGCGGCCTTCGTCATCCTGCGCCGCGACGGAGGGGAGCCGGGGCTGCGGCTGCTCGGCGTCACCGTCGATCCGGGCGAGATCGACGCGCATTCCGACGCCGGCGACGACCTGATCGAGGCGCTGCCGCTGCCGCCCGACCTCGCCGCCTGGATGCGCGCCTTCGTCGAGCACCACCACGTCGACCGCCCCTTCCACAAGCGCACGCGCGACCGCGCCGATCCCGAGGCGCTGGCTCGCCGCCCCCGTACGGAGCACAGGCATGGCTGAGTCCGAAGGCTTCCTGTCCCGCTGGTCGCGCCTCAAGCGCGAGGGTGACGACCCGCCCCTCGAGCCGCCCGCGCCGGAGCCGCTGGCCGATGCGCCGGCCGCCGAGGACGCGGAGCGCGAACCGCTGCCGCCCATCGACAGCCTGGGGGCGGACAGCGACTACACCCGCTTCCTCGCGCCGGACGTGCCCGTCGAAATGGCCAGGCTGGCGCTGCGCAGGGCCTGGGTCAGCGACCCGGCCATCGCCAATTTCCGCGGCTTCGCCGAATACGACTGGGACTGCAACGCGCCCGGGTACGGCGCGCTGCGGGCGACCGACAAGGTCGCCGACCTGCTGAACGCCGTCTTCGGCGACACCCCGGAGCCGCCGCCGGAAGCCGAGGCCATCGCCGCCGCCCAGCCGGAAGACGGCCAGCCTGAACAGGACAACGAAACATCGCAGGCCTAGCGCTGTTGACGCTTTCAGGGAGAACGGAGACGGCGCGATATGGCGGCGCTTGCCGAAGGGGCGATGGTGGACGAAGCCGACCGGTTGCGGGCGCAGGCTTACACGCTGCTGGCCCAGGTGCTGGCGCGGCCGCCGTCGGCCGCCCTGCTGACGGCGTTCGCCGGGCTGACCGGCGACGCCACCCCGCTGGGCCGCGCGCTCGACGCGCTGGCCGGCGCCGCCCGGTCCACCAGCGCCGAGGACGCCGAGCGCGAGTTCAACGCGCTGTTCATCGGCGTCGTGCGCGGCGAACTGGTCCCTTACGGCTCCTACTACCGGGCCGGATGCCTGAACGACCGGCCGCTGGCCGATGTCCGCGGCGACCTGCGCGTCCTCGGCTTCGAGCGCGCCCCCGGCGTCGCCGAGCCGGAGGACCACATCGCCACCCTGTGCGAGGTGATGGCGGCTCTGGCCGAGGGCGCGCCGCTGTCCACCCAGCAACGCTTCTTCGACCGCCACCTCGCCCCCTGGGCCGGCCGCTTCTTCGCCGACCTGGAACATGCGGAGGCGGCGCGCCTGTACCGGCCGGTGGGCGCCGTCGGCCGGCTGTTCCTGGGCATCGAGCGCGATGCCTTCGCCCTGATACCGAGGACCTCTCCATGACACGGGACACCAAGACCGCCGGCATCGACCGGCGCGACCTTCTGAAGGGCCTGGGCCTGGGCTCGGCCGGGGCCGCCGCGCTGGCCGTGGCACCGGCGGCCGAAGCCGCCGAGACGCCGCAGGAACAGGCCAAGCCGCGCTACGCCGAAACCGACCACGTCAAGCGCTTCTACGCCCTCAACCGCCTGTAGGCCCGCCATGCTGACCAAGCGCTCCTCCGGCACCGCCCCGCGCGCACACCTCCGGCACTCCCAGTCGGCCCATTCCCAGTCGGCCGGCACCGGCCAGGGGGTGAGCCGGCGCGGATTCCTGCACAGTTCCGGCCTCGCGGCGGGCGGCATGGCGGCGCTCTCGGCGCTGCCGGCGACGATGATCCGCAAGGCGGAGGCCGCCGGGCCGATCCCCGGCGTCGAGACGGTGACGCGCAAGAACGTCTGCACGCACTGCTCGGTCGGCTGCACGGTGATCGCCGAGATCCAGAACGGCGTGTGGACCGGCCAGGAACCGGGCTGGGAAAGCCCGATCAGCCAGGGCACCCATTGTGCGAAAGGCGCGTCCGTGCGCGAGCTGACCACCGGCGAGCGGCGGGTGAAGTACCCGCTGAAGCTGGAGAACGGCGAGTGGAAGCGCATCTCCTGGGACGTCGCCATCGAGGAGATCGGCAACAAGCTGTTGGAGATCCGCCAGAAGTCCGGCCCGGACAGCGTGTTCTGGCTGGGGTCGGCCAAGTTCTCCAACGAGGGGTCGTACCTGTTCCGCAAGCTGGCGGCGTTCTGGGGCACCAACAACGTCGACCATCAGGCGCGCATCTGCCACTCCACCACGGTCGCCGGCGTGGCGAACACGTGGGGGTACGGGGCGATGACCAACTCCTACAACGACATCCAGAACTCCAAGTGCCTCGTCATCATCGGCGGCAACCCGGCCGAGGCGCACCCGGTGGCGATGCAGCACATGCTGCGCGGCAAGGAGCGCAACCGCGCCCCCTTCATCGTCCTCGACCCGCGCTTCACCCGCACCGCCGCCCACGCGACCGAGTACGTGCGCATCCGGCCGGGCACCGACATCCCGGTGATCTGGGGCGTGCTCTGGCACGTCTTCGAGAACGGCTGGGAGGACAAGGAGTACATCCGCCAGCGCGTCTACGGCATGGACGCGGTCCGCGCCGAGGTGAAGAAGTGGACCCCGCAGGAGGTCGAGCGCGTCACCGGCGTGCCCGGCGAGCAGCTCAAGCGCGTCGCCGAGGCGATGGCGAAGAACAAGCCGGCCACGCTGATCTGGTGCATGGGCGCCACCCAGAAGACGGTGGGCACCGCCAACGTCCGCGCCTTCTCGATCCTGCAGCTGGCGCTCGGCAACATCGGCATCGAGGGCGGCGGCGCCAACATCTACCGCGGCCACTGCAACGTGCAGGGCGCCACGGACCTGGGGCTGGACGTCTCCACCCTGCCCTCCTACTACGGCTTGGCGGAGGGGGCGTGGAAGCACTTCTGCCGGGTGTGGGAGGTGGACTACGAGTGGATGAAGGGCCGCTTCGCCTCCAAGGAGCTGATGGAGGCCAAGGGCATCCCGACCACCCGCTGGTTCGACGCGGTGCTGATCGACAAGAAGGACCTGGAGCAGCCCGACACCCTCAAGGCCATGATGTGCTTCGGCCACGGCGGCAACACCGTGACCCGCATGCCGGAGATGGTGAAGGGCCTGGAGAAGCTGGAGCTGCTGGTCATCGCCGACCCGCACCCGACCACCTTCGCCGCAATCCCCGACCGCCGTGGCGGCACCTACATCCTGCCGGCCTGCACGCAGTTCGAGACGGACGGCTCGCGCACCTGCTCCAACCGCTCGGTGCAGTGGGGCGAGAAGGTCGTCGAGCCGATCTTCGAATCGAAGGACGACTACGAGATCATCTACCGGCTGGCCCGCAAGCTCGGCTTCGCGCAGGAGATGTTCAAGCACATCACGGTGGAGGGCGCGCGGCCCGTCCCGGAGGACATCCTGCGGGAGATCAACCGCAGTTGCCTGTCCACCGGCTACACCGGCCAGTCGCCGGAGCGCCTCAAGCTGCACATGAAGCACCAGGCCGACTTCGACAAGATCACCATGCGGGCCGAGAGCGGGCCGTGCAAGGGCGAGTACTACGGCCTGCCCTGGCCGTGCTGGGGCCATCCGGAGCTGAAGCACCCCGGCTCCGCCATCCTCTACGACACCTCCAAGCACGTCATGGAGGGCGGCGGCGTCTTCCGCGCCCGCTTCGGCGTCGAGCGCGAGGGGGTGTCGCTGCTGGCCGAGGGCTCCCACTCCAAGGGCTCGGAGATCCAGGACGGGTATCCCGAGTTCACCATGGCCGTGCTGAAGAAGCTGGGCTGGGACAAGGACCTCACCGCCGAGGAGATGCGCGTCATCCAGGCCATCGGCGGCGACAAGATCGACGAGGTGAGCTGGCAGACCGACCTGTCCATGGGCATCATCCGCGTGGCGATGAAGCACGGCTGCGTGCCGCACGGCAACGCCAAGGCCCGCGCCAGCGCCTGGAACCTGCCCGACCCGGTGCCCATCCATCGCGAGCCGATCTACACCCCGCGCAAGGATCTCGTCAGCCAGTACCCGGCGATCAACGACCGCCGCGACTTCCGCCTGCCGCAGCTCGCCAAGTCGCTGCAGGCCAGCGTGCAGGACAAGGACATCCCGTCGAAGTTCCCGTTCATCCTCACCTCCGGCCGGCTGGTCGAGTACGAGGGCGGCGGCGAGGAGACGCGCTCCAACCGCTGGCTGGCCGAGTTGCAGCAGTCGATGTTCGCGGAGATCAACACCCGGGACGCCGAGCGCCTGGGCATCCGCAACGACGGCTGGGTCTGGGTCTACGGCCCGGAGAACAACGCGAAGGCCAAGGTGCGCGCGCTGGTCACCAACCGCGTCGGGCCGGGGACGGTGTTCATGCCCTTCCACTTCTCGGGCTACTGGCAGGGCGAGAGCCTGCGCGGCTCCTACCCGCCGGGCACCGACCCCATCGTGCTGGGCGAGCCGGTCAACGGCATCACGACCTACGGCTACGACCCGGTGACGTTCATGCAGGAAACCAAGGTGACGCTGTGCCGCGTCGAGCCGGCGTAAGGAGGTCCATCCGATGGCCCGCATGAAGTTCCTCTGCGACGCCGAACGCTGCATCGAGTGCAACGCCTGCGTCACCGCCTGCAAGAACGAGCACGAGGTGCCATGGGGCATCAACCGCCGCCGCGTCGTCACGCTCAAGGACGGCGAGCCGGGCGAGCGCTCCATCTCCATGGCCTGCATGCACTGCACCGACCCGCCCTGCGCGGCGGTGTGCCCGGTGGACTGCTTCTACCAGACCTCGGACGGCGTGGTGCTGCACAGCAAGGACCTGTGCATCGGCTGCGGCTACTGCTTCTACGCCTGCCCGTTCGGCGCGCCGCAGTTCCCGCAGACCACCAACTTCGGCGGGCGCGGCAAGATGGACAAGTGCACCTTCTGCGCCGGCGGCCCGGAGGCGGACGGCACGCCCGAGGAGTTCCAGAAGTACGGCAAGAACCGCCTGTCCGAGGGCAAGCTGCCGCTGTGCGCCGAGATGTGCTCGACCCGCGCGCTGATGGCCGGCGATGGCGACATCCTCGCGGACATCTACAAGGAGCGCGTGGTGCGCCGCGGCTACGGCTCCGGCGCGCACGGCTGGGCCACCGCCTACGTCAGCCGGAACCGCGACGACGCCCTGGCGCCGGGGCGGGTGGGTACCGGCGGCAGTTAGTGGACTATAGGCATAAACTGTTGGATGATAGTTACTTATAGGCTGTCAGAACCCCTGTGTTCCGTCATCCCCGCGAAGGCGGGGATCCAGGAAGAGCCCCGATAGGGGCGACATGACTCATGTGGCTCGCGGACGCGAGCACTGGATCCCCGCTTTCGCGGGGATGACGATGGGGAAAGGGCACGCAGGAGGGAAGCCATGCAACGCATCACGATGTTCTTTGTAATGGCCGCCCTGCTCCTCGCGGCGCCGGCCGTGCAGGCGCAGCTCTATCAGGTCCCCGGCCAGAACGCGCCGACCTCCAAGGATCAGGTGGAGTTGTACACGCCGAACCAGGACAAGGAGGTCGGCATCGTCTCGATCCCCGACTCCAAGCTCGCCGTGCTGGTGCAGCCGGAGGGGCGGCAGTGGCGGGACTACCGCACGGTGATCCTGCGCTGGGGCGCCGGCATCGCCGTGCTCGGCATGGCGGGGCTGCTGCTGCTGTTCTACCTCGTGCGCGGCACCATCCGGATCGAGGAGGGGCGCGCCGGGCGCACCGTGCCGCGCTTCGCCGCCCTCGACCGCTTCGCCCACTGGACCACGGCGACGAGCTTCATCCTGCTGGCCCTGACCGGGCTGGTGGTGACCTTCGGGCGGCCGCTGTTGATCCCGCTGATCGGCCATCCGGCCTTCACCACGCTCGCCCAGTCGGGCAAGGCGATCCACAACTTCCTCAGCGTGCCGTTCGTGCTCGGCATCCTGCTGATGATCGTCCTGTGGGTCCGCGACAACATCCCGGAGAAGGCCGACCTCGTCTGGCTGAAGTCCATGGGCGGCCTGCTGTCCAAGTCGGGTAAGCATCCGGAGTGCGGGCGCTTCAACGCCGGGCAGAAGGGCATCTTCTGGTCGGTGGTGCTGGGCGGCGGGGCGCTGGCGGTGACCGGCTTCCTGCTGCTGGCGCCGTTCACGGTCACCGGCGTCGGCGGCATGCAGATCATCCACGTCATCCACGGCGCCCTGGCGGCGCTGATGATCGCCATCATCCTGGCGCACATCTACATCGGCTCGGTCGGCATGGAGGGCGCCTTCGACGCCATGGGCACCGGCCACGTGGACGAGAACTGGGCCAGGGACCATCACCGCCGCTGGTACGAGCAGCAGGTCAAGAAGGGCCGAGTCGACCCGCCCCCCGCCGCCCGGCCGCACGCCGCCGAATAGCGGCTACTTGCCGGAGAAGTGGCGCGCCTCGACCGAGCCGCCCTCGCCCACCCGCACGCTCTGGCGGGCGAAGCTGTCGTCGGCGCTGCGGCTGAACCCGGTCTCCAGCACCACGCCGGTGCCGATGGCCAGCGCCAGCACGAAAAGCACGGCAAAACCGAAGGCGTTCATGGACAAAGCTCCCGCTTGGACCGCATCTCCTGCTCCAACAGCGGACGGCGGCTCCGGTCACGTTTACACCGTTGGCTTTGCAGATAGTCCGTTTCTCCGATTGCCAAGCGCGCCGCTTCGTGGCCTGCTAGGAGGGCCTCGAATGTTCAGAGAGCGCATACCAGCCTGAGCGGCGGGCTTCGCGGCCCGCCGCTTTCTTTTTGTCCGGCGTTCGGGACGGGGAAACCGCTATTCCGTGCCCGGCCCGTCCCCCTCCACCGCGGCGCCGGGCCGCTCGGCCGGGCGCACCACGGTCACCGTGCAGGGCGCCTGCGCCACCAGGGGTGACGACACGCTGCCGAGATAGCGCCGCAGCGCCGAATGCCCGCGGGCACCCACCACCAGATGATCGACGTGGTTGCCGCGCACGTAGTCGAGGATCGCCGCCGCGGCGTCCGGCGCCTCCAGCACGTGGTAGGTGATCCGCTCCGGCGCGATGCCGAGGGGCCGGGCCCAGTGCTTCAGGCGCACCAGCGCGCCGACGTGGCGGTTGTTGCCGTCCTTGTCGACATTGATGTCCATGCCGATTCGCGAAACCCGCTGCACCATCAGGCAGGCGAGCCGCGCCCCCGGCGCGCAGCCCAGCAACATGCCGGCGGTGCGCCGCTGCGCCTCGCTGAGGTCCGATTCGCCCTCGGACAGGTCGACCGCCACCGCGATGATCGGCGCGCGCGACAGCCGCTCCGACACCGAGGGGCGGATCGCCGGCGTGCGCGCCAGCCAGCGCAGCCAGCTGCGCGCCGCCGAGAACGCGCCGTCGCGCCGCGTCCGCCCGGCGCGCGCGGTGAGCGTCACCTGGTCGGGGTTCTTCAGCAGGAACGCCACCTGCGCCGCCGACTGCCAGCGGGCCGCCGGGTCGACCTCCAGGCAGCCCAGCACGACCTCCTGCAGCCAGGGCGGGCAGTCCGGGTTCAGCGCGCGCGGCGGCACCGGCGCGCGGTACAGGCGGCGGCGCAGGCCGCGCACCGACTGCGGGCTGCCGAACGGCAGGCGGCCGGTCGCCAGCTCGTACAGCACGGCGCCCAGCGCGAACAGGTCGCTGCGCGGGTCGTCGCGCACGCGCATCACCTGCTCCGGCGCGATGTAGGCGCCGGTGCCGGCGGGGGTGTGCATCTCCTCGGCGATCAGGTCGGGGCGGCCGTCCAGGCGCGACAGGCCGAAGTCGATCAGCACCGCCTCGCCGGACGGGCGGAACATGACGTTGGACGGCTTGACGTCGAAATGGATGAGGTGCTGGCGGTGCAGGTCGTGCAGCGCCGCCGCGACCCGCGACCCCAGATCGGCGACGCGCTCCGCCGGCAGCGGCGCCCCGGCCAGCGCAGCGGACAGCGGCTCGCCGGACAGCAGCTCCATGACGATGTAGGGCTGCGTGTCGAAGTCGCCCGAGCCGACGTAGCGCGGCACGTGCGGCCCGTCGAGCAGCGGCAGCAGCATCTGCTCCACCTCGAAGCCGAGGATCGCCGTCGGGTCGTCGCCGTAGCGCAGCAGCGGCACCTTCATGACCAGCGGTTCGGGCGCATGAAGCCCTTCTCCCCTTGAGGGAGAAGGGTTGGGATGAGGGGTCGTCGCAGCGGAAGCCGCGGAAGAGTCCGGCCGGCTGTCGCTGGCGCCCCCCTCACCCCAACCCCTCTCCCTCAAGGGGAGAGGGGCTTGCCCGGCATCCGCGCGCGTCACCCGCCACAGCGCCGCCATGCTGCCCTGGTGCAGGCGCTCCTCCAGGCGGTAGCCGTCGACGATGGAGCCGGGGGACAGGACGACCGGGGCCATGGCGTCACCCTCCGTCGCGCAGGCGCGCCGCCAGCCGCGGCGGCAGGCCGGCGCGGCGCAGCTTGTCCGCCGCGGCTTCGTGGTCGTACGGCACGCGGTGGAAGGTCAGCACGCCGGCGGCGGCGTCGAGCACGGCGTAGCAGGCGGCCGGGTTGCCGTCGCGCGGCTGCCCGACCGAACCGGGGATCGCCAGCCAGCGCCGCCGCCCGCCCAGCGGCACCGGCGCGCCGGGCGTCGGCTCGAACCGGATGACCGGCCCGCCGGGCGCCTGATGATAGAGCGCCGGCTGGTGGACGTGACCGCAGACGGTGATGCGCCGCTCCGTCGCCTCCAGGCTGCGTCGCGCCTCCGCCGCGCCGCGGACGTAGGCCCAGCGCCCGGGCTCCCAGGCGTTGGCGTGCACGTACAGGCAGGGGCCGTCCTCGACGCTCAGCGGCAGGCCGGCGAGGAAGGCGCGCTGCGGCTCGGTCAGTTGCGCGGCGGTCCACTCGGCCGACGCCCGGGCGTCGCCGCTCATCCGCTCGGACGGGCCGTACAGCGCCGCCTCGTCGTGGTTGCCGAACACCGCGGCGTCGCCGCGCCCGACCCGCTCCATCACCGCGTCCACCACCCAGCCGGGGTCCGCCCCGTAGCCGACGAGGTCGCCCAGGAACACGCACCGCTGCGCCCCCGCCCTCGCGGCGTGCGCGAGGCAGGCCTCCGTCGCCTCCCGGTTGGCGTGGAGATCGGCGAGCAACGCGATGCGCATGATCCGGACGACGCCCCTCATGCTTGTCCTGGCCGGTGCAGTATCGCCCGAGCCAACCCCGCCACCACCCCCGACCAAGGTCCAGGATGATTCGGCAGGCATTTCCTGCAAATGGTTTGGTAGATGGAACGTACGCCTATAATACCGTCCGCCGCACGGCTTAAGTCGCGCGGACAAGGACCGGCGTTCCCGACCAAACGGTGAGGGAGTGATAACGCAATGGCCTATGCAGCAACAGCCGGCGACGCCACGCGGCCGATGGCGCCGGAAGAGCGGAAGGTGATCTTCGCCTCCTCGCTCGGCACCGTGTTCGAGTGGTACGACTTCTACCTCTACGGCTCGCTCGCCGCGGTGATCAGCAAGCAGTTCTTCTCGGGCGTGAACCCGACCGCGGCCTTCATCTTCGCGCTGATGGCCTTCGCCGCCGGCTTCGCGGTGCGTCCGTTCGGCGCGCTGGTGTTCGGGCGCCTGGGCGACCTGATCGGGCGCAAGTACACCTTCCTGGTCACCATCCTGATCATGGGCGCCTCGACCTTCATCGTCGGCATCCTGCCCAACTACGCCACCATCGGCATCGCCGCCCCGATCATCCTGATCGTCCTGCGCCTGCTGCAGGGCCTGGCGCTGGGCGGCGAGTACGGCGGTGCGGCCACCTACGTGGCCGAGCACGCCCCGCACGGCCGCCGCGGCGCCTACACCTCGTGGATCCAGACCACGGCGACGCTGGGCCTGTTCCTGTCGCTGCTGGTGATCCTGGGCTGCCGCGTGTCGATGTCGCCGGAGGCCTTCGACGAGTGGGGCTGGCGCATTCCGTTCCTGCTGTCGATCGTCCTGCTCGGCGTGTCCGTGTGGATCCGCATGAAGCTGAACGAGTCGCCGGCCTTCAAGCGCATGAAGGACGAGGGCAAGACCTCCAAGGCGCCGCTCACCGAGTCCTTCGGCCGCTGGGGCAACCTAAAGATCGTGCTGCTGGCGCTGTTCGGCCTCGTCGCCGGCCAAGCGGTGGTGTGGTACACGGGCCAGTTCTACGCGCTGTTCTTCCTGACGCAGACGCTGAAGGTGGATGCGCAGCCGGCCAACCTGATGATCGCCGCCGCCCTGCTGCTGGGCACGCCGTTCTTCGTCATCTTCGGCTCGCTGTCCGACCGCATCGGCCGCAAGCCGATCATCATGGCCGGCTTGGCTCTGGCCATCGTCACCTACTTCCCGATCTTCAAGGCGATCACCCACTACGCCAACCCGGCGCTGGAGCAGGCCATCGCCACCTCGCCGGTCGTCGTCGTCGCCGACCCGAACGAGTGCTCGTTCCAGTTCAACCCGGTCGGCACGTCGAAGTTCACCAGCTCGTGCGACATCGCCAAGAGCGCGCTGGTCCGCCGCGGCATCCCGTACTCCAACGAGACCGCCCCGGCCGGCACCGTCGCGCAGATCAAGGTCGGCAGCACGGTCATCCCGTCCTACAACGCCTCGGCCACCCCGGCCGCCCCGGCGTCGGTGTCGGTCGGCCACGGCCCGGCTCCGGCCGCCGCCGCCCCGGCCGCGGGTGCCAGCGCAGGCGCCACGTTCGAGAAGGGCGTCGCCGACGCGCTGAAGACCGCCGGTTACCCGCCGAAGGCCGACCCGGCGCAGACCAACCACTTCATGACGATCGTCCTGCTCACCGTGCTGGTCATCTACGTGACCATGGTGTACGGCCCGATCGCCGCGATGCTGGTCGAGCTGTTCCCGACGCGCATCCGCTACACCTCGATGTCGCTGCCCTACCACATCGGCAACGGCTGGTTCGGCGGCTTCCTGCCGACGACCTCCTTCGCCATCGTGGCGGCCACCGGCGACATCTACTCGGGCCTCTGGTACCCGATCATCATCGCCGCGGCGACGCTGGTCATCGGCCTGCTGTTCGTCCGCGAAACCAAGGACGTGGACATCTACGCCCACGACTGAGCGGTCCGGTCATAGGAAAGACGGCGGACGGGCGGGGATTTCCCCGCCCGTTTCGCCGTTTCGGGAAATGCTCTACGCTTCCGCCCCATGGACCACTCGCTCGTCCTCATCCTGTCGCTGACCTACCTGGCGTCGCTGTTCGCCGTCGCCTGGTACGGCGACCGCACGGCCGAAAGCGCCGGCGGGGGCAGCAACCCGTGGCTCTACTCGCTCAGTCTCGGCGTCTACTGCACGTCCTGGACGTTCTACGGGGCCATCGGCCGGGCGGCGACGGACGGGTTCGATTTCCTGCCGATCTACGTCGGCCCGATCCTGCTGATCGGCCTGGGCTGGCCGCTGCTGGCGCGCATCGTGCGCATCGCCAAGGTGGAGAACGTCGTCTCCATCTCCGACTTCCTCGCCGCCCGCTACGGCAAGAGCCAGGGGCTGGCGGCGCTGGTCACCGTCACCGCGGTGATCGGCCTGCTGCCCTACATCGCGCTGCAGCTCAAGGCCATCACCATCAGCTTCGACGTGCTGGCCGGCAAGGCGCTGGGCGTCGAGCTGCGGTCGCTGCCCGGCGGCACCACGCTGATGGTGGCGCTGCTGATGGCCGCCTTCGCCGTGCTGTTCGGCGTGCGCAGCATCCACGCCAACGAGCACCACCGCGGCCTGATGATGGCCATCGCCACCGAATCCGTGGTCAAGCTGGCCACCGCCATGGCGGTCGGGCTGGGCATCACGCTGGCGGTGTTCGGCGACCTCGACGGGCTGCTGGCGGCGGCGGAGAGCCCGGTCGCCGACCGGCTGCTCAGCCTGGAGTCCTTCGCCAAGGCCGACTGGTGGGTGGCCTGCGCGCTCTCGGCGCTCGCCATCCTCTGCCTGCCGCGGCAGTTCCACGTGGCGGTGGTGGAGAACACCCACCCCGGCGACGTGCGCCGCGCGGCGCGGCTGCTGCCGCTGTACCTCGTCGCCATCAACCTGTTCGTGGTGCCGGTGGCGCTGGCCGGCATCACGCTGTTCCCGGCCGGCGGCGTCAACGCCGACAGCTTCCTGGTGTCGGTGCCGCTGCACGAGGGCTGGCCGCTGCTGGCGCTGGCCGCCTTCATCGGCGGCCTGTCGGCGGCCACCAGCATGATCCTGGTGGAGATGGTCGCGCTCAGCACCATGATCTGCAACGACGTGGTGCTGCCGCTGCTGATGAGCCTGCGCGTCGGCCAGAACCGCTGGCGCGCCGACCCGGTGCCGGTGCTGCTGGCGGTGCGGCGCGCCGCGGTGATCGCCATCCTGGTGCTGGCCTACGGGGTGTACCGGCTGATCGGCTCGGCCTTCCCGCTGTCGGCCATCGGCATGCTGTCCTTCATGGCGGTGGCGCAGTTCGGGCCGGCGCTGATCGGCGGCCTGTTGTGGCGGCGCGCCAACCGCACCGGCGCGGTGGCGGGGATCTGCGTGGGCTTCCTCGGCTGGGCTTACACCATGCTGCTGCCCTCCTTCGCCGCCGCCGGCTGGATCGCGCCGGAGGCGCTGCGCGCCGTGCCCTTCGGGCTGGAGGTGCTGAGCCCGGCGGCGCTGACCGCGGTGGACGGGCTGACGCCGCTGTCGCACGCGGCGCTGTGGAGCCTGGGTCCGAACATCGTGCTGTTCGTGGTGCTGTCGCTGCTGACCCACCAGTCGGCGCTGGAGGCGCGGCAGGCGGCGCGCTTCGTCTCCCTCCAGCGCGCGCCGGAGGAGGAGGCGCCGACGCCCAAGCGCGCCACGCTGGCCGACCTGCACGACCTCGCCGTGCGCTACGTCGGCGCGCCGAAGGCGGACGCGGCGTTCCACGCGCTGCTGGCGGCGCGCCACCAGGACTCCACGACGCTGCTGTCGCGCACCGACGGCGAGGCGATCCAGATGACCGAGCGGCTGCTGGCCGGCGCCATCGGCTCCGCCTCCGCCCGCGTGGTGGTGGCGGGGCTGCTGTCCGACCGGCGGCTGTCGCGCACCGACGCGCGCTCGATCATCGACGTCGCCTCGCGCGCCATCCTGAAGCAGCACGAGCTGCTGCGCACCACGGTGGAGAACGTCGGCCAGGGCATCTGCGCCTTCGACGGCGAGTTCCGGGTGACGCTGTGGAACCGCCGCTTCCTCGAACTGCTCGACCTGCCGGAGGGCAGCGTGCAGGTCGGCACCGGCCTGAAGGAGATCGTCGCCTACATCGCCCAGCGCGGCGAGTACGGCCGCAACGGCGAGATCGAGACGCTGCTCGCCCGCCGCTCCGACCCGCGCCGGCACGGCAAGCCGGACGTCTACACCCGCGAGCGGCCGGACGGCACGGTGCTGGAGATCGCCACCAACCCGATGCCGGACGGCGGCTTCGTCGCCGTCTACACCGACGTCACCGAGCGCCACCGCGCCGCCGCCGCCCTGAAGGAAGCCAACGAGAGCCTGGAGCGCCGCATCATCGAGCGCACCGCCGCGCTGTCCGAGGCGAAGGCGGAGGCGGAGCGCGCCAACCGCTCCAAGACCCGCTTCCTCGCCGCCGCCAGCCACGACCTGCTGCAGCCGCTGCACGCGGCGCGGCTGTTCCTCTCCGCCCTGGGAGAGCGCAGCACGGATCCGGCGGTGGCGCAGGTGGACGCGTCGCTGCGGTCGGTCGAGCACATCCTGGGCGACCTGCTGGACGTGTCGAAGCTGGACAGCGGCGTGGTGACCCCGACCCCGGTGGCGCTGCGCATCGACGAACTGCTGAAGCCGCTGGGCGAGGAGTTCGCGGTGATGGCGCGCCAGCACGGCCTGACCTTCCGCGCGGTGCCGTGCTGCGCCGTGGTGCGCAGCGACCCGACGCTGCTGCGCCGCATCCTGTTGAACTTCCTGTCCAACGCGGTGCGCTACACGACGCGCGGCAAGGTGCTGCTCGGCTGCCGGCGCCGGGGGGACATGCTGTCCATCGAGGTGTGGGACACCGGACCCGGCATTCCCGAGGACAAGCTGGAGGAGATCTTCGTCGAGTTCCGCCAGATCGACCACGGCACCGACGACCGCGGGCGCGGCCTCGGCCTGGGGCTCGCCATCGTCGAGCGGCTGTCGGCCATCCTCGGCCACCGGGTCACCGTGCGCTCGGTGGTCGGCAAGGGCAGCGCGTTCGCCGTGCAGGTGCCCCTCAGCGCCGAGCCGGCGGTGGTCCGCACCCTGCCGACGCGCTCGCGCGGGCGCGACATGCAGGGCGCGCTGGTGCTGTGCCTGGAGAACGAACCGGCCATCGCCCAGGCCACCGAGCACCTGCTGTCCGGCTGGTCGTGCCGGGTTGTCACCGGCGCCACGGCGGAGCAGGCGCGCGCCGCGCTGGACGGCCGCGTGCCGGACCTGATCCTGTCCGACTACCACCTCGGCCGCGGGATCACCGGCCTGGAGTCGCTGGCGGCGCTACGCGCGGATTTCAGCGTGCCCGTGCCGGCCGCCCTGGTCACCGCGGACCGCAGCCCGGCCGTGCGCGCCGCTGCGGAGGCCGCCGGCTGCCCGGTGCTCTACAAGCCGGTGCGCCCGGGCGCGTTGCGGGCTCTGGTCGGGCAGTTGCTGGCGCAGGGCCGGCGCAACGCTGGGTGACCGCCTTCCCCTCCGCCGCTCCCTTGGCGTACAACCGAAACGCGCCGTTAACGCGCGTCAACTAAAGTATCGCCAAAATACGCCATAGGGAGCAACGCCGTGGAACTCAGCGCGAAGATCGCCCAGGACATCTGCGACCACATCGCCCGCGAGCTGGAGGTGACCGTCTCGTTCATGGGTCCGGGCGGGACGATCATCGCCTCCTCCGCCCGCGAGCGCATCGGCCAGACGCACGCCACCGCCGCGGAGATCATGGCCCGCCGCATCGACGAGCGCGCGGTCAGCAAGGACGAGGCGGCGCGCTCCGGCGGCGCCATGCGCGAGGGGTTCAACTGCGCGCTCGACCTCGACGGGCAGCGCGTCGCCAGCCTGGGCGTCGCCGCTCCGGTCGAGCAGGCGAAGCGCTACGCCCGCATCGCGCGGCAGTGGGCGACCTCGATGATCCGCGCCGAGCTGGCCGAGTCGCAGCGCGCCCAGCTGTTGCACGAGCTGTCCGGCCGGCTGGAGCGCGACGTCGGCGGCGTGGTCGGCGAGGCGGCGGACGTCGCCCGGCGCCTCGACCAGGCGGTCGGCGGCGTGCGCAGCGCCAACGGCGAGGTGCGCCGCCAGTCGGCCGAGGCCGGCGCCGCGGCCCGCGCGCTGGAGACCTCGGTCGGCAGCATCGCCGCCAGCGTCGAGCGGCTGACCGCCACCGCCGACCGCATCGCCCAGGACACCGCCAAGGCCCGCGAGATCGGCGCCGCCGCCACCACCGATTCCGAGCGCGCGACCACCGTGATGACCTCGCTGCGCGCCGCGGCCGAGCAGATCGCCAGCGTGGTCAAGCTGATCAACGCCATCGCCAGCCAGACCAACC
>Ga0196970_1000891_pt1 | contig 26058 bp, 29 predicted proteins | sample S1v_513CmetaG_FD_148672 | JGI IMG/M metagenome (GOLD analysis project Ga0196970, IMG submission 148672) | Soil microbial communities from Anza Borrego desert, Southern California, United States - S1+v_5-13C | ecosystem: Environmental > Terrestrial > Soil > Desert | place: USA: California... | reverse complement strand
CTCTCGTATCTCTTAAACCCAAACATATATTAGGATATCAAAAGTGGCTGATAAGAATGCTGCCCCGGCTAATGGCACGGGCGAAAAGAAGAAGCGTAAGTCGAATGGCCCGCGCAAGATGAAGCCGACCTATCTGCTCTATAAGGGCGATAACGTTGATGTTGTCGGTCTCACTCGTGATGCGTTCGAAATTCTCGCAAAGACGCAGAGCGAACCCGGCATTCGTTATGTCGATGTTTCGCAGTTCCTTAAGAAAGAAAAGGCTCCGGCTGCGTAATAGTGTAAACGTAGCCTAGCGTCGGTTGGGACGGATGAGACGCAAACGGGAGATATGACCAACCCATATCTCCCACTTTCTTAGGAGCGGCCATGAACGAAATCCAAAGACACATAAATATTAAGAAACAAGAAGAACAAAAGCTATTGCATCAACTTGCTGACATTCGTTCGTATATAGCCGGTCTAGAATATGCATTACATGCCCTTGAAAAGGTTAATGTAGATGCGAAAACTCCCTAACCGAGTAATACTCCCCCCTCCTATCCCTCTGCCATACGTTAAAGGCGACAATAGTTCACAAAGGCTCACGTTTAGAATGGGCTTAGCGAGCTATGATACATTACTTGAAGCTGCCAAGATGACTGACATGTCTGAAAGTCAGTTTATTCGATGGGCAACTTTGAGTGCGGCGGCGTCTTTAATCGAGTGGCATAGGAGAGGTGGTGATGGCGAAGCAGTATTCACCGGCACAACGAGCGTTATTCTTACGGATAAAAAAGACGGTTGAGGGTCAGCTTAAATGTCTGATCCATGCGCACCCTGAGTACTTCACCAATCCAACATTTAAGAATACGGTGAAGAATAGTCTAGCTAAGCGTGTAGCTGCTGACTTGGTGTCTGATCACAATCTCAAATTTATTGTAAAATTGGTTTTAACTAGTAAGTGATCTGAATATTGCTTACTAGCGCGTTACGACGTGCGAGGGAGTACTCTGTCTTGCCTCTACGAAACGGAGTATTCATAACCCCCTATCTGTCCCGACTTGGGGGTGGGTATGTCCATTATGCCCAAACAGACGGGGAGTGTGTTCCTTTGTAATACACTCCCCATTTCTTTATTCGTATTAAGGATAACAATAATGAACGCAGCGGAGAAGCTGTCTGAGTTGGAGATTACATTTGATGGAAAACAACGACAAGCAATTGAAATGTGCTGTGCCGAAGATCGAATTGTGGCTGTTACAGGAAGTGCGGGAACTGGAAAGACTACTATCATCCAGCGAGTTGCTAATCAGATGGTTGAAGAAGGATGGAAAGTTATCTGTTGCGCACCAACTGGAAAGGCAGCGAGACGAGTTAAGGAGGCAACTGGAATTGAGGCGGTTACAATACACCGATTGCTTGAGTTCCCGAAACCAAACGAAATCGACGAAAAAACCGGAAAGCCCCTTGACGTTACGATCCCGCGTCGTGATAAAGATAATCGTATACAGTATGACTTTGTCATTTGTGATGAGTATGCTATGGTTCCTCACGAACTCAACCGCCAACTTATTGATGCTCTTCCTAATGGTGGTCTGCTACGATGCTTCGGAGACATTCATCAACTATCTCCTATCGAAAAGAGCAAAATCAAAGTAGAAGGCTTCGAGCTAAGTCCATTCCAACAACATCTGAAACGCTTCCCTAGTGTTACACTTGATCGAGTGTATCGTCAGTCTGAGGGTAGCGGTATCTTTGCTAATGGAGCAAGGATTGTTAACGGTATGGCACCTGCTAGTACAGATGACTTTGTTATTAACTTCACTGATCGTCCAGTACTTGCGGTTGAAGAATTGTTGTATAAAGAACCTGCTAAGTGGGGCTCTATCCAGAACCAAATCATTGTTACAGGACACAAGACTTGGGTAGGAACATACGAACTTAATATGCGAGCGCAGATGATCATTAATCCTGAACCCGAATTTGCGTTTGATCCTATCCGTCACAAGTGGATGGAGAGTGCGAAGATCACAATCGGTATTGGTGACAAAGTTGTCTGCACTGAGAATTGTTATGATCTTCGAGATTTGTTTGAGCGTTGGGAAGGCGAGCCTTACGGTAAAGAGAGTTTCCAAATCCCTACACCAGACAATGCCATGATGTTGAACGGAGAGATTGGTAAAGTTGTTGAAATTCAGCGACATGGTAAAGACGTTGAGGCCGTATTAGTGGACTTCGGCGATAGAGTTGTTAGTGTTCCTTTTGAAATCCATGAGTATTCGCCTAAGTCGGGATCGATCTTTAAGACACAACCGATTAAGGCACTCGATCTTGGTTATGTTCTCACGACACATAAGTGTCAGGGATCAGAGTTCCAAGAGATTTGTTATGTGTTGAACAAGTCAAGTAAGTTCACACAGAACAGGCGTAACCTCTACACTGCTGTCACCCGTGCACGTAAGCAAGTGACAGTTATTACTGATCGTGCATCATTGTCATATAGCCTTTGGAACCAGAAATGAAAAAGTTTCAGGTTGATTACAATCGTTTTCTCGATAAGCGTCAACGTCTCATCGACGCACATAATATTTTAGATACAGAATTCGATAACGAAGAGGATATTTATGAGCAACTATCTGGTCGTAGTCTTGAATGGCCCACCGGGATGCGGGAAGGACACTTTAGCTGAATACATTGCATTCAATGGTCATCCTTTCTATATGTTTGGCGAGCATCGTACATTGGTTTATCACGAGAAGTTCGCGGAACCAATAAAGGATGCGCTCTCAGCATTCCTAGATATCTCAAGGGATGAACTAGAGTTTAATAAGAACATTCCCGGACTACTACCTAACAATCAATCGATCCGACGCTCTCTTATTACAATGTCAGAAGAATGGGCTAAGCCTACATTTGGCAATGGTATCTTCGGAACTATGTTAGGTAAGAAGATCGAACGTTATGTTACTCGGTCTAAGGGTAAGTTCATCAGGCAAGACCCTAAACAATTGTACATCATTTCTGATAGCGGGTTTTACGAAGAACTAGAAGCACTTGAAGAGTTGCACCCCGGTAAAGTGAGATTGATCCGCATCGGGCGTGACGGTTGTACATATGAGGGCGACAGTCGCTCTTATCTGTTCAATGTTCCGTTACGTGTTAAGGCTGTGGATATCGGTAACAATTCGACTAAGGAAGCCTTCTATAAAGAGGCTACCAAAGTCATAACGGAATGGTGCAATGAACAATTTAGCGGAACTGTCTCAAGAGTACCAGCGCAGAGCTAGTGCACTTGGACTAACCGTTGACTGCGCAATGGACGGCATTTTCAACGCAGAGATTGCCGTCGTTGCGGAGGCTCCGGGATCACGTGAAGTACAGATGAAGGTTCCGCTTGTTGGTGGTAGTGGTCAATTGCTATGGAACACTTTGAGAAAGCATAACATCACTCGGAGAGAGGTGTATGTCACTAACGTATGTAAGAAACAATTGGCATATGGTGGCGCCGAGAGTACGGAGAAGATACAGCTACCTAAGAATGAAAAAGATCATTGGTATGCACTACTGCGTTGGGAATTGGCATGTCTACCTAACCTTAAGTATGTTCTGTGTCTTGGTAATATGGCACTGGAAGCTTTATGTGATCGTAAAGGGATCACCAAATGGAGAGGATCAGTCTTGGACTTTGAAATTATGTCCTTGGCGGCCTCGCAGCCCCGTACATATCGCGCGGTCGCAACTTATAATCCAGCGATGGTTGTAAGAGAACCAAAGACTGAAATCACTTTCATCATGGACTGTGCGAAACTGCCTATTGTAACATCTGGAAAATGGAAGGAGTATAAGATCGATGGCGAAATCATCACAGAAGCCAATAGAGCAATTGAATTCATTGGTGAGATTGAAAAGAGCGGAGAACCAATCAGCTTTGACATTGAAACAGGAGGCAACGAGACTTCCTGTGTGGGCCTTGCAGTCGATATGTATCGAGGGGGTACAATTCCACTTAGAGGCATCCGTGGTGAGCCTTACTATACTCTCGATGAAGAAGTTCAAATTCGGCTGCGGCTGCAACAAATGTTCGCCAACCCGAAGAACAAGTTTGTTGCCCAAAACGCTAACTTCGACATGTATTGGCTCTGGCTTAAGGATAAAATACAAGTCCACAAAGCGTGGTTCGATACGATGCTGGCTCACCACTGCTTATATCCCCGTCTCCCCCATGATCTTGGGTATCTATGTACACAGTATACCAACCACCCATATTACAAGGATGAACGAACCGAATGGAAAGACAAAGGTGACATTGAAGCTTATTGGCGATACAACATCACAGACGTATGCATTACTAGGGCGATCCAAATCAAACTCAAGAAAGAACTCGAAGCCCAAGGATTAGACAAGTTCTTCTTCGAACATATCATGAGGCTACAACCTCACCTAGTGAGGATGACAGTTGGCGGAGTGTTGATAGATGCCACAATCAAAGACAGAATTACAACAGAACTACAAGAGGCAGTTGCAGAGAAACTTAGAGAGTTCCACAAAGCTGTTCAAGAAGCTACAGGTGACAGCGATTACAGCCCAAATCCTAACTCTACGCCTGCACGTTCTGAACTCTACTTCCAAAGACTTAAACTTGTTGGAAGGGGAACTAGCACAGATGCAGCAAATCGCAAGCGGATGTTCGACCATCCAAGAACACCTGAGACAGCTAGAAAAGTTCTTACTCTACACAACGAATATAGTAAAGAACATAAATTCCTCAGTACCTATGCAGAAAGTAAGATCGACGCAGACAACCGGATCAGATGTGAGTGGAAACAAACTGGTACGCAATCCGCACCGGGAAGATTGTCATCCGCAAAAACTCTCATCGGCACCGGAATGAACATGCAGAACCAGCCTAGTCGTGCGAAGAATATGTTCATCGCCGACAAGGTTGATCTGGATGATAAACTTGCTGAGTTGATTGCGAAAGCCAATGGTGTAGCTAAAGAGAAGCTAGACCCTGAACAAATGTTGCAGTATGGATTTGGCTATTTCGACTTGTCACAGGCAGAAGCTAGGTACGTCGGCTGGGATGCTAACATACCTAGCTGGAAAGCTGACTTTGAGAAAGCGAGATTAGACGGGGGCTTTGACTGTCACCGTTCGCTCGCTGCAACAATGTTCAACATACCTTACGACCAAGTACCCACCGCTGACGAAACAGTCGAGGGGGACAAGACCGTAAGGTTCATCGCTAAACGTTGTCGGCATGGGCTCAACTACAGGATGGCCGCTGATAGGCTCGCTGAGACTACCGGGCTCTCCAGTATGAAGGCTCATGAGGCTTACATGCTCTACCATCGGATCAATCCTGAACTTCGTAAGTGGTGGGCTAGGCTTGAGAAGGAGGTCAAGGATACCCGTATGCTGTTCAACGCATATGGGCGTCGTTTGTTCATTCTCGAACGGCTCACCGAGGAAGCGTTAGAAAGCATCGTCGCTTTCAAGCCTCAATCTACCATCGGAGATAAGGTAAGTCGAGTGATTTATCAATGCCACGACGATGAAAGATGGCCTAAGTCGGTTGCCCGTATTGTCCTCAATATCCATGATGCCCTGATTTGCCTTGCTCCATTGAACCTCTTGAAAGGGTGCCTTGCCATCATGAAGGAACACGCCGAAGAACCGATCATGGTTCAAGGTGAGCCTCTCATTATCCCGGCAGACCTAGCAATGAGTGCGCCGGACGACTTAGGGATACATCGATGGAGCAATCTAAAAAAGATAAAGAGCCTGTGAAACAGGAGCATTCTTTATACACTGGTGATAAATGTCATTTCTGTGATAATTATAAAATGATCCGAAACGGAACGTGTTTACTGTGTACAGTTTGCGGTGAAACAACGGGGTGTTCATGATAGCAGGTCCAATTATGGGTGGCCTAGTGGCTATCTGTCTAATATTAGCGATGGCATATAGCTGCAAACAAACAAACGAAACAATGTTGAAAGCATTTGAAACTTGTGTCAATGCCGGTGGAACTTGGATACAACAGGGCGGTGGTGACAGTCCTAGACCAGTCTGTATTAAAAAGGAAAAAGAATAATGGCAAAGGAAAAGGCAAGTAAGCCGGACGACGAGCATCGTTATACGATCCTTGCAACGTCGGCAATTAGCGGTGTACTTAATCACCAATCTAATACGCGTAAATGGTATAAGTCGATTGATGACGCAGTAGAGGATGCCGCACTTATTATTGAAGGACAAGCTAATTGTAAGGAATTGGTAATTGTTGAAGCGGCCCGGCTTGTCAAGCGTAAGCCGACGATCGAGGTCGATATCATTAACTATGTGAGGTAATTATGTTCGGACTAGATTTTCCAAACGATCCCAATGGTAACGACTTCGACGACTACCAGATTGCTACACGTAAGACTGCTGTGTACTCACAAGACAAAGCTCTTGAGTATCTTTCTCTAGGACTATGCAGTGAGGCTGGTGAAGTCGCCGGTAAGATTAAGAAGATTGTTCGAGGCGACTACGAAGGCAAAGGTGCTCAGGCATATGATGAAGTACGCAAGAAAATCCTAGATGAATGTGGCGATGTTCTTTGGTACGTATCAGAACTGACGCAATTACTAGGCTTTAAGCTTAGTGAAGCTGCTGAAAGTAATATCGAGAAACTACGTGATCGGAAGGCGCGTGGTACTGTGCAAGGCGATGGAGACAATCGATGAAACCTACTCCTATTACTATTAGTGACGTACAAGACGCATTCAATGATACTTCTAAAATGCTATCGATGCAGCAGAACCATGCTGTAGCAATGGCAAAAATCGTTCGTATTACGAATGAACTTGTCACGCAGACAGTTGTTATGAAAGAATTTCAGAAACCGACAGCAGAGGCTATTGCATTCTATCTACATGTAATGGCTGCTGTCTCTTTGTCAGCTATGGTTGATTTCCAAGTTAGTATCGGTAGTGGACCGCCTACAAAAGAGCAATTGCAGGTGTTTGCCGACATCGCAAGAAAAGTTCTCGGTTCTATGCCAAAGGTTGACATAGATCATGACACGGCATTGGTAGACTTTGCTACTGGTTCCGTAACAAATGTTAAAGCTGGTGATCTTGCTGATGAAATCGCAATGATGGATAAAAGAAACTCAACGGAGCACTAATATGCTACGCGGCCCAAAAGATAGTTACATTGAGTTCTTCATGGAGCATCTAAAAGATCAAGAAACTCCATCGGAGTATGACTTTTGGGCTGCTCTCTGGACTATTGGGGCCGTGGTCGGACGTAATTGCTACGTAGATAGACCACGCGCCCCGATCTTTCTTAATTGGTACGTTGTATTATGCGCAGAGAGCGGCATGACTAGGAAGTCAACCGCTATTAGTTTTGCATCAAAAGTTATTGATGGCGTCCTTGACGAGAATGTGTTGCTAATTGAGAACAAAACAACACCAGAGAAACTCTGGTTAGAAATGTCAACACGTTCCAAGCTATTAGGAGAAGCCCATGCTGTTATCACTATTAGTGAAATGGTCACATTCCTTGGCAGGGAAGGTTACGCCTTGGGAATGCCGGGCCTACTTACTGATTTGTATGATTGTCCTGATAAGCGGGTTGGTGGCGGCAGCATTAGCGGTGGAGCTAGACCTATACTTAATCCCTTCGTAACATTCTTATCAGGGAGTACACCAACATGGTTGACGAAAGCAATCAATCCCGACGTGATCGAGGGTGGTTTCACATCACGTTGCATCTTCATATCTTCGGAACACCGGAAGAAGTTGTACGCTTGGCCGAGCGAGCAGCGCAGAGATTTAAGCGGACTAAGAGATTTCTTGCGGAAGTTACGGTCGCACGCATTGAGCATCGGAAAGGTATCGATCGATGACGAGGCTAAAACGTTTTTTGTTAACTGGTACAAGTCCCGTCGCTATTCGCAGGACCCATACAGACGCAGCTTTGAGAGCCGGGAAGATGGCCACGTTCTTAGAGCAGCAGCTTGCATTTGCCTTTCTAGGCTCGCTTCGACCGTCAATGTCCAAGACCTGCAATTGGCGGTGGATGCAGTCACAAGGGCAAAAGTATCTGGTTATAACATCTTCCGAGAACATTCCTTTGATCTTAAACTTGCGCATGGGCTCGACAAGTTACGGGAAGTTCTCTTAGACGCAGGCAAATCAGGAATAAAGAATGATCAACTATTCCTGAAATGCCGTTATCAAATGAAACCCGGAGAATATAATGTTGCTTTGGACGTGCTGGTTGAGCAAGGCGCAGTTAAACTCTGGACAATTCCCGGTCCTTCTGGACGCGGCAGACCATCTAGATACTACGCACCAACAACTAAACTACTCAATCCAGAAGTTTGGAAAAAGATACTTCGTGCAGTTGGAATTACTCGACAGGAGCAGGAGCCAACGTCGCACGACGAGACGACATTTGAACCGCTTTCAGAAGTGATTGCGGAGACAGAGGCTCTTGATAACTCTTCGCAAATATTGTCGAGTATTGAGATTGAATATCCGACCACACATACTGATACAGATCATAACGATCCCGATCAAGATCGTTGATCTGCTTCGTAATCTCTTGTTCCCTCTTGTAACGCTGCAATGGCGTTCCAGTCGCTGACGTGCCACGCTGCAAGCCCTCACGTGTGGCCGTCAGCTTCTGTCTTTCGCGGTCAAGCTGCGTCATCTTACCTGAGAACAATCCGTTTCGCACATCGTTAAGAATAGCTGCGAGATTGGGATCATCTACAGGTGCAGCAACTGCCGCCATTTCCTCCCCACGAACATCATCCACTCTGTTACGACGAGAACGCGGGTTCATCATCCGCATAGGCTCATTCGCATATTGTCCATGAACCTGACGTAGAACAGCCATGTTCTTATTCAGTTCATCACTGATAGGAGTATAGACATAGTTGCGAGTGACGCTAGGGAATAGCATATTAGACATAGGCAAACTGGCTTGTCTCTTAAGTAGTGCAGTATCACCTGCATCTTTGAGCGACTTAGCAGTATCGCCAGTTCTCTTGAATGTCTCATGCGCCACATTAGCAGCAGCTACCATGTTTGCCATGTTCACTCCGAACACAGCATTCACTACGTCATAGAATGAGCGAGGGATAGCAGACCCTGCACTGATCTTATCCTTGTTAGCTCCTTGGAAGTTATTAGTTCGTAGTTCACGAATGGCATTATCGCCACGCATGATTGCACCCGGCTTAATTTCGTAGCCGAGAGCAGCAGCAGGACCAGCAACGAATGGTAGTGATAATCCGAACACTTGATCTAGTGCACCGGATAGATCACGATTAACATCGGGAGGAACAATCGCTCCCTTTGTAGCATTAGGAAAGAACCCAAGCCCTAATAATGCGTGCATCATAGGGTTTGAGAGAATAATCATTTCCGGTGCCATACGAATAGGCAATACGTACTCCGGTTTGAACGGAATATCTTCACCCATTTGCCGACGGAACCAAATGTCCGGGCGAGGCAGATACATATGTTGCATTCTGCGATCCGGCGGTTGTTCATTCCATAACCAGTTCGCACCCTCTTCCCCCCAAGTAGAAATATAGTGATTACCATAGAGGACAGGCAGCACTGCACCCATGAGAAGCTTACCGAATACGTCTTTCGGATGCTTTCTTGCACGATCAATGATATAGCGGTTCGACTGTAGCATCACGTTACCATATGGAACGGTAGACATGAAGCTAGAGATAAAGTTATTACCTGAGTGTCGCTGGAAGTCACCACCGATTTTACGTGTTTCGTTTACGATCCACTTCTGAATGTCGTCAGGGATTGCATGTTGTCCTGCTCTCAGTTCACGTTTGAACTGTTTCATATTTTGAGAAAGGAACAACTCTTTGGCGGTGTCATGAACTACGGAAAGCAATGATTTGTATCCATTCCATACAGCCTTCGCCTCAGCAGTTGCTCCTTTCTCTAGAGACGTAACTTGCTTCATCAGCTTGTCAGTCTCTAATAGGATATTCGTGTGGCCAATTCTCATTTCTTTCATCGCATATGTCCACGATGAATGATAAGCCTTAGCCATAGACGAAGCGACTTTACCAATGACAAGATTACCACCGGGTAAAGACGCAAGAGAACCGAAGAACCCACTCTGACTTGCGAGTTGTTGCTGAATTGATTTACCGAGTTGTTCAGTCGCAGGACCGAACGCCTCAATCATCAATCTTTTCGTCGCGACAACAGGTAGACGAGCAAGAATAACAGCAAGATCAACAGGGGCACTAGCAGTGGAAATCGCCCTTGTGATATAGCTTTCTCTTCCAAACAGTCTAGCGGCAGCACCACTGATAGGACCGAACACAAGCTTTGGGTCACGGAAGAATACTCCCATCATTCCATCCCACGGCACGCTAACCATAGCGAACGGAGGGTTAAGTGCACCAGTGAGAGTTGTTTGAATAGTCTTACGTAATCCACTCAATAGCGGAACAGTCGCAGTAGGCGCAAAGTCGAACGAACGCTTAACGATCGGAGAGTTGATATTAGTCAGAACGTAGTCACCATTCTCAAAGTGACCAATGTGAAGCTTACCCTTGGCGTAATCTTCGAGTTTGGTATTAATCTCTGTAGCCCTAGCACCAATCGTATGAGCAGGGATACGTTCTACAATCTTACCAAATTCCCCATTGCGATTATTAGGAGACGCAATGAGTTGATGAACGAAGGATCGTTTCGCTCTGTTCGCTGCAATGGCTTGAGAGGCACGCAACCCGAATAACGCCGCGTTGGTAAATGGATCGTAAGGCGTATTAGGCCGGGGTTCAAATCGCATTCCTTGCTGATTAGGCTTAGTAACCCGTTTGTCGGTATCATCGAGATAACCTTTACGATATACCCTCTCAGTATGACCACGGAATAAGTCTTTCCGTCCCTCCGAATACACAGAGAGAGGATCAACGACGCCACGGTACTGCATGTACTTCTGTTGCAGCCAAGACTTACCGTTGAAAGGATTATCTTCTAGATGGGTTAAGCCATTTCGAAGATGTTGTCTCATCTTCCCCGCTTCGGCGGCCGAAATAAGCCCTTCTCTAGCTAGTGTAAAGTTAACCGCATCATAGTAATCAGTCAAATCTTTAGCCATAGCAATGACTTTGGGATTTTGCTGTAATGACGCTAAACGAGTTCGTGCATCTTGAGAGGAAAGCCCCATCAAGTTAGGACGCAGATTAGGATCAGCATCAGTAGCTCTAGCACGTAGCTCAGAATTAAGATCAGCTACTTCTTGAGTAAGTCTGCCAATAAGGGTCGGATTGGGCGTCGTCGCATTTTGTGCTTTTTGAAGTTTAGCCGTAGTTTCCGCAAGCGACCTGTTGGTTTCTGATAGTGCTTCACCTTCATCGTGTAGTCTATTCCTGATGTTGATGTAATCACTGACCGCATTCTTGAAACCATCGTCAGAATTACGCCACTCTAATGCAGTGTCATTAAGGGGTTTAATCCTTCGACCGTCGGGGAGTAGGCCACGCTCATAAATATTTTCAAAGATTTGAGTTGGCATCGAACCGGAATTGAATTCGAGTTCGACTTGGGCATTACGCAATGGCGCTCCGTCAACACCAGCGCCCCGTAAGTATTCAAGAGGCGCGCCTGTGTCAGAACCGAGATTTGCCACGCGTTGTGACATGGGTTCGGGGTTGACATTGTTATCTTGGATTGTTTGCTGAGCACTTGGCCCATATGTCGGTCCACCTTGGGGCTTTGTTACTATCTGCTTAAGCTTCATTGCGGCTAGAATAGTTCCAGCTGCACCCACTCCTGTGACTGCAATTCCTTTCCAATCTGCGTCGCCGTTGTCTTTGGTAAGACGGGGTAAGGGGACTGCGTTCCAAGCATCTTCGACGACGCTGGGTTGATCGTTTGTAATTCGGAATGTTTGGTCAATGCCTTCTTGAACACCGATATTAGCTGCGACACGTCCTGCTGTATAAGGAACGGTAACTGGAGTTGTGAGTTCGAGTGCATTAAGACCTACCTTAGCTGCTCTCTGTCCCGCAGTCGCAGCAGGACGCGTTAATACTTGTGCCGCCTTAGCACCCACAGCACCGGGAAGAGGCACACCAGAGCTACCAACAATGTTGTAGAGTGTGTCTAGCTGCGTCCGTTCAGTTGGGAGACGTGGATCATTAACCGTATCTTGTGCGAAACGAGAAACATCACGACCAAAAGAAATACCCGAACGGAAATGCGGAGTTACTTGATCGTAGTATTTCTTTGAATGTTTCTTGATATGCATAAGCCGATCATTAACTTCTTGATCGGTAATGCCGGGGTTACGTTCGAAGATATCTTTAGCAATACTAGCGTCTAGATTACGTACACGAACACGACCTTCTGGTGAAAGCATAGCCTCACCAAAAGTCAAGTCTTTATTATCAGATGTAGCGTATTCATAACCAGCGCCAGCCAGTCCATATAGCGTTGGAAGTGTGGCACCAAAGCCTTCAATAAGACCTGCACCACCTTGTTTCAACGCACGCATAAGCCAAGGATCAGGAGAAGTTCGTTCCCCTGTATCCTCGCCTTTTTCGTTATAGACAATATCGCCGAGTTTATTCTTCTGTGTCGTCATAGTCATCTACGACTTTGCGTTGCTGCGGCTTTGTTTGAGGCGCGTTCGGCTGGAACCCTGCTGCTTTCTTCGGGTCAAGTTTTACATATACAGGATTTCGACCGAACGTGATCTGTTTTAGCAGCGGGTCTTTAGCAGTACGAGGATCAGTTAAGATCGCCTGTGCTTTCGGACCAGAGATAACCTCACCGAATTGCTGAGCATGAGCAATAGCAGCTTGTTCCCGTTCGCTCTCTTGCGCACGAGTGTTATATTCGCCTCTCATGCGAACGCGTTCAGCAGCATTATCACCGCGAAGCTTCTCAAGCTCAAACGCAAGATCACGACGACTACCGCGATCCTTCTCACCTTCGCCGGCTCTGAATTCTCGCTCCTCAAGTTTCTGCTGTTCTTGCATAGCGAGTTGTTTCATCAAAGCTTGTTCTTTGGCCGCATCCATAGAGTAACCCTCAGCCCAAGAATAAGGGTCACGCTGCGGTCCCATTGCACGGACTAGTGCTGTGTAATCGAATGCCATTACGCAGTCCCCTGATTACCACGATAACGTTCATCATATTCTTCATCTGAACCTGCGAATAGGCTCATGTTCTTAAACATACCTTGTAGCGATGAACCGGCAGCACCAACCGCATTCGCCATACCGTAGTTAGGCGGTACGAATGGCAATCTACCACCTTCCATCATCGCTGCTTTAAGCCGACTTTCAGAAGCCGACTTATTGAGTGCTGCAGCGTTATCCAACATACCATTAGCCGCCTGCGTATTAGGGATTTGAGCAGGTCCATCAGGCATAGCAGAAGCACGAGAAGCAAACATGTTATAAAGATCGGCTCTCGCTTTCTTATCTGCTTCATTGATTTGCGGCGCCATAGTCATTGCCTGCGCACGAGCATCTACGCGTGCATCTTTAATCGCGTTCGACCGCTGCTTCCCAATCTCTTCGAGAAGCTTACCCGCGTTGCTCGATTTCGTCCGAAGCGCCTGACGCGTAGCAACTGCTGTAACGTCATCATATCCTCGGTTGATGCTCTTTCCAGCAGCGTCAAAAAGCAGGTTCTCAATGGTTGATGCTTGCTTCGGAGGGACTTTGCGCATTTGATCGAATAAAGCATTAGCGCGATCCCCTTCCCCGATCTGTCGGATTTCATTACGTTGCTGTTGCTGACGACGACGCTGAGCATCCGGCCCAAGACGAGCCATCTGTTCAGCGTAGATACGACCTTTCAACGCTTCTTGTTCAGGAGAAACGTCTACGACATAACCTTGGCCGGGCACATATGAAGTGCGATTACCGTCAGCGTCGGTAAATCCTTCATCTTGTTTACGCTCTACCCGTTTGGCCTCCATCTTTGCTTCCCACCGCTCTCTTTCGCGAGAGTAATAGTTCATCAAAGCAATGGCCCAATTAGTATGGGTAGCTGTATTTTGTGCATCGGCTGCAATAAACGCTGCCCCGATGCTTCCTGCGGCTCCGAACATACCGCCTAATCCCATATCCATTTAGAATGCCCCTTGCGATCCTGAGGAACGCTTGAGTTCATCACTCTTCATTGTATCAAGAAGCGATCCCTGACTATTTGAGCCGGATGATCCTTGTATTCGCTTAGCATTGTTGATTGCTTGGGACGGATCGAAGAACTGTCTTGTTCCGTACATGTTATTAAGCTGACTTGATACGCTTGCGCCTTGTGTTTGTCCGAGATTGCGAGCGCCGCTATCAATACTATCAAGGTCAAAGCTATCCCCAAGATCAAGGTCCCCAATCGAGGACCTCTTTGTACCGAAGTAAGAGCCGATGGCGTTTCGGCCTGTGTCGAGTAAGCCTTTTCCATAGAGGTTAATCTCATTGAATGCGTTGGACTTGGACTTATTGATATCTCCTAATGCAGACTGCTTTCCTGCATCAGACAAGAGCCCCCGTTTATAAGCATTCTCGATCTGCGTAGTTGCATCTGCATATTGCGGATCGAGGATGCCACTAATCGAACTACCTAGAACATCGTCAGATAGATAAGATGAGTAATCACCGCTGCCGTAACGCTGATCGAACTGCGAACGAATATTCCTCTGATTACCTGACTTCTTATCACTGAGCAAAGTGTTAAACGTAGTATCATAACCGCTGAACACCGAGCCCGGATCAGCAATTTGATCGTTCCAATAGATATTCGGATCAGGGTCCATATCGTAGAAGTCACCCTTCATACGATCAATCTCTGATCTATATAAGTCAAAGACACCATAAGGATCAGTCTCTGCACCTTCTGGCGTATAGCCCTGAGAACGAAGCTTATTCTTACCGTAGTTTAGGGCATTGTCGTAAGCTGACTGGAAACGATTAGAATATTGTAATCGCTTCGGATCAGGTCCAGTAGGTGCGGGAGGTGTAACTACAGGTGGAGTAGTCGGACCAGCCGGGCCACCACCACCATATAGTTCTGCGGGCGAATTAGGTCCCGCAGTTGGCTTGGTCTGTACGTAGTTATTACCCGTTGCAGCATTAACAGTATCGAGTTGCTGTTTATGCCAATCATATAGACCCTGCATCGGGTCTACATAATCAGGATTAGGCTTCCCATCTGCTAGTTTCTGCGGTGCTACTTCAACAGTAGGCCATGACGATGCTATTGGATCATCGTCAGGTGCCCATTGAGTAATACCATAAGGGTTCTTTACGTATCGACCACCCGGATTGTACGCAGCCGGAGCAACAGGTTCTGCATACGCTGGACCATCGTTATAGGTAGGTTGCGATGCAGTACCAAATCGCCTATCACGATCCGTTACCATTAGAACGCTCCCTGACCACCACTCGTTCTCTGCAATTCATCTTCTTGCAACTGTGCTTTTAGTGCACCGGGATTAGTAACTCCCTGTGCCTTACCGCCACGAGTAATGAGAGTGGAAGGATCGAAGAACTGAGTGTCTCCGAATGCATTCCGCAACTCACCTTCGAGACCAGTTGAGAACATGGTCGCTTGGTTCTTAATACGACCAGCAGCTTGATTAGCATCGAAACGATCACCGAAATCAAAGTCAGCGATGCGTTGACGATTGGTGCTATCAAGACCACGCAGTTTCTCACGACCAGTCTCAAGAACACCAAGTCCCTGAGATTGGGCACGAGCCATTGCACCAGTCCTAGCTTGCTGTAGTCCTTTGAACGCATCCTGATAACCAGTGTCGTTCAATTGACCACGGCCCTGTGCACGCTGCAACTCCGCTAGTGCATCATTATACTGTTCGTCAATAATCTTAGAGAGATAAGGATCGTCAGCAGTGTCAGGGAGTAGTGAAGTATCAAAGTCTTGTCCAATGACACCCTCATAACCGCGAGTGAGGTTCTTTCGCTGAACATTTCTTTGATTACCGAGAGCCGTTTCGAAAAGTGATGGCCCAAAGTAACTACCGGGGTTAGGATCAAGATCAGGAATGTTAGAACGGGCACTATCAAGCTCAGTATAATAAGAAGGAAGAATACCATACTGATCATCAATGCCAAGAGCAGCAAGCCTAGAGCTTCCGTAGTTCTTAGCTTGATTGTATGAAGATTGAACACGCGAATTGAATTGACCACGTTTCTTCTCTTCTTCTTGTGCGGCGCGTGCCTCGGCTGCAATGCGTTGTTCCTCGGCAATACGTGCGCGTTCACGCTCGACTTTCATTTCACTTTCAGCCTGCGCACCATAATCGGGCGGGGCGGGAGGCGCGGGTGCAGAACTACCCATTATTAAAAATCCCTCACAAAGAATACACCGGCCATCCTAAAGCCGAGTTTTGATGCCATTGTTTCGAACGCTTTAACCATTCGATTGGTATGTGCATCGGCGATGATTTCGAGAGAATGTCTCACAGCGCCACGTAATGCACCCCATTGAATGAGGCGTTTAAGAAGCAGGAAGGCACAGGCTGATCCGCGATATTTCTTATCGACATACCAAACATCTAAGTGACATTGTTTGTCGAAAGAGAAATAGAAGCCAGAAACAGAGCCTATGATAAACCCAACCGGGATGCCTTCTCTGTAAGCGATCCACGCATTGTAGCTCATGCGTTCGGGATCGGCAAGCTTATATTCAGTATGTCGGACAATCGCCTCCATACTAAACTCTCCGGGCGGCTTCAATTCATCATAAGCTGCCCGAAACAATTGTTCAGCACCAAGCATGTCATCAGCAGTAATAACTTCTCTAATCTCGAACCACTTACCCGATCTATTGAACCTTTCCTTCTTCTTTATCTTTGCAGTATTTGATGTAAGTGAGTTCGTTTCTTGTAACGTCATCTTTAGTTTTCTCCGTATCTGCTCTAGAGAGTTTTACTCTCTTATATAGGTTGCAGAATACTCTAGTTTCGGTTTGTGTGGTGGGTTTAATCCCGATATAACTGGTTGTCGTTACGCACCCGCTCACGATCAGCGGGAGAAAGCCTATCGAAATTATCTGTATCGACTTTATCAGTAGCGATAATCTCATCTTGCTTCTCTTTCTGCTCAGTGAGTACTTCTTTCCGTACCCTCATTCGCTCTAAATAGTCTATGAGGGTACGGAAAAGGCTAAGTAACGCGAGACCTATCTTAGCCCATGTAATCATTACGTTTTCGGCTGGTTGCTAACCTTCATTGCAGCATAGATAGCCGGAATGAAAGCAACTAGAATGCCGCCCAATTCTACAATGGATTGAGTGAACTGTTCACCAGCAGTAGGCGTAATCCAACCTTTCGCTACGGCATACGATACACCGACCGCAACACCATAGCGAAAGAACATCTTAAGATTGTCGTTCATGGATAACCCTTATGAGGTAGTTGAAAATGGGGACCATCTTTGAATGACCGCCAGTCACCGCCCCATTCAATCGGTACTTTGACGGCCTTTGATGCTTGCTTCATAACATCGGCAAACTTTTTGTAAAGTGGCCAATCCCAACGAAGCTTGCCATCAATAATGAATGCCACATCGATAGCTTTTGAGAAGCCATCACGACCGGGAATGTGGCGAGAGTTCATCGTCCTGCTAGCACCTTTGGCAACAAGCACACGTTGCTCGGCAATGGTACGCACGCCACACGTGATAACAGGATCGACAGGCGCAAGTTCGAATGCTTTACGCACAACTTTCACCAGATCGGGATGAACACCTTTGAGGTTCTTTTCACTACGTTTATCGAGCATTACGATCCCTGTAGAATATAGATACAACGTGGTTGACCGTGGAAGATACATACATGAAAGCGGTTATCTTTGGACGGTCTAACGGTATCTGCTGGGAAGATTTTGCCTGTGGGAATATGTTTCCACCGACCACCAGAAAGTTCAATCACATCGTCAATGTCAACAGGTCTACAATCTTTCTCATTACAACAATACTGGTCATACCAGCTATGGCTCAGCGCCTGTGTTACTCCGATTAGCACTCCTACGATCAAGGCGATCAAGAGTGATTTGCATGTGCTTCTGAACGGTTTCGAGGACAGTGAGCCGATTAGTGGCTGTATCCTGCTTGTTTTTAATGTCACGGAGTTCTACCTTGATATCTTTATTATTCTCTTGGAGACTATCTACTTTAGTATACATTAAGTAATAAGAGCCGATGAAGGCTATGGCTGTGAGGAGAATACCCCAAGTAATCTTACCATCGAACAACTGTTCTTTTTCTTTAGACATTAGACTAGTCCTTTAGTGCGTCAGGTATGATTGCCTTGAGTTCCTCCGGGGTCTGAGCCGCTTCAATGGTAGGATCAACTGTAATATCTCGTAATGCCTGTTTCTTAGCAGAGACAGTACTTTTTGTTTGTGTATCTCCACGTTCATCCGCACGCATATACTCAACATCAAGAGCAGCAAGTTTAGGTGCTCGCATTTCTCTTAGTTTGTCTCTGTGTATATCTCTTGCTTTAGGCATATCCACAGATATAGCCCCAGCAGAATGTTTCCACGCATTGCGAAAATAGCGATCTGTAGGTATGTCTGTTTCTTCTACAATTTGTATGTCAATGGCATCTAATGGAAGATTATTTTGTCGAATACGAGCAATAAAATCATCTTCGGTCTCGTCTCCGATACGTCCATTAGAGGCAGGAATTACTATTGACATACCGCCGTCTGGTCTCATATAAACAATACGTTTACCCATTAGGCGATGTCCCCCATAATAATAAAATACATAGCACTACTTGGATCGGTAAGAGTTCCTGATGTATTCATAGCGTTAATACTAAATGTTGTTGTCGTTTGTGCCGTAACACTAAAACATAGAGTAGTGCTAGTCAATGCGCTAACAACACACGCACCTAAAGAAGCAGTGGCAAAAGTATCAAGAAGAGTGGCTGTCCAGCTTCCTGTACCTACGTCTGTTATAAACGAAACTCCAGAATTAAAACTTAAAACACCGGCAACAGAAAACCGTGCCGTTGCTTTTGGATGACTAAGATGATAACGCATCGTTCCCGGAGAAACAAACGTTGTTGTATCACTACCTGTCTCTACCTGCGCTGTGGTTGAAGCAGTTGGACTTGAAACAGCAGCATAAGACGGATCAGCACCAGCACCATTTGATTTAAGAAAATGTCCAGATGTTCCGGGAGCAAGGATTGCCCATCCAGCCGCACCACGATACAAAATAGCACCGCGTGTGGAGCCTACCCAATCGATTAATTGCGATGCAGTTACCTCTTCTGGATCGCCTGCACCCGATGTATTTCGACCGATAGCACGCTGTGTTGCAGACACATTCTGCATTTTTGCATAAGTGACAACATCATTATCAATAGTCCATACAGTACCACTGCTAGAAACAGTAATGTTTCCCTTATCACCATCAGCTATAGTACCCGCTGGACCAGTATCACCAGTCGCACCACGAGCGCCTGCAACACGAATAGTCCATGCGCTTTTAGTGCCTGAACCACCGACGACTACAACATTAACAGTTAACGATGTACCAGAATAAGCGGTAACCTGCCCAAACATCCAATTAGTTGCAGGGGCAGCATCATCTACGATAAGAACAAAATTACCTACATCAAAGAACTTACTACTTTGAGTAGTGAATGCTTTTGATCCAGTACCAATAGCAACCGATGAAGTAGATGTACCAGTCAGTTTAGCGGCTTGTGCAGCAGCTTCAGTTGCGGAGGCTGCGGCATTAGTAGCAGCCGTCCCAGCGTTTGTTTCAGCGGTTTCAGCATTAGTTTTCGCTGTTTCTGCATTCGTTTCAGCAGTCTGCGCAGCCGCAGCACTGGCAGCAGCATTAGTCTCACTTGTAGCTGCGTTTGTAGCTGCCGTTTCTGCCGCAGTTTCCGACGCAGCCGCAGCCGCAGCATCAGAAGCAGCAGATGTTTCCGAAGCCGCAGCCGCTGTAGCACTTGCCGCAGCAGCAGTCGCCGCAGTCTCTGCGTTAGTTTCAGCAGTCTCAGCCGCTGTTACTTGAGCAGTGATATCAACTAGCGCAACCCATTTAACCGCTGTTAGATCAGTGGCAAACACGCCTGATGTATGTGCTTCAACACAGACATAGTAGACATTGTTTCTAACGACGAAGTCATTATTATTATAAGCAGTTGCAGTAGCCCATGTACCACGAAACTCAGGAGTAATAGTACTCTCTTGCCAATGCGTAGGATTAGCTGAGCGATGGGCAGCAAAAGTGCCAGACGCAGACGAAGTATGTCCTACGAGGCACTGATAAACAACGCTAGTATCTTCATCAACCGCTCGATCCCCAACAACATATGCTGTGCTATTTTCCCAGATACCACGAAGATCGCTGATACCTGTAATAAGATAAAGCAAAGCATCAATAAGAGCGAAGTTCTTATCGATATAACTATGCCAGCTAGGGAAATTGAAGTTCGGATAGATAAATTCGAAATGTTCGGTTCTATCGCGAATTGCACCAATACTCATCGATCTATACCCAATAACCTATAACGAATGATAAGGGCTACGATGCGTAAATCGTATCTTGTCTGACCTTCGATGCGGAACTTCACGAGCTTAGCACGGGCAGGCCACGGCCACAACCTTTGCCGAGTGGCGATGCGACCGGCTCCATAAGCCTGTGCGCCTGCACCATATCCGCCTGTGTCACCACCGACGAAACCCATTTCCATTCCGGGAGTACGCGTTCCATTAAGTCTGTCTTTATAGAAATAGTCGAAGTACGTTTGTAGAGTAAACGAACCCTTACCACGTGCATCGATACCCAATCGTTGAACAGCTTTGGTTAGATCGCGTTTATCGAAATCAGCCCAAGGCCATTCAGCCGCAAAGACAATCTCTTCACCTTCATATCGTTCCCAATAGGATGGATTATTATCTCGATCCTCAGCGAACGTATCGGATGCATGGGACGTATGAGCTTCGAGACACGTATAGGTTTCTCTAGCCGCACTATCATAGACTTTCTGCCCAACAGTATAGGCAGTGCTATTATCCCAGATTACATCGTAATTATTATATAGATCAGAGAAGATAGGCTCAAACCTATTTCCCATTCGCCAGATACGATTATCCGTTGCAAGGAATACACGGCCATAAACCGATGTGCATCCTGCTACGAAACTCATATCTCTATAACGAGCCCAAGTCTTAATTCTCAGACCTTTGTTATAGGTATAAGCATATCCAGTAGTCTCAGTTTTGTTTCGGGTAATCGTCGCCGCATTTCCCCCACCTTGACCAGCAATAGTAGAGGTTCCTGCGGTATCGATAACAAAGAAATCCTCGTCTATAACTCCATACACAGAATGAGTAGTATTGAGATTGCCAGCAGTAATGCCGGAAAAGCCAGTAGCCCCAGCAATTGTGATGCTATCCCCGATTTCAAATCCGTGTTGTCGTTTCTCAACAATAACCAACCCGTCGCCAATGTGGTCAGAAACAACATAGAAGGGATCATATCCGAGAGTAATCTGGTCATCGTCGAAATCATTCATGAAGAGAATATAACGCGTGTCATGTGTAGAGTAGACAGCGAAGATTTTATTCTCCAATGTATCGTTTGAAAGACGATTGATATTCCTCTGCAACAAAGGAGCAATAAACTCACTTAGCCGTGTAGGGACAACAGTACTGTCGTAAAGAGACTTGGCAATGCTAGTCACACCAATAGGATCAGCAGAGACTAGATCATAACCAAGAAAGATCATCGACTTATGCGAAACAGCACCATGCCTAGCAATGGTATCGTTAATGTCAGGGACATGATCGTCGCCATCGTAAATGCCAAGAGTGACCAAGACGAAAGTATCATCAAAGGCCACGACAAGGTTATCCCTAAACTTATGAATACCACGGATAACTTGAGAAGGTGAGTTCGAGACGTTATTAACATCGACCTGCACTGCATCATTAGGTGCATCATCGCCAACCCACGTACCGCCAGCATCCGTTGCGCTAATGTGAACACGATACGGAAATTCAGGATCGCCTGCCATGACCAGCCATTTGCCGACCGATCGAACGTATTTGCAAACAGGAGTGTTGGTATTCGTTCCTGTCGGTATGTCTTGTAGAAACTCGACTTCATTCGCATTATCGAAATTGATTAGGAGAGGCTTATCCTCACCATTCACAAGAATAAGGTCGCCTCTGAAAACGTCGGAGCAAACGAACGAGCAATTAACCCAACCGATTGGGGTGCCTGACAAAGCGTTAGCATACGCTACATCGAAGATACGTGTCTTAGTGCCATCTTCGTCGATCTTACAAATCTCGCCGATGTTATCCACAACGACTAGATGATTGTCGTAATAGGTGACTTCTAACACATCACCCGCTAACATATGATCGTCTCTCGAAACGGTACGAGACGCAGTTGCAGCAGTTGTAGAGGTAGCAGGATCACGGTGCCAGATTGTGAAGCTATTAGTGCCAGTATCACTCACGCCGTATATACCACTGAGAGTAATACCCCCAATGGTCACTGGCGTTGTGAAATTGATATGTTCTCTATTACTGAATGGATGAGAATTCCAGTTACACACAACAGCCCGCGATGCATTCGTTACCGAAATCTCGAACGACGCTGTGTGTTCTGTAACAGTACCATCGAGTAGATCAGCGAAAAGCTCGTAGCCGGGACGAACCGACAACGAGCTATCGATACCGCGATGAATGTTATCTAAGACGACTTGGTAATCACTGACTAGATTTAGATCATCATCGACTACGTTGAGACCGCCCTTGAAATCACGAATAACACTTGTCTTGTTCATTCGCTCATCCAGTCAGTAAACGGAGACGGTGCAGCAGTTCCAAATGGAATAGGTCCGCTATTGAGAGCTTGTCTGATCTGACTTTCTCTCGCGTCAAAGATACCTTTCCATTTCTTTACTGCCATTTCATTCTCGCCTTCATCTACTAGCCAATCGAATACGGCACCAGAGACGAGAAGATCGTCATCCATATAAACTGTGTCACCAGCAGTGAAGTCGGCGGGTTTAGTTCTATACGAGACAGTCACATTACCTGTCGTAGTAATTGGCAGTATTCTAAAAATCTTGTTATCAGCCACAGGCTCCCAATAACGACGAATGCCGCCAGTAAGGGCGTTGGGATTGATCCAAGAAGGTTTCCTAGGTAATTCACGAGTATTCGTTGCATACCAAATATGCTTGATATCATCTGCTCGCTTAATGACAGACGTAAGAGTAGCAGTCACTTTACCCGTGCTGCCGTCAAGCGTATAGGTTGTCGTTGCAGTGTATCGAGGAAAGAAATATTGGTCGAACAAAGCATTAAAGACACGTTGCAATTTCGCTGCAATCGTGTCCTCTGCATAGGCTTGAACGGCAACACCGTTTTCAAGTTTTAGTTCGACAATTGTTTTCTGAACTAGTTCCTCAAAGGTAGACATGGGTACTCCTTAAGGAAAATGGGGGCGGCATCCCACAACACCGCCCCCTTGCAGATTACGCGTAATACTGTGCGATACCGAACAGTTGCGTCTTATCTGCAATTGCCACAACAGCGAATGTCCGCGATGCATCCGGTGTACCGTTAAAATCAACAGTGCCACGCGGATCAGCAGACGTTGCGGTCTGCGCAGTCGTAGATGAAGCACCAGCGACCAGCGTTGCCGCAGTTGCAGTTGCATCGTTCTCAATAGAAGCAAGCAATGCTTCTGTGCGATAAGGAAGGCCGAACACGTCGCCCCACCCAACATCAACCGCAGTAGCTTCTGCATCAGTAGTCCAAGCAATGTTGGTTACTTCTGCAAACGCTTTCTTACCGGCAACAGGCGTCGTACCGTTAAGAGTGAACGCTTCTTTCATCGGTTGCCCGAGATAGTCACGTCCCGTAACGGTAACAGTGTTCGTAGACGACGCAGGCGCAACCATTGTAAGGTTACGTCCCCACGGACCCATCTTCGAACGTGCATACGTCGCTGCCATAGTAGACGTATTACCCGCAGCTTCCATTGACTGGTCTACGAGAACACCATCCGTATCAGCAGCAACAAGTGCTCCGAACTCCGCCCGAAACACTCCATTCACCCCAACTTCCGAAGCAAACTGTGCATCGGGAACGTAGAGGTTAATACTAGATGCCCAATTGTCGTAATCGGGCACCATCTTCTCAGCAGCAGACATTAGTTATTACCTCTTCCACGCTTCTGCACCAAAAGCGGAACGGTTCCTTTGTCCTCGCCTGTCTCAAGATCGACAAGCTTAACGCCGGATCGTCCTGCAATACGCTCAACTTCTTCCATAGTGCGTACACGAATAGAATGTCCACGCGCCATGGTGAGAATGAAACTTGTTTCCTCCTGTTTATCGGAGTACTCGAAAGTTTTCTTCTCTTTGTTAAACGTCGCAATTCGACGTGTGTACGGGCCACCTTCGCTCACAGTGAACGCAGGCTTAATCCCGGTATTTTCAACAACAGCGGCTTTCATCCGTTCCTCATTATTCGTTAATGAGCACGGCGTGCTTACGATACGCTGCCCAGAGACAGAACTGTCCCTGCCAAACGATACGCGAGCCGTGAGCATCAACGTTCCACGGTGCAGTAAGCTGCTTCACTTTCATATTCACATGCTTGAGAATATGTAGGCGAAGGTACTTAGAGTTAATGAAATAGATTTTGTTGACGGGGCAATCCTCGTCATACAGCATCGGAACCGACTGATGGCTCACACCTTTGAAGCCAAGATCGATCATCTTCTTACCGGAATTGCTTTCCGACATGTTAATGACAACCTTGTCACGCACTGCCGCACGATAAGTACGATACAGATTGCGACCAGTCAGCATGATATCCGGGCTTTCACCTTTCACAGTGAGGTCCATAAGGATATCGTCTAGTGCCTCTTCGATGTTGGTGCTATCAATACCACCAGCACCGAAATCGTAGGACGAAGTACGCCACTGCGTTTCAGATGCACGATTGATACCGCCAAGAGTACCCGTCGTCGGATCATCTGGGATCATGGTAGCAAGTCCATAAGGATCAGCACCACCACCCGCAGCATAGAGATACGAAGAGAACTTCTCTTTAATGCTCTCTTCCAAGACTTCCATCTTGGCTTTCATAAGCTTAAAGATTTGAGCGCGTCCTCGGTTCTCATCCTCTTCCTGATCGGAGATAATCACCGAACCAGCAAAACGAGACCAACCATATTCAACGGTCGTGAACTCATTCGTCTGGTTAATCGGCAGTTCTCCGTAGTACTCGTAAGTACCAACGTTGGGGTTACGACCAATCGTCAATGGATTGGTAATTTCATAACCACCATCTTCATACTCAACACGATTGCTAGCCATCGCCCACGCAACGAACGCGTTAGACTTGACCGCCGCCATGATGAGCTTTCCGCGCGACTTAGTAAGCGTGGAATGCAAAACACTTGCGATAGTCATTTATTGAAGTCCTGCTTCATTCATAGCTTCCTCGACAATTGATGCATATGATCTGTCGGGAGAAGCAATTCTTGTTTCCCTTTGCGTCATCTGACGTTGTGGAACACTAGGTCCCGTAACCATCGGACGCCGCTGTTGCTGATTTGCAGGTTGCTTTCCGCCTTGTGTCCTTTGCTGTTGTATCTTAGCAGCAACTTGCGGACCAAGAGGTTGAGAAAAATCCAACCCATTACGGAGAGCGAACTCACGGACCATATAGTAACCTTCGCGCTCGTCTTGCGCTTTACCTTCGGCCATGAGGTTTGCGATTGCGTCCTGATGCAATTCAGCATCGGGGTATGAGGCAAGAAATCTGTCGTAACGGTCCTGCGCTGCTTGTTCGGCTCGCGCGTGTCGTTCGTTCTGTTGTCTTGCATCGTCCAACGGCTTCAACCGCTGATCGAGCATCTTAGAAATGGCGTTGGTCTGGATCGCACCGATCTGAGAACCAAGTAGACGGTTCAAATCTACACCACGAGCCGCCGCCTCTGCAAGAACTATTTGCACAAGCTGGGCCGGGTTCTGCTTGAACATACCCAT
>Ga0196970_1000890_pt1 | contig 26061 bp, 25 predicted proteins | sample S1v_513CmetaG_FD_148672 | JGI IMG/M metagenome (GOLD analysis project Ga0196970, IMG submission 148672) | Soil microbial communities from Anza Borrego desert, Southern California, United States - S1+v_5-13C | ecosystem: Environmental > Terrestrial > Soil > Desert | place: USA: California... | reverse complement strand
GTCTCCCTCGACCGCAAGGGCTGGCCGGCGGTGGACAAGTTCTACACCGACACCGGCGTGAAGCACCTGAAGCGCTATCTCGACGACGAGCGGGCGCTGACCGAGGCGCTGGGTGTGAAGGGGCTGCCGACCACGCTGATCCTCGACCGCGCGGGCCGCGAGGTGGCGCGGATCGAGGGCTCGCTGGATTGGAGCGGGCCGCAGGCGGACGAGCTGCTGGCGAAGGCGCTGAAGTAGCAAAGAAACAGTCCCTCCCCCCTGCTCCGCAGGGGGCGTGGAGCCGGTGCCGCAGGCAACGAGAAGGCGATCGTAGGCGGAGCGCGGTCGCGAGACTTGCGAGCGACCGTGTTAGGAGCAACCGTCTTTTTTCGGGAGAGGGGTGAACCGCGGGTGCTCCCCGTCAAGGCCCGCGCTGGCGCGCGTCCGCCCTTCGGCAAGCGCCGACCGTCGGCATCGTCAGGTGATCCGCGCCTCCCAGTTCTGGCCGGCGGCAAGCATGGCGTTGAGGCGCACTTGTGCATGCAGGCGGTCAACGCCAGTTTCGGCGGCTTGCCGCGCGCAAGCAAGCGGGCGTACAGGGCCGCGATCGCCCCTGGGGTGCGCAGCGCGGCGACCGTCGCGGCCATGGAGAGGGCCCGCCGGGCATCGGCGCGCCCGCCGCCGATGTGCCGCAGCCCCCGCGCCTGCCCGCTGTCGTGATCATAGGGAGCAACCCCAACCAGGGCGGCGATGCGCTTGCCGGTGGTCTGCCCCAGTTCGGGCAGCGCCGCGGCCAGTGTGGCCGCCACCACCGGGCCGACGCCGGGGGCACTCTGGAGCCGCGCCACCCGGGCGGCCAGGGCGGCAGGCGCCGCTAGCTGCCGGGCGATCTCGGCGTCGAGCCGCGTGACCGCCTCGCCCAGAGCATCGCAGGCTTGGCTCAGAGCCGCCTGGGCCGCCGCCGGGGCGCTCGCCCGGACGCGGAGCAGATCGGCGCGCTTGTCGACGAGCCGGCGGCAGGAGCCGCCGGCGAGGCGGTGAACAGGGCGATCACCGCCGCGTCGATGGGGTCGCTCTTGGCCCGCCGGCCCAGGGCCTTGGCATAAAAGCGCACGCGGGCCGGATTGCACACCGCCAGCCCGGCGGCGTGCAGGGCATCGCGGACCGGCCGTTCGTAGCCACCGCTGGCCTCCAGGCCGATGATCCCGACGCCGCGCCGGGCCAGCCACGCCACCACGGCCTGATGCCCGGCCGGCGTGTTGACGACCCGGAGCTTGTCGGGGCCAGGGAAAACCGCCACATCCAAGACGCACTTGCCGCAGTCGATGCCGGCAACCGGTTCAATGACAGACATTCCTTGGGTTCCTTACTTGTGGTGCGGGCTCGGGCCCAGCGGACTTCAAGGAAGGCTGGCCGCCCGCCCGCTCCTAAACGGCCTTCGCGACCAGGGGGCAACGGGGTCGGCCAGCCCGGACGGGCCGACGACAACGGACCGTCCGGGCTTCAATTTAGGGCCTCCGCGATACACAAGGGGGCAAGGTTTTCCCCAGCAACCTTGCCCCCACCCTCCCCAGGCCTTTCGCGCTGGCGAAGCCAGCGCTGACGGCGTCAGGCGGATCGAAGATCCGCCGAGAGCCGGAGGCGAGGGAGGGCGTTTAGGCCACCTCTACCTCCGTGTCGCCGGCCCCATCGTCTCGACCCGCAGGCGGGCGTGGACATTCCTGCTGGCGGTCGGCGTCGCCACGCTCTTGTCGCTGGTGCTGTTCTACAGCAAGGACGTGACGGTGAAGCTGCTGCCCTTCGACAACAAGTCGGAACTTCAGGTCGTGGTCGACCTGCCCCAGGGCGCGTCGCTGGAAGACACCGGGCGGGTGCTGCTGGGGGCTGCCGAGGCGCTGCGCGACCTGCCGGAGCTGGCCAGCGTCCAGGCCTACGCCGGCACCGCGGCGCCCTTCAACTTCAACGGCCTGGTGCGGCACTACTATCTGCGCGGCCGGCCGGAGCAGGGCGACCTCCAGGTCAATCTGGCGCCGAAGTCGGCGCGCAGCCGCGCCAGCCACGCCATCGCGCTGGACATCCGCGAGCGGCTGAAGGCCGTGGCCGTCCCGCCCGACACCACCATCAAGGTGGTCGAAGTACCGCCCGGCCCGCCGGTGCTCTCCACCCTGCTGGCCGAGGTCTACGGACCCACCGCCGAACAGCGCCGCAGGGCCGCCACGCTCATCAAGGAGGCGTTCCGCCAGGTGGACTTCCTGGTGGACGTGGACGACAGCTTCCGCCGCCCGGCCGAGCGGCTGCGCTTCGCGCTCGACCGCGAGAGCCTGGAGTTCCACGGCGTCGAGGAGCAGGCGGTCTACGACACGCTGCAAGCGCTGCTGGGCGGCGTGCCCGTCGGCTACTCGCACCGCGGCGCCGGACGCACGCCGGTCGAGATTTCCGTACGCCTGCCCACCTCGGCGCTGCACCTGTCCGAGCGCATCCTGGCCACACCGGTGCCCGGGAAGCGCGGCACCGTCGAACTCGGCGACCTGGTGAGCACGACGCGCGAGTCGGCCTCCTTCCCGGTCTTCCGCCGCAACGGTCGCTTCGCCGAGATGGTGATGGCCGAGCTGGCGGGCCGCTACGAGGCGCCGGTCTACGGCATGCTGGCGGTGAAGGAGCGCCTCCAGGCGATCGACTGGAAAGCGGCCGGCTTCGACGGCCCGCCGGCCATCGTGCTGCACGGCCAGCCCGAGGACGAGTCCCGGCCCAGCCTGCTGTGGGACGGCGAGTGGGAGATCACCTACCTCACCTTCCGCGACATGGGCGCGGCGTTCGCGGTGGCGATCCTCGGCATCTACCTGCTGGTGGTGGCGCAGTTCGGCAGCTTCAAGCTGCCGCTGGTGGTGCTGGTGCCGGTGCCGCTGACGCTGATCGGCATCCTGCTCGGCCACTGGATGTTCGGCGCGGCGTTCACCGCGACGTCGATGATCGGCTTCATCGCGCTGGCCGGCATCATCGTGCGCAACTCCATCCTGCTGGTGGACTTCATCCGCCACCTGCGCGCAGGCGGCGTGGGGTTGCGCGATGCGGTGCTGGAGGCCGGCGCCATCCGCTTCAAGCCGATCCTGCTGACCGCCGTGGCGGCGATGGTCGGCGCGGCCTTCATCCTGACCGACCCGATCTTCCAGGGCCTCGCCATCTCCATGCTGTTCGGGCTGCTCAGCTCGACCCTGCTGACGGTGCTGGTGATCCCGGCGATCTATGTGGTGCTGCGTGGCGACCCTCCGCCGCCCGCTCGCCCCACAGCGGCGCCGACCGTCCCCGCCACGTATCCATCCCGAGCGCGCGCCGCGAACAACTCTGGACGCGCTTGGGCGGATCACGCCGCGGGCCACGCCTGTCCGGGCGCAGGCGGTGCTCATACCGCCCCTTTGGCCATCCCCTGCTCCACCGGCGGCACCCGGCCCTGATGTGTACCGGGCGTCAAGGTCGGCAGCCAGTATACAGCGCATCAAATATGATGTCGGACTAATATGAGCGCTTGACCATCTTGCATCGGCGGCCGGTGCGTCCACCGTCACGCGGGCGGCACCTAAAAATCCGCCTGTTCGGCCTCCAGGTAAGCGAGGCTGATGTACTTGCCGATGTTGCTGTCCCAGCCCTTCGTCTCGGCGGCGCGCGAGGCGACGCGAGGGTCGCGCAGCACGGCCGCCTTCGCCCCCTCCATCGGCTGTCCGGCCTTCACCGCGGCGGCGCAGGTCTCATAGATGCCCTCGAACAGTTCGCGCTGCCAGGCGAGCACGCCGGGGCTGGGCACCCCGTGCGCCGGCAGCCAGACCCGCGTGGCGCTGTTGGTGCGCAACGCGTCCATGGTCTCGAAGGTGCCGAGGTAGGAGCCGTCGTCCATGTTGGCGATGCGCCGGTCCATGAGGATGTCACCGACGCACATGACGCCGTCCTCCACCACCTCGATCGAGACGTCCGTTGGCGTGTGGGCGCGGCCGTAGTGGTGCAGGCGCAACCGGATATCGCCCAGCGACAGCTCGTCGCCGTGCGCCACGTCGTGATTGGGCGGGACGATCCTGGTTCCCGCCGAGGCTTGGTTGGTCCACTTGACCATGGACGTTTGCCAGAAGCTGCCGTGCATGCCCTGGATCGCCTCGCGCGCCTGCGGATGGGCGTAGCGCGGCAGGTCCATGCCGTAGGCCTCGACAAAGGCGTGGTTCCCCAGCCAATGGTCGCCGTGGTAGTGCGTGTTGACGATGCCGACCACCGGCTTGTCGGTCACCGTGCGCAGCTGCCGGATCGCCATCTCGCCGATCTGCAGCGAGGCGCCGGAATCGACGACGATGACGCCGGTTTGGCCGACCACGAAGGTGATGTTGGCCATCATCCCCTGGTTCTCCGGCGTCGGAAAGCCGTCCGGTGACTGGATGACCCAAACGTGCGGGCTGATCCGCACCATCGGCTGGTCCGGCACCGGCGGCCCCTTGACGAACGCCTCGACCTCAGCCGCCAGCGCGCCGGTCGCCTGCCAGTCCAGCAGGCGCGCCGCCGGGACGGCCGCCGCGGCGAATGCGGCCGTGGTGAGGATACGACGCCGGATCACAGGAGCCATGGTTCCTCCTGGACCATCATTGCGCCACAGCGGCCGGCCTCGCCGGCATGCTCTGGGACGGCCGGTCGACGAGGATGTCGGTCAGCACCGCGCCGATCCATATCGACCACAGCACCAGCCACGCCGTCAGCACGAAGATCGACGCCCCCGACACCCCGGCCCCGACCGCACAGCCGCCGGCCAGCACGCTGCCGAAGCCCATCAGGCAGCCACCGATGATGTAGCGGCGCATGGTGGAGCCATCGTTGAATCCCTCCAGCTTCAGGTCGCGGCCCAACAAGCCGGCGATGAAGGAACCGATGAAGACGCCGGGGATCAGGCCGGTGTCGAAGGTCCAGCGCGTCCCCGGCGGCGACAGCACCATCATCAGGAAGTCGGATGAGGGGGCGGTGAAGCTCAGCGAATGGATGGTCACCGGGTCGAAGGCGGAGGCAGCGCTCCGGTAGGTGAACCACCAGGCGCAGGCGACGGTGAGGCCGACGCCCATGCCGCCCAGCCACGCCCACACGGAGATCCGGTTCCGGCGGGCGATTACCGCGCCGGCCGCCAGCCAGCCGAGCGCGAACAGCAGGGCACCGCCGTGCCCCACGCCGACGAGGGCCAGCAGGTTGCGCTGGCCGCTGTCGATGGTCCACAGGTCGTTGATGGCCGCGCGGACCGGCGACAGCACGCCGCGCATCGCCGCCTGCGCCGCCACCGCAAACACCAGCCCTGACAGCAATGCTCTCAGGTTGCCGTTGGCCGACAGCACCAGCATCCGGCTAGCGCAGGCGCGCGTCAGCGTCATACCGCAGCCGAACATCAGGCCGCCGATAACCGCCCCCGACAGGCTGCCGGGGTTGTTGAGCTGGCGCACGTTGCCGGTGTCGAACAGCCCCAGCAGGATCAGGGCCTGCGTGGCGATCAGCGCCGTGGAGAAGGCCAGCAGCCACACCGCCAGCCGGCCGCCGATGCGCCCGTGCGCCACCTCCAGCGTCGAGGCGCACAGGCAGAACCGAGACCGTTGCGCCAGCGCCCCGAACAGCACGCCGATCACCAGCCCGCCCAGCGCGCCGAAGGACTCCTCGCCGAGCGTCTCCATGAGGCCGTCGAACGTCATCGGCTTTTCCTCTCGCTCATCAGGGCTTGATGTAGGCGTACTGCTCGCGCGCCTGCAGTTGCGTGATGCGAACCACGCCGGACTTGGTGAACTCGGCCTCCATCACGAACTGGTCCTTCGGCAGCTTGCGCCGGTCGAGGGTGATCTCGCACACCTCGAACTGCACGCCGCGGGTCTTCAGGTCCGATATCAGCGGGCCGTAGTCGACATTGCTCTTCGCATCCTTCTGCCCTTCAAGCAGGAGGTCGACGCCATCGGCGTGGGTTACCACGCGGATCCGCGTCTCGGGCGCGACATCGAGGTGATTGCGGATGTTGCGCAGCGCCTTGGTGCCCTGCTCGGCTGCGTTGTCGATGTGGTAGACCACCTTGTCCTGGGCCAAGACCGGCGCGCCGGGCAGCAGCAGCGCGGGAAGCAGCAGGCGGCCGAAGCGGTGAGTGACGCTCATGGTGGGCCCCTTTTTCCGGTTGGTATGGTGACGACGCGGTCAGCGCAGGTAGGCCTTGCCCTCGTCCATCTGGTAGGTCCACGGCAGGTCGGCATTCTTCCAGCCGTTGACGTCCCGCCGGCCCTCCTTGCCCAAGTCACCCTCGAAGCCGTCGAGCACCGAATAGACCCTGCTGAACCCGACCTGCTGGAGGAGATCGGCGGCGCGCGCTGAGCGGTCGCCGGAACGGCACAACAGGATGATCGGGTCGCCCTTGCCCAAGCCGCGCTTCTCCATGCGAGCGGCGACCGCTGCGACGAAGTCCGAATTGTGCGACAGCTTGTAGCGTTTGTTCGCCGCATCCCAGGTCGGCGGCTCCTCCATCTCGACGTAGGGCACATTGGCGTCCGTCACCGTGGGCGAGCCGAGGAACATGAACTCGCCCCTGGTGCGGATGTCGAGGAACAGCACCGCGCCGGCCCCGGCCGTCTTCATCGCGTGGGCCTCGGGGGCCGTGACATAAAGACCTGCCGCAGTGCGCTTGGCGTCGGGCACGCTGACTTTGTCGACCGGTTGGTAAGGGCCGGCGAAGGCGGGGTTGACAGCAACCAAGGCCACGGCGACGGCCAGCCATTTCATCATCTCGGTGCCTCCTGTCTAAGAGCGGTCGCGCGGGTCAGGTCGCCACCCCGGGGTTGCCGTCAATGCCCTTCAGACTGGGTAGGTTGAGCTGCGGCGGCTTGACGGTCTTCTGAGCGCGCAGGTGGCGGGCGACGAGATCCCAGACTGGCTCGCCGCCGACCGTCTTCGCCTCCTCCGCCACCGGCGCCCAGCCCGCCACCTTGTAAGTCTTCGACGCCTCCACCGGCTGGCCGCGCAGCGTCATGTTCTGGATGCGCTTGCCGACCGGGGCCGAGGGGGCACAGGTGTAGGCGAGGCCGCCGACGCGCACCATGTCGCCGCCCTGCTGGTAGTAGGGATCGGGGTTGAACAGGTTGTCGCAGACGTCCTCCAGCACCGCCTTGATCTGCTCGCCGGTCAGGCTGTTGAGCGTCACGTACGGGTAGGTGATGGCGGTCTGGTCGAGCAGGTTCTCCATGGTGATCGGCTGGCCCGGCAGCACCGTCGTGCCCCAGCGGAAGCCGGGGGAGAAGGCGATCTCCGCGTCCTTTTCCGCCATCAGGGCGTCAAGGATGACCTGGTCGAAGCTGCCGTTGAAGTTGCCGCGCCGGTACAACAGCCCCTCGCTGACCGCCAGCGTCTCCCGCAACTTGACCTCGTAAGGCGCGCGCACTTTGGTGACGAGGGCGTCCATCTCCGGGTCGGCGGGCAGCAGGTTGGCGAAGACCGGCATCAGCTTGTAGCGGAAGTCGGTGACCCGGCCGTCCTTCACCTCCAGGTCCAGCACGCCGAGGAACTTGCCGTTGGAACCGGCGTTGGTAACCAGCGTCTTGCCGCCGGGGTTGGACACGATGGTCGGTACCGGCATGCCGTCGTGGGTGTGGCCGCCGAGGATGGCGTCGATGCCGCGCACGCGCGACGCCATCTTCAGGTCCACGTCCATGCCGTTGTGCGACAGCACGACGACCGCCGCGGCGCCGGCGGCGCGGGCGTCGTCCACCGTCGCCTGCATCTCCTCCTCGCGGATGCCGAAGGTCCAGCCGGCGACCATGTAGCGGGGGTTGGCGATCGGCGTGTAGGGGAAGGCCTGCCCGACCACTGCGACCTTGACGCCGTTCACCTCGCGCAGCGTGAAGGGCTTGAACACCGCGTCGCCGAAATCGGCGGTCTTGATGTTCTGCGCCACGATCTCAATCTGGTCGGCGAAGTCCTTCTCGGCGACCTCCTGCACGCGCTCCTGCCCGTAGGTGCATTCCCAATGCAGGGTCATGACGTCGACACCCAGCAGCTTGGCGGCGTCCACCATGTCCTGCCCCTGCGTCCACAGTGCGGTGCCCGAGCCCTGCCAAGTGTCGCCGCCGTCGAGCAGCAAGGCGCCGGGGCGGTTGGCCCGCACCCGCTTGACCAGCGTCGCAAGATGGGCGAAGCCGCCCACCTTGCCGTAGACGCCGGCCCAGCGTTCGAAGTCCACGCAGGTGAAGGCGTGCGCCTCCGGCGTGCCGGCCTTGATGTCGAAGTGCTCGAGGAACTTCGCTCCGACAACGTGCGGCGCCCGCCCGGCCATCCCAGCGACACCGAGGTTGACGCTGGGCTCGCGGAAGTGGATGGGCTTGAGCTGCGCGTGACAGTCAGTGATGTGCAGCAGCGAGACGGTGCCGAAGGCGGGCGCGTCGTAGAACGCGGCCGCCGCCTGCTGGGCGCGGGCGAACCCGGCGGGCAGCATCATGCCGGTGGCAGCGGCCGTGGCCAGGACGTGCAGGAAGTCGCGACGGTTCATGAAGGCGGTCCCCGGACTACTTGTTGACCGACGACTGCGGGTCGAGCAGCAGCGCCATGAGGTGCTTGATCTGCGCCTCGCCGAGGATGCCCATGTGCCCGGCGCGCGGCATGTTGGAGCAGGCGTTCGAGGATTTGGCGTTGTAGATCTTGGCCCAGGTCGCCTTCAGCACGTCCTCGCCCTGGCCGCGCATCTTGCCGTAGCCCAGCAGGCTGGGACCGATGGTGCCGTGGGAGATCTCCTCGGCGGTGATCTGGTGGCAGTTGTAGCAGTTGCCGCCGTTGGGCTGGTCGGCCTTGTCGCTCCAGGTGTTGCCGCGACCGCTCTGGGCGATCTTCTCGCCTTCCCTCCAGTCGCCCAGCCACTTGCCGTCGGACGGCCACTTGACGGTCGCCAGATTGGCGGCCTCGATCTTCTCCCGCCGGGCGGCGGAAGCCGGGCCGGACGCCGTGCCGGGGTCGGAGCAGAAGGCCTGGGTCTCGTCCTGGTTCAGCCGGTCGAGCTTGGCGATGCCTTTGTCCTTGAAGCTGGCCTTCAGCATCTGCGCGAAGGCCGCGTCGTCGGCCCCAGGCCCCCAGGGCGCCGGCTTGCCGGTGGACTGCGCCGCGGCCGGCCCGGCGATGAGCAGGAAGGCGGCGAGTAACGCAACGTGTTTCATGGCAGCCTCCTCCTCAGCGCTTGATTCCGGGAGTCTTCATGGTCGCCCCCAAGGCGTTGGCCGCCATGTACATGGACAGCGCGACGGTGGCGTCGGACGCATAGACCGGCTCGGGGAAGCGCTGCTGACGGAAGCAATCGTTGAGGCGCCATTGCATGGACCACATCTGCCCGCTGCTGACGCGGTAGGCCGGCCAGCTCGTCCAGCCGGCGGCAGCCCCCTTGTTGCTGGAGATGTAGGGCAGCTCCTGCATGCGGATGCGCATGCCCTCCTGGCCGTGGCAGGTGGCGCAGGCGAAGTCGTACGGCCCCCCCTGGTAGAAGAACATCCGCTTGCCCAGCTCGTACATCGCCTGCTCCTTGGGATGCGTCGGCGTGACGGCGGCCGGGATGTCCTTGGACTGCCCCGAGACGAAGGCGGCGAGCGCGTTCATGTCCTCCTTGGGCGGGGTGCCGAAGGCAGCCTCGACGTAGGGCTTGGTGTCGATGCCCTGCAGCGTCGACATGCAGGTGAGCAGGCGCGATTCCAGGTCCTGCACCTTGTCGGTGTCGGCGAAGTAGCGCGGCAGCCGGGCGTACGCCCCCTTCACCACGCCGGCCCCGAGGCCGAGGTCGCATGCCTCCAGCGTGGCGTTCTTCGGCCCTGCTGGCTTCTTCCACAGCTCCTCGCCGGTGGCCTCGTACAGCTCGGCCGGGTTGCCGTCCTGCAATGCCTCGCGGTAGGCCTCGATGCCCTCCTGCGCCTTGTCCTTCTGGGCATACGCGGCCGTCGCGAAGGCGGCTACAACGGCAAGGAATGCCGCAATCCCCATGCTCACGCGGTCCATGTCTCCTCCCGGAATCGCTTTGTTCTTTTTGAAAGGTGCGCCGGTGGCCGGCGCCCGGCTCACGTCACGGTCGCCTCGTCGGTGCGGGTGTCGCCCTTGTTGTCGACCCAGGTGACGGAGACCTTGTCGCCCGCCTTGCCCCCCTTGACCTTGAAGGCGAGGTACGGGTTCTTGGAGACCGACGGGCCCCACTGCGCCTGCAGCACGGTCTTGCCGTCGAGCTTGGCGGTGACCTCGTTGATGAACCACGCCGGGACCACCGCGCCGCTGGCGTCCTTACGCTGGCCGGTCTCCATCTCGTGGCTCATCAGGACCTTGATCTCGGTGACGCCGTCCTTGGAGGCGGCGCGGATCTTCATCGGGTTGCCCATATGCGTGCTCCTTCCCTTCTCGCTCAGCCGCCGCAGCCGCCCAGCGTCACCTTGATTTCCTTGGCGGCGGAGTAAAACTTGCCGTCCGCCTTGACCACGACGAGGACGTTCGAGGTCTGCCCCATCTTGATGCGCGCGGTGACGTCGGGGACGGTGTCCGGCCCGATGTCGTAGGCCGCCGCCAGCATGTTTGGGTTCTTCTCGACCAGGATGGCGATGCGTTCGGTGTTGGGCAGCTTGCTGACCGCCTGGATCGGCACCACCGCGCCGTTCTCGGCGATGTCGGAGGCGACGATCTGCACGTCGCCGCTGTTGGCGGGCGAACCGGCGCCGAGCGCCTTCAGCGCGTCGTCCAGGGTCTTGGCCTCGAAGGCCGCCTTGTCCCAGTTGGCGAAAGCCGCGCGCGGGACGACGATCCCCGCCGCCGCCAGCGCCCCCACGAACGTGAGCACCTGCCGGCGCTCCATTGGCCGGCGCTCCATCCAATGCTGTGTCATGGACCTGTTTCCTCCTCGATGGTTCATTTCCCCGGCGCCCCGGCCAAGATCCAGTCGACCAGGGTCTTCGCCTCGCCGTCCTTCAGTTCCGGCTGCGCCGGCATCGGCACCGAGCCCCAGACGCCGTCGCCGCCGGCCTTCACCTTGGCGACCAGCGCGGCAGCGCTGTCCCGGCCGCGGTACCTGGCGGCGACCTCGCTGTAGCTCGGGCCGACGATCCGGCTGTCGACGCCGTGGCAGGACAGACAGCCGAACCGCTCGGCCAGCTTGAGGGCCGGCGATCCCTGGTCGTCCGCGCCGGCCTCCTCGTTGCCGGTGCGCTTGCCGCGGACCGGGCCGATGATCCGGTTCTGGGCGGCGAGGTTGCCGTGCGCGCTCTCCGCGTGGTCGGGCAGGCGCGAGACCAGCTCGACCGTCTTCTTGCAGTCCTTCATGCACGGCGCGTTGCCGGTGTCGGGCTTCGCCGTCTCGGTGCCGAACCCCGGACCGGGCCAGAAGGCGTGCGCCGTGGTCATGCCGTTGCGGTTGGGCATCGTCGCCTGCACGTCGCGGATGGTCGCGTCGGTCAGCACGAAGTCGTCCGGCACGATCTCCGCCAGGTTCAGCAGGTAGGCGAGCACCGCGTAGACGTCGTCGTCGCTCAGCGACTTCGGCGCGTTCCAGGGCATGGCGCGGCGGATGTAGTCGAACAGCGTCGAGACGGTCGCCACCTTCATGAAGGTCGTGCGCTGCGGGTAGTCCGGCCGCCGGAGGTTGGCTGCGTGCCCCGTCTTGAGATCCTCGGCGCCGGTGCCGCCAACCAGCGGCGAGAAGGCGCTGTTGCTCTCGCCGAAGGTGCCGTGGCAGCTCGCGCACTTTTCTTCCCAGACAGCCATGCCACGCTCGACGCTGCCCGAGCCGCGCGGCAGGCCCGCGAAGTCCGGCCCGACGTCGATGTCCCACGCCGTGATCTCCGCCGGCGTCGCCGTGCGCCCGACACCGGAGAAGGTGTCGGCGACCGCGGGGGCGGCGAGTCCGAGCAGCCCGGCGAGCAGCGCCGCCTTAGAGAACCTGGACATTGCTCACGTCCCCGCTCTCGGCGACCTGCCAGGACTGGATCGCGTTGTTGTGGTAGATCGACCGCGTGCCGCGCACGGCACGGAGCTGGCCGTAGGTCGGCTGGACGAAGCCGGTCTCGTCGGTGGCGCGCGATTGCAGGATCGCCGGGCGGCTGTCCCATCTCCAGCCGACGCTGAAGCGGGTCAGGCACTTCGACAGGACCGGCGTCTGCAACGTCGCCTCGACCCAGTTGATCCCACCGTCGAACGACACGTCGACCCGCGTGACCTTACCACGCCCAGACCACGCCAGCCCGTTGACGTGGAAGTACCCCTGGTCCAGCAGCACCTGCCCGCCGGACGGGCTGGTGATCACTGACTTACATTCCTGGATCGAAGTGTGTTGCCGGTGCTGCCCGTCGGGCATCAGGTCGACGTAATGGATCGCCTCGTCCTTGGAGGCGTAGGGGCGGTCGCCCACCTCGACGCGGCGCAGCCACTTCACCCACGACACGCCCTGCACGCCCGGCACCACGAGGCGCAGCGGGTAGCCGTTCTCCGGCCGCAGCATCTCGCCGTTCTGGCCGTAGGCAACCATCACTTCGCCGGACAGCACCAGCTCCATCGGGATGGTGCGGGTCATCGAGGAGCCGTCGCCGCCCTCGGCCAGCACAAACTTCGCGGCCTTGATGTCGGCGCCGCACTCCTCCAGCAGGATGCGCAGCGGCACACCGGTGAACTCGCTGCACGACAGCATGCCATGGGTGTACTGCACCGTGGGCACCGCGACGTTGCCCCATTCCATGCCGGTGTTGGCGCCGCACTCGATGAAGTGCATGCGCGACACCGAGGGCAGCCGCATGATGTCGTCCAGCGTGTAGACCTTCGGCGTCCTGACGAACTCCGGCCGCGCGCCGTTGACCATGAAGCGGTGCTTGGACGGGTCGATGTCGTGCCAGCCCTGGTGGTGCCGCTCGAAGTGCAGGCCGGACGGCGTGATGATGCCGAACAGCCCCTGCAGCGGTGTGAACGACACGCTGGATGCGGCGACCTGGGTCAGGCCGGGGCTCTGCCGGCGCGCCAGCGCGCGCTCGTACTTGGAGGGCATGCCGTAGGGATTGGCCGCCACCGGTTGGCCGAGGCTGCTGCCCCACGGGGTGGGGTGCAGGATGTTGGGATCGCCCTCCGCCGCCAGCGCCCGGCCGCCCACGGCGGCGGTGGCCGCGGTCGCGGCGAGGAAGCTGGAGCGTAGGAAATCGCGCCGCCCCTTGCTGACGAGCTGGATCTGGTCCTTCGTCAGGAAGTTCTCCGGAGCCCGCCGCAATCGGCCGGAAGCCAAGTCCGCGTTCGGGTCAAGCAGATCGGTGCGGGGAGTGCCCTCGCCCGTTGGCCGCAACCTGGTCATTTCCATCCCATTCCCATCCGGTCGATACCGGGATTTTTGGTATGGGCAATGATAGGCAGGCCAAGCGAATGCCGCCATCGGGTGGAACCCGCGGCGAACCCAGGGGAAACCCTTGGTTTCCTATGACCGGGGGCGGGAGTCTTAAGACGAAGGGCGGGCCCTACCCCTCGTCTTCCGGCGCCAGCATCATTCGCGCCAATTCGGCGACGGAGCGGGCGCGCATCTTCTCCATGGCCATCTGACGGTGGCCCTCGACGGTCTTGATGGAGATGTTCAGGGCCGCGGCGATCTCCTTGTTCTGCTTGCCGTCGAGGACCAGCGTCAGCACTTCCCGCTCGCGCCGGCTGAGCTGCGCCAGACGGGCCTGCACGGCGTCGCGCCCGGCGCTGCGCGCCAGGACCAGACGGCACTTGCGGATGGCGGCGTTGACGGCGTCCAGGAGCGTCTGGTCCTTGTAGGGCTTCTCGATGAAGTCCTCGGCCCCGGCCTTCAGCGCGGTAACCGCCAGCGGAACGTCGCCGTGGCCAGTGACCATGACGACCGGCCGCTTGCAGCCGCGCTCCTTCAGGTGGCGCAGCAGCTCGATCCCGCTCATGCTCGGCATGCGTACGTCCATCAGGATGCAGCCGGGCCGCAGCGGCGGGCGCAGCCAAGGGGAGGCGAGGAACGCTTCAGCCGAGGCGAAGGTCTCGCAGGCGATGCCGACGGAGGCGAGCAGATAGCCGACCGACGCCCGCATCCCCTCGTCGTCGTCCACCATCAGCACCAGGGGTGCGTCCGTCACGATGCCTCCTCCTCCGCCGCCGCGGGCAGGACGAAGCGCACGGTCAGCCCGCGGTCTGGCTTGGCCTCGGCCCAGATGCGCCCGCCGTGCCGCTCCATGATCGTACGGCAGATGGACAGGCCCAGCCCCAGGCCGTCGAGCTTGGTCGTGTAGAAGGGTTCGAACATCTTCGCCACCGCCTCCGCCGGGAGGCCGGGACCGGCGTCCCGCACCTCCAGCATGACCATACCCGCGAATCGCGCGGTGCGCACGGTTATGTCGCCGCCCCCGATCTCCGGTGCTACTTCCAGCGTCGCCTCCACCGCGTTCTGCAGCAGGTTCAGCAGGACCTGTTGAAGTTCCACCTTGTCGGCCTTCACCGCCGGCAGGGCGTCGCCGAGCTGGACCTGGATCGGAACCGCGGGCGCACCGAACAGCGACAGCGTCTCGGTCACCACGGCGTTGATGTCGATGGTCGAACGCTGGGCGTTGCGGCGGCGCACGAAGCCGCGGGTGCGCTGGATGATGGCGGCAGCCCGCTCCGCCTGTTCCGCCACCGAGCGTGCGCCGGAACGCAGCAGCCCCATGTTCGGCGCCGGGGCGTCGAGGATCCGGGTCATGCCGTGCGCGAAGTTGCTGATCGCCGCCAGCGGCTGGTTGAGTTCGTGGGCGATGTTGCTGGCCATTTCGCCGACGATCCCCAGGCGCGAGAGCTGGTCGCGCTCCTCGCGCAGGCGCAGCGCCACGGCCTCGGCGCGTTCGCGCTCGGCGATCTCGCGCTCCAGCTCGGCAGTGCGGCGGCGCACCAGCACCTCGACCCGCGCGGCGTGTATGATCCACCACAACACCGCCGCCCCCACCACCGCCAGCCAGTGCCAATTCCTGTGCGCCAGCTCCTCCAGCGCCGGCGGGGTGCGGGGATAGGGGCCGATGTGCAGCGTGCGGAACAGCTCGTGCACCGTCGTGTAGTCGAGCGACGCGGTCCACGCCTTCCCCTCGACCGTCGGCATGGTCAGGAGCGCGGCGGCGACCTGCCGCGCCAGATCGCGCGGCGTGTGCGCCAGCCGGGCGAATGGCCAGTCGGGATAGAGCCGCGACGACACCCGGCACGGCAGGTCGGAGGCCGGGTGCTCGCCCAGCACGGCGACCTCGCCCGGGACCACCCACCCCTGCGCCGCCAGTTCCTCCAGCAGGCAGGCGCGCAGGACACCAGCGTCCGCCGACCCGTCGCGCACCGCCGCTACGACGCCCTCCATGGGGAAGCCGACCACCTTCAGCTCGCGCAGGTCCGTGAAGGGTCGGAGGCCGGCCTCTTCCATCTCGCGCCAGGCGATCTGGAAGCCGCCGAAGGCGTCGGTGGACACCACCGCTAGCCTCTTCCCCTTGAGATCCGCCAGCCCGGCGATGTCCGTGCGGTCCGCCCGGCGGACGACGGTCGATCCGACGGCGGCCGCAGGCGATCCCGCGGCGTCGGACTCCAGCGTGGCAATCCGTGTCACCGCGAAGCGGGCCTCCAGAGTCACGTAGTTGCCGGGGTTGGTGATGACGAAATCCACGCGCCGGTCCTCCACCGCCAGCACCATGCCGGGTAGGTCCAGCGGCACCATGACGAAGCGGTGGTCGGGGATCGAGCGCTCCAGGTGGGCGAGCGTCGGTTCCCAGTCGCGCGCCGCCCGCTCCGACCCCTGGTAGGCGAGCACACCCACCCGCACGGCGCCCGTCTCCGCAAGGGCGGACGCCCCCCACACCAGCACAGCGAACAGAGCGCCCAGAGAACGCAGCATCGGACGGAGTATAACGCAACTCCCGGCGGCACTTCTACGTGGCGCAGATCAAGGTGCAAGCTGCGCGTCATTGCGTTTCGCTGGTCAATTGCGCTGGACGAGACATCCTGGAGAGCACGGCCGTGTCCAAGGCGCGCTGAACCGACCGTTCGGGGTCAGCGGGTGCTGAGAGCGCGATAGCGGGCGTCGATCGCGTCGATGATCTCCTGGCCGCGCTCCAGCAGGTAGCTCCGCAGCTGCGCATGCACCGGCAGCAGCGGCAGGCTGCGGCGGTGGACGATGTACCAGGACCGCATCAGGGGCAGCCCCTCCACGTTCAGTTCCCAGAGCAGGCCGAGCCCGAGTTCGAGGCCGACGGTGTGGCGGGAGATCAGCGCGATGCCGATTCCCGCCATGACCGCCTGCTTGATCGTCTCGTTGCTGCTGGAGGTCATGACCACGCGGGGCGTGAAGCCGGCCGCCTGGAAGAAGCGGTCCATCAGCGCCCGCGTCCCGGCCCCATCCTCGCGGGCAATGAAGCCGCACTCCGCCAAGTCCGGCAGGCGAAGGCCAGTGGTGCCAGCCAGCGGGTGCGTCGGAGCGCAGACGATGACGCTGGGATGCCGGGCGAAGGCTTCGGCCACTACCTCCGTACCGTCGAGGGGGCGGCCCATGATGGCGAGGTCCACCTCGCCCCGTGCCACCGCCTCGTTCACCTCCCGCCGGTTGCCGTCCTGGAGGTGAATCGACACACCCGGCCGCTTCGCCTGGAAACGGGACACCATGTGGGGCGCGATGTACTTGGCGGTACTCACCAAGCCGATGGTGACGTTCCCACCGGTGACATCCTTCAGCGCCTGCATCCGCCGGTCGGCGTCCTCGAGCGTCTGAAGGATGACGGCGGCGTGCTCCATCAGGTCATGGCCGGCCTCCGTCAGCACGACGCGCCGCCCCACCCGCTCGAACAGCGGGAACCCGCAGTGTCCCTCCACCTGCTTGATCTGAAAGGAAACCGCGCCGGGCGTGAGGCCGAACTGTTCCGCGACGCGCGCGAACGAGAGGGTGCGGGCGGCGACAGCGAAGATCTGCAACTGCCGCAGCGTGGCGTGCTGGATGGTCATGGCCGCCGATTGTCGAGGGATCCCTATACAGAATGGCGAGTATATTTGAATATTCCTCGAATATGCAACACTGCTAATGTCACTTCCAGGCAATGACGCATTCGGCTCCGGGGAGGTGACCACCATGAACTATGCCGCAGCGAAGCAGCCGACCGACATGAAAGACCGGTACAAGCCCGGCGTCCTGAAGTACCGGCAGATGGGCTATTGGGAGCCCGACTACCAGCCGAAGGACACCGACGTGCTCGCCGTGTTCCGCATCACCCCGCAGGACGGGGTGGAACCGGAAGAGGCCGCCGCCGCGGTGGCCGGCGAAAGCTCGACCGCCACCTGGACGGTGGTGTGGACCGACCGGCTGACCAACTGCGAGAAGTACCGGGCCAAGGCCTACCGGGTCGATCCGGTGCCGGGCACGCCCGGCCAGCACTTCGCCTACATCGCCTACGAGCTGGACCTGTTCGAGGAGGGCTCCATCGCCAACCTCACCGCCTCGATCATCGGCAACGTCTTCGGCTTCAAGCCGCTGAAGGCGCTGCGGCTCGAGGACATGCGGATCCCCGTCGCCTACCTGAAGACGTTCCAGGGGCCGGCCACCGGCATCATCGTTGAGCGCGAGCGCCTGAACAATTTCGGCCGGCCGCTGCTCGGCGCCACCATGAAGCCCAAGCTGGGCCTGTCCGGCCGCAACTACGGGCGCGTGGTGTACGAGGCGCTAAGAGGCGGGCTCGACTTCACCAAGGACGACGAGAACATCAACTCGCAGCCCTTCATGCATTGGCGCGACCGCTTTCTCTACTGCATGGAGGGGGTGAACCGCGCCATCGCGGAAACCGGCGAGATCAAGGGCACCTACCTGAACGTCACCGCGGCCACCATGGAGGACATGTACGAGCGCGCCGAGTTCGCCAAGGAGCTGGGCAGCGTCATCATCATGATCGACTTGGTGATCGGCTACACGGCCATCCAGTCCATGGCCAAGTGGGCGCGCCGCAACGACATGATCCTGCACCTGCACCGCGCCGGGCATTCGACCTACACCCGGCAGAAGAGCCACGGCGTGTCGTTCCGGGTGATCGCCAAGTGGATGCGCATGGCCGGCGTGGACCACATCCACGCCGGCACCGTGGTCGGCAAGCTGGAGGGCGACCCCAACGTCATCCGTGGCATCTACGACACCTGCCGCGAGACGCACGTGCCGCAGAACCTTGAGCACGGCATCCTCTTCGAGCAGCCGTGGGCCGGCCTCAAGAAGCTGATGCCGGTGGCCTCGGGCGGCATCCACGCCGGCCAGATGCACCAGCTGCTCACCTACCTCGGCGAAGACGTGGTGTTGCAGTTCGGCGGCGGCACCATCGGCCACCCGGACGGCATCCAGGCCGGGGCCACCGCCAACCGTGTGGCGCTGGAAGTCATGGTCAAGGCCCGCAACGAAGGCCGCGACATCTGGACCGAGGGGCCGGAGATCCTGCGCGACGCCGCCCGATGGTGCGCCCCGCTGCGCGCTGCGCTCGACACCTGGAAGGACGTCACCTTTGACTACGCCTCCACCGACAGCGTGGACTTCGTGCCCACGCCGACCGCCGCCTGAGCGAAGGAGCCGACCCATGCGCATAACCCAAGGCCAGTTCTCCTTCCTGCCCGACCTGACGGACGAGGAGATCACATTGCAGGTGCAGTACGCCCTCGACCAGGGTTGGGCTGTGGCGGTGGAGTTCACCGACGACCCGCACCCGTGCAACAGCTATTGGGACATGTGGGGTAACCCGATGTTCGACCTGCGCGACGCCAAGGGCGTGATGATGGAGGTCGACGCCTGTCGCAAGGCCCACCCCAACCAGTACGTCAAGGTGCTCGCCTTCGACAGCTCGGAGGGGTTCGAGACGGTGCGCATGTCGTTCATCGTCAACCGTCCGGCGGAGGAGCCCGGCTTCGAGTTGGTGCGCGCAGAGGGGTCGGGCCGGCGCATCGGCTACACGGTGCGCAGCTACGCCACCGCCCGCCCGCCGGGTCGGCGCTACGGCGGGGAGGCGGACCATGGGGCGTGACGATTCCGCCGCGCCGCGGGGGCACCGGTACCGCCTCGCTCCCTCCATCCTCTCCGCCGACTTCGCCCGTCTGGGCGAGGAGGTGGAGCGGGCGGTCGAGGCCGGCTGCGACCTCATCCACGTCGACGTGATGGACAATCACTACGTCCCCAACCTGACCATCGGCCCGCTGGTGTGTGAGGCCATCCGGCCGCGCACGAAAGCGGCCATCGACGTGCACCTGATGGTGCGGCCGGTCGATGCGCTGGTGCCCCTGTTCGCCAAGGCCGGGGCCGACATCATCAGTTTCCACCCCGAGGCGTCGGAGCACGTAGACCGCACCTTGGCGCTGATCCGCGAGCATGGGTGCCGCGCCGGGCTGGCGCTCAACCCGGCGACGCCGCTGTACCACCTCGATCACGTCATGGACCGTCTGGATCTGATCCTGGTGATGTCGGTGAATCCGGGATTCGGCGGCCAATCCTTCATTCCCTCCGCCCTGGAGAAGATCGCCGAGGTCCGCCGCCGCATCGACCGGCACGCCGAACGCACCAGCCGGGAGGTCTGGCTGGAGGTGGACGGCGGCATCAAGCCCGGCAACATCCGCAGCGCCGCAGACGCAGGCGCCGACACCTTCGTCGCCGGCTCGGCCATCTTCGGCGCGCCGGACACCGACGGCGGGTACCACGGCGTGGTCGGCCGGATGCGCATGGCACTGGTGGACGCTGGGGCCGAAGGGAGGGCGGCATGAGCGGCGCGGCGGACACGCTGGACCGGCCGGCGTTGATTGACCTGGGCGCGCTGTACCGCGAGTCCGGCATTGGCGCCATACTGGCGGAGATGGACCGCGAACTCGTCGGGCTCAAGCCGGTGAAGACCCGCATCCGCGAAGTTGCGGCGCTGCTGCTGGTAGAGCGGGCCCGCCGGTCGCTGGGCCTGAAGGCGGAGCCGCCGTCGCTTCACATGTGCTTCACCGGCAACCCCGGCACCGGCAAGACCACGGTGGCCCGGCGCATGGCGGGAATCCTGCACGGCCTCGGCTACATCCGGCGCAACCATGTGGTGAGCGTCACCCGCGACGACTTGGTCGGCCAGTACATCGGCCACACGGCGCCCAAGACCAAGGAGGTGCTGAAGCGGGCGATGGGCGGCGTGCTGTTCATCGACGAGGCCTACTACCTCTACCGGCCGGAGAACGAGCGCGACTACGGGCAGGAGGCGATCGAGATCCTCCTGCAAGTGATGGAGGACAACCGCGACGACCTCGTGGTGATCCTGGCCGGCTACCGGGACCGCATAGACACCTTCTTCAAGTCCAATCCCGGTATGGCCTCGCGCATCGCCCACCACGTGGACTTCCCCGACTACGAGGCGGAAGAGCTGCTGGAGATCGCGCGGCTGATGGTCGAGGGGATGCACTACCGCTTCGCGCCGGAGGCGGAGCGCGCCATGGGCGAATACATCGCACGCCGGATGGCGCAGCCGCGCTTCGCCAACGCGCGCTCCATCCGCAACGCGCTCGACCGCGCCCGCCTGCGTCAGGCCAACCGCCTGTTCGAGGCCCGCGCTCGGGCGATCGACGCCGACGCGCTGCTGACCATCGCCCAGGAGGACATCCGCAAGAGCCGCGTCTTCACGCAATAGATCCCGCGGCATGGCCGCACCAAAGACAAAAACGAGGAAACGCAATGCCGCACCGCCGCACGACGTTCAGCAAATTCATCATTGAGGATCAGCGCCGCCGCGGCGGGGCCGACACGGACCTCACGGCTCTGCTCAATGACGTCCAGACCGCGTGCAAGTTCATCGCCACCGCCGTCGCCCGCGGCGCGTTGGCGCAGCAGGCCAACCCGGCCGCCACACCCGCCGCCGGCGTCAATGTGCACGGCGAGGTGCAGAAGCCGCTCGACCTCATCGCCAACGAGATCATGCTGCGCACCTGCGAGTACGGCGGCCAGCTCTGCGGCATGGCCTCAGAGGAGATGGAAGAGCCCTATCCCATCCCCCGCCAATACCCGCGCGGCCGCTACCTGCTGGTGTTCGACCCGCTGGATGGCTCCTCCAACCTGGACGTCAACCTGACGGTCGGCACCATCTTCTCCATCCTTCGCGCGCCGGAAGGGGTGGACGAGCCGAGGGCGGAGCACTTCCTGCAGCCCGGCACCGAGCAGGTGGCGGCCGGCTTCTCGCTCTACGGGCCGACCGACATGATCATCGCCACTTTCGGGGCGGGCGTGCACGGCTTCACGATGGACCGCGAGATCGGCGCCTACACGCTGACCCACCCCGACATGCACATCCCGGAGGCGGCCTGCGAGTTCGCCATCAACAGCTCCAACGAGCGGTTCTGGGAGCCGCCGGTGCGGCGCTACGTCGAGGAGTGCACGGAAGGCAAGTCCGGCCCGCGCGGGCACGACTTCAACATGCGTTGGATCGCCTGCTTGGTGGCGGACGTCTACCGCATCCTGATCCGCGGCGGCGTCTTCCTCTACCCGCGCGACACCCGCCCCACGCACAAACCGGGCCGGCTGCGCCTGCTCTACGAGGCGAACCCCATGGCCATGCTGGTCGAGCAGGCGGGCGGCGGCGCCAGCACGGGCCGCGAGCGCATCCTCGACGTCCGGCCGCAGAGTCTGCACCAGCGGGTACCGGTGATCCTTGGCTCCAAGGCGGAGGTGGAACGGGTCGTCGCCTACCACGCGGCCTACGACCGCGGCGAGGACGGGAAGTTCCACGCCCCGCTGTTCGGCACCCGCTCCCTCTTTCTCGCCCCCGACACCGCCACCCAGGCCTGAGGAGGACCGCCCATGTCGGTCAAGCATCCGATCGTTGTCGTCACCGGCTCCTCCGGCGCTGGCACGACCACCGTCACCCGCACCTTTCAGCAGATCTTCCGGCGCGAGAACGTCACCGCCGCCCTCGTCGAGGGGGACAGCTTCCACCGCTACGACCGCAAGGAAATGCGCGCCAAGGTCCAGAAGGCTAACGAAAGCAAGCGCTCCACCTTCAGCCACTTCGGGCCGGAGGCCAACCTGTTCGAGGACCTGGAGGAGCTGTTCCGCCGCTACGGCGAGACCGGCACCGGCCGGACCCGCAAGTACCTGCACGACGAGCAGGAGGCCTCCCCCTACGGCCAGGAGCCCGGCACCTTCACGTCGTGGGAGGACATCGAACCCGGCACCGACCTGCTCTTCTACGAGGGGCTGCACGGCTGCGTGCGCACCGAGAGGGTGGACATCGCCCGGCACGGAGACCTGAAGATCGGCGTCGTGCCCGCGGTGAACCTGGAATGGATCCAGAAGATCCACCGCGACCGCAACATGCGCGGCTATTCCGAGGAGGCGATCGTCGACACCATCCTCCGCCGCATGCCCGACTACGTGACCTACATCTGCCCGCAATTCAGCAACACTCACGTCAACTTCCAGCGCGTGCCGACGGTGGACACCTCGAACCCCTTCATCGCCCGCGACATCCCGACGGCGGACGAGAGCATGCTGGTAATCCGCTTCGCCAACCCCAAGGGGATCGACTTCCCCTACCTGCTGTCCATGCTGAAGGACAGCTTCATGACGCGGCCGAACACCATCGTCTGCCCCGGCGCCAAGATGGCGCTGGCCATGCAGCTGATCTTCACGCCGATGATCTGGCAATTGATGGACCGCAAGAAGAAGGCGTTCTGAGCGCCCCCTGCCCCGTCCAGCCAGCGGAAGGAAACCGCCCATGACCGCGACCATCGAGGTCCGCGAACAGGACCGCCTTGCCCTTCGCCCAGCCTCCGGCCCCGGCCGCCGCCGGTTCGCCGACGCGCTGCGCGCGCTCGCCATCGACGCGGTGGAGGCCGCGAACTCCGGCCACCCCGGCATGCCCATGGGCATGGCCGACATCGCCGAGGCGCTGTGGCGCCACCATCTGCGCCACAACCCGGCCGATCCGCGCTGGGCTGGCCGCGACCGCTTCGTGCTGTCGAACGGGCACGGCTCCATGCTGCTGTACGCCCTGCTCCACCTGACCGGGTACGACCTGCCGGCGGGCGAACTGCGGCACTTCCGCCAGTTGGGCTCCCGCACGCCGGGCCATCCCGAGTACGGCGTCACGCCGGGGGTGGAGACGACCACCGGCCCGCTCGGGCAGGGCCTCGCCAACGCCGTGGGCATGGCGCTGGCCGAACGGCTTCTGGCGGCGGAGTTCAACCGGCTGGGCCACACCATCGTCGACCACCGCACCTTCTGCTTCGTCGGCGACGGCTGCCTGATGGAGGGGATCAGCCACGAGGCCTGCTCCCTGGCCGGCACGCTGGGGCTGGAGAAGCTGGTGGTCTTCTACGACGACAACGGCATCTCCATCGACGGTCCCGTGGCGGGCTGGTTCACCGACGACACGCCACGGCGCTTCGAGGCCTACGGCTGGCGGGTGATCCGCGCCGTGGACGGCCACGACGCGGACGCACTGGACGCCGCCATCGCCGAGGCCGTGCGGCCCTGCGGCCGGCCGACGCTGGTCTGCTGCAAGACCGTGATCGGCCACGGCTCGCCGGCGAAGGCCGGTACCCACGATGTGCACGGCGCACCACTGGGTGCGGCCGAGGCGGCGGCCACCAAGGCGGCGCTGGGCTGGACCGCCCCGCCCTTCGCGGTGCCCGACGACGTGCGTGCCGCCTGGGACGCGCACGTGGACGGTGCGGCGGCGCAGGCCGAGCGGGAGGCCCGCTTCGAGCTCTATGCCCAGGCTCATCCGGATCTGGCGGCGGAATTCGTCCGGCGCATGCAGGGTGATCTGCCCGAAGGTTTCGGCGCGGCTGCCGACGCCTGGATCGCCGAAGTTGCGGAGCAGGCCGACGCGACGGCCACCCGCAAAGCGTCCCAGCAAGCAATCCAGCGTTTGGCGGCGCTGCTGCCGGAGATGCTGGGCGGCTCGGCCGACCTGACCGGCTCCAACCTCACGGACTGGAAGGGCTGCGCCGCCGTCGGCGCAGTGGGCGGCGGCAACTACCTGCACTATGGGGTGCGGGAGTTCGCCATGGCCGCGGTGATGAACGGCGTGGCGCTGCACGGCGGCTTCCTGCCTTTCGGTGGCACCTTCCTGGTCTTCTCCGACTACGCCCGCAACGGCCTGCGCCTGTCGGCGCTGATGGGGCTGCGCGTGGTCCACGTGTTCACCCACGACAGCATCGGGCTGGGCGAGGACGGCCCGACCCACCAGCCGGTGGAGCACGCCGCCGGCCTGCGCCTGATGCCCAATCTGGATGTCTGGCGCCCATGCGATGCGCTGGAGACGGCGGTGGCTTGGCGAGCCGCGGTCGAGCGGGCGGACGGCCCGACGGCCCTGCTGCTGTCGCGCCAGACCCTGCCGGCGCAGGAGGGGGAAGACCGAGGCCAGGGTGCGGCGCACGGCGGCTACGTTCTGGCCGATGCGGAAGGCGGCCGACCGGACGTGGTGCTGATCGCCACCGGGTCGGAGGTCCAAGCCGCTATGGCCGCCCGCAGGCTGCTCGCCGAACGCGGAATCGCCGCCCGCGTCGTCTCTATGCCCTGCTGCGAAGTGTTCGAGCGCCAGGAACCGGCATGGCGTCGGACGGTGCTGCCGGCGGGCGTGCCGCGGCTGGCGGTGGAGGCCGGAGCGACCGGCCTCTGGCGGGCCTATGTGGGCCTGAACGGCGATGTGGTCGGGCTCGACCGCTACGGCGAATCCGCACCGGCCGGCGACCTTTACCGCCACTTCAACATCACCGCCGAGGCGGTGGCGCACCGGGCACAGGCGCTGTGCCGCATCTGAACAGGAGACACCCGATGGCTCTGATCTCCCTTCGCCAGCTTCTCGACCACGCCGCCGAATACGGCTATGGCGTGCCGGCCTTCAACATCAACAACATGGAGCAGATGCTGGCGGTCATGGCCGCGGCCAGGCGGACCAACGCGCCGGTCATCGTCCAGGCCAGCCGCGGCGCCCGCCAGTACGCTGGCGACATCGTGCTGCGCCACCTCGTGCAGGCGGCGGTGGAGATGCACCCGTCCATCCCCGTGTGCATGCACCTCGACCACGGCAACGTGCCAATGACCTGCATGTCGGCCATCGTCAACGGCTTCACGTCGGTGATGATGGACGGCTCGCTGGAGGCCAACGGCAAGACCCCGGCGTCCTATGCCTACAACGTCGATGTCACCCGCCGCGTCGTCTCGATGGCGCACATGGTCGGCGTGTCGGTGGAGGGCGAGCTGGGCTGCCTCGGCTCGCTGGAGACCGGTGCGGGCGAGGCGGAGGACGGGCACGGCTTCACCGGCACGCTGCCGCGCGAGGCGCTGCTGACCGACCCCGATCAGGCGATGGCCTTTGTCGCCGAGACGAGGGTGGACGCGCTGGCGGTCGCCATCGGCACCTCGCACGGCGCCTACAAATTCACCCGCAAGCCGGCCGGCGACATCCTCGCCATGGACGTGGTCAAGGCGATCCACGCCCGGTTGCCCGGAACGCATCTGGTAATGCATGGCGCCTCTACGGTGCCGCAGAACCTGCAGGACCTCATAAACGCGCACGGCGGGGCGATCCCACAGACCTGGGGCGTGCCCATCGAGGAGATCGTGGTCGGCATCCGGCACGGCGTGCGCAAGGTGAACATCGACACCGACGCCCGGCTCGCCATGACCGGCCAGTTCCGGCGCGTGCTCTCGCAGAAACCGGACGAGTTCGACCCGCGCAAGTGCCTGAAGCCGGCCATGGACGCCATGCAGGCCATGTGCGAGGAGCGCTTCGCCGCCTTCGGCGCCGCCGGCCACGCCGCGAAGATCAGGCCGCTGCCGCTCGACACCATGGCGCAGCGCTACGCCCGCGGCGAGTTGACGCCGGCTTCCGTGGGCCCGGCAGCGGCCGCCGAATGACAGGGTCCCACCATGCCGATCGTTGCGGTGCCCCGGATCCTGATCTTCGACCTAGACGGCACGCTGATCGACAGCGCGCGCGACATCGGCCGGTTCTGTTGCAAAGTTTGACCGGAAGCGAGGAAGCTCACGGCTTCAGCATCATCAGGCGGCAATCGCGAACAGGGTCGCGATGAAGGCGGTTTGAGCAGGCATGTCGTTGGCGGGGATGGTGGGGA
>Ga0196970_1000889_pt1 | contig 26076 bp, 29 predicted proteins | sample S1v_513CmetaG_FD_148672 | JGI IMG/M metagenome (GOLD analysis project Ga0196970, IMG submission 148672) | Soil microbial communities from Anza Borrego desert, Southern California, United States - S1+v_5-13C | ecosystem: Environmental > Terrestrial > Soil > Desert | place: USA: California... | reverse complement strand
GCTAGCGCCGCCTGTGGGGTCCTTCTGCTTACGAAAAGGGCCAAAGTACAGAGGCGGGGCCGTTTGGCCCCGCCTGTGGTCGTTCTTACGCGTTCTTGCGGACCGTACGGCGGGCGGCGCCCGGGGTTTTGGCCTGGTCGGGGGCGTCCAGGTTCAGGGAGCGGGCCAGGAGCATGGCCCAGGTGTCGTAGGCTCGGCGGACGCCTGCGGGGTCATCGATAAAATCATGGGTCACTTTGATGATTGTTTGTTTCGGGCGCACCCTCCCACCTCCGTCAAAGGGAATTCGGTCGCCCCCGGCCCGGAGCCTTTGCCCCCGAAGCTAATTCATAGAGACGTCACGCAGCCTCCATTTCGATCAAAGTCAGTGCCAAAACCGTACTTCTCCATGAGAGAAGGTGGGCCAATGAGGCGTCTTGTTCTCGGAGCGGTGGTCGTTTTTCTGCTCCTGGGTGATGTCCCAGTAGCTGGAGCAGTCCCGCCGCCAATACGAGTCTTCCTTAGCGGTCGCCCGGTCGTATTCCCAGACCAGCAGCCTGTGGTAGTCAATGATAGAACGCTCGTACCAATCCGGGGCGTTTTCGAGGCGCTCGGTGCCCGCGTGATTTGGGAGGGACAGGCGCTCCGGGTCACCGTCGTCCAACATCTCGGGGCCGTTCCATTCCTGGTTCTTCTTGGTGGAGAACCCCTCGGGGCCGATCTCCCGCATGGTCAGCATGATGTGGGCATGGGGATTCCCGAACAGATTCCGCTGCTCCCCCGGCGTAAGCGCTTTGGGGAAGGCACCGACGATCTCACGGGCGTCCTGAGCGTCACCCCGGCGCTGCGGCCGATGACCTGTGCGTTCAGGTAGTAGATCGCCATGCGGTGCGACCTCCCATGCTCGGATGCCCCATCGGGACCGGGCGGGGGTCCCGCCACGCATCGGCAGATGCGGGGTGGGGAGCCCGGGCCGGGGGTGCAGGGGGCGAAGCCCCATGCCGCAACACATCGGCGCAGCCGATGGATCGTTGCGCCTTCGCTGGGCTCGGGATTAGGGTAGCACCCATGCCCGCGACGTGAGAAATGGGGATGCCCTCCTTTTCGCTGGGAGGTGCACGATGGGCTCTTGCCGCGTCACCAGGAGGAGAAAGGAGTGGAAGGACCGCACCAGGAGCCCGATCCAGATCAGCGCCACTATGGCCGAGCTGGGGGTCGATATTCTCGACAAAGCCCCGGCCCTGCAGTACGTTGTGGAACGTCGCCCTGAGGTTCGCGAATGGCTCCTGAGGAAAGCCAGGAATCCTGTCGAAGACTGACGATCAAAACCAAAGAACGCACCCCGGCCTTCGACAGGCCGAAAGTGCGTTCTTTGGTATGATGGCAGTGGGAGTCACGCACAAGCCAGTCCTTGAAAGGAGGCTGGCCATGGTGAAAATCACTGTCACCATAGAGATGAGTGCACCCACACTCATCACGGTCGTGATCATCACGACTGGGCTGATCGTCTCCGCTATGCGGTAGCGGCGCCCGGAGGCCGAAAGGTCACGTCGCCGTTCACTGTAAGCTCTGGACGGCAACTGCGGGCTCCAGGGCGCTCCGTGAGGGGCGCCCTCTCTCATTCTAGACAAGATCTTCATCCCATATTCATCAACCGCTCGTCAATGCAGTTCGACATGGCCCGGGGAGGCCGGACTTCCCCCGCCTACCACCCAGGAACGCCGCGGGTGGCTACCTTGAAGAACGCAAACGCGAGCGACAGCAGGTAAATCGTGACGGGCAGCAACGCGCCCTTTGCGACGCGGCTCTTTTGGAGAGTGGCGAACCCCACAGCGAGCAGCCAAAAATACCAAAGGTCATGAGGCCTTAATGAGTCCGCGAACGCCCACAGGTAGATGCTTGATCCCTTGGGCACCAGGAAGGCAGGGCTCTGTGGTATTTGGACAGACGCCAATTGAAAGACAGAATCCAGCATGCCCCACAAGAAGACGGGCAGACGAGCATAACCGATCATGCCGAAGTAGGCGGAGTACTTGACGTCTCGACCCAGCATCCGCCCGACTACGGCGGCGATTGCCGAATTCACAGCGCCGGCAATCCAAGGGGCGGACAACATCAAGCCAAGGGTGAACACAGCCCCAAAGGTGACCGCATATGCAGGAGCGTCCGACATGCCCCGCTCTTCCAAAGAGCCGGGAAGGAGCTTCAGGACCTCAACGAACAGTAAGGCGCTAAGAATCATGCCAGCCAGGTAGCCAGGCAGTATGGGCGGTGAGTCCCCCAAGGCGGCAAAGGTCGTCCTCGGAGCAACCAGGACTCTGAACAGGGCTTTCCACGGCGACAAGGGGCGAGTGGAACCGGAAGGCGGAAATTGCTGTTCCACGAAGGGGTCCTCCCTGCGCAAACGGGTAGTGTACAAGTTACTGATTCGTCTGTCTTTCACCTCTTTTTGTGGGTGCGCACTGGCAGATTTCATGTCACTGTGTCCACACTATTGTAATAACGTGGTGCGCAGATCCAGGGGCGCCCACCGAGCCCACCTCGGGGCCGGCGTTGCCGGCGGCGACGCACATGATGCACCCTGCAAGCATGGCGTTGTTCGCCGCCGAGCTCTCAGGGCTGAAGGGGTCGCCGAAGGAATCGCCCAGCGACAGGTTCATCACCTGCGCGCCGCGCTTTGCCGCATCTTCCATGGCCATGATGATATTCGTGGCGGACCCGGAGCCCGCAGCCGTCAGGACCTTGTAGCCCATCAGCTTCGCCTTCGGCGCCGTGCCGTTCAGCTGAGCGTCCCCCCGGGGCGTCCCCTTGTACTCAGCATCGCCGGCGATGATGCACGCCACATGGGTGCCATGCCCGTAGTTGTCCAGCGGGTGCTCCCCGGTCAGCGACACCGCATGAATCACCTTCTCATTCGGGGCCTCGGCGTAGCCGCCAAACTCCGGATGCGTCCAGTCAATGCCCATGTCCATTACGGAACGCACACGGCGCTTATGCGCAGAAAGACGGCTGTGGCTTCACGCCACGCCGTCTTTCGTGCAATTGCTACCGCAAGCCAAGCATCCCGGCTACGGTTGTGAGCCGGAACCCCCGCCGGCGCAGATCGGTGATCATCGTGGGGAGGGCGTTGACCGTGCCCGTCAGATCCTCCCCCGGCAGAGTCGTACCGGAGTGCATCAAGATGATCGATCCGTTAGTCACTTTCGGCAGGACGTTCTGGAGCACCTGCTGCCCGGTCAGGCTCTGCCAGTCCTGCGAGTCGACATCCCACAGTACGGTCTGGTAACCGAACCGCTGAGCGGTCGACAGGACCAGGGCGTTGTAGAAGCCAAACGGTGGCCGGAAAGTGACCGGCGCCTGGCCGGTAAGCGCCCTGATAATCTCGTGGGTCCGCGACAGGCTCCGCAGCATTTCCGCCGGCTGGATCCGCCGCAGGTCCAAATGCCCCTCTTCGTAGGCGTGGTTTCCGACCTCGCCGCCGACCCGGGCCATCCGCCTGGTGATCTCCGGCAGGCTCTCCGCCCGATTTCCCATCACATAAAAAGTCGCAGCAGCGCCCATCTGCTCAAGAATATCCAGGATCCGCGGCGAGAAATTTGTGTCCGGCCCATCATCAAAAGTGAGTGCCACCACGGGCACGTTGCGCGGCCCGTGGGTGACGACGCCGTTCATCGGTCTGCCCCCTGTCTACCCGTCAGGCATCAATCTATTGTACTGGCCTGACGGTCACAGGGTGACCCGGACGCCTTCAGTTGGCGGCCTGATTGAGGACTCGGTCAAACTGCCGCTTGAAATGCCAGTGGGTCAGCCACTGCAAAGACTCGAGCAGGGGCTTTTTCTCTTCCGCATACGTCTCATCGGCGAACTGTACCAGGACAGCCTCCGCATGCAACGACCAGTAACGCAGGGTCGCGTTCAGATCGACCGCCCCATCGAGAAGGTTGATGCCGCCTGCGGCAACGCGGGCCTCTTCGGGAGTGACCAGCATCGTGCAGGTTCCCCACTGGCGGTCCGTTACCACCCGGACCTTCGTGAGCAGCCTCGGATCGGCCGTCAGCCGGTTCAGAACGGTGCAGACGCAGAGCGCAGTGTTGTGATCGACGAGGTACTGAAAAATGGCTGCCTTCACGCCCTGGCTTTCCGCAGCCAGCACGGTCTCACGGATGTGCGCACACAGATCGCCGCCCGGGTTGACCGACAGGAACCATTCTTCATCGTACGCCTTGATCACGGTGGCATCCCTTCCCCTGTCAGGTGGTCGTCACCGTATGTATCGGGAGAAAGGAATTGTTTGTTAAGCGGTATATTAGCTGGGTCAATCTGGCATGATTCCTACCTTACACCAGGTATGCATTACGGTCAGCGCTACTTCGACCGTGGGCCGGACACCCGGCGTTCCCCGGGCAGGACTCCGCCACACGATGCACGTATCCAACGCGAAGCGGAGCAGCTGCTTTCGCTCTTCCGGCGACAGATGGTCCCAGGCGTCGACAGCCGCTCCCAGGGCTCTGTATTCGGCCAAATCGACCGGTGCCCGCCGGGCTGATTCCCGGCCCTGCAGCGCCTCGGCTTCCTGTCCGGCCAGGCCGGCCTGCTCCTGCTCCAGCCATTCAACCCGCTCGGCGTACAACTTGGCCGGCAGGTCGCCGGCGTCGTAGTCGGCATCAAGCTTCGCCCGCTTGCGCAGCAGGACGGCGCCCGCTTCCCGCACGGCGGCCAGCCGCGCTTCGGCCTCAGCCCGTTGCCGCATGAGCTCCGACTCCCATCCGGCCAGATACTGCTCCAGGTTCGCCGGGTCAAAGACGCGGCGGACCTGTTCGACTACGGCCGCCTCCAGTTCTGCAGCAGGAATCAGGCCCGACGGGCAGGGGGCTGGATGGCTGGCTGCCGCATTCATGCAGCGGTAATACCGCAGCCCGCGGGATGCCCGGGAATCGCCGCGTAAACCCGCGCCGCACCGGCACCGGGCGATGCCCGTCAGCAGGAAATCGGGCGCCAGGGCCCGGCGCCCGGCGACGCCGGCCTTGCTGGCCTGCACGCGCCGCACCTGCTCAGCCAGCTGCGCCGGTACAATCGCCGGCACCGCTCCTTCCACCCTGGCATATCTCGGCTCCGCAAAGGCAAGCCGCCGTTTGCCCACGGTCCTGCGCAGGTTGGGCGGCACCAGGGTCGTGCGGCCATATTCCCGCACGCCCAGGTACAGCGGGTTGGCCAGCATTTGCGCGATGGTGGTGGGAAACCAGCGTGTCGACCGCCGCGGTTTTGCCCCGGTCTGGTTCAGCCCCGCCGCAATCTGGTGCAAGCCCCGGCCGGCGGCGTATTCGGCGAAGATCCGCCGCACGATGGCGGCCTCCTGCTCATGAACGACCACCTCGCCGGGGCGGTCCCCCCTGGCGTAGCCGTAGGGCGCCGAGCCGCCCGGATTCTTGCCCTGCTGGGCCCGCTTCACCTTGCCCGACATCGTTCGTTCCCGGATGACGCTGCGCTCCCACTCCGCATAGCTGGCCAGCATGTAAAAAAACATCTTCCCGGCCGGACTGGTCGTGTCGACCGGCTCCCGGGTAGACTTGATATAGCAGACGCCTTCCCACTCCTGCAATACCAGGCTGACGGTGTCCAGGACACTGCGGGAAAGACGGTCGAGCTTGAAGACCACCACGCAGGTAACCTTGCCGTCCTTCACCGTCCGCCGGAGGGCCGTCAGCCCGGGGCGGTCCATGGTGCCGCCGCTGTATCCGTCATCGACGAAGACCAGATCCGGGCGGAACTGCCAGCCCTGTGCCCTTACATAGTGCTCACAGGCTTCCTGCTGCACCTGCAGCGTGGTCCCCTCGGACTGCTCTTCGGTGGACCAGCGAATATAGACGGCCACCCGCCCCGGATCAACCGCCAGTGTATATAGGGAGCTCATCGCAACACCTCCAGTCCCATCATCCGGGAAGTGTGCGTGATTGACAAATATTGCCAGTATCGATGACAGCAACAGTGACGCCCTCACCCTTAATCGCCCGACCGGCCGCATCGGCCCGGCTCCAGGCCTGGGGCGCCCCCGCAAACGCCACGCTCTTGTCCAGATTCAGATAGACGCGCTCGCGATTGTGCGTGACAGCCCGAACGCCCGACTGGGCCGCCACCTGTGCGACCACGCGGCCGGGCATGAGGACGCCGATGCCGTTAAAGACGATGGTGAAGTCGTGCGGCACGTTGACGGTGGTGTTTCCCGCCGGTCCTGCCATGAGCACATCCGAAGAGCCGAGCTGCACGTCAAGGCCGAGCGCCGCCAAGTTGTTGAGGAACGCCTGGTGGGCTGCGGCGAGCTGAGCCTGGTACTTCTCGGCATCTTCATGGGGATTGAGCCGCTTGTAGACTGCCACAGGCGGCTGCTCAAACTCCAGCACCACAGGCACCATGCTCTCCGACGCCAGGACATCTGGCGAAAAACGGCGAAGCGGCGCCATCTGGCCGGGCTGCCTGACCATTCCCCGGGTGGTATCAAACATGGCCATCTAGACGACCTCCCAATCTGGTTTGCGGAAACGGTTCTCCTAAATCTTACCAGGCTGTTATTTGTCAGTCAATTTAACCGACCGGTACTCGGCCTCTGCGCCGTCGAATTACCTGCGGGCTTACCATCGGGAAGGATGGAAGGGGCGCCGCGGCGAACCGAAGGGTCGAAACGCGCAACCCCTTACAGGAGGCAGATTGGTGGAATTAGCAGGCAAGACTGTTGTGATCACCGGGGCGTCGATGGGCATCGGGGAGGCCCTGGCAGAGGCGTTCGCCGCGGCGGGGGCACATCTGGTGCTCGCGGCCCGCAGTCATGAACGGCTTTCGCAGGTGGCGGCCCGCCTGGGCGGCGGACTGGGCCAGGTGGCGACGGTGACGGCCGACATCACGCGCGCCGATGACATTGGGCGGCTGCTGCAGGCAGGTCTCAGCACCAACGGTCGGGCGGATATTCTCATCAACAACGCCGGTATCGGTTTGAACGGCCCGGTGGAGAGCCTGGATCCCGACGAGTTCCGGCGCTGTCTGGAAGTGAACCTGGTGGCGCCGGTGCGAGTGGCTCAGGCTTTCCTGCCCGCCATGAAAGCCGCGGGGGGCGGGGTCATCGTCCAGATATCGTCGGTGTTGGGCAAGGTGTCGGTCCCGTACACCGGCGGCTACAACGCCACCAAACACGCGCTGAACGCCATCTCCGACGCCTTGCGGCTGGAGGTGGCGGGCAGCGGCATCGAGGTGATCTCGGTGTATCCCGGGTCCACGGAGTCCAATTTCCGCACTAACTCTCTGGGCGCCGCCAGGGTGCCGAAAGTGCGGCTCTACCGAATGTCGGCGGATGTCGTCGCCCGGCGGGTCGTGCGGGCGGTGGAGCGGGCGGAGCGGGACGTTTTCATCACGCGCAAAGACGCCCTCCTGTGCTGGGCCGCCACCCGCTGGCCCCGTCTGGCCGACAGGCTGTTGCAGGCGGCGTACCGCCCCAGGTGAGCGCAAAGGAGGGATCATCCATGGAGCAGGTTGGGCAACTGACCGACTCGCAAATGGAGGAACTGCATCAGCTGTACCAGAACGAATGGTGGACCAAGGGGCGGACGCTGGCGGATGTGCGGATAGCCGTGGCGCACTCGGGCGTAGTGGTCGCTTTCACCGACCCGCAGTCGGGCAGCCTGGCCGCCTTCTGCCGGGTGATTACGGACTTCGTCTACAAGGCCCTGGTACTGGACGTCATCGTCGCGGCGCCCTATCGGGGAATGGGGCTGGGGAGGGCGCTGATGGACGCCGTCGTCAGCCACCCCTCGCTGCGAGAGGTCCGGCACCTCGAGCTCTACTGCCGTCCGGAGTTGATGGAGTTCTACCACCCGTGGGGCTTTACGGAGGACCTGGGGGAACTGCGGTTCATGCGTTCTGCCCGCGCCTGACCCGGCGGGCCCGCGTAACAGTTGGCCGCCAGTGTGAGATATGTTCTCCGCGACGAGCACGGGTCACATCAGGTTTGGTCACTCTGTCGGAACTTGCGTATTCGGACCCACCCATGACGCGCAGGTTTCGGCAGTACTGCTCGGAAGCAGCTAAGCACGGGCGACAAGTATGGGGGCTGAGTGCCGCACGAAAACGGCAGTTCAGCCCCCTCTTACGTCCTCGATCGTCAATGGCCGCCCCTAACGCTCCGCCCCCAGCAAATCCCGCCACCGGCGTGCCGCTACAGCGAGCCGGGCGTTCCCCGTCTCCCCGTGGACCCGCTCGCAGTTGTTCAGCATGCGGTGCAGGGTAAACCGGTGCGTGCACGGCGCCAGATACTGCCGAGGGCGGGCGACGCCCCGGCCTTCCAGCCAGGCCGCCAGCGTCTCCTGGCGATACGTACGCCCCCGGTTGTAGCAGTCCACGAAGATCTGCCCCTCTGACCGCTCCACCCGGGCAAGGTAGTGGCTGGGCGCCGCCACGCCCGAAACCGGCAGCCCGGCGCGCCGCCCCACCAACACGAAGATCGTGGCGAGGACGATCGGAATGCCCGTACGCCGGTCCAACGCCGGTGCGAGGTAGTTGTCCGGGTCGGCATAGTCGCCGCCCCGGAACCGCATCTTGTCGAAGACTACTTCACTCAAAGCCTGGAGCGGGCTGACGTGCACCATGTGCGCCCGCACCATGCCGCTGATGGCGTCCAGGAAGGACCCCACCCGGGCGGCATCCGCCTCCCTGACCATTCCCGAGAGCAGAAGGCAGCCTCGCTCAAGGTCCAGATCGTCATCGGGGCGGGCGACATGCTGCCGCCATTCGGCTTCGAGGGCGGCTACCCGAAGCTCTTCAAGGAGCAGGCGAACACGGCCACGCAGGCCCGGGTCGGAGGATCTCGCCGCTTCGAACAGGTAGGGAAGTGCCGCGTCCCGCTCGTCCTCATCGGCGAGCAGTACCAGCAGCGCCCGAAACTCCCCCTCTGTGCGCACCGCAGCCCCTCCCTCACTCGCTTAGGCTTTAGTCTTCCCCTCAAACTGCTCCAGCTTCTGAACCACTTCCCTGGTAATCTGTGTGGGTGTCGAGGCGCCGGAGGTCACGGCGACTTTCGCCTTGCCTTCCAGCCATTGCGAATCGATCTCGGCGGCATTATCGACGAGGTACGCCGGTTTACCCCCGAGTTCCTGCGCCACCTGCACCAGCCGGTTGGAGTTGTTCGAGCGCTTGTCGCCCACGACAATCACGACATCCGCTTCGGGCGCTGCCTTCGCCACGGCTTCCTGCCGCAGCTGCGTTGCCAGGCAGATTTCGTTATAGACCTGCACTTGCGGCCACCGCTCCTGAATCCTATTCATGAGCGCCCTCGTATCCCACTGGGAGAGGGTGGTCTGGTTGGTCACCGCGAGCTTCTGCTCCGGTGCAAACTGCAGTTCGGCCAGGTCAGCCTCCCGTTCGATCAGATGAACGTGGGTCGGTGCGACGCCCACAGCCCCTTCCGGCTCCGGGTGGCCCTTCTTGCCAATATAGATGATCTCATAGCCCTGCGCGACCAGCTCGGCGATGAGGGTGTGCGTCTTGGTCACGTCGGGGCAGGTGGCATCCACCACGTGCAGCCCCTTCTCCCGGGCCTTGATCTTGACGGCCGGCGACACGCCGTGGGCCGTGAAGATCACCGTCCCCTGATCGATCTGATCGAGTAGGGCCAACCGGTCCTCGCCGTCCAGCGAAATGACGCCGAGCTCCTCCATCTCCGAGACAACGTGATGATTGTGGACGATTAACCCCAAGATATAGATGGGCTTCGGCACGCTGGCGTCCCGTGCGACCTGCTTGACCATCTGAATGGCATCGACTACGCCGTAGCAGTAACCGCGCGGCGTTATCTTGATCACATCCATGTGTATCGCTCCCTTCAGACACCTCGACTCTTTTGACAGGAAAAGACCCCTCCCGGTTGCGCCGGCGGAGGGGCCTTACATTCCATTCTCAGTTCCGCCTTGGGTCCCGTGGCTCAGTGGTGCCCGCCCCCGTGGCCGTGGTCGTCATGGCCGTGGCCGTGAGCGCCGGCGGGCGGCTCTGTCTTGCCGTTGATGGAGAGTGCGAAGAAGACGGCGACGCATCCGACCAGATAGATGCCAAGAGCGCTCCAGAAATTCATGAGCGGTATCCTCCTTTGAGCTGCAGGGAAGATTATCTCCCCTTATTGTGGCTCAGAGCGATAGAATTGGCAAGCCCCGCAGGAGTTCCGGCCCCGGAAAGCAAACTCTTGCCGGGCAGATATTTCGAAGATGGAGTGAAGCAACGTGCAAGAGATGCTGCTGCTCGAACTCTTCCGGCGAATGCGGGAACACTTCCCCGCGCTGGATCGCGAAAACAACGGCGGCTATGTCTTCTGCGATAACGCCGCCGGCGCCCAGCTGCCGCTAGTTGCCATCGAGCGGTCCACGGAACACCTGACCCGCAAGAACGCCCAGAAGGGCTCGGTCTTTGCCCGCCAGGAGAAAATGCAGCAGTCCGTCTTCGCAATGCGCGAGGCGTGTGCCGATCTAATGGGCACCCGGGCTGACCGGATCGCCCTTGGCCTGAACGCCACCACCCTGCTCGCCCTCATCGCCCACCATGTCGGGCGGGATTTGAGAGAAGGCGATCTGGTGCTGACCAGCCAGTTCGACCACATGGCCAACGTAGCCCCCTGGGAAGAACTGAAGGCCCGGGGCGTGCGGGTCGAAATGGTGCCCATCACCCCATCCGGCTACCTCGACATGGAGGCATACGCCGCCCTGCTCCTGCAGAAGCCCCGGGTCGTCGCCTGCGGCTGGATCAGCAACGCCACCGGCACCCCGGTGGATGTCGCCCGGGTTGCCCGCATGGCACATGACGCCGGCGCCCTGATCGTCGTCGACTGCGTGGCCGGCGCACCCCATATGCTGATGGATGTGGAAGCGTGGGATGTCGACTTCGCCGTCTTCTCAACCTATAAGGTCTTCGGCCCCCATATGGGCGTGGCGTACTGCAACCCGGCCCGGACGGACGGGCAATACACCGCCCGGCTCGAGGTGGGGACACAGAACTATGAAGGCATCGCTGCCTTCCGGGGAACGCTTTCGTATCTCGAAATGGTCGGCACTGCGGCTGCCGCCAACCTCAGTCTGCCGGCGCCCCGCACCCGCCGGGAGCGGCTCGCAACGGCCTTTGAAGTGATCGGGGCCTACGAGCAACTGCTGCTCGGCCAACTCAAGAGCGTTGTCGCCGCCCTGCCGGGCGTGAAAGTATATGGCTACCCCGTGGTGCCGATCGTCGCTTTCAACTTGCGGGGGATGCTGCCGGGCGATATCGCACGGCACCTCGACGCCCGGGGCGTGGAAGCCCGCACGGGCAACTATCTGGCGGTCCACTCCATGGCCAGCCTGGCCCGGGATTTCGGGGGCGAGGCCATCCGAATCAGCCTGCTGCACTACAATACCCCAGCGGAAATTCAGCGCTTCGCCAAGGCAATCGAGAGCATCTGAAGCCAAGGAAATCCCCCGGGCCATGCGGCGCCGGGGGATTCTTCGCGTCACTGCTCTGGCACGGTGCGGTACTCGACGGTGTTCGGCAGAATCAGGGCAATCTGGTTGCCGAGCACGCCGATGTCGACGGGCGCCTCGCCGAGCTTCTCGGTCATCATTTGCCGCCCGTCGGCGCTGACCGCCCAGAGAACCGCTCCGTCCTCCACCGGTGCCATAATCACCACGAACCGTCCGTCCGGCGACGGAACAACTCTGCTGACTCCGGCTCCGTCGCCTTTCCACTCGGCTTTCCACACATATTCACGCCCGTTGCCGGCGCTGACCAGCATCACGGTGGCAGCATTCCAGGCCACGATTTGCTCTGCGCCGAGAGCGGCAAGCCCTTCGGTTTGGAGCGGCAGTTGCCAGAGGGGTTTGCCCGTGCGGTCATACGCCTGCCCGCCCGCCACAACGACGGCGCTGTCGTTGGTAACGGCCAGCCCGTTGCCGGCGACAGCCGGCTGAGCTTTTGCTACCACGGTACCCGCGGCATCCACCAGGGTAAGCATGCGGGAATCTGGCGACGGCTGGCTGTACACAGCCAGCAATCCGTCCGGGGCAAAGTCAATCTGGCTGCCGGCGGCGGCATCGACGGCGAAGAGGGGCTTGCCGGCTTCAGCTTGATAGACCATGACCTTGGCGCCTTCCACCGCGGCGACACGGCCGTCGTCGCTCCAGGCAAGCTGTCCGATTGAACCGGAGGCGTGCAGCGTCCGGTCCAGTTCGCCGTTCCGATCGATCAGGTAGAGGAGGTCGCCACCGTTGGCCACGGCTGCGTTACCGGCCATGTCGCCGGCGACGATGCTGTGCTGGCTCAGGTCGGCCAGGGGCCGCTCCCAGACCGTGGCGTTGCTAGCGTCCACGGCCTTCACCCCGAAGGGGGTGAGCGTGAGCACCGACCCAGTGCCGGGGAAGGCCCCGCTGACGTTGGATGTGGCAGATACGGTCAACGCCATCTTCGGTGCCATTCGGCGTTCCGGCGGAGCGGTCAAAGCGTGGGCCACTTCTTCCCGCTTCTGCGGATCAGTCGGGGGCACAGTCAGCTCAAAGGTTAGCATTCGCTGTTGAGGGGCTGCCGTCGGGACGGCAGTGCCGACGCCCATGCCCGTGGCCGGCTGCTGAGGCGCCGACTTCAGGTTGGTCGTTGAGAACACGGCGTTGTCCGGCTGCGCCTCGGCAGACGGGCCGGCGCTCTCTACCGGCATGGCCGGCGCCGGGGCAGGGGCGGGGGCTGAGGTCGCGGCGGGCGCCGCCTTGCTTTCACTGGCCTTGCGGGAGCCCCCTAGAGAGGTCAGATCAGTCTTTACGACAATCACCATCGCCGCGGCCGCCACGGCAACCCAGGCGAGCGGGCGCACAACCCGGGCGGAATTGAAACGCCTTGAAGGGGGGCTGTCCGGAACGGCGGTGCCGGCAGCTTCAGTCCGAATCCGCTCCATGACCCGGGCCCGCATGGCCGGCGTAAACTCCCAGCCCTCCAGCGACTTTGCCGCGCTATCTTTAAGCGCACGGCTGATTTCGACATCGTAGGGCTCGTTCACCGCTCCACCCCTCCTTTCGTCAGCATCTCTTTGAGCATGGCGCGTGCTCGGAAGAGCCGCGTCTTTACAGTGTTCTCATTTTGCCCGGTGATCTCTGCAATTTCGACCGTCGAGAGATCCTGGTAATAGAAAAGGACGACTACTTCCCGGTACGATTCGGGGAGCTTCATGACGTACTGCATCAGTGCGTCGCGTTGGTCGCTCTTGAGCGCCGCTTCTTCGGGACCGTCCTCCGGTGCCGGCGTTTCATAACCGGCCGGCGTGTTCGTGGCCCGAGGCTCTTCCGACGGCAGCAAACGCCGCCACCAGGCACTGCGGGCCTTGTCCCGGCATAGGTTTACGGTAATCTTGTAAAGCCAGGTATAGGCGGAACTGTCGCCCCGGAAGGAGTCCCAGTGCTTGTAGGCCTTGATGAAGACCTCCTGGGCTACATCCTCCGCCAAATGCCGATCCTTTAGATAGTAGTACGCCAGATGCAGCACCTTGGTGCCGTACTCCTGCATCAGAAGTGCAATGGCCGCCTCACGGTCGGCCGCGACTCTGGCATTGTCCGGACGTGACACTGCGGCCTCACCCTTCGCTGATTCTTTATCCTCTATCAGACGAAGGTTTACGCCGTTTTGTTGCCGCTTGCCTGCTTGTTTTGCAGAGAAACGGATATTGGCTGCGGCGGTAACAACCGACCAGCCCAGTTCAGCCACCGGTATCGCCCTTTCTTTATTGACCCCGCTGCCATAATGACGGGTGGACGTGGTGGTTGCGTTTCAAACGGATCTACAGGCGATTTGACCCATTGTGGTATTCTATGGGTGAGGACAGCCAAGCAAGGGGATGGACTTGATGGCGAAAGAACGTGATCTTACCATTGTCTCCCGGTTTCTGGAGCAGCAGAACATGGGCGTTGACGACCTTTTTTACGTCCTGCATTTGGGAGCACGCCAGCTGGCACTCAAGCAGGATATCCCGGCCCCGGTGCGCGAGCACTGGCAGAAAGTGGCTGAGCAGTGCCATGATTTGTGGCATAACACGTTGCGGTCTGGTGAGCGGTTGGTGTGAAATCCGGGCGCGGGAAGGGGAATTCGCCACGGAGGACGCGGAGGACGCGGAGACCACGGAAATGGAACAAACGCGAAGGGGGAAATAAAATAATATTATAATAGTATTTTATTCCGCGTCTTCCGCGTCCTCCGTGGCAAAATAATGTCCCATCCCCAAACAACGACAGCTGCCTGACTGAAAAGCCGGGCGGCTCTGTTTTTCTCCCATAACAGCACTTGACATTTTCTTCCTGGAAGTGCTAATCTTAGGTGAGAGCGACAGGTGGAAAGGAGGGGCGATCGCATGGCGGTAGACCGCTTGCACTCGCTTGTGGCAACCGGCCAGTTCCTTGCCGCCTATCGAGAAGTGGAACGCCTGGCCATGGATCCAGACCTGGACCCAGCGCTTCGGGCGCGCGTTTTCATTCTGGGAGTGCGGGCTGCGGCGGGCCTCCGGGAAATCTACGCCGGCGTAAAAATGGCCGAAAAGGCCACTGAAGCCGCGGAATTAGGGTCCAACTGGGAGGACATCGGCAACGCCCGTCTACATAGCGCGCTCATTTACCGGGAAGTCGGCGACACGGCCCAGGCCATGCGCTTCTTCCAGCTTTTCTTTCAGCACCTCGACTACTACCCCTCCCTCCAGTCCAAGACCGCCCACGCTTACTACAACATGGGGCTGACTCACCAGCAGCGCCGCGAATACCCGGAGGCGCTGAACTGCTATCGCCTGGCCGCCGAACACTTCGGGCTCATCGGCAGCCAGGCCGGTGTCCTGGCAAGCCTGCAAAACAGCGCCTGGGTTATGCTGGTACAGGGTCGGCCTTATGACGCTGAGCCTTTCATCACCCAATCCGAAAGCCTCGCGGCCACGCTCGAAATCGCCGAATACCAGGTGACCCAGCTCGTCGTCAACGCCCTGTACGAAAGGCAGATGCGCCGGCCCGAGCGGACCATCGCCCTGTGCGAAGAAGTCTTCCAGAGCCGCCGGCAAGGTGCCACCAGCCGGCACCGGGCCGAGGCCGCCTGGATCATGGCCGACCTCATGCTCGAGGCCGACCGGATCCATGAAGCCGGCATCTTTGCGGACTGGGCGGTCACCCACGCACTGGAAGTCAAGGATCCGCACCTGATGAACCTGGCCAGCGATGCAAAAAAACGCGTTCGAGCTAAAAAAAGTGAGCTTCACCTCGGCTAGAGGTCGGGGAACAGGTGGCCCTTGCGCCACCAATTCCTGCGGCAGGGTTTCGCTCAGGGCAAAAAAGGGCTGTATACAATAGAGCCTAGACAAATACCTAGGTAGATTTTCCTGAGACCGCCCGCCCGGACGAAAGGAGTGTGTACTCATGAAGAAGATGGTTGCACTGCTGCTAGCGGTGATCGCCCTTGGGGTTATGAGCAGCGTGGCAAGCGCTGCGAACGGCACCATCTGGCCCGCCGCAAGAGTCTCTTCTTTTGGCTTTCGCGTTCGCTAGGAGCGAAGCCCCGTGTTTCCCGGGCCTTGCCGGCACTTGCCCAGGAAACACGGGGTACGCATAGGCCAGACTGCCCACATTGACGCCGACCTGGTTCCATTCGGGCTCTGACCCGATACCCCGGGTCGGTACTATTTCGCTTTCCTTTCGGTTCTTTGGGACCACAGGAAGGTTGATCCCCCGGCAAGAAGTCCTGTGTTGAGGAATCTAAAGCTGGGGGAATTGTCATGCGTCGCACTCTTGCACTCTGCCTGCTCACCGCACTGGTGCTCGCCGGGTGCACCGTCGCTCCTAAGCCCAAGAAACAGGTTGACCTGACCGGTACCGTCCGGGTTCTGGTACTGGGCGGGCCCGGAATGGAAAGCACGCTCTTCACGGGGTTTACTGCTTCCAACCCCAATGTCAAGACCGAATCGGTTCAGCTTCCCGAAGAGGGTGACTTCGACCAGATCGCCGCGCAGATCAAGAGCGGGGAGATCAAAGTCGACGCCATCGTGGCGCCCGCCAACAACTTCCTGTTCGCGCAAGGCGTCGTCGCTCCCCTGGACGACATGGTGAAAGCCGACCGGATCTCCCTGTCCGAATACGGTGATTCGATTCAGTTCGGCAAGTATAACGGCAAGCTCTACGGCCTGCCGGTCTCGCTGAGCCCCATGGTCGTGACCTACAACAGGGAGATGTTCGAGAAGGCCGGCCTCAAGGCTCCGGCCGCCGGCTGGACCTGGGAGGACTTCGACAGAGCCGCGGTCGAACTGGCCAAGCAGCAGACGGGCAAAGAGAAAGGCTGGGGTGTCGGCATTCCGCCCTGGAGCCTGGTCGATCTCCTGTTCACTGCCGGCAAGGGCCCCGCTGACCCGGACCTGAAGCCGCTGCAGGCTACTTTCAATCGGATCTTGCGGCTCAAGGCCGGCGAGAAGCTGCTGGCCCCGGAATCCGTCGGCGCAGACAGCACGGACTACTTCCTCGCCTTTGCCCGCGGTGAAATCGGCATGGTACTGGGCTACTGGGAGAACTCCTTCGCACATGCCCATCCGGAGTTCCCCTGGGGCGTAGCCCCCATTCCGGGCTCCGCTAAGACGCCCGGCATCGCCACGCTGGCCATGGTCGCGTCCAACGCCGAGAATAAGGAAAACGCCAACGCCTTTATACAGTGGGTCGCCGGCCCTTCCGGAGCCGCCGCTGTAGTGCGGATGCCCGGCGCACCGGTGCCGGCTTATGTCGACGAAACCATTCAGAAAGACTGGCTGTCGCACACCACCCTCAAGGAGGACTCCGCCTTCGTCCTCAAGCTCCAGTATCTGCCGCCCATCGACTATCCCGCCGAAATGGCAGCCCTGCTCCTGAAGGAAGCAGATGCGGCCATCGGCGGCAAGAAGGCGGCTGCAGAGGCAATCAAGGCCTATGAGGAGGCGCGGGCGCCCTTCATGTCCAAGAAGTAAGGGACCCAAAACGAGCGGCCCTCCCTCGCCAGGGGGGCCGCTTTTTCGTGCCGCAGCAGAGGAGGCCTGGCAATATGCGCGCGATTACCCCGGACGACCTGCTCGCCATCCAACTCCCCGGCGACCCCCAGCTCTCGCCCGACGGGCGCCGGCTGGCGTACGTCGTCGCCCGCATCGACAAGGAATCCAACGAGTACCGCCACCAGATCCATGTCATGAATGCCGAACCCGGCGCCCGGCCAGCGCCCTTCACCGGCGGCCAGAAGTCCGACAAGAGCCCGCGCTGGTCGCCGGACGGTAGCAGGCTCGCCTTCACTTCTAACCGGAGCGAGAAGACCCAGGTCTGGGTCATGGACGCTTTCGGCGGCGAAGCGCGCCAGCTGACGTTCTTCAAGGAAGGGGTCAGCGGCGTCCCGGTCTGGAGCCCGGACGGGACGCACATCGCGGTCACGGCAGTGGTCGGGCCGGAGGGGCCGGGCCGGGAAGGTGACAAGGACGCGGAGAGCGATCTGTATAAGAAATACACCAGGGGCGTCAGGCGGATCACGCGGATCTTCTACAAAGAAGACGGCGAGGGCTTCCTGGAGCCGGACAGGCACCAGCAAATCTTCGTCCTCCCCGTGGAAGGCGAACGGCCGGAGCCGGTCCAAGTCACGAAGGGACCCTGGCACCACGAAGACCCGGCATGGGCGCCAGATGGCGGCGCCCTGGCCTATGTGGCCAACCGCCGGGAAGATGACGACTACACGGTGATGTTGGCCGATCTCTGGGTACAGGACCTGTCCAACCTGGCTTCCGACCCCGTCTGCCTGACCCCGGGCACCATGAGCCTGGGCACCCCAGCCTGGTCGCCCGACGGCGCCGCCATTGCGTTCTCCGGTCAGCAGCATGAGCCCTACCGGGGCTACTCGTCGAACCAGCTTTGGTTGGTGAACCGTGATGGCTCGGGTCTGCGACGGCTGGTCCCGGGCTGGGACCGGAACGTCGGGCCGCGGGGCCTCACCGACATGCCCGCACCGTCCAGCCACCCCCTCCGCTGGACGCCCGATGGCACGGTCGTGATTCTGCTCGGCTCAGACTGCGGGCGCCAGCAGTTGTTCGCGGTGGATGTCGAGTCCGACACCCTCTCGCAATTGACGGCCGGTGATCACACGATTTACTCCTGGTCTACCGACGCTCAGTGCCAGAAAATCTGCGTGGGGCTCACACGCCCGGACGTGCCGGGCGATCTCTTTCTGGCGGAAGGGCCCGACCTGCTGCCGCTCACCCACACGAACCGGGACCTGCTGTCGGATATCGAACTCGCACCCGTGGAACATTATCGCTTTGCGGCGGGCGAAAGCGAGGCCGACGGCTGGGTGATGAAGCCCGTTGGGTTCGACCCCTCCCGCCGTTACCCCGCCGTTTTGGAGATACACGGCGGGCCAATGGCCATGTACAGCTGGGCGTTTATGATGGAGTTCCAGTGCCTGGCGGCTGCAGGATACGCCGTTATCTACACCAATCCCCGCGGTTCGCAGGGATATGGGCAGCAGTTCTGTGCGTGCATTAAGGAAGACTGGGGCAACCTCGATTACCTGGATGTCATGGCCGGCCTCGAGGCCGCCCTCGCCCGGTGCCCGTGGATCGACCCGGACCGGTTGGGCATTGCCGGCGGCAGCTACGGCGGATTCATGACGAACTGGACCCTGGGCCAGACGGACCGGTTCAAGGCGGCCGTCACCATGCGGTCCGTGGTCAACGAGGCATCATCAGTAGGTACGAGCGATTACGGCTTCGTCGATCTGATGAACTACCCCGCCAAACCGTGGGAGGATATGACCTTCTACCGCCGGGTTTCGCCGTTGACCCATGTAGAGAAGATCCGCACTCCGCTGCTGATCGAGCACCAGGAGCAGGATTACCGGTGCCCCATGGAGCAGGCCGAACAGCTGTACACGGCGCTGAAGTACCTGCGCCGGACCGTGGAGTTCGTGCGCTACCCCGATTCCAGCCACGGTATGAGCCGGACGGGCAAACCCTGGCTGCGGGTTCACCGGCTCCGGACCATCCTGGAGTGGTTCGCGAAGTACATTCCCGCACAGTAGCTGCGTAACCGCGAAGCAGCCCCCGTTGGCCACTGGCCCGGGGGCTGGTGTTATTTCGGCAGCCGCCCACTTTCGCGGCTGACCTGAAATTCAATCGGTCCCGTGTGCCTGGCAATCCGTGCCACGGCCACGGGCATTTCGACCCGCGATGACCAGGGATTCGACGGCCCCTTGACTTCAGCCGTCACCGTCACTCTCCCGCCATAGGCCTCGACTTTCTCAAACTTGATGGTATACCCTTCGCTGGGCAGTACCCCGCCGAAGATGAGCAAGTACGTCTTCTCCCCGAAGGTCTCGCCGGCATATACGGGTCCCCCCTGCCCCTGAGTGGCCCGCGCAACCCAATCGGCCACTTCGGTGGGCCAGTTGGACCGTGAGAGCACCTCGAAAGCAACGGCCCCGTCAGACGGAGTCACGCCCGATTCCGGCTGGGCGCCCGTCCCGGTCAGACACCCGGTCATGGCGGCCAGAGCCAGCACCAGCATCCCGATAAGCACAATCCTTTTCATGTTCTGACGATCCCCCCGTCCACTCATCACACTTGTTTGACGGGTGTGACGATGGGCGAGTTTCACGTTAACGGTTGATACAAATCACCGTCTTCATGAAGCTTGCGCCTGTAATTCGGTTTGTCCAGGGTAAACCGGTGGCCGTAAGCCTGCTCCGAAAACTCCGCCTCCGCCTCGTGCAGGGGGATTCCCAGCAGGCGCATCCGGCCGACGTCGCCCTCCCCGACCCCGTCGACTGCCAGGCGGTACAGATAATGCACCGCCTGGGGCAGGAAGCCGAGCAGCCGGGCGCCCACCACATCGGTGGCGACGGGGTCGGTGCCCGTCACCACCAGATCGCCGTCTACGGCCCGCCCCTCGCTGGGGCCGGTACCGATCATCGCCTTGTCGGTGGAGAGTACGGTCAGGTCGATGGGCACGGCCTTGGCCATGGCATAGACGAAGCCGTGCAGGTCCCGGTGGATTCCGAGCTCCATTTTCGGCGTTCCGTGGAACTCCGTAGGAGGCCACGAGAGGGCCATGTTCTTGATGCCGCAGGAGATGGTGGCCTCCCGGTGATGCTTGATCTGCGTGTATGAGATGAGCACGTCATTCTCCACGGCCAGCCGGTTGAGCGGCGTGGCCGGCACGATGTCGTGATCCAATTCGGTGACGATGTAAGGCCCGGTGTTCAGGTCGACGAACTCGGCGCCCTCTTCGGCCACGATGCGGTCGTACCCTGTCTTGGCCATGATTTTGGGCGTATCGCCGTGGGCCGAGCCGCAGGCAACAATCAGCCGGCGCGGCCTGCGCTCCTTGAGCCACCGCAGCAGCTGCCGGAGCGACTCCGGGCCCACCACCGTACCGGTGTCGGGCTGCTTGTCATTCACCCAGTTTGGCGTCACCACCACCGTATCACCCGGAAAGACGGCGGGCGGCAGCAGGTCCAGCGCCTCCCGGATGGCGTCCCCCTCCATGGGGTTTCGGGTGATGGCTACGACAGGTTCGGTTACTCGGCGTGCTCGCGGCAAGATGTCAGCTCTCCTTCGCATTGATCTGCAGAGCATTGTGCGCGACGCTGGCAGGTTTTATTTGAAACCATGTGCAATTTGTGTACTGAACTGTCGGGATAATGCAACGAGGAAGGAGCGTGTCCGGGATGAACCTGTGGCGGGACATGGGCCTGGAAGGCAAGCGGGTCCTGATCGTGCATCATGACGACCTGGGAATCACCGAAGCGCAGAACCGTGCGTACCTGGACCTGGGTTATCCGACGGGATCGATCCTGATGCCGGGCGCCTGGGCGCCTCAGCTGCGGGAAGGCGACCTCGGCGTCCACCTGACCCTGACCAGCGAGTGGGCATATCCCCGCATGCGCCCACTGACCACCGGCCGAACCCTACACGATGAGCAGGGCTACTTGTGGCAAACCGTTGAGGATGTGTGGACGCACGTCGACGCCGATGATGCGGAAGCGGAAATGCGGGCCCAGATTGAGGCGGCCAAAAAGCTCCGGATCGATGTGACCCATATTGACACGCACATGGGTGCCGTCGGACGGCCTGACCTGATCGAGGCGTACCAGCGGCTTGCCCTGCAAGACCGGATTCCCGCGGTCCTGCCCGACGCGGTCTCCATCGACCGCGCCCCCCTCCCCCAGGAGCTGAAGACCGCCCTGGAAGCTGTGCTGGAGCAGAGCACCCTTCCGCGCGTCAGGGTTCTGGACGCCTACGGCGTCAAGCCCGAAGAGGCTCGGCTCCGCTATATCGAACTGCTGAGCCAGCAGGGACCGGGCGTCTATCACCTGATCCACCACGCCGCGGTACCCACAGCCGAAGGCCGCATGCTCCCCGACTGGAAGACCCGCAAGGCGGACCTGGAAACGCTGGCAGACAGCCACGTTATCCGCGTGCTGAACGAGTTTGTCCTGCTTACTTACCGTGACATGCGGGAAGCCCTGCGCAGCTACATCTAGTATAGTGCGGCGCCGCGCAGCGGCGAGGCCGCACGGCACCCGTAAATGGCGCGTTAGCGCCGAAAAGGGGAGGTCGTTGCCTTGGTCAAGCCCTGGCGGTATGCCCTGGGCGAGTTTGCCCTGGGTCTTCCCGGAACTATCGTTCAAGGCTACATGCTCTACTACTTCAACCATGACCTGGGATTGACCGCCGGGTATGTCGCCATCGCCAAGGTCTTTCAGGCGATCTGGGACGGTGTGAACGACCCGCTGGTCGGCCACCTGTCCGACCGGACGCGCTCCCGCTGGGGGCGCCGGCGCCCGTGGCTGACGGTGGGCGCCGTCCTGTACCTGATCTTCTCGGTGGCGGCGTTCTTTGTGCCCGGGGGCATCAGAAGCGAGGGCGGGGCGCTCTTCGCCTACTACCTGACCCTGGCGCTGCTGTGGGAGACCGCCGCCACCGTCTCCTGGATTCCCTACAACTCGCTGCTGCCCACGCTGTTCCCCACCGAGCAGAGCCGGATCCACACCCAGACGTACAAGATGGTCATTTACATGATCGCCCAGATCGTCGGCTTCACGGCGACCCCGATTCTGATTCAGATGATGCCGTTCGGGTACGTCAGCCTGATCTACGCCGTGCTGTCGGGCGTGACGCTCTTCGGGCTGCTGTACGGCCTCAAAGAGCCGCCGGCGGAGCCCCTGCAGGCTGATGAACCCGGCTTCTTCGTCTCCGTCCTGGCCACGCTGAAGTACCGGACCTATCAGTTCTACCTGATCACTCACGCCTTTTTTCATCTGACCGTGACGATCCTGCTGGGCGCCATGGCCTTCTACGCCGAGTACAGCCTGCACCTGAAAGGCTGGCAGACGTCGGCGATGTTCGGTTCGGTTTTTCTGGCCACCATGCCCGGCATGGCGCTGTGGGCCCGGGTCGCGCGCCGCACCGGCACGCCCCGGGCGTTCTCCGCTTCACTACTGCTCTTTGCCGTCGCCATCGGCACGCTGGGCATCGTACCGGACCTCTGGACCGGCGTGGCGGCAGGCGTTCTCATCGGCCTGACGATGGCCGGGTTCCTGGTGCTGGGCGACGTGACGATCGCCCGGATTGCCGACCGCGACCACGAATTGACGGGCCTGCGGCGCGAAGGCATGTTCTTCTCGGTGCCCTGGGTCCTGACCCGCATCGCGAACGTGCTGCAAGCCGGCTGCTTCGTGCTGCTCTCCGTCATGTTCGGCTACGTCAGCGGCGACCAGCCCGGCCCCAACCCGGGCGCCGCTTTCCGCTTCATGATGGGTGCCATCCCCTTTGTGGGGCTCAGCCTCGCCTTCCTGGCCTCGCTGGGCCTGCATGCGGCATTTCGGCGGGAGGAGCAGGGCGGCAGCCCGGCCACCCCGAATTCTGTGCCTGCAAGGTAGTCTAGTGCGGCGCCGCGCAGCGGCGAGGCCGCACGGCACCCGTAAATGGCGCGTCAGCGCCGAGAAGGGTACATGGGAGGGTATATCGTGACATCCCGTCGCAAGCTCCAGGCTGAAGACCTGCTGGCTATCAAGCTCGCCGGCGACTGCCAACTCGCGCCCGACGGCGCCCGCGTCGCATACGTTCTCCAGGAGATTGACAAGGAGAAGAACGAGTACAAGACCGCCATCTGGCTGGCTCGTGAAGGCATCGAGCCTATCCAGTTCACCGCCGGCCCCAAGGATCACTCTCCCCGCTGGTCGCCCGACGGCCGCTGGCTGGCATTTGTCTCGAACCGCAGCGGGACGAGCCAGATCTGGCTCCTGCCGCTGGAAGGCGGCGAAGCCCGGCAGCTGACGAAGATCAAGGGCGGCGCCGGCAATCCGGTCTGGAGCCCCGACGGCAAGTACCTGGCCTTCACCGCCAATTTGACGGAAGAGGGCATCAAGCCGGAGGCGAAGGACGACGAGGAGAAAGATCTGTACAAGAAGTTCACCAAGGAAGTCAAGGTGATCACCCGCATCCTCTACAAGATGGATGGGGTGGGGTTCTATACGGACAAGCGGCCGCAGGTCTGCGTCGTCCCTGTGGACGGCGGGGAGCCGGCGGCGCTGACCCGCGGCGACTTTTCCCACGGCGACCCGGCCTGGGCGCCGGACTCGGCGGGCCTCGTCTTCACGGCCAACCGGCTAGAAGATGCCGACTATCATCCTTGGCACAGCGACATCTGGTACGTGCCCCGGGAGGGCGGCGAACTGGTCCGCCTGACCCCGGGCGACGGAAAGCTCTCGGCCGCGCTGCCGTCGTTCTCGCCGGACGGCAGCCTCATCGCCTTTGTGGGCACCGACCCTGCCGATGAAGGATACGGGCTCCCACGCCTGTACGTGATGCACCGGCAAACCGGTTCCATCAAGCTGCTGACTGAGAAGCTGGACCGGCCGTTTGGCAACGAGTCGATCTCCGACATGGCCGGCCCGGCAGGCGGCCGTCTGACGTGGTCACCGGACGGGCACTGGATCTTCGCGACGGTCTCAGACGCCGGCCAGGTCCATCTGGTCAAGATTGGCGCCCACACGGGCGTGGTGGTGCCCATCACGGCGGGCGACAAGGCGATTCACGCCTTCAGCCTGAGCCCGGACTGCCGCCGGGCGGCCCTGGCCTATGCCACGCCCACCTCGCCGTCGGACATTTACGTAGGCCTGCTGGACGAGCCCCGGCTTGAGCCGGACGTGCCCAACTGCTGCGCAGCCCTGCACGGGGGCGGCATCACCGAAGTGGCCCTGGCCCGGCCGAACGCGGCTCTGCTGGAGCAGCTTGAGATCGCCCTGCCGGAACGGTTCCTGTGCGCGGCCGGCGCCGATGCGCCGCAGGTCGACGCCTGGATCATGCGGCCGGCCGGCTGCGAGTCCGGGCGGAAGTACCCCGCCGTACTGGAGATTCACGGCGGTCCGATGGGCATGTACGGCATTGGCTTCTTTTTCGAGTTCCAGTGGCTGGCGTCGCAGGGTTATGCCGTGGTCTACTCTAACCCCCGGGGCTCCCAGGGGTACGGGTACGAGTTCGGCAAATGCATTCTGGCGGACTGGGGCAACCAGGACTACGCCGATGTGATGGCCGCCATGGAGACGGCCGTCCGGCAGTTCGACTTCATCGATGGCGACCGGCTGGGCGTGGCCGGCGGCTCGTACGGCGGGTTTATGGTCAACTGGATCGTCGGCCACACCGACCGCTTCAAAGCGGCCGTCACCATGCGCTCGGTCGTCAACCGCTGGAGCGCCATGGGCACGTCGGACACCGGGTATAACCGGGTCGGCCAGTTCGGCACGGCAAACTGGTGGGAAGAGCAGCATTTGGGGCCGTACCTGAAGCAGTCGCCGCTGGTGCACGCCGGGAAGATCAACACGCCGCTGTTAATTGAGCATCAGGAAGGGGACCTGCGCTGCCCGATTGAGCAGGCGGAACAGCTGTATGCCGCGCTGAAGATGCAGAAGAAGGCGGTTAAGTTTGTGCGCTACCCGGGCGAGTTCCACGGCATGAGCCGGACGGGGAAGCCGTGGCACCGGATTCACCGGCTGAACATGATCGCGGAGTGGTTTGATCAGTATCTGAAAGGGTAAGGTAAGTCGATGAGGAGGGCAGGCGTCCTCCTCATCGTGCGCGAGAGGGATCAGGCCCCCGCAGCGACTTACTGGACAGATCTGGCACCCACGAAAAGACAAACCTAAATAAAAACCCTATTGCTCTTATAGGCACAATTATGTTATGTTCAAGATGGATTGGAAGAAAAAGGAGGCGCTGGGCGACTTGGAGGAGAAGTCGGGTTCCTTGCGGGGCGATCTGATCAAGTGGGCGCGTGAGGAGCAGCGCCTCACCATGCGCTGGGTGGCGGACCACGGCGGCCCGTGCCTGGGGTATCAGAGCGAAGTGGAAAACAAGAAGAAAGCCGAAGTGCGCTGGGACAAGCTGACGCCCTGGATCAAGGCGCTGCAGGTAACTGAGCCCTTTGTCAGGGGGCATCTGCCCAGATATATCGACGACGCCGGCGCCTGCCGCGGGCTGGCGGCGGACGTAGGTACGATGATCCACGAAGGCGCCGACGATTGGGCAGCGCTAGCGTTCAGTGAACGGGCCCGTCAGGTCCTCTGCCTCATCAGCCGGGAATCACGGCAGCTGCCGCGGGTGGTGCTGGCTTACGTACTGGGGCTTGAACTGCAGTCCCTTGACGCCCTTATGAGCGGCCGGCTCCCCTTCGTCCCCTTCCAGATCAAGGCGCTGGGGGATCTAACGACCCTACCGGAGAGCTTCTTTTCCTATGGCATTCGTGAGACGGCTGTGGCGGCGGAGACGCCGGCCGCCTACGCCCCCGCCGTGGAAGCGGCCAGGCGGCGGGGCATCAGCCCGGAGGCACTGCTGCAGTTGATCGAAGGGACCGGTGGGCGCCCTGCGGGGCATATCGCATGAAATCAAGGGGACGCCCCGTGAAGGGCGTCCTCAGGCTGCTGACAAACCCCGTCAGGAATCGTCCTGACGGGGTCATTTCATGCTTTTTCTTCTCTGTGGGCAAGGATAACGTGCAAGAGGGGCTAAGGCGGCTCCTCAGAGGGTGGTCTGCTGCCCTG